>Ga0105092_10000354_pt1 | contig 23402 bp, 14 predicted proteins | sample PPLLak2March2015_FD_87021 | JGI IMG/M metagenome (GOLD analysis project Ga0105092, IMG submission 87021) | Freshwater sediment microbial communities from Prairie Pothole Lake near Jamestown, North Dakota, USA - PPLs Lake P7 Core (1) Depth... | ecosystem: Environmental > Aquatic > Freshwater >... | reverse complement strand
GGCCTTTGGCCCTCTAAGATCGTCGCCTGCAATTAAGTTAGCGCTTATGGGGCAGAGCCCCTTATTTGAGCGCTTATGCCCCTTCGGGGTGGAACCGGCAAAGTTCGTGTAAGGAGCAGGGCATGGCCACCGCACGCCGAAAGAGAGCGTGGTCACGCCCCCGGAATCGCTTCAGAGATACGGATAGGAATCAGGGCAAGGACACCGCACTCCGAAAGAAAGCGTGAAGGGCATCCAGGGCTTCCACCTAAAACGACAACACGTAGGTCAGTTTCGCAATGAGCGCCCGGTCGAGAACGTCGCCGGTGGTTGAACGCCGCTCGTTGTAAACCAGGAAAAAGTCGGCAAGCGGCCTGTAGATAAAGTTGAGCCGAACGTTGCTGCTGACTTCGTGGAGGTCGCTGTTGTACTGGACCAGGGTGTTAAGGAACAGGTTGGTGGTGAAGAGATAGCCAACACGGGCGGTGATCAGATCCGTGTTGAACGGACCGGTGGGCAGTTCCACGTCATTGTGAGTCCACGTCGCACTGGCGCTGAAATGGTAGCCCGGCTGCACGTAAAGCCCGAGCGCCCGCCCGTCACGTGTGCCGTTCCAGAATTCTCCCGAGGTCAGGCCAAGCTCCCCCGCCAGGAGTCGGCTCTTGTCGGTTTTGACGGACATATACCATTCGTCGAAATTGTAGTCACCCGGAAGGATCTGGGTGTCCGGACGGATTTTGAAGGCCTCATCCAGCCGTTCGAAGTCCGCCCGGCGGCCGATCGAGAACTCCGACCCGTTATGCAGTATGGCGTAGAAACCGGTCTGCAGCAGCCGGGTTTCAAGCTCCCCCTGCTGGTTGGTTATGTAATCGATGCTCGCGGTGGGGCCGAGGTACCGAACCCACGGAATCCGCTCATGCGGCCGAGGCGTGAGCATGAAATTCCCCGTAGTCCGCTTCATCGACCCGCGTTGGACGAATCCCGCTTCCGGGTTGAAGTTCTCCTGGACATCAACGTAGCGGGCTTCCAGGTCGAAGAGGTCATCCCACCACGCGACTTCGAAGTTGGCTGCCATGTCGTGACCGTCGCGGTCAGGAGATTGGGTCTTGAGCAGCCAAGAGGAGACTTCCAGGTAACGCATGAGCCGGAAGTTGGCATCGACGCCATACGTGCGGTTGTACGCGGCTCCGGCATCGTCCTTATTGACGAACATCGCACCGACGTCTGATTTCGCCAGAATATTGCGCCGGTAGCGCATGACCGAGAAGTTGGTCGACGGAACCCCGGAAATGCTGTCGGTCTGCATATTCAGGAACCCGAAGCCGTTCTTCCCCTCCCTGCCGCTCAGGCGAGCCCCCCCGAGAATGGGAACGAGTCGATTATCATCGGAAATTCCGATACGGCGGGTAAAGAACGGTATCAGGTCGGTTCGATAGCCGCTTCTGGAGCGGCCAAACCCGAAAATTCCGGCATTCTCGAGGAAAAACTCCCGCTTCTCGGGGAAAAACAAGCTGAATCGAGTAAGATTGATTTGCTGCTCGTCAGCTTCCACCTGGGAGAAGTCGGTATTGTAGGTCAGGTCGAGCGTGGACTGAGTACCAAGGGCGTACTTCAGATCCATGCCGACTTCCGGTTTGAAGTCCGTGTCGTCTCCCTGAAGCCGTTGAACCGGGGCCGTCACGTAAGGTTTAACATACAGGTTTCTCCCCGGGCGGATGCCTTCAATCCCCTCCAGCTGACCGGCGAGGGAAACGCGGCCCAACCGGAAGGCAGCCGGAAGCGGAGACCAGTAAGAATCCTCGTGTTTCCGGCGGACCCTGCGCTCAAAGTTGACTCCCCAGATCTGGGACGGCTTTTTTCCGAACCGTAGCGTCTTGAAAGGAATCGCCATCTCGACCTGCCAGCCTTCCTCACTGATGCTCGTCTTCACGTGCCAAATGCCGTTCCAGCTGGTGTTACCGGCCGCTCCATCCGCTCCGATCTGCATGTCGAACTTCGCTCCGCCGGGGTTGGTGCCGAAGAGAAAGGAATTGAGATTATCGTCAAAGGTATCGATGACAACCTGAAACCCGTCGCTGTCGAGCGTATAGAAGTCCCGCTTGATGTCCTTGATCGTAACGCCCTTTTTCCCTGCGGAATCGTAGGCGTGGACCCCGACGTAGAGGTTCAAATCATCGTAGATGAGTCGCACCTCCGTTCTCTCGGTGGCCGGCTGGCCGGTATGCGGCAGGCGCTGGATAAAATCGGTCGCCGGCTGGGCTAATTCCCATTGGGGCTCAGTCAGCAGGCCATCAATGGTGATCGGACCTTGAACGCGGACCGCGCTCATCACATGTTCCGGTTTTGTTGCAGCCGGAACCCAGGTCGCTCCGCTTAGAACGATCAGACACAAGAACCACGCACGGCCCATCCAGACATTCTATTCGATTCCCGGTAACTTCGGTTCGGCGTTATCTCGCCACTATGAGAGAATCTTGCGCATGCCTGAAACTCTCAGTGCTGTTGAAGTGAGAATTCTCGGGTCCCTGATCGAAAAGCAACGCACAACACCGGACTACTACCCGCTGACCTTGAACACGCTTACCAATGCGTGCAACCAGATCTCGAACCGCGACCCGGTTGTATCTTTTGATGAAAAGACCGTGGTCCGGGGGCTGGATTCCCTGAGAGAGAAGAAGCTGGTATGGATGGTTGCCGCTGCAGGCAGCCGGGTGCCCAAATACGAGCAGAGAATCACGGAAGCGCTCGAACTGAAAGACCCGGAGGCAGCCGTGCTTTGCCTCCTCATGCTGCGTGGCCCCCAGACGCCGGGCGAAATCCGGAGCCGCTCCGGACGACTGCATGAGTTTGCGGATCTCGAAGAAGTGCAGTCGGTCCTCGACACACTGTCCGCTCGCCCCGATCCACTCGTGGCGAGCCTTCCCCGTCAGCCGGGCATGAGGGAGATCCGCTGGGCGCATCTTCTGAGCGGCGAGGTCGAGTGGACCGCGACCGCTCCCGCCGAACCCCGGCCGGAAGCCGCTGCGCTCCAGGTCCGAAAGGAGGATGAGAGAATCGCCAGGCTGGAAGACGAAATCAGGACGCTGCGCCAGACCCTCGAGGAACTGACGCAGCAGTTTGAGCAGTTTAAGAAGCAGTTTGAGTGAGGATCCTGAAGTGCCTCGCTTTTATCGGAAGGACCCGACCGATCGGTCCGATCCGTCCGATTGCATGATGCTGTTACCGGAAAGGCTGGAACAATGAATCGACTGACGCACCTTCTGCTCGCCACGTTTTCCCTGATCCTCTCTGCCGGGGTCACCGCCGCGGCGCCTGGGGCGGTGCAAATCTCGGGCGAGCTGAGGCAATGGCACAAGGTCACGCTGACTCTCGATGGGCCACAGGCGAACGAGTCCGACGCGCGTCCCAATCCATTTCTGGATTACAGGATGATCGTCCGGTTCACACATGAATCGGGCGGCAACACCTACCAGGTTCCGGGATATTTTGCCGCAGACGGCAATGCCGCCAACACCGGGGCGGTTTCAGGAAACAAGTGGCGCGCGCATCTCTCCCCGGACAGGCCGGGCAAGTGGACCTACCAAGTGACGTTCGAGAAAGGTAAGAACGCCGCGGTTGACTCACGCGCAATCTCCGAAAAAGTTGCCGATTGCGACGGATTGAAAGGGGATTTTTCCGTTGCGGCCACGGACAAGAGCGGCCGTGATTTCCGGGGCAAGGGGACGCTCCAGTACGTGCAGAAGCACCACCTGAGGTTTGCCGGCACAGGAGAATACTTCCTCAAGGCCGGTGCTGACGCCCCTGAGAACCTGCTTGCCTACGCGGACTTTGACGGGACTACATCACGCAAGAGCCCTAACGCCCCTTTGCGGGCAGGTGAAGCCGCGCCTTCAGGCCTTCACCGCTACGAGAAACATGCCGCCGACTGGAAAGCCGGTGACCCGACTTGGGCTGGAGGCAGAGGCAAGAACCTGATCGGCGCCCTGAACTACCTGGCCGGCAAGCGGGTGAATGCCTTCTCTTTTCTCACCTACAACGTGGGCGGAGATGGAGAGGATGTCTGGCCGCTAGCCGGGCCGGAAGACAAGCTCCATTACGACTGCTCAAAACTTGACCAGTGGCAGATCGTCTTCGACCACGCGCAGAAGCTGGGACTGCATCTGCATTTCAAACTCGAAGAGCAGGAGAACGACGACAACCGAAAGGAAAACCAGACGACTGTTCCGGCGGCGCTCGACGGCGGCGATCTCGGCGTGGAGCGAAAGCTCTACTGCCGTGAACTGATTGCCCGCTTCGGCTACGAGCTCGCGCTCAACTGGAATCTAGGCGAGGAAAACACGCTCTCCGCCGAGCAACAACGGGCTATGGCCCAGTACATTCAGGCTACCGACCCGTACAGCCACAACATTGTCGTGCACACCTTTCCCGACTGGCAGGATCGGGTCTATCCGAAGCTTGTCGGAAGCCAGTCGGTCCTTACCGGCGCCTCGCTGCAGAACGACTGGGACAAGACGCACCAAAGGACGCTTCAGTGGGTATCAGAGTCGGCAAAGAGCGGGCGGCCATGGGTTGTCGCGAACGACGAGCAGGGCCCGTCTGACCTGGGGGTTCCGCCTGATCCCGGCTACGACGGGTTCGACGGCAAGGCAAAACAGAAAGACGGCAAGCTCTACGACTTGAATGACATCCGCAAGTACACTCTCTGGGGTAATCTGATGGCGGGTGGCGCCGGCGTCGAATACTATTTCGGTTACACCCTGCCCCAGAACGATCTCAAATGCGAAGACTGGCGCAGTCGCGACCAGAGCTGGGATTTCGCTCGAATTGCCCTTTCTTTTTTCAGTGACAACAAAATTCCATTCTGGGACATGAAAAACGCCGATGGGCTGGTTGGTAACCCGAAAGCCGACAACTCGCGGTACTGCCTTGCCAAAGCCGGGGAAGTCTATGTCGTCTACCTGCCGACCGGCGGCAGCTGCGAACTGGATCTAAGTGGCGTGGCAGGTGAGTTCGGCGTCAACTGGTCTGATCCCAGGAAAGGCGGGCCGTCGGCGGCTGGATCCGTCAAACAAGTGAAAGGCGGAAGTGTCGTCTCAATCGGCCAGCCTCCGTCAGACCCCGGCGAAGATTGGTGTGTGTTGGTCAGGCGGCGGTAGAAAACCAAAAGCCGATTACGAGCACGAGCACGAGGCACGAGCACGAAAGACCTCCTATTATCCAGTCTGTTTTTCGTGCTCGTGCCTCGTGCTCGTGCTCGTAATCGGCTTTTGGATTTTAGAACCCCAGCCCTTTGGTGCTCGTCTTGATCCGGCACAGGTACATGTCCGCGGTAATGTAGAGCGTCGACCCGTCATCGCCCCACGCACAATTTGCAGTGGCCTCGCCCGGATTTATCCTGCCCAGGTGCTTTCCGGCCGGTGAGAAGACGTTCACTCCTCCGGGGCCCGTGGCGAACAGGTTTCCATGCCGGTCGACTTTCATTCCGTCCGGCAGACCCTTGTACCGGCTCACCCAAGGTGTTGCATCGAAGAACACCTTCCCGTTCTTGATGACGCCGTCCTTGTCGACCTCGTAGGCCATCCAGACGGCCCGCTCCGGGTCGGAATTGGCCACGTACAGGGTCTTCTCGTCTGGCGAAAAAGCGATCCCATTCGGGAACGTCAGCTCGCGGGTCAGGAGTGTGAGCTGGCCGCCTGCCGTGAGCCGGTAGACGCCGTTGAAGTCCAATTCCTTAGCGGGATCCTCGTTGCGCTTCTCGAGGCCGTATGAAGGGTCGGTGAAGTAAATATCGCCATTAGACCGGATGACGAGGTCATTCGGACTGTTGAACTTCTTCCCCTGGAAGTTGGAAGCGAGGACCGTCTTGCGACCGTCTTTCTCCAGCCTCACGACCCGGCGGTCACCGTGCTGGCAGATGACGAGCCGGCCTTCTCGGTCGACCGCCAGACCGTTCGATCCCGGCTCGCCTGCCCGGGGCGTAGACCCGGTATACCCGCTTGGCCTCAGAAACTCGCTGATTCCCTTCCCGTCCTGCCACTTCAAGATGACGTTGTTCGGAATATCGCAGAAAAGGAGAAAACCGCCTCGCCTGATCCAGACCGGGCCTTCCGTCCATTCGAATCCCTGCTCGAGCCTCTCGAGGACTGCCGTCTTGGGGACCAGCCGGTCGAACTCCGAGTCCAGTCTTTCAATGGTCCCTATTGTTTGGTAGCCGACGACGAGGGCTGCGAAAACCAGAACGGCAACCAGGGGGATAGCCAGTTTCATAAGAGTCAGCTTCCCAGAATCGGACCGCTTCTTCAAATCGCCTGGAGAGACGGACCACGCAGATAGATCCGCGCTACACTGGGTTATGGCACGAAAAGGAGAACTGCCGGAAGGATTCGTGTATCAGCCCGAATTCGTATCCGAGGAAGAGGAGCAGGCGCTCCTCGGTGAGATCCAGCGGCTGGAGTTTTCGACCCTCACGATGCACGGCGTCACAGCTCGAAGGCGGGTCATCCACTACGGCTGGCTGTACGGTTACGAGTCCTTTCAGATCACTCCCGGGCCTGACATTCCTAAATTCATGCGGCCGCTGCAAGCGCGAGTCGCCCAGTTCGCGGATCTGGCTCCTGAGGAACTTGCCGAGGCGCTCCTGACTGAGTATTCCCCCGGGGCAACGATCGGATGGCACCGGGACGCACCGTCGTTTGGAGTTGTCCTGGCCGTCTCGCTGGCCGGGTCCTGCAGGCTGCGGCTTCAAAAGGGCAAAGGGGAAGAAAGGGAAACGGCCGAGCTCGTCGTCGAACCCCGGTCTCTCTACATGTTGGCCGGTCCGGTGCGCAACCAGTGGCAACACAGCATTCCGCCCACCAAAGAGCTGCGCTACTCCATCACCTTCCGGACGCTGAGGCGGAAAAATAACACGCCCTGAGAGCGCCGGGGAATCGCAACATCAAAACAGAGCCACCCTCGTAGCGAGGGTGTTGAAATTTAGGATATGGAGTGCGGCGACCTGGCGCCGCTTTGGGAATTTTGGATCTCTCTATGGCTCAATGGCTTCCAAAATTCCTATAGCGGTGCCGGGTCACCGCACTCCATATCCTAAAGGGGCTTTTTCAACACCTTACTAGCTTTTCTTTTCCCCCTCCAAATCCGCCAGGATCTTGTCGATCAACCGGCTCGGGTACTCTCTTGTCCGGGAATTGAGACTCGGATCGTCTGTCGGCAGAGCGCGCACCTTCTCCCTGATATCGCCGGCCCGTCCAAGCAATTCTCCCAACGCATTGAGCGCCTGAATCGCGACGTAAAGCCCATGTTTTTGGAGATTGGCGAGGTCGAGAAGGAGCGGGACTGCCTCGTCCACATCAGCCTGCGTCCCATGGACCCCCATCGCCTGTGCCGCCACAATCCGAACGCTCGGCGCGGAGTCCTGTCTCATGGCCCTTTTCAAGTTTTCCAAACAAGCCAGTACCGCTTCACGGCCGCGCATCAGGATGCCCAGCGAACCCCAATACCGGACGGCGCCGTCCTGGTCGGAAAGCAAGGCCACGAGACGACTCAGCTCGTCCTTTTTGAGAGAAGAGGCCATCTCCGCGGTGCTGATGATGCGCCCCAACGGAAAGTCCTGAGCGTGGCCAACTGCGTACGGTGTCTTGCCTTCGGCCCGCCGATGGATCTCGTCCTCGGGAAGGAACCCCACGTCGCGAATCCGGAGCGCCAGCTCTCGTTGGGCGCGGCGAAACCGCTCAAGAGCATGACGGTACGCCGGGAGATCGGCGAGATTTTGGACCTCGTCGGGATCCTGTTCGAGGTCATAAAGCTCCTCGGGCGCTTTCGTCTCCCAAAAAGCCCTCTGTACCGCATTCAATTTGCCCTGATCATAAAGCTCCTTCCACACCCTGGTCGTCGGCGTCTGGAACAGGTAATCGATGTATTGGCCGTAGATCTTGTACGGCATGAAATTGCGGATATAGACGAAGCGCTCGTCACGAACGCTCCGCACGAGGTCGTATCGCTCGTCCATGCGGCCCCGAAATCCATACAGGTAGGGTTGTTTCGGACTGTTGAACTCACCCATGAACGCGTGGCCCTGCATGTAATCCGCAGGCTTTATTCCAGCGAGACCGAGCACTGTGGGCGCAAGGTCGACAAACGCGACCAGGCGATCCGAGCGTCCCGCGGGCCGGTAGTCCGATGGCGCGAGTTTCCTGAATTTCTCCGGGATGTGCACAATCATGGGGACGCGGAGCCCGCAGTTGAACGGCCACCGCTTGTTTCGTGGCATGCCTGGTCCGTGATCGCCGAAATAGAAGATGATCGTGTCTTCCTGCAAGCCGTCCTGCTCGAGCTCGGCCAGGATCTGGCCGGCTCGCCCGTCCATTTCGGTCATCTTGTCGTAGTACTGGGCCCAATCCTGGCGCGCTTCAGGCGTGTCCGGATGGTAGGCCGGGACCCGAACCTTGGCCGGGTCGTGCACCGGCTGATGCGGGCGTTTGCGGATCTGACTTTCGTGCGTCTCGGTGAAATTGAAAACGGCAAAGAAGGGTTGGCCCGCTTGTCGTTTCCTCCAATGCGCGCTCGTGCTCGATTCGTCCCAGACCTGCCCGGGTTTCTCGAGGTTATAGTCCTCTTTGCTGTTGTTCGTGCAGTAGTAACCTGCCTCACGAAGGAACTGAGGGAACATTTTCATCGCGTCCGGCAGGCGGACCAGGCTGCGCATGTGCTCCGCGCCGGTGGAAGGCGGATACATGCCGGTGATGATCGTGGTCCGCGCAGGCGCACAAACCGGGGCGTTGGACCACGCATTGAGGTAGATCATTCCTTTCCCGGCGAGGCGATCGAGATGAGGAGTCGTCGCGTACGAATCACCATAGCAGCCAAGATGCGGCCCGTTGTCTTCGCTCGTGATCCACAGGATATTCGGGCGTGGTCGGTTCTGCGCGGTCGTTATTTGGCTTGTGGCAACGCCGGCAACGGCAAGTAACGAAGTGTCAGCCAAGAAGTCTCTGCGGGTGACGCACTTTTTCATGTGCCGAAGAATCTCACGAAAGGACACCAAGGACAACAAGGACAACAAGGACTGCAAGGACTACAAGGACTGCAACGTGGTTGGGCACAACCGGCGTTTCAGGGCTGCGGGGTTTCGATACAGCGCCAAAAACGTGCCACTCAACCGCTGCTGAATCTGCTGTCGGTCCCTTCGTCCCTTCGCCCCTTCGCCCCTTCGCCCCGCTTGTGACAGCGGACTTGCTTTGGTAGTCTAAACTGACTTCGATGGGTTTTGTCGATCTCCTGCGGTTCAACCGCAATTACCGCTATACGTGGATCGGGCAGGTGGTCAGCGAAATCGGCGACCACTTCAACAACATCGCGGTCTTTACGCTCGCTCTGAAATACACCGGATCCGGCATGGTCGTCAGCGGAGTCATGCTTTCCCGGGCTATTCCAGCCATCCTCGCCGGACCCGTCGCCGGCGTCGTGCTGGATCGATGGGACCGGCGGCACATCATGATCGCCAGTGACCTCATTCGCTGCCTGGTCGCCCTTGCCTTCCTCATAACCCTGACGTACCGGGGCACCTGGCTGCTCTATCTTCTCAGTGCGATCCTGATGTTCGCCTCTCCCTTTTTCACTGCCGGCCGGTCGGCGATCCTGCCCACGATTGCCAACCAGGACGAACTACACACGGCCACCTCGTTAACTCAGACAACGCAGTGGATGTCATTGATTATCGGGACTTTCAGCGCCGGTGTGCTCGTGACGAAGATGGGCTTCGAGGTGGCCTTTGTCGCGAATGCTCTCTCGTTTCTTGTTTCCGCCATTTGCGTCTGGTCGTTGCACACCAAATCCGGGTTTAGGGCCGTCCGAGGACCGGGGCAGAAGGGCATTGTCCGTCCCTGGGACGATTACTCGCAGGCAGTGCGTTACATGAAAACCAACCCGTTGGTCCTCGGTATCGCATTGATTGGCGTCGGATGGGCAACCGGCGGAGGCGCCGCCCAGATCCTCTTTACGCTCTTCGGTGACCTTGTCTTTCACCGGGGCGCCGAAGGAATCGCCACGATCTGGGGATCAGCAGGGATCGGACTGCTCGTAGGCGGAACGCTCGCCTACAAAATCGGAAACAGGATTCGCTTCAACACGTACAAGTGGACTATCTCTGTCTGCTATGTCGTCCACGGCGGCGCGTATGTCGTGTTCAGCCAGATGCAGAGCTATCACCTCGCGCTGGTTTTTATCGCGTTGTCCCGCGCTGCCGTGGCGGTGAGCTCGGTTCTCAACTACTCGCAGCTGTTGAAGTACGTTCCGGATCAGTTCAGGGGCCGGGTTTTTGCAACCAACGAATCAATGGTCTGGGCGACGATGCTGATCTCCATGACGCTGGCAGGTATTGCTTCGCAGTACTACGACCCGCGGCTGATCGGCGCGGTCTCCGGCGTCCTCAGCTCAACAACCGCCCTCTTCTGGGGCTGGGCAATCATGACCGACCGCCTGCCCGACCCGGCCGCCCTGAAGCCGGCATCGAGTGCGAGCTGACAAGGTGACAACGTGACAAGGTGACGCGGACGGGAAAGAGAGCGGCCGATTTCCGCCTTGTCACCCTGTCACCTTGTCACCCCCTCACCTTGTCACCCTGGCACCCTGTCACCTTGTCACCTTGTCACCTTGTCACCTTGTCACCCTGTGTCACTCCCTCACCTGCCGCGTTTGTTAACGGCGCTCCCTTCCTGTAAAATTCGGCTGTCTTCCATGACAACGCCGTCCAAACCTGAAAAGCAAAGCTCGCGGTTTGAAGCCTTCACCGAGAAGTTCGAGGACCAGGCAAGGGCCCTTCGGGCAGGTCGAAAAGTAGGGACCCTGACTTCCATCTACCAAAATCTCTACAACCTGTTTACCAAGGACGTGACCCAGGAAGGGTTGCGCGACCTGGTTTCGAGGGATCCAAGAGCCGCTTTCCGCTTCTTTACCCGCAACATCGATTTCAAGGCTCTCGAGCATCTTCCCTGGTATCGGCGCTACCCGGAGATCGCCTCACGGATTTTCATCGCCCTCGCTTACCAGTTGAGCCCGGCTCGTCGAATCGCCTTCGCGATCGCCTGCTTCTTTCTCCTGCTTGGCTTCGTGCCCAGCGTCACCTACCGCGTCGGAGAAGGAGGGGGAAGGATCACGATCGGCGCGGCAGCGGGCAACGTCTGGTGGCTTTTATCTGCCCTGATTTTCGGCTTCCTCCTCCTCATGGAGTTGAGAGACAAGCTGAGCCTGAAGGCCGATCTCGAAATCGCACGCGAGATCCAGGGCGGACTCGTCGCCTCCGGCATCTACGAGCGGCCTGGATTCCGTATCTGTTGCCGGATGAGGCCAGCGAACACCGTCGGCGGCGATTACTGCGATCTCATCGATCTCGGTTCCCCCAATCAATTGGCCCTCGTCATCGGAGATGTCGCCGGCAAGGGCATGCCGGCGGCCCTGCTGATGGCCCTGCTCCAGGGCAGCCTGCGCACGCTGATCAGCGCCGGCCACCGTGGCGCCGACTTGATTCAGAAGCTCAATGCGTATCTTTGCGGCAGCATTCCGGGTAATACCTTTGTCACTCTCTTCTACACGGAACTGGACACCACGACCGGAGAGATCTTGTATGTCAGCGCGGGTCACAACGCCCCTTTCCTGATGCGATTTGACGGGAGAATCGAGCGCCTCCAGTCCACGTCAATGGTTATGGGTATCATGGAAAACCCGGGCTACGCGGCAGAGAGAGTGGGCCTGGGCACGTGGGATCACCTTCTGCTCTACACGGACGGCATACCCGAAGCCTCGGATCTGCAAGGCCAGGAGTACGGTGAGGAGCGTTTTTCGGCATTTCTCCGTGCTAACGCCGGACTGGATCAGAGCCTGCTGTTTGATCGGCTCGTCAAGGAGGTCGTGCGCCACTGTGGCGACAACCGCCCACACGACGATATGACCATGATTTCAATCGTCCGCCTGCCGGTCCCATCCGCAGCCGCCGGCCCTGTCGTTCCGCCGCCGATTCCGGTGAACACTGCCCGGTGATGGACCAAGTGGACGACATGGACGAGGTGGACGGTCGGATGTGTCCACCTCGTCCATGTCGTCCACTTGGTCGATTCGTGTCCAGCGGGCAGTGTTGACTCCCTCAACCCGCATCCCTAGAATCATCGGATGCTTTGGAGGACCAGGAATGCCGGATAAGACTTCGCTCAAACCTGCTGATCTCGACAACACTCCCTGGGGGCATAAATGGGGGTTCGCAGATACCGAGTTCATCGTTCATGAAGACCGGACCGTCGAATTGACGGGCAAGCGCTATAACCTGTCCGGATACCGGATGCCGGACCTGATCCCCTACGTGGAGGAGGTCCTCGGCATACATCTGGACATCACCGACTTGAAGCCGGAGATCGCCCCCAAGCCGGTAGCTCCTCCCGTCCGGAACGCGGGCTTTTGCGAGGCCGTGGAGAGAGAATTTAAAGCTGATCAGTACAACTTCGCCGATGAGGATCGCCTCCTGCACAGCCACGGGCAGACGACGACCGACGAGGTGTACAAGGTGCTCTACAGCCATCTCGACCGCTTTGCGGACATGGTTTTCTACTGCCAGACAGAGGCAGACGCGAAGAGAATCGTCGACCTGGCCCGTCAGCACAACGTTTGCCTGGTCCCGTACGGGGGAGGGACGAGTGTCAGTTGTGCTCTTCAGCTGCCGACGTCCGAGAAAAGGATGATCGTGTCGGTCGATATGCGGAGGTTGAACAAGATCGAGTGGATCGACCGCGAAAACCTGCGCGCTTGCGTGCAGGCCGGCATCGTCGGAGCGGACCTCGAAGAGGGACTGACAAAACAGGGCCTGATTTGCGGCCACGAGCCCGACAGCATCGAACTGTCCACGCTCGGCGGGTGGATCGCGACCAACGCCAGCGGGATGAAGAAGAACCGGTACGGCAACATCGAGCAGATCGTTGAAAACATCACGCTGATCACCCCGGAAGGGGTGATCGAACAGAAGGAGCCCCTGTGCCGCGCCTCGATCGGCATGCAGCCTCAAAACCTGCTGTTTGGTAACGAAGGCAACCTGGGGCTGATCACCAAGGCCATCATCAAGATCCATCCGAAGCCCGAAGCTACGCGCTACGGATCGCTGGTCTTCCCCGACATGGAGCACGGCACTCGCTACCTCTACGAGCTGGCCCACTCAGGAGTCCTTCCGGCGAGCATCCGGCTGGTCGACAACATCCAGTTCAGATTTGGACTCGCCTTGAAAGGCCGGACCGATAACGCTCTCCAGAAGCTGGTAGACGACATCAAGAAGTTCTTCGTGGTCAAAGTGAAAGGCTTTGACCCGCATCAAATGGTCGCTGCCACGCTCGTCATGGAAGGATCCCAGGCGGAAGTGGCGCACCAGGAGAAGCACCTCTACCGACTGGCCAAGAAGTACAACGGGATGCCGGCCGGGGCCGAGGCCGGGCAGCGCGGCTACATGCTCACTTACGCGATCGCCTATATCCGGGATTTTGTATCCAAGTTCCACATCATCGGCGAGACCTTCGAGACCTCGGTTCCATGGTCCAAGATCAAGCAGGTGTGCGAGGCCGTCGAAAAGCGAATGGCCGAGAAACACAAAGAGTCCAGACTGCCCGGGAAATTCTACGTCTCCTACCGGATTACACAGGTTTATCACACCGGGGTTTGCATCTACTTCATGTACGCGCTCTACAGCAAGGGCGTCGAACATCCCGAAAAAGTCTACGATCAGATCGAACATTCCTTACGTGAAGCCATCTTAGAGAACGGCGGCTCGATTTCACATCACCATGGGGTGGGCAAGCTGCGAAAAGACTTTATGAAGGACACGTTATCTCCCGCCAGTATTGAATTTTTGAGGCGTGCCAAGCAGTGTATGGACCCCCAGAATGTGTTTGGGGTGAGGAATAACGTGTTTGCGGATGAAGAGTAGTTCGATGACCGGCTTTTTATCGTGGCCGGACTCTCCAGAGTCCGGCTGCCCGGCTCGCCGAAAGCCGGGCATGATCTGGCTAGCTGCAATTGGCGTGAACCATAGCAGCTTTTAGCTGTCCGCCGCCGGTTCTTCCCCTTCGGTTTCCGCTATCCCGTCGTCTGTATGGCCGGGCTCTCCGAGCCCGGCGCCGGACTCTGGAGAGTCCGGTCACAATAAAAGCCTCTTACACCTTCTCCGGCACCACGAATGGCTGCCTGTAGGTCCGGGTCAGCAGCTGATTGGCCCAGCTTCCCAAGTCGTATTCGCAGCCGCTTACGAATTTCTCCTCGGCGGGATTAAGCTCGAGGGCCGCGCCGAGAACCGGCTTGATCTGAGCCATATCGACGCTGTTGGCGGACAAGTGCTCCGTAAACCGTGCCAAGGCGTCCGACACATCCGCCCGATTCTTCACCTTCTCCTGGATCTCGGCCTGCGGGAACTGCGTTCCAAGCCGATGAGAGATGTTGGCGAGATGGCAAAGCGCCGACGAGAGATGGCCTTCCAGGATGTCGGCCTTCAGTTCGCTGTTGTTACGGCTGCGCACGGTCCGGATAAAGTTCGCCACGTGGTCGTCGCCGCCGGTAGAGGAGAATTGCTTGACCCGCTTGTTATCGCGATCGTAGATCCACCCGCCTCCAGCTCCGCCGACGAATGATCCGTTCTCGCAATCGACCACAATCCCGATCCGAACGCCCCGGTAATGGCTCATGTTCTCCATACCGGCTTTTTCCGGGAGTCCTCGAACCTCGAAGATCAAGGGCGCCGCCGGGTAGTCGAGAACGGCGATCTGAGTATTGGCAGTCTCACCAGCATCGTCGTAGCCAAATCTTCCGCCGATGCTGAACACGCGGGGCGGGAGCCCTTTTTCGCCCAACATCCATCGGCACATATCCATTTCATGGATTCCCTGGTTGCCGATGTCGCCATTCCCTGTAGCCCAGACCCAGTGCCAATCGTAATGCAGCTCTTTTCGCATGAGCGGCTGGAGCGCGGCTGGACCACACCAAAGGTCGTAGTGAACGCCGGACGGAATCGGCTGAGGACCGGGCACTTTGCCGATGCTGGCTCTCCTCTTGTAGCAGAAGCCGCGGGCGCGAAGGATTTTGCCAAGCTGGCCGCCCTGTAGATAAGCGGCAACTTCGTGAAGGGCGGTATCTGAGCGGGATTGAGTGCCGGCCTGTACGATACGGTTGTATTTTCGCGCCGCCTCGACCGCCTTCCGACCCTCCCACACTTCGTGTGAGATGGGTTTCTCCACATAAACGTCTTTGCCCGCCTGGCAGGCCCAAATCGTCATGAGAGAGTGCCAATTGTTCGGGGTGGCGATGCTGACAGCGTCGATGTCTTTGTTTTCGAGGAGCCGACGAATGTCGAAATACCGCTCTACCTTGATGTTTTCCGATGCAAGCGCCTTGATTTCGCGGTCCAGTATGTTCTCATCGACGTCGCAGAGCGCAGCGATGCGAACTCCCGGGACCTCCTTGTACATTTGAATGTGGTGATGGCCTTGCGAATGGAGACCGATAATCGCCACCCGAACCGCATCATTCGCGCCCATAGGAGCACCGGATGAGAATACCGGCTTGGACGAGGCCCAGTAGGCTGCCGCTCCTCCGACCGCGACTCGTTTGATGAAATTCCGCCGATTGTTGCCCTGCATCTTTTTCCCTCACGTTCAGATTTATGAAAACGACGGGTCAGTGTACCAGTTATGGAGGTTTGCGCGGAAGGGCTTTACAACTGTTTAGGACCTTTATCGCAGCGCGAAAGACAAGTGAGGGGGCGGTGTCAACAGGCGGCGAGTTGCCTCTCCATCCTGCGCAAGATCCCATCGGGCTCTCCGATACCCAGTCGGGCGATCTCATCAGCCCGCGCCTGTGTATTGGCCACAGCGTAGATCCTGAATTCATCCGCGTTCCCGGAAGGGCGAACATGGCCGATTTCGCCATTCGCAAAGTAGATGCGGACGCCATCCGTGTAGTTCAATTTCACTACCGCCGCGAAGCCGAGATCTGGAGGGAAGAAACTGCCTAACTCGGAACGAAGGGCGGTCAGGCTTTCGCCTCCCTGGGCACGGTCCTCGATCTCCCGGCCTTCAGAGTCGAGCAGTCTCACTCCTTTTTCTCCAAAGACCACCTCATTCACGGCTTTATGCGAGGGGGTAATCCGCTCGACTATCTGTAGAGCCCTCGACCGGGGGAATTTCTTGAGCAGAGCTGCCTTGCTGAACCTGGCGGGAAGTTGTCGAAACAGGCCGGCCAGATTCACTCCTTTTTCTTTTGCGGCAAAGAGCACGGAGAGAATCGGGAGCAGGGCATCGCGGGTAGGGAGAGCACGCAGTGTACGGCCGTCACGCGTCAGGTCCGATCCGAGCAGGAATCCTCCGTTGGCCTCCCAGCCGCAGATGCGCTTTTTGCCTTTCGCTTTAGCCTTCTCCATCCCGGCGATAACGAAGGGCGAGCCGATACGGGTTTTCGGTTCAAGAAGATCGCGCAGGTTTCCCAAATCCACGGCGTCATTGCAGCTGATCGGCACGACAATGCTGTCAACCTGCAGGAATTCCGCAACGACCATCCCGAGAAGGTCACCACCGAAAAACCGGACTTCCGGAACCGCCTTCTGGCCATCAACACCGAGGATGAGCGGGCGATCGCTGTCGCCATCTGTTGACACAACCGCGTCGATCGGTCCGTGCTGAGCGGCAGCATCTGCGACCAAGGCGCAGATCGTGCTCAGCTGCTCGGCATCGATGTTTTCCGTATCGATCGGGACGAACGTGTCACTGCGGCCGGCAGGCAGCACGTTCGCACCAAAAGCCCGGAGGACCTCGACCAGGATGTCGCGGCCGACGGCGGAATGCTGATAAGCAAACAGTTTCAGGCCTGTCAGGTCCCGCCCGCCGAAGAATTCCAGGTAACGGGCAATATAGGCCTCTTTGCCCGCATCGTTTACGGGAGACAGCGCCTGATGCCCGGTCTTGAACATTCCCTTTTCATTGAATAGCGAGCTGGACAGCGGCTCATCGTAAAGCTTGCGGCGCAGCTTCTCGACGAGGGCCCCGATTGGCCCCTCGTCCTTCTTGAGAAGCTCTCCCTTGCTCGTGTTCAGCTTGTAGCCGTTACGCTCGAAGGGAATATGGGAGCCCGTGATCATGATGCTCCCCTTCCCCTTGAGGAGGCCGTAATACGTCAATGCCGGAGTCGGGATAGCGCCCAGGTTCACCGGACTCATGCCGGCATCCCGGATGGCACGCTCGATAGTCTGGGCCAGTTCGCCCCTTCCCTTCTCTTCCGGGACGAAAGCGGTAGAACTGGGCCGCAAGTCATAGGCGTAATAGAAAGGCTCGCCTTTGGAGATACCGCCCTGATCGGCAGGGAGCGATTGAAGGTACTCGAGCTCGGCCAGAGCATTGAGGAGGACCTCGAGTTGAGTCAGGTCGACAACATAGCCGCGCCGACCGCTCGTCCCGAATTTGAGCGGGACGGGTTCATGGTCGAGATGAGCTTTCAAAGAGTCGGCTTTCCAGTTTTCGGATACAGGCATCTTGGTTCCAATATACGACAGAGGTACACTCTCGGCCATGAACAAAGGCATGCGGGTCCTGCTATTCGCGTTGTGCTGCACGGTTCTCATGGTGATTCCAGCTCACCAATCGTCGAGCGCTGCGAAACGCCCAAACATTCTGTTCATCATGACGGACGATCACGCCGCCCACGCGATCAGCTGTTACGGCAGCAAGGTGAATCGGACCCCGAACATGGACCGTTTGGCAACCGAAGGGATACGGTTTGATCGTTGCTTCGCCACGAATTCCATTTGCACACCCAGTCGGGCCACGATCGTGACAGGCAAGTACAGCCACAAGAATGGCGTCCCGGTCTTCAACCGGTTTGACGGGTCGCAGCAGACCGTGGCAAAGCTGCTGCAGTCGTCCGGGTACTACACGGCGATTGTCGGCAAGTGGCACCTGGGAAGTGATCCAACTGGGTTCGACTACTGGAATATCCTGCCCGGACAGGGCCGCTACAACGATCCGATCCTCTACGACAAGAGTGGATCGGAGGTTTATTCCGGGTACGCGACGGACGTGATCACGGATTTGACGATCCAAGTCCTCAAGAACCGCCCCAAGGACAAGCCCTTCTTCCTCATGTCGCACCACAAGGCCCCCCATCGGGAATGGACGCCGGATGAGAAGCACCGGCGGATGTTCGCGGGCAGGCAGATCCCGGAACCGGGCACCCTCTGGGACGACTACCAGGGGCGGACCGACGCGCTTCATGAGCAGAAGCAATCTGTTTTCAACGACCTGACGCGCCTGGATCTGAAGCTCACTCCGCCCGCCGGCCTCAGTCAGCAGGAAAGGCAGGCGTGGCTTGTGGCTAAACCGACCGAGGTGGAGATCGATGTCGACGGACAGAAGAAGATTCTCACGGGGACGGAGCTAAAGAAGTGGAAATACCAGCGTTACATGCAGGATTACCTGGCTTGCGTGCAAAGCGTTGACGACAATGTGGGCCGGCTGCTCGACTGGATCGACGCGAACGGGCTTCGCGACAACACGCTGGTCATCTACACGAGCGACCAGGGCTTCTTCCTGGGCGACCACGGGCTGTATGACAAACGCTTCATGTACGAGCCCTCCATCAAGATGCCGTTCCTGGTTCGCTGGCCGGGAACCATAAAACCGGGCAGCGTGACGACGGCTTTGGCGACAAACTGTGATTTCGCACCGACCTTCCTCGATTTGGCTGGGATTTCGGTGCCCGCCGACATGCAGGGCCGCAGCCTGGCGCCTCTTTTCCGGGGACAACGCCCGTCTGACTGGCGCGATTCCATGTACTATCGCTATTACCACGACCCGGGCCATCACGATACGCGCGCCCACTACGGCGTCAGGACCGATACGCACAAGCTGATGTACTTCTGGCGGAAAGATCAGTGGGAGTGCTACGACCTCGTCAAGGATCCCGAGGAGATGCACAACATGTACAACGATCCGGCGGCAAAGCCGGTCGTGGAGAAGCTGAAGCAGGAGTTGCACCGGCTCAAGAAACAAGTGGAGGACGAGGACCAGTTCTCGGGCGAGCTGCCGCCAGCCGGCGTCGACGGCCCCGGCCCGGCGAGGAAGACCGTGACAAAATGACAGGGCGAGGGGGTGACAGGCAAGGCGCTAACTTGCAGCATGAAGCGGCCCGCGGATTACACGGATAAACGCGGATAGCGCGGATCGATCCGCGTTATCCGCGTTTATCCGTGTAATCCGCGGGCCGCTTCATGCTGCAAGTTAGCGCCTATGCCTGTCACCCCTGTCACCTTGTCATTTCCCCTTCCCCCGGTACCACCGAATCAACTGATTCGTCGAGCTGTCGTGCTGCAGGGCGGGCTCTTCCGCGCCGGTGAGCTCCGGCAGGATTCGATTGGCAAGCACCTTGCCCAGCTCCACGCCCCACTGATCAAAACTGTTTACGTTCCAGATCACTCCTTGGGTGAAGATCTTGTGCTCATAGAGAGCAATTAACTTCCCGAGTGTCGCCGGGTCAAGGCGGTCGGCAAGAATCGTGTTGGTCGGCCGATTCCCGGCAAATGTGCGGTGAGCAACAAGTTCGCCAGCCACTTTCTCAGCCCGCACTTCGTCAGCCGTCTTCCCAAAAGCCAGGGCTTCCGTTTGTGCGAAAAGGTTGGCCATCAACTTCTGATGATGATCTCCGAGCGGATTCTGGCTGTGACGGAACCCGATGAAATCGGCCGGCACGAGCTTGGTTCCCTGGTGGAGCAACTGGTAAAACGCGTGTTGACCGTTCGTTCCCGGCTCTCCCCAGATGATCGGACCAGTTTGCCAATCAACCGCCGCGCCGTCCCGGCTGGTCGACTTTCCGTTGGATTCCATGTCCGCCTGCTGAAGGTAGGCGGGGAAACGGCTGAGATACTGGTCGTAAGGAAGAATCGCGTGGCTTTCCGCACGGAAGAAATTGTTGTACCAGATCCCGATCAAGGCCAGCATCACAGGCAGGTTTCGATCGAGCGGCGTGCTGCGGAAATGGCGGTCCATGGCATGGTAACCACCGAGCATGTCCAAGAAGTTCTCCGGACCAATCGCGACCATCACCGGCAAACCGATCGCCGAGGGCAGACTGTACCGGCCTCCGACCCAGTCCCAGAACTCAAACATGTTTCGTTCGGCATCAATGCCGAAAGCCGCGACTGCCTTGGCATTTGTTGAAAGAGCGACAAAGTGCCGGCTGACGGCACGTTCGTCTGTGAGCGCATCCAGCAGCCAGCGCCGCGCTGAGTGCGCGTTGGTCATTGTCTCCTGCGTGGTGAAGGTCTTGCTGGCGACGATGAACAACGTTTCTTCGGGCTGGAGCTCGCGGGTGGATTCAACCAGGTGGGTGGAATCGACGTTCGAGACGAACCGGACAGTCAGACGCCGATCGGAATACGGACGCAGCGCCTCGTACGCCATCGCCGGTCCAAGATCGGAGCCCCCAATGCCCAGATTGACGATCGCCCGGATCGGCTTTCCGGTATATCCCTTCCACTCACCCGTGCGAATGCTCCCGGCAAACGAGGCCATCTTCTCCAACACTCGCCTCACTTCCGGCATGACATCTTTCCCGTCAACGTAAACAGGCTCGGCCGACCGATTTCGTAAGGCGGTGTGCAAAACCGCCCGCTTCTCGGTGAGGTTAAACTTCTCGCCGGTGAACATTCTTTCGATGGCCCGAGGCAGGTCAGCCGCGCTGGCCAGGGAAATGAGCAGCCGGACGGTTTCGTCGGTTATCCGGTTTTTTGAGTAATCCAGAAAAAGCCCCTCGGCTTCCAGAGCGAAGCGAGAAGCGCGGTTCGGGTCAGAGGCAAACAACTCTCGGAGGTGGAGGCTCGAGACCTCCTCGAAGTGACGACCAAGCTCCTTCCACTCAGCGAAATCGGTCAGTTTCATCGTTACCCTCAGACTCTTGAGGGTATCCGAGGCCGGGCGGCTTGTAAACCCGGGGGGCTCCCAGGCTACCCGCCGACGCGGAAGCTTGAGGCGATATTGTCGAAGACGGGCTGGAGGTCGTCGTAGTCGCTCTCGGGGGAGATGAAAAGCAGGTAGATCAGCCGATTGTTGTCAATCGGTCGAGTGACAAGCACGACTCGTTCCTGCTGCTCAGTGACGGGAGACCGACCGGAGAGGCTAACTGAGAGCCCCCGGGCACCGTCAACAGACACCCTCCTGGTCGAATTTCGGTCTCGTTTCAGGTAATTGTTGGATTCCAGAATCTGGGCCAAAAGGCTCTCGGTCGCACTCTCCAGAGACAACTGCCGCCCTGAATTGGAGCGCGAGCCGCCGGCGACCGGATCGAATGTACTGATGATCGCTCCGTAGACGATCGCGTCCTCGCCCCTGCGAGTCACGGCCCCTCCTTCCGGCACCAGTGTCACCCCTTCTCCGCTGCGCGCTTCTTGGGCTTGCCAGTTGTCCGGAAAGCGGACCCGAAAGGCGCCGTTCCTTTGCTCAAACGTCCGCATTCTCGACGATGGACGTTCAACGCTCACGCGAACCGGACCCGTGTCCTCCTCGTTCCCTCCGGAACGTGGCTGCGCCGGGGCGTTTTTAGCCAGTTGCTCCATGGACTGGGCCTTCGGCATCCGCTCCAACTTCCCCTGGACCCGGTTGAAGTCGCCCACTGGAGATCGGGCGTCGTACCCGCCAATCAGGTCCGTCTCCTTCTGGATGCGCTGTGCCCGGTTAGCAGGCGCCGGGTGACTGCTAAAGAACTGCTCGAACTTGCTCGGGTCCCGGCCCGACTTTTCCCGCAGTGTTTCAAACATCCTGGCCATCGCCATCGGGTCATAACCCGCCTTGGCCAGCATCTGTGCTCCCGAGACATCCGCCTGCTCTTCGGCCGAGCGGCTGAATTTCAAGAACAGGGAGTTGAGTCCGAAGCCGCCGATCGCGCCCATGATGTCGCTCGTCGTCCCGCTCCCCATGACTCCGCCCAGAATTCCCAGGCCGGCCTGTCCCAAGTAAGCCTTGGACGCCTGGTTTGTGCCGTGACGAAGAGCGACGTGAGACATCTCGTGCGCCATCACACCGGCCAGCTCTCCCTCGTCCCGGGCGGCCTCGATCAACCCTCGGTTGATGTACATAAAGCCTCCGGGGAGGGCGAACGCGTTAATGTCGGAAACGTTCACCACTTTGAACTGATAAGGAAATTTCGGCCCGGGAGCCGTGGCCGCCAGCCGCTCCCCAATCCTTGAAACGTAACTCTGGATTTCGGAATCGTTCAAAACCGGGAGCTGGCGCTCCACTTCGGCGGCCGACTGCTTGCCGATTTCGACGTCCTGCTCGGGGGAGAAAATATTGAATCCGGGCTTGACCTTCGTCTGTGCCTCCACAGCCGGGGCCCAGAGAGTGACAAGCGACAAAATCAACAGGCACTGCCTCAAAGCGTGTTCTCTTACGCGCATGACCTTCCTCCAACGCTGAAAACAAAACTGCTGTTACTAGTGATGGTACAGCAGTTGAGGAGGTTGCAGAATGGGGGGGCAGCGGGGGCAGGCCTTTGACTGACTTGAGTCTTCTCAACGTCCTGGAGTCGCTTTACAGAGCCGCGCACGCAGTGGAGGGTGTTGAAAAAAGGGTCGGGCGCGAGCTTTGGAGTGCGGTGGCAACGAGAGGCCGAGGTTTTATCAGGCCTTGAGGCGACGCCGCTTTGGTTCTGCACCATCGCTCAGCGCTTCAGCACGCTGTTGCACATACCAAAGCGGTGCCGCCTCAAGGCCTGATAAACCCTCGGCCTCTCGTTGCCGCCGCACTCCAAAACTCCCGCCGACCTTTCTCAACACCCTCCACTTGGTGCGCGGCTTTAACACGACTCGCACATTTAAGAAAACCCAAAGGCCGCTAAATTTTTGACACTTTTTGACTCTCGGACATTCTATAATGTTGTTTAGGCTTAGGAGGAGTCACCATGATCTACCCAGACGCAGCGAGTACTGACCGACTTTTCTGCCTCAAGCTGCTGATCGCAGCCCTGATTCTCTCGATTGGCCTCACTGTCCCGCTCTTTGCTTCAACCCGGTTCGAAGACCGCGGCAATCAGCTGCTCACGTGGCACAGTTACTTCCCTCTCGACACCGGCAACAGGTGGATTTATGCAGTCCAGGGACCTGGGTCGGCCTCGAGGAGGTGGGAAGTTAAAGTCACAGGGGAGCAGTCGGCCGCCCCTTTTCGCTCCTACTTCGAGTTGTCGAGATATCTGCCCGGCAAGGAGCGGCGGCTCGTCAGAGCGACGATTTTCGGAAATGTGCTGGAGCGGGGTGATGACGGGAAGGATTGCCTTTGGTACGAATTCGTGGGGCGGGTTGGGAAGAGCTGGGTCATGGAGCTTGCTCCGGGTGACAGTCCCACCTGTGAAGACGGCGCGAAACTCACGAT
>Ga0105092_10000353_pt1 | contig 23446 bp, 14 predicted proteins | sample PPLLak2March2015_FD_87021 | JGI IMG/M metagenome (GOLD analysis project Ga0105092, IMG submission 87021) | Freshwater sediment microbial communities from Prairie Pothole Lake near Jamestown, North Dakota, USA - PPLs Lake P7 Core (1) Depth... | ecosystem: Environmental > Aquatic > Freshwater >... | reverse complement strand
CTTTCGGAAATCTGCGAGATCGCAGTCTGGATCAATTCATTGGCTTTGCGCTCGGTAATATCCTGGGAGGAGCCCACCACTTTGACAGGCTGGCCCTGTGCATCGTACTCGGCTTTGTAAACGGAACTCACCCAGATGACTTTGCCATCGGCTCTTCGGTAGCGGACCTCGGAGGTGACATCGCCACTGTGTTTTGCATCGATCACATCCTGAATTGTCTGGCGGACAATGGGTATATCTTCCTCCAGGATGAATTTATGCATCATGGTATCGACAGGGAACTCATATCCATTTTCCCTCTCAGCACTGGTGCCGAGCAGGGAATATAACTCATCTGTCAGTTTGGTGGATTGCCTGTTGGGGTCAATTTCAAAGTATCCCAGTCTGGCGATCTGCAGTGCCTCAGAGAGCTGGCCCTGACTGGTCCTGACCTCGTCAAACAGGCGGGCGTTTTCGAGCGCAACTGCAACCTGACCTGCAAAAGCAGTTAGAAGCTGCAGATCATGTTGACCGTAGGCATTGTACTGTTCGTAATTTTGCACAGCCATGGCACCCAGGGCTTTCCCGCCGCGCGTCAATGGCACGCCCAGGAAAGATTTGGCTGGCACGCCAGCAGTTTGAATCCCTTTTGCTTTCGTCCACTTTTCGGATCCTTCGGTGATCAGGATGCTTTCCCCGGTTTGGATCATATAGGAAGTGATTCCCTGTCCCATGGGTAACCGTGTGATCTCGCGTTCACTATCATATTCCGATACGGTTTGCGGGAACACAATTTCGTTTGCACTGGCATCATAAAAGCCAACATAGAAATTCTTCGCATCAATGAGACGGGTGATGCCGGCGTAAATGGTGTCGATTACCTGATTGATGTTGAGCTGCGATGACAGGGATTGTGCCAGTTGATTCAGGGTTGCCAGTTCTTCCGCGCGCATCTCTGATTCCTGGAACAGACGTGCGTTTTGAATGGCGATCGCTGCCTGGCTGGCGATGGTTGTTAGAATATCGCGGTCATGTTCGTCATAAACATCTGGCCTGAGGACGCTCTGCACGGAAATCAGCCCCAGCACCCGCTCGCCGATCATCAGCGGCACCCCCATCCAGGAGAGGGAGGGGGTAGTGTCTTTGTCCAGCGGGACGAACTCAATTCCCAGAGCTTGTCTGTGCCCCGGGACATCGTTGGGAGCAAATACTGTTTTTTTGTTGCGAATGATGTAATCTGAAAAGCCGCGGTTACCCAGTTTGCTGGGTGACAACTGAATTCGTTTGCCCTCTTCAAAAGCCAGGGGGAAGATTTTTTCCTCCTTCTTTTCGTCGTAGAGAGCGATGAAAAAGCTGCCGGTATCCATCAAACGGCTTGTATACCGATATACGATCTCGGCGATCGCGTCCGTGTCCAGTTGGGCGGAGAGTTCGCGAGCCATCTCATTCAGTACGCTCAATTCCTCTGCGCGCGACTGTGTTTCCTGGAATAGCCTTGCATTTTCAAGCGCTAACGAAAGCTGATCCGCTACCTGTTTTACCAGTAACTGTTCATCCTGGCTCCAGGCGCGCTGCTCCGTTTCGTCCATCACCTGCAGGGTCGCCCAGGAGTCTTGGCCTGCCTGGAATGCCAGTGCCATGGTTGAATTGGGACCCATAACCTGGCTCACCACCTCCACCGGACGCCTGGCTTTCGTAATCGGACTACTCACTTCCGCGGGTTGAAGGGGCTTCTCAACGGAAGCGCGTTTACGGGGCGCGGGCTTGAGTTCCGCAGGTGTCTGTTCAGGTTTTACGTCCTCAAATAAATTCTTAAGCCGCTTGGCGATTGGCTTCTTCTTTGGCATATTCCATCAACTCCTGAGCAAGGACGCGGTATTGCTGGGAACCACGGCTGGTTGGCTTGTATTGCGTGATCGGCATACCTGCGATTGGACTTTCACGAAGTTTGGTGTCCACTTCAATGACCGTTGTGAAGACACCCTGCCCGAATGTGGCTTGTAATTGTTCGAAGATATTGCGGTGTGTGCGGTTTCGTCGATCCAGCAATGTAACCAGGATCCGATAGGCAAGGTTCGGGTTGCTTTCCTGCCGCACGCGGCGAATGGTGCCCATCATGTTCCGTAATGCATATGCAGAAAAGTACTCGGCTTGCGTTGGGATGATCAACAAATCGGCGGCGGAAAGCGCATTGAGCGTGATCGCGCCCAATGCCGGAGGACAGTCGAGCAGGATATAGTCGTAGGGCAGCTCAGCAGATTCAATCGCATTGCGAAGCGTTGCCATGTATTGACTGCGCATTGGCAGAAACTGTTCCGCGCTCTCGATGCGCGCATTGGAGGTGACAATGTCCAGGTTCTTCACTTCCGTTTTGCGAATGGCGGTTTTGATCGCCGCGCTATCAATCAGGACACTTGCTGAAGTGACCTCGTTCTCCCCGGCTTCGAACCCCAGTGCAAGACTCAGGTTCGACTGTGGATCAAGGTCGATCAGCAGAACGCGATGGTCCAGTTCAGCCAGCGAGGCGCCCAGCGATAGGGTGGATGTAGTCTTTGCAACCCCGCCCTTTTCATTCGACATAGCAATTGTAAATGCCATAGTTCCTCTTACTCTCTCCGTGGTGATTACTCAACACCTTTGACTGCCTGGGGGATCACTTCCACACGGGTGGCGCCCAAGGCTTTACGCAATTCTTCGATCGCGGTCTGGATCATGGCTTGCGGATCATTCATACTTCGTATCCGGCCGGTGATATCGGAAACCAATCGTTCGCGTTCGGCGCGCCGGGTTGTTTCCTCGAACAGGCGGGCATTTTCAGCAGAAAGCGCCACGCGCTCAGCGACCGCTTTGATGAGGTCAAGTTGATCTTGATTCAACCTGCCTGAGGATGGAGATTGAACGACCAGACTGCCAATCGTTTCCCCGCGCAGTTCGATCGGCACGACCACCTGGCTGTTTTCCGTTTGTTTACCCTGGCTTTTGCCTTTGCCTGGTTCCGTTAAATTAATGAGTTCATTCAGGGGCGCGGCACCGGTGACGCCATAGCGATAGCCAATCAGGTTGTGTTCAGCGGGCAGACGTCCCCAAGCCTCACGCGTAAACTGGCGGCTGACCGCTTCTGCCTCTGACAGTGCAATTCTGGTTTCATCAAACAGGCGGGCATTCTCAATGGCAAGGCTTACCTGATTGGCAAGCAGGCTGAGCATTTGAATGTCTTCATTCTGGAATGCTCCAATTTCATGGCTTTGCACATCCAGCGCACCCACAATCTGGTCCCCGCTTTTTAGCGGCAGCGCCATTTCAGAGTGTGTTTCTGGCAACTCAGGGTTGTTAAAGAAGACTGGATCTTTCCCCACATCCATGGCGATGCGCGGCTCCCCGGTGGAAGTAACATAACCCACGATACCTTCTTCACCGACGCGCAGGCGATGGTTGCGTGCGAGCATTTTGCCGCCGCCCTCGCTGTTTGCTGCACTGAGGAGTGCATATTGGTGACCCTCATCGAGCAGGAATATACCTACGTGGTAGAACCCGAATTTTTCACTGATCACTGTTGTAAGCTCTGGCAGAAGTTTCTGCAGGTCGCGCACGGATGCGATGCTTTGCATCACCAGCGCCAGCGCTTCAAATTGAGCTGCCCTGCGGTGGATCTGTATATTTGCAGACTCCAGTTCGATTCCACGTTGGGTAAGTTCAGTAGTTCTCTCCTCAACGCGTTGCTCCAGTGATGCCTGTAAATTCCTTAATTCCCGGTTGGCTTCAACCTGTGCCTGCTCATTTGCCTCGGCTTTTGCACGTGCAACTCTCAGACGCCCGACGAGCATATTGAGGATCCCGGCGCTTAACACAATCATGGATATACCAACGATAATATCGTCCCACCCTGTTTTATAGGCTATCGGGCTCTTGCTTAGTCCCATCCGATCCAGGATGCCCAACAGCGCGATGGCTACCACCGCCAGAGGGGTGGTGACAACAATTGCACGTCTGCCCTGTAAAAAGATCGCAATGATTATGATCACGGGATATACAATCACCGATATATCATGAATTGTATTTGTGCTCAACGCAATGACTGTGATTGCCAGAATGAGGGCGATCGGAACAACCACTTTTGCCATGCCAGGCCTTCCCCGTAAAACCAACACTAAAGCAATGAGCTCGAGCAAGCCTGAAACACCGAGGACGGTAACTGTGAGCACCAGCGCGCGTGAATTGGCTGTAAACCAGACGATTGCAATGGAAAATACAGTCGCGATCAGCGCAAATATCATGATATTGCGCGTGAGGCGAAGGAAGTCCGGGTCTTTATCTTCTGAGGATGCAAAAAAATTAGTAATCGCGTTCAACATTTCCGGTCTCCGGTTTCACAATGTCGGCTTGTTCTTATTCTGCTCAGGTTGGAACTGGATCACGACTTCCGAGCCAGGCAAAGCGCGCCCCAGTTCTTCGACAGCGGTCTGTAAAACGTTCCGCATATTGATGGATGCGCTGATCTTCGCGGTAACGGCGCCAATCTTTGCCTCCTTCGAAGCCAGGCGCTGTGATTCCTCCAATAACCGGGCGTTTTCCATGGCAATGGCGGAACGCTCGATAATGGCTGTGACGATGTCCAATTCGTCCTGGTCCCAGGGACGATTATCTGGTGAGCGGACGTCCACCGAGCCGATCGTCTCGCCGCGCAACTCAATCGGGAGGGAGAGGAATGCCCCGCGCGACTTGTTCCGGGAGGGATCTGTATCCCAAACTCCTTCTTCTTTCTCCTTGCCATTTCCGCTGTGAAGCAGAGTTGTCCTTGCACCCGAGTGGTGAATACCTACCAGGTTTTTGTCCTTTGTGTACTGCTGCCAGCCGGTTTGAGCGAACTGCTTGGAAAGAGCTTCCGCCTCGTTTAAGGCTTTGCGCGTTTGTTCGAACTGACGTGCATTCTGGATTGCCACGCTCACTTGATCTGCCAGCGTCGATAAGATGCTGATATCTTCCTGTGAGAATGCACCGGCCTCGATACTCTGCACATCGAGTGCACCGATAATCTCTTCACCGGTATGCAGCGGCAGTGCCATCTCTGAACGGGTCTCGGGGAGGTCCGGGTTGTTGAAGAATGTGGCATCTGCTCCTGTATCCAGGGCGACGCGAGCATGACCAGTCCCTGTTACATATCCAACCATGCCTGTCTCACCAACTTTCAGGCGGTGACCGCGTGTCAGCATAACCTTCCCGCCTTCGCTGTTTGCCGCGCTCAGAATCGCATATTCCTTCCCGGAATCAAGCAGGAAAATGCCGACATGGTAAAAACCAAATTCCTTGCTGATTACGGTCGTAATCTGTGTCAGTAAAACATCCAGGTCGCGTGCGGAACTGACCGTACGCGCAACCTGCGCGATGGACTCGAACTGTTTTGCGCGCCGTTCATTGCTTTCATTTGCAGATAAAAGCTCGGCGGTGCGTTCCTCGACCATGCGTTCCAGGCCGTCAAGGGTTTGCCGAAGCCGGGCGGTCATCGTGTTGAATGACTGTGCCAGGGTGCCAATCTCATCCCTTGATGTGGCAGTTGCCTGCACGGACAGATCTCCACCTGCAATCTGGGTCGCTACATGCGTCAGGCGCTGGATCGGGGCGGCAATGATCTGACCCAGCCCGAGGCTGACTGCAACTGCCAGTAGAAACAGGAGAACCAGGATGACTATTACTGTCTGTGAAGCGGACCGCCTCTGTTGCTCTGTCTCGTTGCGCGCGGCAATGATCGGGGCTTGCAACTCTGCAACAGGGACAACCAGTGCCATGCTATATCCACTGGCTTTGATGGGCGCAAATGAAATGTAAGTGTTATCTCCATTCACATCCACAATAAGGATATCGTTTTCTCCGGCGATCATACGATTGATGACTGCATCCAGCTGCGTGGTACCTGACCCCAGAATGATTTGTTCAGAAAATTCATCAGGGTTTACATTTTCAGGATTAATGCCAAACAACGTATACCCGGCTTGCGGCATGGAGAGAATATGCCCCGCATTATCAATCATGAACGCATATCCTGTTTGCCCCGGTTTGATCGACTTGATTTGTTCAGTTATGGTGGACAGTTTCAGGTCTGCCGCAACGATGCCGGTGAACTGATCGCCTTCATATACAGGCGCGGCCACAGTCACAACAATCCCTTTGTCGGTGGCATCCCAATATGGGGTCGTCCAGCGGGGTTGGCGCTGCGGATTGGATGAGGGTGTTGAGATCAAATAGTAAGGTCTCTGGGTTGCATCAAAATCGGGTGGAAGAACGGATGCCAGATTAATATTCGGGTAATAGCGTGTAACTCCTCTTGTATCAATGGCATACATGGCAGCCAGCGATGGATATTCTTCCATGATGCCTGGAGCAAAAAAATCCAGGTAGGCAGATGTGTTCAAGTCGGTAACCAGCACCTCATTCACCCGCACTCCGACGGGAATGAATATGGAGGACGTGTCGTTGGCCGAATTGCCATAATGACCCTCGGGCCACTGTATCAGATTGGTACTGGCATCCCAATAGCTGCGTTCGCTGACAACTTCCTTCTGACCCTGGAGTGCAGCCCAATTCCGCGCCGTGCCCGCGACTTCTTCCATCACATTTTGAAAGGCTTGGTTTGCCAGGTCGGCTTGGGCAAAAGCCGTATTTACCAGTTGTTCCTCCGCCGATTGACGAACATTTGCCTCCAGCCTTGCCGAGAGGTCATCCGTAATCTTCTGGGTCTGGTTCATAACAAAGAATAGCAGTACACCCAGTGCTAAGGCACCGGTACCCAGGATGCCTGCCACGATTTTCGTACGAATATCCAGCGAGAAAAGCTGCCTGACAAAGAAAATGCCAAGTAAAACCAGCAGCACGATTGAGAATATCCAACGCCCTTCCATGAACAGTGCCGGGGGCCGGTTCAGACTTCCAAATATATCAAGAAGAATTGATGCGATCGTAAAGATCAGCCCGGCGATAAGGGCATGAGGAATGTATCTGCGTGGTAAAGTTCCCAGTCCAATTGCCATGATCAATGCGAATACTGCGATGGCGTTCGGAACACTTGCTCCACTTTGCGCCCATGATAGAAAAATGGCCTGAAGCCCAATGGCTATCATCAGGATGGCATTCCCCAAATTGGGCTTCCTGGCTTTTATCAGCAAGTAGGCAACAGGGATGGCAATAAAAATTGGCAGAGTGATCCACAGTTGGCGACTGCCACCCGCCAGGAGTGCAGCCAGTTCCCACCCGGCAAAAAGCAGCGCGGGGAGAACGCCCAGCAACCAGGGAACAGTGCGTGTTTGCTGTTGTGCTTCAGAGGGGAGTTGCGTTTGATTCAAATTCACAGTTACTCCTTGCTCTGGAATTGAATGGATATTTCAGAACCACCCAGCACACGTTCCAATTCCTCTGCGGTGGTCTGTAGAATGTTTTCAACGTTAAAGGCACTGCTGATGCGGGCAGTTGCCTCCGAGATCAAGCGTTCCTTGGCAGCCCGGCGCCGGGCATCCTGGAACAAGCGCGCATTTTCCATTGCAAATGCCGCCCGTTCGGCAACCGCCTGGACGAGACTGATTTCGTCAGCCTCCCATTGTTTGGCTGGGTCACTGGATTCGATATGCAGAACGCCAATGACTTCGCCTCTCAGTTTGACCGGAACAGCCACAGTGGCATGACCCTCCCCTGATCCATTGGGCTGGCTCGCTACGATGTCACCCTGCTGCACGGCTGATATGACCTCAGGCTTCTCCAATGTGTTCTCGAGCATTTCAATGCGCCCCGTCTGATAGCGGAAGCCGGGCTGTTGGGTTTGGGAGATCGTACGGCTCCATTCTGCATGGGTGAAGGCGTTGTACACCTCCTGCACCTGCGTTAGTGCCGCACGGGTTTCAGTCAGGAGACGGGCATTTTCCAGCGCGATCGATACCTGATTGGCAAGTGCTATTAAGACTTCCAAATCTTCCCTGGAGAAGGCATTTGCTTCCTTGCTTTGAATGTCGAGAACACCGATCGTCTCGGTGCGCGATTTCAACGGCAGCGCAGTCTCGGAGCGGGTCTCGGGGAGGTCCGGGTTGTTGAAGAAAACAGCATCTGCGCCGACGTCGAGGGCGATGCGGGGCTGCCCGGTTTTTGCAGAAAAGCCGACCACGCCTGTCCCAAGTCGTAAGCGGTGATTGCGTTTTAACATCCGCTCTCCGCCTTCACTGTTGGCGGCTTGCAGAACTGCGTACTGGCGATCCTGATCCACCAGAAAGATGCCGACATGGTAAAAACCAAAGCGCTCGCTGATCAGCCTTGTGGTGGCTGGAAGAAGCTCACCCAGGTCCTGTACTTGGGCGATGGCTTCGGATAATTCAGTGATCGTCTGCAACTGGGTGGCGCGCCGCGCGTTTTGCTCGTTGGCTTTATTGATTTCGGCTGTGCGGTCGCCCACGCGCTGCTCAAGGGTTTCTGTAAGATCTTCCAACGCGCTGTTAACATCGTTTACTTCTTTCAAGCGCGCTCTTTCGACCCAGCTACGAAAAGCAGTGGATCCAATTAATATGAAGCCGATGAACATGAAAACGCCTGAAGTTCTGGCGAAACCATCTGAAGGCATAGGCACCATCGAATATGCTGGAGCAGCCCATGTAGCAATTGTTGACAGAACGACTAATATGGCAAATCCTCTGACTGGCAACAAAATACTTGCCACAACGATGGCAACATGTGCTATTGTCGTGATGTCTTCCTCAAATCCACTTGCTGACCCAAGGTAGAGTCTCAGGTAGGCAAGGGAGGTAAGCGCATAGGCGAAGAAATACGAGCCTGTGTTGTAGTAACTCGTACGACTTAATGCGTAGGACACCAATGTAATAGCAAGTAATGTGGTGAACGCCCCAAAGGAACCTCCAGACAGCAGACCAGCAAGGAATGCTGCGGTCAGGATCAATGAAATCGTTGCCAAAAGCTGGGCGCGCCTTTTCTCTCCAACCTCTGTAATCGATGGATGCGGACCGGTCAGGAATCCCCATAGACGTGCCAGCGAACTGGCGAAATTCCGGGTTGTTTTCGGGGTCTCGTTCAATGCCATGACTTACTCCACTATGTTCCCGTCGGACGAGGTGCCATTTGAGCTCTCCGCCTCGGGGGCAGGAGGGGCGGATGGATTCACCAGTTGGAAGGTGACGGTCGAATTTTTGAGGGTTTGGCCCAGTTCCTCGACCGTATCGCGCAGAATGGAATCCAACTGGAAAGAGGTGCCCAGCTTGGCTGTTATATCGGAAAGGAAGGATTCGCGCTTGGCGCGCTTTTGTGCTTCCTCGAGCAAGCGCGCCCCTTCGAGCGCCAGCGCAACCCGCTCTGCGGTTGCCTTCACCATGATCAGTTCATCGTCTGTCCACTGGCGCGTGGGGTCAGCTGTCTTCAGCTTCAGGCAGCCAATGGTTTGATCGCGCAGTTGGACGGGGATCAATAAAGAGTCATCTTCCCTTCTTGTTGCCTTCGTATCTTTCAAAGGCTCGGACTTGATCCCGTCATAGCGATATCCCCTGGTCTGGATCGTTCTCCCGTAGTCACTCCATGCCTGGCTTGCCACTTGACGGGACGTAATATCCGCCTCACGGAGCGCTGTCTGTGATTGTTCATAAAGCAGGGCATTTTCGATCGCAATCGTAACTTGATCTGCCAGGATAGATAGTGTCGATACATCATCATCACTGAAAGCGTTGACCTCCCGTGATTGAATATCGAGTACTCCAACGATCTCATCACCGGATCCAAGTGGCAGCACGATCTGAGACCGGGTGTCAGGAAGATCGACATTGTTGAGGAACTTTGAATCTGCACCTGTATCCAGGGTGATACGCGCCTGCCCAGCTTGAGCGGCAAAGCCGATGGGGCTGATGTGACCCACAGACACCCGGTGTCCCCGGTTTAACATTCTCAATCCATCAGGTGTGTTGGCAGAACGCAGGATGGCAAATTGTTTTTGCTCATCCAGCAAAAAGAGACCCACATGGTAGTATTCTAACTTTTGGCTGATGGCGCTGGTAATGACGGGCAGGAGCTGATCGAAATCGTGTATGGCGGTGGTTGTGCGCGCGATCTCGGCGATGCCATGAAGTTTCTGAGTGCGATTCTCCAGTTGTTCGTTTGCAATGACCAGCTCGGTACTGCGGTTTTGCAGTTCACTCTGGGTGTAGTTGAGGATGGCATTCGCGGATGCCAGTTCTTCCACGCTCAACCTGGAATTTTTGAGCGCGGTCTCCAGGCCGCTAATCAGCATATAGATGACAACCAGGTTCAACATAAAGACAATGAACATATTCCAGGCAAAGGACATGATCGAGTATGTACCAACCTCTATCTGGCCCGATTGTTCAAGATATGCGAGGACAAACCCTGAGAGGATGCTAAGTACTGTTACGATGACAGATGCTTTCAAGCCTAGTAATAAGCCAGCCATCAAAACAATCGCGAAATTCACGATATAAGTTGCATCTTTAGCCCCAAAACCTGTTGCGGCCATGACGTTTGTTGCGAGCCAAACGAGACCGACGAGCATAATGGATGTGGACTGAACATGTCCTTGTCTTAAACGCATCAAGCCTGCGACGCACACACCGGCAATCCCCGCTAAAAGCACGTCCATCAGGTCAAAGAGAACATAGCCTCCGAAAACTCTTACCCATGCTTCCCATCCAATGACAGCAACCAAAAATGCCAGGGCAATCCAGTGTGCGTAAAAGGCTCTGCGCGTTTTATCCTCATCTTCAGGAAAGATGGGAGGAGTGAGAATTTTGATTACCTGTTTCAGCATGGTTTTACCTGTTTATAAATCCACTAATGTTCATTCTGACCGTCGTCGCTGCTAATTTCAAGAGAGACCTCGGTCGCGCCACCGATCCTGCGTCCCAGTTCTTCCACCGCAGTTTGCAGGATGGATTCGAGGTTGCTGACCGCGCCGATTCTCGTGGAAATATCTCCGATGGCGCGCTCGCGGGCAGCGCGTCTCTGGGCACTTTCAACGAGGCGGGCATTTTCAAGAGCAAGGGCTGCGCGTTCCGCTGCAGCTTCGAGGATGCTGATCTCATCCTGTTTCCACTGGCGCGCACCTCGTTTCGAGCGCACGTCCAATACACCGATCGTTTGTCCGCGCAGCTTGATGGGAATCCCGATCGAGTCTGATTCTTTCTCCAGCGAGAGACTGCCGGTTTGAGCGACAGCCTTGCTTGCTTCACGTTTTGTACTGGCATCCAGTGGCAGGACCTGTTTTCCATCGAAAATGAATCCGGTTTGTTTTGCCTGACGGGCAAAACTACCCCACTCCTGTTGAGTGTACCTTTCGAACAACAATCTTGATTCACGTAATGCGTTTCTGGCTTCGCCAAACAAGCGGGCATTTTCAATGGCAATGGCTACCTGGTCCGCCAGGGTTGTTAACACATTTATATCTTCCTCCGAAAACGCATTCGTCTCTGTGCTTTGCACATCCAGAGAGCCAATGACGCGTTCGCTGACGCGGAGTGGCAGTGCCATCTCGGAACGGGTCTCGGGGAGGTCGGGGTTGTTGAAATAAACGGAATCTACCCCAACGTCCAGGGCGATACGAGGTTCGCCGCGTGAGATGGAATAGCCGACAATGCTATGGTAGTCGAGTGCCAGGTTATGCTGTCTGCTGATCATTTGCAGGCCGCCGGCGCTATTGGAGGCGCGCAAAACCGCGCTCTCCTGCTTTTCATCCAGAAGGAAAATGCCAACATGGTAAAAACCAAATTGCTGGCTGATCAACTTCGTGATAGTGGGAAGAAGTGCATCCAGATCTTGTACCGATGCGATCGCGCGCGCGACACTGGCAACGGCATCCATTTGCGAGGCGCGTTTCTGAAGTTCCGAGGTCCGTTCTTCGACGCGCTGTTCGAGATCGACACGCAGGCCACTTAATTCCTGGTTCGAGACGGACAATTCCTGTGTGGTCGCACGCGATTTGGTGAGCGCATTTTGAAGGGTGGTAATCGTCACGTAAATGAATGCGCCGGCAATCGCGAGGATCACCGTCATATTGATGGCGAAGTCGAAGGGTTGGTAGGATGCAGTATTAATCAGCCCGCTTGTTTCTGCATAAGCCAAAACCCAGCCTGACAGAATACTGACGGCCGTAAATCCGACTGCCCCCTTCCATCCAAGAAGAAGGCCAGCCATCAATATGGGTAGGATGTATCCAAAAAAGGCAGCGTCCCGGATGCCATCTGCTGGATATGTGAGGTAGGATAATCCGAGCCAGCCTATCGTAACCAGGATGAGACTGGCGGCTTGTATATATCCCCAACGCGAGATATATAATGCCGCTACAGCTGCAAGGGTGATCACCAAAATGATCAAGTTACTGCCCGCAAAGATAGCTCCTTGCGGACGAATGTTTCGAGAAATAAGAAGAGCCGTCAAAAGTATGATTACGCTCCAACCCATGAAATTCAGAATGGACGCTGAGCGAGTCTTATCCTCATCATCGGGAAAAACAGGGGGAGCAAAGAGTTTACGAAAAGCGTTTTGCATCTTTTTCTCTCTATTCAGCCCGCTTTCCGGCTGTCGGCTCTTCAAGGATCTGGATGGCAACTTCCGTGTCGCCTAAAATACTGCCAATCTCTCTGACCGTGGTTTGAAGGATCTGCTCGTAGTCAGTCGATGCACTAATGGCGGATGTAACCCTCGAAATTGATTGTTCACGATCTGCACGCAGTCGAGCTTCTTCATAGAGACGGGCACTTTCCATCGCTGCGGCAAGACGTTCCGTGGCTAGTTCAATGACGGAAATCGTGTTGCTGTCATAATCTTCTTTGAGTTTGAGCGTAATGACACCGATCGTTTGACCGCGTAACTTGATCGGGATGGCAACTTTGTGTTCCTGGTCTGCGCCGGAACTGTTGCCGTTCGAATTGACACGTGTTCCCGTTTTGAGAGCGGTGTTAGCCAGTTCTGGCAATTCGGTGACGGGCTCCACACGTACATTGTCAAAGCGGTAGCCTTTATTGATTGAGGAAGCGCCAGCTGACAATTTTTTCCAATTCTCGGTGGTAAACCGGCCATAGGCGCTTTCGAGTTCTTTGAGGCTTACTTCCACTTCCTGTAACAGACGGGTACGTTCGATCGCGGTGGCAAGCTGGTCAGCCAGGATTTGCATGATCGCAATATCATCGTCATCAAATGCCTCCTGCTGATCGCTTTGTACGTCAAGCACGCCGATAACGTGGTTTTCAACTTTCAACGGCAAAGCCATTTCCGAATTTGTGTCCGGCAGGAGGGGATTATTGAAGTAGACTGCGTCCGTTCCCGTATTCAGCGTGACGCGTGCCTCTCCGGTTGCAGCCACCCGTCCGACAATTCCCACCTCGCCCACGCGCAACTTGTGGTTATTCTCGATCATTTTCTTGCCAGCCTCTGTGGGCGAAGCGACGAGAACGGCATACTCCTCGTCATTATCCATAAGGAAAATACCTGTGTGGTAAAAGCCAAAACGGTGCCAGATCAACTCGGCGGCCTGGGTGAGCAGTTCGCGGAGATCGCGGGCGGACGCGGCATCTCTTGCGATTTCTGCCGCGACGCGCAGGCGCAGAGTCTGGTTTTCGAGATCCTGCGTACGATCTGTCACGCGTTGCTCCAGACTGCCGATAACCTCCTGAAGCTGGGCGGCCATCTGGTTATAAGCTCGCGCGAGCCGGCCGATTTCATCCTGCCGATCCACAACTGCACGAGCCGTTAAATTGCCTGCTGCAAAGCTCTCCGAGGTTTGCGCAAGCGTTTCAATCGGGTCGGCAATTGTACGGGCAGATATGACAACGGATATGATTGCGATGGCAACGACAAACAAAGCCAGCAGGGCACTGCCCGCCAGGGAGTTTAGTGAACTGCTAATGACGAAACTTAAGGGAACCTCAGCAATCACTGCTAATTCCATGGGCTGGAACGATTGATAATACCCAAGCACTTGCTGCCCCGTATAGTTTGAGTAGATGTCTTTGGCACCGATGACATTTTTGCTAAGAGCTTCCACCGCAGCCTGGGTGTCGACGAGGTCCACTACAAAAGCCCGCGTTTTAGTAACTGCCCTGAAACGGGTATCCACAAGATAAGTCTCCGCTTCGCTAAAACCAGGTGTGTTCTCCATGATTTCCTTCATCGACGCCGCGTTCGAGCGGAGCACGAGAACACCACGCATATCCTGTCTGTTTATATCGAATATGGGGGCGGAAACGACAAGATTTTCAGTGCCAAAGGATGGTTCTTCCACAAACCCCGAATAAAACCTCATTAATCCCAGCGTAAAGAAGGCATGACTTTGAAAGCTTGTTCCCTCTCTGCTCGGGATCGTGGAGATGACGACATTGCCGTGAGTGTCCAGTACCATGATCTCGTTGTAGGCTTCATCCTGCGTCCCCAAAACATCCACCATTCGCGATCGCGCAACTTGCTTGAAGTTTCGCTCGAGGATTGGATTGAGTTCAGTATCCGTGGTGGTTAGGATGCCCAGCGCATTTGATGTAAATCTCGAATCAGCCAGCAGCGTTTTCGTGTCGTTCTGTGAGTTCGCCAGCAGGGTTTCAATCTGATTTATCTTGAGAATAGTGATCGCCTCGAGGGTGCTAAAAATCTGGTTTTGATTTTGTGCATACGCTCCGACGGCTGATAACATGGCTGTCATTACGGTTGGTATGGTCACGATGATCACAAAGGATGTCAGCAGCAAACCCTGCAGGCTTCGGAATTTTCTGTTCTGTGAAATGACTGTAATTGTCACCAGCAAGAAAGTGGTCGAGAGCAGAAAAACAATGCTGGCAATGGCGGCTGAGTTGCTGTTTTGCAGACGGGGAAACCCGGAGTTCGCTTCGGCATAAAAAATGCCAACGACGGCCCCGGCAAAGATTAACAACAGGGTTGGAATGTATTTGCGTGGTATCCGGGCACGGATTGCCAGGGCCGGCGTCACTGCGGCAATCAATATGGTGATGGGTGCAATTCCCTGCCACAGGAAAGTGATGAGCACCGCAAATAACCCGCCCATGGCTGTGCTGTACAGATTTGCGGCAATCCCTTTGTTCTGTTGCGCGAGTGAATGCGCCGGGAGTTCTGCGACCGCATAGAGCAGCGTAAGCACACCGATGTACAGAAGTTGAGGAGCTGAATCTCCCAGAATGCGGGCTCGTGCAAGCAGAAAAATTGCAATGAAGCCCAGCCCTGCCACTGCAAGCAAAAGAGGGTTATAGCGCCTGCTTGAATAAAACGCCTGACCCAGACGCTCATTCATAATATCGATGTTATTCTGCGGGTTACTGATCTGCTTCATATTAGCTCACATTGCGCTTTGGACGTTGCTTTGGCTGAGACCCTTGTTGGGCGTCCTGACCGATAAAAACGGATATCTCAGAAATGTCAGGGAGTTGCCCCAGTTCACGGGCGGCGGTTTGAAGTAACGTGTCCAGATCAAGGGACTGGCTGAATCGTGATGCAATTTTGCCAAGGGTCTGTTCCTGTTTGGCACGTTGGGTGGCTTCTTCGAGGAGACGAATGTTGTCAATTGCCAATCCAACCTGATTTGCAACCTCATCGACCAGATCCTTATCCAGCTTAGTCCAGACCGCGTCGCCTTTTCTTGCAATTGAAATATTTCCAATCCTCTGCCCGCGCAGTAAGATGGAAGCGCTGATCGCCTTATCGCCCTCGTGGGATATTTTTTCGGCGCGCAATCCAAGCGGGGTGTAGGTGAAGGCGCGGCCCCGCTCACCGACTTTTTGTCCCCAGGCTTCGCGCGTGCGCAGGCTGGTGAGTGCCTCGAGTTGTACGATCGCGGCTTGCGTTTCGTCCAGCAAACGAGCATTCTCGATTGCGATGGCAACCTGATCCGAAAGGGTTTGTAGAACATCAACGTCGTCAGCGTTAAAAGCCTGGGGTATGTCAGATTGAATATCCAGGACGCCGAGGACTTTGTTTCGAACCAGCAACGGAAGAGCCAGCTCGGAGCGCGTCATCGGAAGGTCCGGGTTGTTAAAGAAAACGGCGTCCGCGCCCACGTCGAGGGCGATGCGTGGTTTCTTCTGCGCAGCGACGTACCCTACAATTCCCTGTGTCCCTACGGATAGTGCGTGGCCTCTTTCGATCATCCGTTGTCCGCCGTCGGATGAGGCGGCTTGTAGAACAGCCTGATCTCCAGTTTCGTTGATCAGGAAGATGCCTGTATGATAGAACCCAAATTGATCGGTCACCAGCTTGGCGACCCTGTTCAAAAGAGAAGCCAGGTCCTGAACCTCGGCTGTTTGGCGTGCTATGTAGGAGGTTGCGCGCAGTTGCTCGGTCTTTTTGTTCAGACCAGCCGTTCGTTCCTCGACACGCTCTTCAAGCTGGGAGCGTTCACCTTGAAGTGCTTCAAGTGTCTGGTGCGCGGCTGCCTGTGTTTTTGTAAATTCCTCCTGCGTTTTCCATAATCCGTAGGCCATGATCCCGGAAACGATCCCCAGGATACCAACTGAAGTGAACCATTCCAGGAGAGACGTGTTTTCCCAGCCAAAAAGCAGGATGGTCACGGCCACAATAACGATCGCGTATAACATGCCCGTGCGCAGGGAGAAAAGCAGGCCAGTCATTGCAATGAAGCCCAGGAAGAGAATAGCGGCATCTCCGAGTCCATAGTCAAGCAACGAACTGAAACCTGAAATGTATAAAAGAAGAAGAAATACACCGGCTCGAATGAGATAGGGAATATTGGTAAGCATCGTCACCAATACCAATGTTGCATATGCCAGGATTGCTAGCAGCTTGATCCCTGTAGTGGAGGGAGTAAATAGATAACCAATAATCGCTACAAATCCCAGAACGCAGGAAGCCCGCAGGACACTTTTTATAAAGCGTTCACGCCAGTTGACGTCCGTGTAGAGTTCATTGCCCTGAGCTGGCTGGGAAGAAGACGGGTTGTTCATGCCTCATCTCCTATGGTTTCATCAAGATGGAGTTCCACAGTTGCGCTGGAGGCATCCAGCCGCCGGCCCAGTTCTTTGATCACAGTCTGCAAGACACCATCGATCGTTGCCGATGACCAGATCTTGGAGTTGATCTCCGCTGCCATACGTTCGCGTAACGCAATCTGCCGGCTTTCGCTTACCAGACGTGCATTTTCCAGAGCGATCGCAGCCTGCGTGGCAATTGCATCCACCAGGCTTTGCTGGTCGGGTGTCCATTCTTCGTTGCCTTCGAGAACGATCTGCCCCATGGTCTGATCGCGCAAGCTGATGGATACCTCAAGTCTTTTGGAATCCTCATCCGGTTCGTCGCCGAGACGATATTCCAGGTTTTGATTTTCCTTGGAAAACCCACTCCAACCTTCCAGGAGATACTGCTGCTGAACAGCACGCATTTCTTTGATGATCTGCTGTGCCTCCTGGAAGAGACGGGCATTTTCAAGGGTGATGGCAACCTGGCCCGCCATATTTTTCATGGTCTCGATGACCTGTGGACCAAAGTCCGACTCTCTTGTGGATTGAACATTCAACGCGCCCAGGATATGTTCACCCACCATCAGCGGCAGTGCCACCTCAGAGCGTGTATAGGGCAGAAGTGGATTTTCAAATCTTTGCTTTTCTTCTGAAGCAACCTGGGCAATACGCGGGACGCGTTCACGGATCGCTGCGCCCACCATGTTCTTTCCGGTGACTTCAAGACGGTGCCGGTTTTGCTTGAGCACCCGGCCGGCCTCACCGGTTGCCTCCCTTAACTCAGCCCATTTTCCGCTTGGATCCAGGAGGTAGATTGCCGCAAAGTAATAACCGAATTGTTCGTGGAAGAGAGGCACGATTTTGGCAAGGAGTTTGTCAGGATCGAGGCTGGTTGCAGCCACTCTACCGACCTCATTGGTGGCTGCCAGTTGTCGCGTGCGTTCCGCGACCTGTTCTTCGAGTGTGGTTTGCAGTGATTCAAGACGTGAAACCATGCGATTGAACTGCACCGTCACAATGCCAAGTTCATCTGTCGCAGTGACCGGGGCGCGCTGGGTCAGATCGCCCTGTTCAATTTTGTTGAAGGTCCGGATCAGATCGTAAATGGGGCCCGAAACCGCCCTGGATACATAGTACGCAAAGCCAACACCGAGAAGGAACGCCATTACGCTGAAAAGAGTGGATTGAGACCGCAAGCCATGGAAGACTTCCATGGAACTGACCTCTCCATACAGGACGCGGATTGTATGCTGGTAGCCGATTGGAGCGATCAGCAAAATAGCAATGGCAATCAATGCCAGGATCAGTCCCAGAAGTTTCCCGTTGAGCAAAAGTCCGTGATGACCCTGCAATTGTGTGTCGAAGTCTTTTGGAAGCAGGACGGTCCGGATGGGCAATGTGAAATTTTCGATCAGCAAAACGACAAGGATGACGGAGCCAAATAAAGCCACCGTTCCACCGGTCAGAACATAAACCGGGTCAGAAGCGTTGATCGCAGTTGGCTGGAACGTTGAAGAGATCACTTGTGTTTGATTGAGCGTGATAAGAAACACAATCAATACGACGATAAAGATCACAGTGGCGGCAGCGATCCCGTAGCGCCAGCCCAGGCTGGTGATCTCGCGCCAGGCGACAAGGTCATCTTCCGGTTTCAAACGGATCGTATCATCTGCCCAGACGTCAAGTTTCTTCAGCGCCGTGGGCAGGAGCCTGCGACTGATGCCAACCAAGACTGGGATGGCGACAATGATCAAGATGGGAACCCAGATCGATAGGGTTCTGGACAGCTGTTCATTAAGTTCGGCATTTGCTCGTATGGAAAGAATGCCAGGGACTGCCCCCAGCAGAGCGATCACTTGCGCAACTCCAATGAGGATGGTCAGGTACCAGCCTCCCATTTGATGCAGCATTTGATTGGGCGAGAAACGTTTATTCATTGTTCGGCCTGCTCTTCTCATCATTGCTGGACGGTGACACGCCCAACCTGATCCAGGCGCCGGTTGCGCCAACCGCACGGGTTAATTCGCTGGCAGTCGTTGCCAGGATGGTTTCGATGTCCGTGGTGCGGCGGATCTTGTCCGCGATCTCGAACAAAATGCGCTCGCGGTCAGCCTGGGCACGGATCTGCTCGAGAAGCCTTGCATTTGCAATGATCGCTGCGAGACTGCCTCCCAGTGTGCCGAGCAATTCTTCATCGTTCTCAGCATAGGCAGAGAATTGTTCGCTCTCCACATTGAGGACACCCAGAAGTTCGCTACGATATAAAAGCGGAATTGCCATCTCGGAGCGGGTATTGGGACTTCCTTCAATATAACGTGTATCCTGTAAAACGTTGTTGATGCGCAGGGTCCGGCGGTGCGCCGCGACCCAACCCGTGACTCCGCTTCCGAGCGGGATGCGGAGATCAAATACATTACTTGCATAGCCGACAGCAGCCTTGACTTCCAGCACCTTCTTTTCACGATCCGCCAGTAGAATGGACACGCGGTCACCGCCGAGAGTTACCTGCAGCCCGTTCACTGCCGATTGCAGGGCTTCATCCAACGTCGTTCCGGAGGCGGCTGTCGTCGTGATGTGATGTAACAGGCGGTGCTGTGCCAGGTGTTCCTGGGTTTCAGCAAACAGCTCGGTATTGACCACGGCGATTGCCAGCTGGTCGGCAAGGATTTGGAGCGTGCGGAGGTTGTCTTCTGCAAATGCATAAGCCTGCGTGCTTTGCACATCCAGGACACCGACAATTCGGTCGCCAACTTTCAGGGGCAGGGCTGCTTCTGCATGTGTTTCAGGCAGCAATGGGTTGGGGGAGAAAGTGGCATCACGTGATGTGTCGTTCACGATCAGCGGTTCGCCTTTTCCAGCGACAAAGCCCACCACAGACTTTGCCCCAACGCTGAGTTTATGTCCGGCGCGCTTCATCTGCGCGCCAGCCTCACCGGTGGCTTCCCGAATGACCACATATTCACCCGGCAGATCCTTGAGGAAGATCGCGGCGTGATAAAAGTCAAAACGCGAACTGATCAACTCAACCGCTTTTTGCAGGAGTTCATCCAGATCGAGTGAACTGCTGATGTCGCGCGCGATTTCCGCTGCGGTTTCGAACTGGATCGCCGTTTGTTTGCTCTCGCTGACCAAACGCACGTTGTGAATGGCGCCCGAAACCTGGTTCGCAACGGAGGTCATGAACCGCAGGTCATTTTCATCGAAACTGTGTTCATGTTCGCTATCCTGAATGATCACTGCGCCAATTGCCTCCCCATTTGCAACTAATGGAACGCCCAGCCAGGACAAAGCCGGTTTGCCTGTGATCTTTGCGCCCATGGCGATTGCCCGCTTTTGGGTATCCTCCACAAGCATAAGCGGTTCGCGCGTGCGAATGAGAATGGAAGTTAAGCCTTCACCCACCGGAAACGTATCCACGGAGGAGAAGGCATTGTTTTCATACAGATAGGGAATATTAATGGAGTTCGTTTGCTGATCGTACAGGGCGATCACAAATCCGTGGTTTCCAACGACCGAACGGACCTGGTCATGGATCAATTTGTAAAAAGAATGCAGGTCATCGATATTGGCGCTGTTCGCTGCAAGAGCGTCGATGGCTTTTCTTTCGAGCGTTCGGCGGTCGTCGAGCAGCTCCGTCGAAGCAGCCGATAGCTCCAGGGCATTTGTTGTCAGACGGATCGTCCTGGCAAACGCATTGATAATTTCTTCGTCAATTTCCTGCCCGCTGCGTGCACCTATTAACATGAAGCCGCGCAGTTGTCCTTTATGAAGGATGGGAACATACGCGGCTGCCTCACACCCCAGTTGACGGGTATAAACTGCCAAAGGTGGAGGCAAAGAGGAAGTATCCTGTAAATTGATTTGCACGGCACCATCATTAAGAAAGCTTTCCATGGCACTGAGCGAAAGCTCCACGCCGCGCGGAATGGTTGCCTCGTATCGTTGCGGGTCCGAATACTGGACGAGTTCCAGCGAATTCCCGCTTGCAATGAAGTAGGCTGTAATGAAAAAAGGATCGTTGTTTAGGTGCTTTGCACTCATCGTGAGACCAGGTATTAACTAAACTCCCAAACTGATTCTCCATTTAAGATGCGTCGAATTTGATCGGGGAACCTGTCTGGGTCAAGTGGCTTGCCGAGGAAGCCATCGAAACCGGAGTTTTTGGCTTTGTTCATTTGATCCGTGCTGGCTTCCGCTGTAACGGCAATGATCGGGATCGATTTGAGCCGGTTGGAGGCACGGATTTTTTTCAGGGCGCCGTATCCGTCTTCGTATGGCAGGCGGATGTCCATCAGGATCAGGTCCAAACGTTGTAAAGTATCCGCGTATTCCACGACTTCATAACCGGATGTTTTCCATTCGCAATGAATACCCAAATATCCCAGCATTCGAGCGATCAATACAAAGTTTGCAACATTGTCCTCTACAACCAGGACTGTTGCGTCCTTGGGAATTGTCGGTTTCTTAATCGGCTGTGTGTCTGTCACATTTTCAGGCATTCGGTCTCCTCATAATATATTTTTCGATCTCCCGGGCGAGTAGATCGATGTCGATCGGCTTTTGAATATAACCGTCGCATCCAGCTTCCAATGTCTTTTCCTTGTCACCGCGCATCACATTGGCAGTCAAAGCCAGGATGGGAACGCGTTCAAATCCTGACATGGACTTGATCTGCGCGGTCAGGCTGTACCCATCCATATCGGGCATGTTGATGTCCATTAGGATCAGGTCTGGCCGCGTGCTCTTTAAGACATTCAATGCCTCCTGGGCATTGCCTGCTTCGAGCAACGCATAATCCTCGGAAAGCAGAACGCGCTTTACGAGTAGGCGATTATCGGGGTTATCTTCAATGTACAGTACTGTTCCTTTATTCTCTGATGATGCCATTTCGAGGAATCTCCGACTTGATTCTACATATGAGCGTTGGGGGAGGACATGACAGGTGCCTTACAAATTCCCAAACAAAAATATCGAGGGAGTCTCTCCTCGACATTAAAACGGGTGATGGGACTCAAACCCACGTTATCTTGCTTGGAAATATGCCATTCTACGCCCACCATAGACCCGCATTTCAAACCGCCAGCCTTGCTCATTTTTGGAGTTAAGCAAGTGCTCATAAGTATAACATTTTGTGTTACAGAATGACGAGAACTGATTATCATATTTGCTAATCCTCTAAGACGAATCCTTCATTCGCAATTTCGTCCTGTTGCTGATAGTGCAAAGCCCTAGCCGGGCTGTTCCAGCCACCTGTACGTTGTAATATCTTGGTCAGGTTATGTTTTGCCTGCTCTGCGAATGTGTGTCGTAGATCATGAGGAGACAAGCCTTCAATGCCTGCCTTTTGGCCTGCCATTTTTACACGTTTATAGATTGCCCCTGCTGTTATGCCTTGCTTGGTCAATTTCCCTTGCTTCGCTTTGCCTTCGTTTTTCATGGCACTGGCACGCCACATACTGCCAGTCTTTGGAGCAATCTTGAGATATGCCTTCGCGGCTTGCAAGGTCTTTTCGGTCAACCTGTCCTTTTGTTTTGTTCTGGTCTTTGGACGCTCAAATGTGATCGTCGCTGCGGATAGATTGAAGTCACCAGCCTGCAAGATTGCTACTTCATCTACACGTAAACCATGTTCAAGCATCAGGCATATGATCAAAGCATCACGCTTGCCCCGTGGGGTACCATCACTCGCTGTGATAATATCTCTTTGTTCTTTGCTTAGAAATATCGGCGCTGACTTTTTGCTGGTGCTTACCAGTTTGTCATTCTTCTGTGTCATGCGGGCTTTTGTTGCCCTGCGTGTATTGATCCCTTCGGCTTTGCGGGTGCCATCGATATTGGGTTTCTCTTTGTGACTATATCCCTTGATGGTTCGTATCATGGCATATTCTGAAACATCCAACGCGCCCGCTTTTAACGCCAATTGTGCATATTGTTTCACCGTTGATAATCTAACGTTCACGCTATCTACTGCATAACCTTCCAGCAATTGCCATTTTACAAAGCCTTCGATCAAGCTCCATGTCATACCTTGCCATGCTTTCGGGTCTGTGGATAAATCACCAACAAGGATCCCTGCCGCTTTCAGATAATCTGCAAATAGCTGTAAATCTGCAGCCTGGCGCCTGATCGTGTTCTTTGCCTTATGTGCCCGATAGTCAACGAACACCTGACGGGCGGCAGCCTTATTGGCTGCCTGTCCTGCGATCACAAGCGGGCTGTTCTCTGGCAGAGGGATCAAGTCGGTTGTCATTTGTGCCATCCGCGTCGAATTACAATAATTGATTATCATAAATAATCAACACCTAAATTATATACATAAACTGCTGCGTGGAAACCTACAAAAATGATAGGGAAACCCAATCTGCCCCTATGGAAAGCCCTATCAAACCGCATGAAAACGGCGCGGACGCCCAGTCCACTCATTTGCACTAAGTACGATCACATAAATTCTGAAAGATATAATGGTGGCATGAAGCGAATCCAAGTGCCATCTTTGAAAGAAGAGCAGCTAG
>Ga0105092_10000352_pt1 | contig 23455 bp, 46 predicted proteins | sample PPLLak2March2015_FD_87021 | JGI IMG/M metagenome (GOLD analysis project Ga0105092, IMG submission 87021) | Freshwater sediment microbial communities from Prairie Pothole Lake near Jamestown, North Dakota, USA - PPLs Lake P7 Core (1) Depth... | ecosystem: Environmental > Aquatic > Freshwater >... | reverse complement strand
TCGTGGTCGGCCTCGCCTGGCTGGCCGTCGGCCTGTTGGCCTGGGGCCTCTGGACGGCGGCTACCTGACCGGACGGGCCCCGAGACGCCCCGGGCCCCCCAGAGTCCCACCACGGGCGTTCCCGGGCGCAGCGGCCAACGAGGGCCCGCTCCTCGGGCGGCCCGGGATCGGCCCCGACGGCGGCATGCCCGCAGAGGCCGGGCCCTTGGCGAGCTTCAACAGGGCCTGGCTGGTGCAGTCCACCTGATCGGCGTGCGCCCCGTTCGGGAAGGCGGCCATCTCGTCCAGGTACCCGGGCAGCCACGAGGCCGTCGCCAGCACATGCACGTTCCCCGCTTCGATGTACGGCACCTGCGCCCGGAGGCGCACCGCCTTGTCGCCCCTCACCGGGTTCCCGAGCAGACCGGGGAGGCCGTGCCGGCGAATCTCCTGTACGAGCTCTCGCTCGTCGGCTGTCATCCCGAGCTCGTCGGCGTCGTCATCGTTGATGGTGTAGGCGGGGGCGGCCTTGCGGAGGGCGGCCATGACCTCGGGGGCGTTGCCAGCCCACTCCACGTGGTGGGCGTTCACCTGAGGCCAGCGGACCTGCATGAGGGCGATGGCGAGGATGGTCTTTTCCTGCCCCCACTTGCCTCGCAGCTGGTCGCACAGCCACATGTCCGCCCCCGTGCGGGCCCACACCTGGCCCACCACGAAGTCGCCCTCCTCCTTGTCCTTCAGCTTCAAGTCCCACGAGGACAGCCACTCGTCGGCCTTCACCGGCAGCTGGGCCTCCAGCCGGAACCAGGCCCGCTTCACGATGTTGCCCTCCTCCGGGGCCGGGCGCTGTTGCTCGAGGGCGGCGGTCAGGTACGTGCCGAGGGTGACGTGGCGAGCTTTGACCTCGGCGGCCGAGAATCGCTCGGGCACCAGAAGCTCCCCGGGGGCCCGGCCCAGCGGGTCGGGGGCTCGGAGGGACGGGTCGGAGGCCAGGGGGTCGGGGGCCTCAGCGATGGCGGGGAGCCTGATGTGGGTCCACTGGTCGGCGTCGGGGTCGGCGGCGGCCTGGGCGAGCAGCTGGCCGTGGACGTCCTCCTCGTGCCAGCGGGTTCCGGCGTGCACGATCGGCGTGTGCTCTGACTGGATGCGGAGCCGACACTGGGAGCGGTAGATGCCGAAGGCGTGGGCCCGCTGGGTGTCGGAGTGGGCTGTCTCCCAGCCCTTGAACAGGTCATCGAGCAGGAGCACGTCGGCCGGGTAGCCGGTGATCGCACCGTTGATGCCGGTGCAGTACATGCCTCCGCCCTGGTCCGTTTTCCACTGGCCCTTGCGGCCCCGGTCTCGGCGGAGGCGGAAGCGGAGGTCGGCGGAGTGTTGCTCGGCGAGGTCACGGCAGTCGCCCCCGAGCTCCTCGCCCTTGCTCACGTCGTAGGTGACGTACATGACCCGGAGGCGAGGGTCGAAGTCGAGCGCCCAGAGGGAGGCGTCCATGAGGCCGGTGGTCTTGCCGACCTGGCTCGGCATGTTCTCGATCAGCTTGGTCGGGCCTGTGCCCATGAGGGCGGCGGCGAACGCCTGGCTGACGTACACGGTGTGCCGCCACTGCTCTCGCCCATCGAGGTGGCCCCACATGGCGGCCGGGTGGGCCCGCCAGCCTGCCTGCTGGTGGAGGGCGTAGGCCCGCTCGATCAGCGCCTTGTCCTCGTCGGGCAGCGACGAGAGGAACAGGGACCGGCGCCACGGCTTCATGGCGTGGATGGTCGCCAGGAGCTCCTGCAGGCTGTCTCGACTCGGCAGGGGGGCCCGGGCTGGCACCAGCGCAGACTACGGGCCGCCCCGGGCCCAGTCGGGGAACAGGTGCTCGACCTCGGCGAGCTTGGCGAGGGAGAGGCGCAGCAGGCAGCCCGTCAGCGGGTACTCGCCCTCCCACGGCGGGGCGTGCTGCACCCGGCGGCCCAGGGGCGCCAGCCACTCCTCCGTCATGCCCGGGTGGTCGGCCTCACCGTGCACGGCGAATAGGACGGGCACCCCGTCCACGTAGGTGCACGGCAGGCTCACTCGGCGCTGAACTCCTCGGCCATGGCGATCAGGGCCTCCGCTCGGAGCACCTCGTCGTCCGCTCCGTCGTCGTGGGCGTGCAGCAGGCCCGACAGGGCCTCTGCCGCCAGTTGGGACTTGCGGCCGTACTTCCGGGCGTGGCGGCGCTCCAGGTACCAGGCGGCTGCCGTCCACTGCGGCAGGGCTATCTCGGTGACCACGGTCCGTTCCAGCACGTCCCCGGCGGCGTCGTAGCGGACTGTCTCCCGGGTGGTCTTGAAGCCGCCCTCGGCGGCCCGTTGGATGATGGCGAGGCGGACGAGCTCTGCCTCGGCCTCGGCTCTTTCCAGGGCGTCAACGAACTGGACGTAGGCGGGGCCGTCGGCGGTGGCGTACGGCTTGCCTTGGGCGGCGAGGGCTCGGTTGAGGGCTCCTCGGCGGCGCCAGTTCCAGATGGTCTGCTTGGTGAGGTTGGCGGAGGCGGCGGCGTCGGTGAGGTCGAGGCCGGTGCGGACCCGTTCTACGATCTGGTCGGCGAGGGTGAATGGGACGAGGTTGGTTACGCCGTCGGCGTCGGTGACTTCCCGGAAGCGGACTACTTCGGTGATGCGGGAGGGTTGGCCTCCGGGGTCGGGGGGGTCGGTGCGCTTGGGCATGGGGGGAGCCTATGCGTGGTGGAGGGCCGGGGAGTCGAACCCCGCTGATCAGCCGTCTCCCGACGGAGCCCCCCGGGCGGTCAGGGGTCGATGCTGACGGGCAGCCACCCTGAGGCGGTGCGCCGGTCGATCTTGGTGACCATCAGCCCGGAGCCGAGGCCGACGGCCCGCATGTACGTGCGCCTGGGCGGGCGATGGCGGCGCTTGAACTCGGCGCCCCGGAGGGTCCAGTGCCATGACTCGCCGACCTTGTACGGGGCCCAGCCGACCTCGGGCCCGTGGATGCAGTGGCACTCGTACTCGACCCGGAAGCGGCGGGCGGCGAGGATCGGGCGGAGCGGCGGCCGGGCGACGAGGTGGCCCCCGGCCTTCTCGGGCAGATCGGTGACCCAGCGGCGCTGCTTCCAAGTGTGGGTCCGCCACCACTGCTCGATGGGGCCGGAGTCGTTCCACGGCTCCTGGAGGTGCCGGTCGAGGCGGTGGACGAGCCAGGGGGTCAGGCCGACGAGAGCTCCGGCGGCGAACGTCTGCAGGGGGGTCATGGTGTCTCCTCGGGGCGGGGGGGGAACAGGTGCGGGTCACAGTCCTCGCAGGCGTAGACCCACTCGTCGGGGGTGCCGTCGGCGGGGGCCACGACGTACATGGCGAGCCCGCACGGGCAGAAGCGGAGGCGTTGCGGCCACGCCTCAGTCGTCATCGGTCGTACTCGGGGGCTGTCCACTCGACCTGTCGGCCCGGGCGGCCGAGGTCTTTCGCCCGGTGCATGCCCTTGTGGCCGGGCTTGCGGGTGCAGCGGAGCCCGAGGTCGAGGTGGGGCACGTCGCACAGGGCGTACTCGTGGTTGAGGGTGCGGACGAGCTCTGAGGCGTGCTTGGCGCAGTAGACGCCCATCGTGGCGTTCCACGTGTTGCGGACCTCCTGGGTGGCGAAGCGGGGGCAGCCCGAGGTCTCGCATCGGCGTTGGAGGGCGACGGTGTAGGCGGGCATCAGGCGTCCCGGGCGAGCACCACGTAGGCCTTGTGCTGGACCTTGCGCCAGCGGGCCGTGTGACCCGGGTTGGCCCCGGCGTGCTCGGCGCAGGAGAGGGCGACGGCTGCCGGGGTGATGTACTCCGTCCGCCAGGAGCAGTCGTCGCACCAGCCGTCGATGAACGTGGCGCCGGGGATGCGCTCCACCTTGGGGGCCTTCGGCTTGGGAGCCGGGCCGGGGAGCTCTGGCCCGGGGATCGGGGGGGCGTTGAGCCGGTGGGGGGCCCAGGCTCGGGCCAGTCGGTCCTCGTTGCTCATGCGCCCACCAGCTTGTCCACGAGGGGCTGGTCGGCCCACGCCCAGTTGGTCTCCACGTCACCGTCGAGGCGCTCGGCCTCCTCGGCTACGGCCTCCTCGATGGCGGCCTCCACCCGGTGGCGGAGGAAGTCGAGGTCACTGTGGTCGCCTGACAGGACGAACACGAGGTTGGCGGTGTCGGCATCACTCATCGGGGTCTCCTTGGTTGGGGTAGGTGTCGAGAAACTCGTTGAGGGCCTGGGCGGCGGCGGCGTCGGCTGCGCATCCTCGGCACCCTCGGCTGTCTCTCCCGGCCTCGCAGGCGGGCTGGTGGCGGGTGGTGGCGGCCTCAAGCTGGGCGTGGAACGAGGGCGCCAGGGCCTTGCAGCGGGCCAGGTCGGCCTCGGAGAGGACGTCGGGGTCGCCCCAGTCGCCCCAGTCGGGCTCGGGCTCTGACGAGTCAACGTGCCCCACGTGGGCCTTCTGGAAGTGGCGGGCGTACTTGTCGGCGGCGGACTTGGTGATCTGGTCCTCGGGGGTGCGGGCGGTCAGGCGCTCCCGGCCGGTCAGGTCGGTGTCCTTGCGGCCCAGGCTGGGGTCGGCGCCCTGGAACTGCTCGCCGCACACGGGGCACGTCACGAAGTAGGCGTTGATGGTGACGGTGGTGCCGTCGTCCTGCTCGTAGCGGACGGGCAGGACTCGGGCGGGGGCGTAGGGCAGGCCGATGGAGGTCATGACATTGCCTCCCACATCATGTCGAGAAGGGCGTTGACGGCGGCGATGGCGGCCACGTCGGAGGCGGGGAGGTCCCACATGCCGTCCTGGCTTTCGATCAGGTCGGCGAGGAGGGCCTGGGCGGAGCGGACACGGACGTCCGGGTCGAGGGCAACGTCGGCGGCGGCGTTCCGTTGGCCTTGCGTGGTGCAGAGCCGGGCTGAGGCTGCGGCGATGGCGTCCAACAGTTCGGCGGTCATGACAGGCCGTTCTGGGCGACGTGGGCGACCTCATCGGGCTCGCCGAACCCGGCGGCCAGGCGGAGCTCTTGCGACTCCATGAGGGCCTTCAACAGGTTGACGGCCTGGGCCGGGGTGAGCTGGCAGTGGAGGTCGGCGTTGAAGCCGCCCTGCCAGCCGGTCGTGGCGGGCTCGGGAAGGCGGGCCAGCGAGCGGACGGTGCTGTCCACGTCGATGACCACATGGCCTGCCTCGTTGCGGTGAACGGCGACAGTGCTGGGGTCGAGGGAGAAGCGGGGGTTGGGCATGACGGCCTCCTTGGGGCTCTGGGGTACGAAACCAGACTAACACGGGTTAGCCCTGGTGGTCTACGGGGCGAGTGCTGGGGGGAAAGGGCGGGGCCCCCGGGCGGGCGGACGACCGGGGGCCCCTGCTCACCCGGCTGGCGGAGCCGGGGAGTCTGCGGTCAGCGAGCGGCCCAGTAGGCCATGCTCTCGGCGACCTTGCGTTCGGTGTTGATCTGGCGGGCGAGGCGGGCCTCACGCTGGACGGGGGTGGCGGCCGGGGGCTTGGGGGGGCCGGGCTCGCACTCACAGTCGGCCTCGGGCTCCATGCAGTCGGGGCAGTACCCGTCGGGGCACGAGGCCAGCCCCGGGTTGTCTCGGCCTGTGACGTAGTAGGCGCTCACGCTGCCACCTCGACCTTGAACTGGCCACGCTGGATGCGGGCGAAGCTGATCGTGCTGGCCTGGTCGCTGCCGTTCCAGCTGACACTGATGCCGCCATCGGCGAACACGTGGACGATACGGCCGGTCAGGCCACCCACGATGCCTGCATCGTGGATCTTGCAGCCGACCAGCGGGTGCCTCTCGGGCTGAGTGCTTGTCATACCCCCACCCTAACACGGGTTAGGCCGGTGGTCTACCGGGGGGAGCCTGCCTGTTTGCGAGGGCGAGGGCTCGGGCCCGGAGGTCACGCTCAGCCGAGGCCGACCAGACCACCTGCCGGGGTCGGCGGCCCAGAGGCGTCGGCCACGGCTGCCCGGCGACCCGGTACCGGAGGGAGAAGCGGCGCCACTCCAGAGGCGCCCCGGCGGCCGACCTCACCCAAGCCCCGAGACGCACACGAGAGCCCCGACCTCGTTGACCCTGCAAGCCTCGGGGCTGTACTCCACCCCGGCCCACCTGCGGGTGCGAGGGGGCTCCTCCGGGGCTGTGACAGCCTCCCACGCCAGAGCGCCCCCCACCACGAGGTAGGGGGCGCTGGCGAGGGCCAGGAGCAGGAGCTCTCGGGCCCGGCGGGTCATCGGTGTCTCCTCCGGCGCTGAGCGGCGATGATGCGCCGCACCCGGCCGACAGGCTCCAGCGTGCGGATCAGGTACGTGACCGTGGGCCCGGATGGCGCCCCCTCGGAATCGAGGGGGGTCACCCGGACCTCACGGACGTCGAGCCGGTGAGGGTCAGCCACGGCGGGCCCTCCGACGGCGGACCCTCCACTCGTGCACCCGTTCCTCGAGCACGAGCGCCAGGAGCATGCAGGCGAAAGCTGCCACCCAGACGCCCCAGAGCGGGAGCACGAGCCCGGTCACCGGACTGGCCTACCGAACAGGGCGAGCCCGGAGCCGACTGCCAGGAGGGCGGCGGCAGCGATCAGCATCCACGTGGTCCCGGCGAGGCCCGTATGGGGGAGCTCGGTCAGGGCCGGGGGTGCTGTGGTGGCGGGGGCGTCGGGCACGGTGACGTGCTCGGGGGTGGTGTCCGGCGGCTGCGTCGTAGGGGGCGCTGTCGTCACCGGAGAGGCAGTAGTCGTCGGCGCCTGCGTTGTCGTGGTGGCGGCCGTAGTGGTCGCCTGGAGGCAGCAGATACCGACGTTGCCGGTGGTGGTCGTGGCGAGCGTGGTTGTCGTCGCCAGGGTGGTTGTCGGGGCCGTTGTCGTCGGCGCCGTTGTCGTGGTGGCGAGGGTGGTTGTCGGGCATTCACGCCCGTTCTCCTCGTCGCACGGCGGGTCATCGCCCTCGGTGGTCGGCGTGGTCGGCACGGTTGTCGTGACGGCCTTGCAGAGGATCACGTGGGAGATGTCCTTGCCGGAGCTATGGACGTAGGCCTGGCCGACCACGGGGCTGTTGACGGTCTCGTTCTCCCCGTCGCCCGAGCCAGCCTTGAGCACCAGCAGCGTCCACACGTACCCCTCCGGGGGGGCGGGCACCGTGTACGGCGTCGAGACAGGCTCCAGCTTGACGCCCCCAGTGGGGCACCAGTACTCGACCTGGTTGGGGTTGGGCGGCGGCGGGCCGCCGGTCGCCCCGGCGATGACCTGGGTGCCCAGGCTGCCGATCATGAGGGCCAGCCCTGTTGCCAGGGCGAGCCGGGTGAGTGTTCGCATCAGGTTGTCTCCTCGTGGTCGGGCACGGCGTAGAGCCCGGGGGGCTCGGTTTCGACGTGCCGGCGGTTGGCCCCGGCTTCAACCAGGGTCTCCATCAGACGCACCAGGAAGGCCTCCTGGTCCGCCACCGTCTCGGGGGCTCTGCGTCCGCTGTGCTCCCTGAGGCGGCGTAGGTTCCGGCGGACCATGCCCGTCAGGGCGTTGATCTGGCCGCCGGTCAAGATGACGGTGCAGTTGTCCCAGACACCACGGAGGCTCTGGGTCTCGGGGTCGAGCTCGACCCGGATCATGGCGGGCTGGCCGCCTGGGCGGCCGACCCAGAGCAGGCCCTGGGTGAGGCCTCGGGCGTGGTACTCCCTGATCTCCACGGTGAAGCCGAAGCGGACAAGCTCCCCGGCGTAGACGCCCGTGTTCCAGGCGGCGGCCTCCTCGGGGGTGGCGGGCCGGGCGTCGGCCGTGGCCCCCCGAAGGGGGCGCACGGCGACTCGGGGCAGGGACGTGTTGGGCCCCATCAGACGCCCGATGCGACGAGCTCACGGACGAGGCGGTGGGCGTTGCCCTTGATCGGCTCGCTGTAGAGCAGCGTCCGGGCCAGGTACGTGTCGGCGTTGCGGTAGGGGCGCAGGTGGTCGAGGTACTCCCCGGCGGCCTGCAGGAGCCCGTAGGCGGTGCCCCGGATGCCGTCGGTGGTCGGGCTGGAGTGGTACAGGCTGAGGAACATGGCCTGGCGCTCCAGGCGGCCGTTGCGGGTGCGCTCCCCGGCGTTCTCGGGCACGGGGATGAACTCGCTGAGGAACGTCTGCACGAGGGCGTCGGAGACGTTGATCGAGGCGAGGTCCTCGGCGAGCATCCGGTACTCCTCCACCTCGTCACGCAGGACCGACAGGGCGGCCTTGGCTTCCTCCAGGCGCTCTCCGGCGCCAGACGTGTGCCGGATGACGAACTGGCGGCCGGTGCGGTCACCGTCGATGTCGGCCATCTTCCACGTGTTGGCGCAGACCACCCGGGTCTGGGTGTTGACGACCTTGGCGGCCCCCATGCCGTCGTGGGCGTTGAGGAAGGCTGCGTACGGGAGGATCGGGGAGGGGTCGCCAGTGATCTGGTACGGCTCGTCGATGAGCAGGGTGGCGTAGACCTTGCGGCCCTCCTCCACGCTCCCGGCGGTGTCCCAGAGCACCTTGGCCCCGGCCTTCCGCCAAGACTCGCTGTACGCCTCGGCCAGTTCGCCCATCTCGCTGTTGGTGATGATCCGGAACGAGTCCTTGGGGGTGGCGAGCACCTTGCGGTTGTCGTTGCGAACGATGGCCTGGTGGCCGTTGACCGGGACGTGCCAGAGGTCGTCACCGGAGGGGAGGGTGCGGATGTGGATCGAGCCCTCGGGCACCTCGGCGCCGACGGTGTACGTCTCGGGCACGTAGAGGTCCTGGTACTCGGGCTCCCAGTCGAGGCCAGCGAGCTTGCGGGCCTGCTCCCAGTTCTCCGGGTGCTCTTGCAGCAGCGTCTCCTTGCCGTGCCATGACGGCTGGCGGACGCAGAAACCTGATTCGAAGTAGTCGGGCATGTTGGGGCTCTCCTTGGGCTGACGTGCGCTCCCCCGATGGGAGCAGCCCCAGTCTAACCCGGGTTAGGCTGCGCCGTCTACCCGGGCGAGCCTGCCCAGAGCCTGGAGGGCGGGGGAGGCGGCCCGGGCGTGCTCAGCCAGAACCTCGGGGCGCATGGTGCCGTCGAGGCGGACGTGGGGGAGAGCGGCGGCCAGGTTGTTGACCTTGGTGCGGCGCCCCTTCTGCCACCCCTCGTTCTGGGCGGTCCCCCGGGCGGCGGAGCGGGCCCGGGCCGTGTTCTCGGGAGTGTCGAGCCAGAGCAGCGTGAAGCCCCCATCGCACGCCTCGGCGAACGCCTCCAGGAACGGGCGGGTGGCGAGCCTGTCGCCCTCGCCGATGACCACGGGGGCGGGGGCCGCCTGCACCCAGGCGATGGCGTCGGGGCTGACAGCCATCGAGAGGCGGTCCGTGCCGGGGAACAGGGGGTGGGGCGCCCCGAGCTCTGCCGCCACGGTGCGGCCGTCGGCGTCCCGGTAGTGCTTGAAGGCGACCAGGCCGACCTTGCCCTCGATGAACGGCAGGCCCCGGGTCAGTTCGGTCATGAGGGTGGACTTGCCAGCCCCGGGGGAGCCGATCAGGTAGCAGCCGAGCATGCGGCCTCCAGAAGGTCACGGGTGGACGGGGCGCACAGCACGTCCGCCACGAGGTGGATGCGGTCGGTGGTGCCGCCCTGGGTGACGGCGTGGGGCTTGCGGGCGTCCAGGTACCACCACGTCCCGGCGGTCAGGTGCGTGTCCGAGCAGGTGCCGTCAAGCTCCCAGTTGTGCATGACGGCCTGGGGGTTGGTGACCAGGGGGAGGTGGAAGCGGGCGATCTGCCCGTCACGGAGGCCGCTGGCCTTGTCGGTGATGTCGGTGTGCCGGAGGAGCTTCCCGGGGGTCATGCGCATCAGGCGCACCCGTTCAAGCCCTCGGCACGGCAGCGCCTCGGCGAGCGCCCGCATGATGGGGCATCGGTCGGCGAGGTCGGTCCACACGCACGTGCGGGTCAGAGCTCCCGGGTGGGCGTCGTTCCACTTGCGGCCCATCTCGGCGGGCTTCACGCCCCAGGCCGGGTCGGGATCGAACCCACGCAGCGACAGGGCCGACCAGGAGCCGTCCCGGTTGTAGTACGGGTAGTCGTCGGCCCACCCCGAGACGTGGGCGAGCTCGGCGAGGGCGTCAGCGAAGATGCCCTCGGACACGTCGGCGAACGGCACCACCGTGGCGCCGTCGGGCCCGGGGGTCGGGCGGCCGGTGCCCTGCCACCCCCAGCACGTGATGATCTCGGAGGCGGCGCTGATCCTCGTGGCCATCCGCTCCCGGCCCCAGCGGAGCATCCCGGCGGTCAGCTCCGGGTCGTCGGCGTAGCCGAACACGGCGTGGTACTCGTCCAGGTCGGCGGGCACGGGGGCGCCGTCATCCCGGGCGAGGTGGGTGACGATGACAGCCCCACGAGGCAGCGTGTACGGCTCCCCGAGCCAGTCGGTCCGCACGCTGTCCCGGGTCAGGCGCTTCACCACGGCCACCGTGCGGCGCCCCTCGCTGTCCTCCCACAGGCGGACGTTGGCGCCCCCGAGCTCTGCGGCCGTCGGCGTGGCGAACGCCCCGGCGGCGTGACGGCGGGCGTAGGCGTTCATGAAGCGGGCGGCCTCCTCGGGGGTCATGCCGTCACCAGGAGCTTGCCGGAGTCCCGGTACACGGGCAGCTTGGCCTTGTCGATGCCCGGGGGAATGTCCTGCCACTCGGGGGGCACGACGAACCTCCACGCCCTCTCCAGCGGAGGGCGCAGGTCGCCCGTCACCCCGTCAATCTCCTCCCGGAGGGCGGCCAGGTGGCGGCCCGGGTAGTAGCGGCCATCCCTCATCACGTTGAAGTCGCAGATGATCGTCTCGAAGTCGAGCCAGGACAGGGGCACGCCCTCGGTCTCGAGGAACGCCTTGCACTCGATGGCGGCCTCGTCCAGCCAGGCTGAGGTCGGGCGGGGGTTGCCGTAGAGGCGCTGCAAGCTCCGGCGGGGGCCTTCGCTCTCCCACAGCTGGGCGTGGGGGGCGGCCAAAGGCCACGCCATCACCTTCGCCAGGAACTCGGCCCATTCGAAAGCCGACTGGCGGCCCACCCCCCAGACACGGCGGAGGTGGGCGGTCATCGGCTCCCACGCATCGGTCGGCGAGAGCTCCGGGCGGCGCCAGTCGCCCAGGCCCCGGGTCAGCCACCACGACTGTTGCCAGTCACCCCCGGCGATCAGCGCCCCGTAGGAGGCGTGCCGAGCGAGCACCTTGCCCCCCCTCAGGTTGCGGCGCTCCTGAGTGCACTCGTACTGGGCGGCCTCGGGGAAGTCGAGGGCGGTCAGGAGCAGATACGGGGTCGGCCATCGGGCGAACACGGCACAGGCCGAACCCAGGCTGTCGTACGTGTTGTAGAGGGTCAGCAGCCACAGGGCGGCCTCCTCGTCAAGCACCTTGTCGGCGTACAGGAAGCGCAGCACGTCGGCCCACGGCTCCACGTCTCGGCTCATCACCTCGACCCGGGCGAAGGCGGCGAGGTCGGCGAGGGCCGCCTGGTCGGGGGTCACTCGGTCCAACCGTCGCACTCGCAGTGGGGCGTGGCGCAGCGCTGGTCGGGGGTCTGGTGGAGCTCGGCCCGATGGCCGCAGGCGCACAGCAGCCACCCCGACTTGCGCTTGTCGTAGGCTTCGATGTAGTGGCCGAGGTTCGGGCGGTCCATCGCCCCCCGAGTGTCAGCCTCTCTGATGGTCCGACCCCGCTGAGCTCGGGCCATCTCCTCCTCGGGGGCAAGGCATTCTCGCATCAACGCCACGGCGTAGAACACGGCGGAGATGCGGTAGCCGTCGGGCTCGATCACCTTGACCGGGGTCACGCCATGCACGAAGCGCCAGCCCGGGAAGTACACCACGTCACCGTCCCGGCACTGGAACGAGGCGCCGAGCTCGGGCACGTGGAGGTAGCCGCCCCGGACGCCCCGGCGCACCACGATCATCGCCGACCAAATCGGCTTCAGGTTGTTGCGGTCGTAGTGGTACGGCAGGACGGACGTGCTGTTGGCGATGCCGGAGGTCCACTGGCTGCCGCCCAGGCGCCATTCGGGACGAACGATCTGAGCGGCCTCCTCGTCTCGGGCGGCGAGGTCCGGGGCGGCGGCGGCGAACATGGCCGACAGGACAGCGGCCTGGGCGACGATTCCATCGTGGGCATCAGGGGACTTATGCGAGCCCTGACAGGCCCGGCAGCCATCCCGCTGCAGCACCGTCCGCCGGGCGAGATACCCAAAGCTTCGGCTGTTTGATCTGATACCTGACGCCCGCATTGCCGAGGTGTCGAACGGCCAAGCCAACAAGGATCTGCGGGCGTAGGCGAGCTGGCCTGGCGGGAGCCGTAAGACCACGGCCACGGTCTCGTCACCGGCCTTCACGAGGCACGGGGCCTTGATGATCGCTCCGTCAGGCTCGGCTGGGGCGCCCTGGCGGACGAGCTTGTCGGCCCGCACTCGGGCGTCGGGGTCAAGCGGCGGCAGGACGACGGTGACGGCGGGGGCGGTGCCGAGGTCGGTCATGGGTGGGCCTCGACCCACTCGTGCAACATCTTCTGGAACAGTTCAGCGTTGGACTGCACGCCGAAGGCCGGGCGGGCCTTGGCCGCCATCTCGGCCACCAGGGCGTAATCGTCCAGGGGGTAGTCGAACACCATCGCCCGGACCTGCTTGTTGCGGTAGTTCTCGGTGCGCTCCCCGTAGGAGGGCTCCGGGTAGGAGTCACGGTTGGTCCCGAACGCCACGTCCAGGGGTGCGCTCTCGGACAGGCCAGCCAGGAGGTCATCGAGGTCGTCGGCGGTGTAGCCGGTGCCCTCCAGGGCGAGGTCGGTTGACGTTGAGAGCTCGTCCAGCATGGTCGCCAACAGGTCGATGGCGGCGACGGGCTGCTTGGGGAGGCGCATCATGGCGAGCAGCAGCGCCTCGGCCTCGGCGTCTGAGCGGCTGGCCCACCCCAGGACTGTCGGCGCCAGCCACTCGACCGGGGCGTCGTCGGGAACCCGGTCGGTCCGCTCCTGCTCCACGATGCCCTCCGGGGGATGCTCCCCGGCGTCTCGCATCTCGGCGAGCACGTCGAGGCGGCCGTGGCCACCGACCAGGAACCCGGTCCTCTCGTCCACCACGACTGGTTCCACGAAGCCGTGCCGGCGGATCGAGGCGGCGAGGGCGGGGAGGTCGTGGCCGTTGGGGTTGCGGGGCGCCTTCATGATCTGGCGGAGCGGCAGGTACTCCAGGCGGCGTTGCGTCGGGGCTGAGGTCATGGGGCCACGTTAGGCGGGCTGGTGGTCGGGGCAGCGGTCCCCGGTCTCGGGGCTGTAGGACCAGCCAGCGAAGTGGGCGGAGCTCTCCCGGGCCAGGTGCACCAGGTGGTCGTGGGGGGACTTGTTGCCGGGGGCGACGGTGAGGCCTCGCCACTGCTGACAGGCGGGGTCGCCATCGCACGAGAGGCGGACGCCCCGGTGGCCCTCGTAGTCCTGCACCGGATGGGCGCTCATCGCACCCCCGGAGGGAGGATCAGTTGGGCCCCGTGGACGTGGGGGGCCGTCAGGCCGTCAGCGATGGGGTGGCCGTAGGGGATGCCTCGGCAGCGGAGCACCAGGTAGAACATGACGGCGTGGGCTCGGTCGGCGTCGTCGGCGGCGTGCTCCAGGAGGTCGCTGATGCGGTCGGGGGTCACGTCGGGCGCCAGCAGGCCCTCCACGATGTCGGCGGCGTCGGTGAGGACCACGCCTGAGTACAGGCCTCCCACGTCGAGGCTCATTGGCTCACCTCTCCGTTGCGTAGCTGGGCGGCGGCGATCAGGTCGGAGAGCTCCCCGGCCGTCACGCCCTTGGGCACGTCCACCCCCAGGTGGCGGGCGTACATCTTCTGGCGGGTCGAGGCGGCCCGGGCTCGCCACGGGGCGTCGGCCACTGACAGTACGAGGGCCTTCCCTCCCCGCACGTAGTCCTCGGCCACGCCCTGACACTCGGCGAGCGGGCGGAGCGCCATCAGCGCCTCCTTGCGGCCGTCGGGCCAGAGCAGCCCGGCCGTCCACACGTCCCCCGGCTCTCGCTGCGCCAGGATGACGGTGGGCTCCCCGGGGCCCATCGGCCGGGCGTACCGGCGGAGCTCGGGGTCGGGGCTGTCCACACGGGCCCAGGCGATCTTGATGGCCGAGCTCGTCAGCTGGCGGAACAGGTCGGCCTCCTCGGCACGGAGGCGGCCGAGGCGCACCATCTCGTCGTCGTGGGCCTGCATCACCTGAGACAGGAGCCCCGTGCCGCCCTCCATGTGGAAAGCGAAGTCGGTCTCGCCGATGCCCATCAGTGACGGCACGGTGACGAGGCTGTGCATCCGGCTCGCTCCCACCACGTCGAGCACGAGGAGGTCGGCCTTGTCCGGGTGGAGGCGGGTGCCCCGGCCGATCATCTGGGCGTACAGGGCCCGGGACTTGGTCGGGCGGGCCACGATGATGCAGTCAGTGCGGGGCTCGTCGTACCCCTCCGTCAGCACAGCGCAGTTGGCCAGCACCTCCAGCTCACCCCGGGCGTAGGCGCCCAGAGCGGAGCGGCGCACGTCCAGCGGGGTAGAGGCGTCGATGGCGGCGGCGTGCACCCCCGACAGGTTGAACTCGTCGGCCACCTGGTGCGCCAAGGCGACGGTGGGCGTGAACACGAGGGTTCGCCTCCCGGGGGCGTGCTCGAGATATGCCCGAACGATGGCCTCGGGCGCTCCGGCGTCCTCCATCGCCTGACCGGCCTGGCCCTGGTCGTAGTCGCCCCGGCGGACCTTCACCCCGGACAGGTCGAGGTGCTCGACCACGACCCGGAGGCCTCGCACGTCGCACAGGTACCCGGCCCTGATCCCCCAGAGAATGTCGAAGGCGGCCACGATCTGGTCGAACAGGTCGTCAAGCCCCTTGCCGTCGCCCCGGTCCGGTGTGGCGGTCACCCCGAGCAGGAGGGGGCCGTCGGGCTCCCCGGCACGGACGGCGGCGAGGGCCGCTCCGTAACTGTCGGCGGCGGCGTGGTGGGCCTCGTCCACGACCACGAGGTCGAACGGGCGAGAGGCGGCGAGGCGGTCCCTCCTGCGGGCCCTCGCCAGTGTCTGGATCGAGGCGACCACCACTTGGGCGTCTACGTCATCGGCGTCGGCCTTGCAGATGCCGATGCCTCCCCGGCGGACGTCGGCGGCGGCGGCCATCAGGCGGACCTCGGGCTCCTTGGCGTCGGAGAGCAGTTGGGCGCAGGCGGGGGTGATGCCGAGCTCGGGCCACTGGGCGGCGAGCTTGGCGGCGGCCTGGCTGACTAGCTCGTCTCGGTGGGCGATGATCAGGGCCCGGCCCTGCCGCCCTTCGGCGAGGTGGGCGAAGATGACGGTCTTGCCGAGGCCGGTGGCGGCCACGAGCAACTGTCGGCGGCAGCCCTCGGCCTCTGCCTTGGCTACGGCGTCGAGGGCCTCCTGCTGGTAGGGGCGCAGCGCCAGGCGGGTCATGCCCGCTCCAGGAACAGGGGGCAGGCGCACATGGCGGCCGTGCACGAGGGGCCGTGCTCGTGGCGCTCGTGTCCGCAGTGGTCGCATCGGTCGGCGAGCCTGTCGGCGGCCGACCAGCCCTTGCGGCGGAGGGTGGACATCGGGACGGTGCCAACCTTCATGTGATCCCCAGTTCGTGGGCGACGAGGTAGGTGACGGCGGCCTTGCGGGTCGTGAAGCCCCCGAACAGGAAGCGGGCCCCGGCCTGTCGGGTCCGGGCGGCCTGCCCCGGGTCGTCAACCTCGTCGGGGCTGGCCCCGAGGTCGGCGAGCTCTCGCTCGTCGGCCAGGGCGTCCACGGGGTCATCGGGGTCGGGCCGGTACGACCAGCACGCCCACTCACGGGGCTTGTCGCCCACCTTGGGGGCGCTGACGCAGCCGATGGCGTCCCAGGGGAGGATGACCTCCCACGTCGAGTCGAGCGGGTCCTCACCCTCGGTCAGGCGGCGGAGGCGGGGCTTGTCGGTCATGGTCGCCCCCGCAGGCGGACGGCTCGGGCCATCAGCTTCCCGGCCGACTGTTCCAACTGGTCGGCCAACTCGGCCTTGGCGTCGGCGATGGTCTGAATGCGGACGCCCGGCTTGCTGGCGAGGCCAGCCCGGCGGAGCGCCAGCTTGACCTTCACCTTGTCCGGCCACCACGCCACCGACGAGTCGAGGCCGCCCCAGGCGTTCCAGTAGCCCTGGTCGCCATACCACCACGAGACGGAGGTGTAGGGGGTGCCGTCCTTGCGGGTGCCGTGCGTCTCCCAGCGGACCACAAAGCCTGTCGTGCGCTGGTCGTCGTAGTGGTCGGGGCGGGGGTCGCCTGACTCCTTGGCGGCCATGCGGGCGATGCCGTCGTCCACGGCGCTCATGATCTGCTTGCCGAGGTCGCTCACAGGTAGGTCTCCAGGTCGGCGCCCAGGTCGTCCCGGATGCGGCGGTCCCCGAGCAGAGCCCGGAGAAGGGCGACGGCCTCGGGGCGGGTGAGCACCAGGCGGTCATCGTCACTGGTGAGCAGCCCGCAGGGGAAGTCGATGGCGGCCACCCGGCCGGACTCGCCCCACTGGATGGTCGGCGTGGTCTCGGGGGCCGGGCTCATGAGATGCGGTCCAGGGTCTCGTAGACCTGATCGAGCGTGGTCCACGTGGCGCCGAACGAGCGGCGGGCGTACAGGCTGTAGGTGCCGTCCGGGCTGTCTTGGATGGCGAGGGTCGGAAGGTTCACGGCGAGCAACATGCGCTGGCCGAGCTTTGCGTCGGTGCGGGTCATGACTGGGTGCCTCCTCGGGCGTAGTGCTGTTGGGTGACCCCAGCCTAACACGGGTTAGCCCGTGCGGTCTACCTTGTCACGAGGCCTTGGCCTTGGTGGCCTTCGCCTTGGCGGCCTTGGGGCGCAGCGACTGGTGCACCATGCTGTCCGCCACGCCAGACGCCCGGGAGAGAGTCGTCGGGCCGATACCCAGGCGGATGCCCTCAGCCCACAGGGCCCGGCGGCGGTCGTACAGGTTCTGCAGGACGGCGTTCGCATCGTTGATCGGCCCGGCGAGGCTTGCCAGGGCGATCAGGATGCCGTCGGGGCCTTGGGTGGCGGCGATGGCCTCGGCCAGGTTGACGGTCTGCACGGCGGGCGCCCGGCGGGGCTTGGGCTCACGCTTCACTGCATGACCTCCATCTGGCTGGCCTCCATCCGTTCGGCGAGGGTGCCCTGCCCGGCCTCGGCGTCCCGGAGCTCTCGGAGGCGGGTCTGCATCTCGGCGATGACCGGGCCCACCAGGTCCTCGTCGGCGAGGGCGGCGGCCTGAGCGGACAGGGTGACGATGCGCTCCAGCCCGGTCGCCCCGGCCTTCCCGACCCACGGCTTCCCGGTGATCGAGGCGACGTGGAACTTGATGATGCAGTAGCCCTCGTCACCGTTGCGGAGCCAGACGGGCTCCACCCGGAGGGCGTCGGACAGGCCGTCGCCTGCGTTGACGAGCTTGATCGTGGTGTGGGTGAAGTCCTCGCCATCGAGGTCTCCCAGCGGTGTCCCCATCGGGCCTCCTCAGTCGGTGGATGGAGCATGGTCCATGGACCATTGACCATAGCCCCGTTAGGCTGGTTTCTTGGGGGCGTAGTTGCGGACGTGGAGGCCCCACATGGCGGGCCCCTTGGGGTGGAGCAGAGCCCCGAGCGCCAGAAGCTCGCCCGGTGTGAACACTGCGGTCTCCACCCCGGCGGCGTCGAGGTCGATCAGGACGAGGTGCTGCTCGGGGGTCAGCCTGTCGGGGGGCACCTTCAACTCGATGGCCAACTGGCGGCGGGCGACCGGGTGCCAGCAGAACAGGTCAGGCCAGCCGACAACGTTCGTGCTCGTCACCCACTTGCGGCCCTTCCCGATGGAGCGGCGGACGTGGAGGTGCCGCCAGCCGAGGACGTGCAGCGCCTCGACCACGGTGGCCTGCAAGTCGGCGTGCGAGATGGGCGGCCCGGTCATGCCAGGTTGTCCATGCCGTGCATCCCCCCGTCCCAGACGAATCGCTCGGCCCGGGGCTCGCCCAGCCACTTCACGAACCACTCGCCCTCCACCAGGATCAGGGGGTTCGCCCGGCCGTCGGCCTTGAGCGTCACCCAGGCGCCCACCCTCAGCCCCGGCACGTCGGGCAGCGTGACCACGGCGTGGCGGTCCCCGTTCACGAGCTCGGCCTGTCTCCACATCTGGTCAGCCATCGGGCCCCCTCAGCAGCCCCAGGTCCGTCGCCCAGGCCGGGTGGCCGTGCACGAAGTCATGATGGCGCCGGCACAGGGTGATCAGGTTCCCGAGCTCGTCGGGGCCGCCCCTCCCTCGTGGCCACAGGTGGTGCGGGTCGAGGCGCCCCCAGCATGGGCGTTCCTCGAGCACCGGAATCAGCATGGCGACGTTGTGGACGTGGAACATGCAGCCGCCGTCCCGGAGGAGGGCCCGGTCCCGGAGCTCTGGCGGGGTGCCCCGACGGCGGACGGGCAGAGCCCGGCGTGAGCGGCGTTCCCACGCTCGGGCTGTCTCCAGGCTCGCCCGGAGGGGGGTGCGGCGCTTCACGGCCCCTCCTCCGTTCGGGCGGCGTCATGCGCAGCGAGAGCGGCGGTCGCTTCCGGCCACCAGGTGTGATCGGGGATGCTGCGCAGTGCGGCGGCGAGCCGGTCGGCGAGGGCACGCTCGGCGTTCAGACGGGCGACGAGCACGTCGGCGATATCTCCATCGTTCACGGCCAGCACTCCTGGTGGACGTACACGTGGCTGCCGCCCCGGCGGGGAATCAGCTTGTGGATGATCGTGCCGGTGGAGATGACCCCCTGGCACAGCGGACAGGTGGCCAGGCCGTCGCCCCCGTTCGGGCCCTCGACCACCTTGGCGTCGGTGGTCATGACCGCCACGTAGTCGGCGGGCCTCATGGCAGCACCGGGGGCGCCACGTCGGCCCAGGAGCGGCCGTCGCCCGGCCGGTACCCCGAGCCCGAGCAGGCCTCGCAGCCGTGCTGGCACAGGTAGTCGAACATGCCTGGGGCTCGGTGGTCGCCTCGGGCGTGACCGCAGATGCAGTCGGGCCCGGCGGCGATGGCGGCCTCGTCTCGGCGGGTTTGCTCCTTCACCCAGCGGCGGAGGCTCATCGCTTGTTGCTCGCTGGCCAGTTGGTGCAGGTCGCCCGGTGGGGCACGTACCGGGGCCCGGGCGGCGGCTGGCCGGGAAGCAGGCTGTCGAGGAGTCCCGGTGGGGCGAGCTCGGCCTTGGTGAGCACGTGGGCCTTGCCGTGCACGAGGGTCACGTTGCCCCGGTCAGTCGGGGCGGGGTCGAGGGACAGCCACGCCCCGGACGCCTCCGTTCGCACCCACCTGACCGGCTGGCCGCAGCCCTTGCAGTGGGCATCGGGGGCGGTCACAGGTCAGGCCCTTCTGCGTGATACCCGGCCTCCACCGCCTGCAATGGCGGGCGGCCTGGGCTCCGGGTTCGGTTGCCTCTCCGGGGCCGCTCGGCCTGCGCCTGGCAGCGGTCGCAGTTGAAGCGGTCATGGTCGGGGTCGAGGCAGCCAGACGCCCAGGCGTAGAACGAGGTGGGGTGGCAGTCCTTGCAGGGGTAGACGGTGTTGAGCAGAGCGGCTCGATGCCCGGGGCGGGCGGGCTGCTCCAGCCTGTCGGCGTAGGCGGGCGAGACGTGCACCCATCCCAGGCCGCCGCAGCGGGTGCAGATGCCGTCGGGCTCTCGGGACAGCGGGTCATCGTGCACGGCGGCGATCCTCCCCTCCGCAGCGGACCACGGTGGCCCCGTCGGCGAGGCGGGAGAACACTCGGGCCCCGAACGCCTCGGCGAGCTTGGACGGGTCGGCGTTGGTCGTCACGATGGTCGGCTGGTGATCCATCCACCGCCGGTTGACGAGGGCGTAGAGCCGTTCGGCCGTCCAGTCGGTGGGCCGCTCCGCCCCCAGATCATCGAGGATCACCAGGCCCCGGTTGAGGGTCACGCCGAAGTGAATCGCCCGCACGTCTCCCTTGGAGTGCACGGTGCCGCCCCGGTCGAACTGGGTGGGGTCGCCCCCCGGCCGCAAGGCGTCCAGCAGCTCGACCACCGGCACGAACAGGGGCACCTCGTACTCTCGGGCGGCGGCCACGGCGGCGTAGGTCTTGCCGGTCCCGACAGGGCCGACCAGGATCAGAGCTCCGGCCTCCGGGCTCTCGTGCTGCCAGGCCAGCGCCCACCGCACGATGGGGTCACGCACCGACGGGGCGAGGGCCCCGATGGTGGCGTTCCGGAAGCGGACAGGGATGGCGGCCTGCCAGGCGATGTCCCACGACTGCATCATGATCTCGTCCACGTAGCCGTCGATGGTCTCTCGGTCAATGTCGCTCATAGGTGCACCTCTCCGGAGGGGAGCTCTCGCCCCCCGTCCAGGCTGGGGTCATGTTGGGGTTGGGTTGGGGCCGTGTCCCGCAGGGCCAGGTCGAAGCCGTTGCGGGTGAACGCCTTGATGGTGGGCAGAGCCCGTTCCAGCTGAGCCTCGGTGTACCCGGCGTCCAGGGCCTCCTCGACTCGGGCCCGGAGCGCCAGGAACCCGGCGACGGGCTTGGTGGGCAGTCTCTCCCATTCAGCCCGGGCGAGACGGTCTGCCGTGGCGGAATGGGGGCGGGCCTCTGGGGCGGTTGCCTGTTTGCGCTCGGTCTTGGTTGGGGTCGGCTGCAGGGTGAGGTCTTGGGGGGCGGTGGGGCGCCCCTCAGGCCCCGGAGGGGCCAGGGGTTTTGGGGTTGGGGTTGGATCTTTGGTAGTTGGTTTGTCCCCCCCTTTCTGGCCCCCCTGTTTCTGGCCCCCCTCCGGGCGCCCCCCAACCTCGGGGCCGCACCACGAGCAGCGGGAGCGGCCACACTGCATGCCCCCGGAGAGCAGGATGCGGTACAGGTTGGTGCGCCGGTTGGCGGCCATGCGGCCGTCGGGGGCGGCGTTCAGGTGGCGCTCGATGGCGCCCTGGGCGACGAGGCGGCCGATGGCCTCGGTGGTCGCCCTGTCTCGGCGCAGCCCGGCCTCCTGCCCGATCAGGCTCACCCCGGGCCACGACTCCCAGGCGCCCTCGTGGGGCTCGCCCGAGCTGTGGTTGGCGAGGCTGATCAGGACCAGGCGGTCAGAGCCGGTGGTGCGACTGTGGGCGAGCACCCAGTCGATGGCGGCGACACTCATGGGCCTCCTTCGGGGTCAGGAGAGGCGGTTGGGGCGATGAACCTACCCGGGCCCTCAGATGCCGAGGGCGGGCAGGAAGGCGAGGAAGAACACGAGGCCGACCACGAAGATGATCAGCCCAACCACGAGCCCGTAGGTGACGCTGCTCATGACGCCACCTTGGCCTTGGCCTTGGCTCGGGCGATGGCTGTCTCGGCCGCCTCGTCGGCGGCCTCTCTGGCGGCCTCAGGTGACGCAGGAGCCTCCGGGGCGGTGTCTGGCGCCCCCGGGCTCTCGCCCGGCTCTCCGGCCTCAGGAGCCCCCTCCTTGACAGCCTCCGCAATGGCGGCCGTCACCCGGGCGCTGATCCACGCCTCGGCCTCGGCGAGCTTGTCGGCGGGCAACTGGTCTGGCTTGCCGTACAGGGCGGCGAAGTCCCGCTTGGCGGCGACCTTGGCGGGCCCGGCGTCAATGGCGTTGAAGGCGTCCACCAGGGCGTCGGCCTCCGCCTGGCCGATCAGCTCGACCCCTCCGGCCAGCCACTCGGCGAAGATGGCGGCGAACTTCCCTTGTTGGTTCTGCTGGAACTGCATCCCGGCCAGGGCGGCGCACCGGGTCTTGCCAATCTCGATGGTGTGCTGCTGGTCCATCTGCGCCACCACCTGGAACTCATACTCGAGGTCGTCCCGCTGGACGGGGGCCATGCCGAGCTTGGTGACCTTCTGCTTGCCGTCGGCGCCCTGCTCTTGCACGTAGTCCTGTCGGGCCCGGGTGCAGATGATCACGTGGGCCGACGAGCGCAGGATCGCATCCACGAGGGCGTCCTGGATGGGGGTGGCCTCCTTCCAGCCGGTGTACTTGCCCCCGGCGATGTCGAGGGTGCCCCCGGCGCCACGCCAGAAGTGACTGGCGGAGTCCACGATGATGACGTGGTAGCCGCCGTCGCCCGGCCAGCGGCCCTGCGGGACACGGGCGGCCCCGGCCTCGGTGAGCGTGAGGGCGAGGTCACGGGGGTTGTACGGGGGCTCCCAGCGGATCGTGTCGAACGTGAAGCGGTCCGCATAGAGCTCCGCCGCACCCTGCCAGCTGTCGGCGGGCTCGGTGTCGATGACGAGGGTGGGCCCGTCGGGGGCGAGCACCTCGGCGACGGACAGGGCCGTCCAGGTCTTGCCGGAGCCTGATGCGCCGGAGATGGCCAGGCGGGCCCGTACCTGCTTGCGGACGGCAGCGTGCCCGGCTCCCAGGCGAGAGGTGGCGGTGCCGGTTGTGCGGGGTCGAGGGGCCTCTGAGGGCCCGGGGTCGTCGTAGCTCATGATGCTGTCTCCTGTTGGGTTGGGGCGGGGTCGGCCCAGCGGCCGGTGCAGTAGGCGGACGGTGTGACGTGGAGGCGCTGTGCGGCCCTCCAGTGGATGGGGGCGACGGCCCGGTGGCGGGCGAGGCGCAGGCCGCCCGGCGTGACTCGGGCGGTCAGCGTCCGGCCGCACTTCCGGCAGACGCCCGGGGCGAGCTCTGGGGTCATCGGGGCTTGACCTTCACGGTCACGTCCTCGGGCCTGACGCCCAGCCCAGGGACGGGGCGCCCCAGGTAGGTCACTGTCTGCTCGACCTCGGGGAGGCACTGGCCTACGGCGGTCTCCTCGCCGCACTCGGGGCAGCGCAGCACTGACAGGGGGGCGGGGGGGATGGTCTGCCACTCGGGCGGCCACACGGGCCCCCCGGCGGCCGTGGCCATACCCGGCGTCCAGCCTGCAATGCACCCGCACGTCAGGTACACGTCGGCCCGGTGCACCCGGTCGCTGATGACGCAGAGCTCCTGGACGCCCGACAGGCTCACCTTGCGGGGGGCGGCCTGGTCGGCCTCGCACGTCGCCAGAGCCCGGGCCCAGGCCAGCACGGCGGCCTCGTCCACGATCTCGATGCGGGCGGGCCGCTTAGTGGTCTTGACCTCGCCCGACGGCAGGGTCAGCGTGGCCCGGCCCGTGTCATGGCGCCAGTCGAGAGCGAATCGCTCCAGGTGCCCCCGAAAGAACTCGACCTTGCGGACGATGCGGCCGAGCTCGTGCCGCTCCCACAGGTCGATCTGCTCCCGGTAGAGGGCGGCCTGGTCGCTGATGGCGGCGCCCTCGGCGGCGTAGGCGGCGAGGAGGCGCATGGCCCACTCGGCGGCCCCAGTGTCAGTGACCTCCCACGCCTCGACCTCGGGGGGGAGGGGTTCCAGGTCGGCCGGGTCGTCGGCGTCTGCAGGGATGCGGTCGGGGTCGAACGGGGCGGGCATGAGCTCCGCCGGAAGTGCGTCGGTCATCGGGCCTCCTGTTGGGTGGGAGGCCGCCAGTCTAACCCGGGTTAGCGGGCGAGGCTACGGGGCTACCGGCGTATGCGGGGCACGATGAACACGAGCAGGGCGAT
>Ga0105092_10000351_pt1 | contig 23585 bp, 21 predicted proteins | sample PPLLak2March2015_FD_87021 | JGI IMG/M metagenome (GOLD analysis project Ga0105092, IMG submission 87021) | Freshwater sediment microbial communities from Prairie Pothole Lake near Jamestown, North Dakota, USA - PPLs Lake P7 Core (1) Depth... | ecosystem: Environmental > Aquatic > Freshwater >... | reverse complement strand
GACATCCCGGAGACACCGGCGGCCTTGAGCGAATCCCGCACCTGCTCCAGCTTGAAGGGCTTGATGAAGGCGATGATCAGTTTCATTCCCCAGTCCTTTCGACCCCATTGCTCTCGACCAGAGCCCGTAAACGTGTTGTCGTTTCTTCTCGCTTCATCGTTTCTCCAGTCAGTGCCCGGCCAGAGTGGCGCTGCCAGTGCTGTAGGCCGTCTCTGCGTGCTCGGCCAGATCCAGGCCGCTGGTCTCGATGTCCTCGGATACCCGAACTCCGATCGTGGCCTTCAGGGCCAGCATGATCAGAGCCGTCACCACGAAGCTGTAGATGATGACTGCGCCATTGGCCAGGGCCTGCACACCGAGGAGCTCGAGCCCACCGCCGTAGAACGCCCCCGCCAGGAACTCGCCGCCGAAGTAGACCGGATCGGCGAAGAGACCGATGGCGAGGGAGCCGACGAGCCCGCCCACGAAGTGGACTCCGACCACGTCCAGGGCATCGTCATAACCGGCCTTGGTCTTCAACCCGACCGCGAAACAGCAGATGACGCCGGTGGCCAGCCCGATCCAGATCGGCGACATCCCGGCCACGAACCCAGCGCCGGGAGTTATTGCCACCAAACCGGCCACGATTCCCGATGCCACGCCGAGATTCGTGAATTTGCCATCCCGGAATTTCTCCACGAAACCCCACGACAACCCGGCTGCGGCGGCGGCGAGGAATGTGTTCATGAAGGCCTGCACCGCCGTGCCATTGGCCGCCAGGGCCGAGCCTGCATTGAATCCGAACCAACCGAACCAGAGGATCCCGGTACCCAACATCACCAAGGGCATCGAGTGCGGCGGGTGACCCTGGCCCGGCCAACCCTTGCGTTTGCCCAACACCAGCACTGCAGCGAGTGCGGCGATGCCTGCGTTCACATGGATGGCGGTGCCGCCTGCGAAGTCGAGCCCACCGCGGTCTCCGATCCAGCCCCCGTACACCCATTTGAAGACCGGGCTGAACACGAGAAGCAACCAGGCAGGGGCGAAGATCGCCCAAGCCGCGAACTTCATGCGATCGGCCACCGCCCCGGAGATCAGGGCCGGCGTGATCACCGCGAACATCCCCAGAAAGGCCACTGTCAACAGAGTCGAGCCGCCATCTTCACCGGTTATGCCCAGGCCAGAGAGGAAGGCCAGGTCGAGGTTGCCCAGGAAGGCCCCGTCACCCGATTGCGCCAACGAGTAACCGACGACCACCCAGGCGATGGGGATGACCAGCAAACACCAGAAGTTCATCATCAACATGTTCAAGACGTTCCTCGTCCGGTCCATGCCTCCGTAGAACAGCGCCAGACCCGGTGTCATGAACAACACCAACGCCGAAGACGCCAACACCCACGCCGCATCACCAGTATCCATCAGCACTCCTCCCAGCCGGTTGGTTGTGTTGCGGGAGCATCGTTCCGAGGCTCTGTTTCAGCAGTGTTTCTGCTCGCCGAACAAGTCGTTAACACGACGACGGGCGAGACCCAGTGACGATGTGGCTGACGATCCGATGTGCTCAATAGATATCCACGGGAGCGGACAGCGCGGATCTCGAGGCCGAGTGGCACGAGAACGGGTCTCAGACGCGCCACCATGACTCGAAGGTTGCCGGCCCTTGCATCGCTGTCGGGCCACACCGACGCGACCAGTGCCTCGCGACCCACCACCGCCCCGAACCGTTCGATCAACATTCGCATGAGATGAACTTGATTCTCGGAGAGCCGTGCGCTCGCCCCTCGATAATGGAGGCTCCCATCGTCAGTGATGAGTGGCAACGCCGGCGCCACCCGCGACTCGAGAACGCGGATACGAGCGTTTCGGTCTTCGCGGGAGACGGGCAGCCGAACCCAATCCTCGAGGATGTCCGAGATATGGGGCGGATCGGCGCGAGGCTCGACGAGAAGAAGGCGAGGATGCTTGATCTGGGCCAACTCGACCCGTAGGGCCTCATCGGATGGCCATCGGATCAACGCCACATCCATCGACGAAACGTAAGGCCCGTTGGTTTCCACACTGTTTCGAGTCGATAAACGGAGCCGATGGGCCAGCCCGCTTCGTTGCATGGTGTCACCCACTCGCACCGCTACGACTCATCGCCGGCACGGCGTTACGATCCTCACCGGTCAGTCCACCCCCGACCCGACGATGCCAGATCTGGTCAACGATTCGAAGCACGCCCCCGCCAACTCCCACGCCCGCACGGGCTGATTCATGACACTCGGGTCCTTCGCACGCCGGCGTGTGCTGCAGGCCCTGGTCACGTTGCTGGCACTCACCCTCGTGGTTCACGCCGGCATCTCCCTGATCGGCGGCGACCCCGTCCGAGCCCTCTTTGGGTTCGTGCCCCCTTCACCGGCGGAGTTGGCCGAGTTGCGCGCTCGCTACGGCCTCGATCAGCCCTACCCGGTGCAGTACTTCTCGTATCTGACCCAGCTATTGCAGGGCAACCTCGGCGTAACCATCAGCTTCACGCCGCAACCCGTCACCTCCGTGGTCGGTGCGACTCTCCCGACGACTGCGGTTCTGATCGGAATCGGACTTGTCCTTCAGCTGACCACTGCATACGGCGTCGCAGTGGTGTCGATGCTGCGACGCAACAGGCTGGTCTCGGCCCTCACGTGGTGGCTCGCCGTGGCCGCAACGGCCGCTCCCGTCATTTTCACGGCGTGGGCACTCCGCTCGTATTTCACGCTGGGCTATCAGGGACTCGACTGGTTTCCCTACCCCTTCGACGGCACACCGGGAGCTTATGTGTTGCCGCTCATCGCCCTTGTGGCGATGCTCACCGGTCCTGTCATCCTGCTGTTTCGGAGCGAGCTACTGGACACGCTCCAATCCACCTTCACCAGGTTCGCAGTTGCGAGCGGGCACTCGGATCTGCGGATCGTGGGCGTGCATGCGGCCAAGGCGTCGGCCGGCCCGGTGATCGCATACCTCGGCGCCAGCCTCGGGTACCTCATGACGGGTGTGGTGATCGTCGAGGCGATCTACGACATACCTGGTGTCGGCAACCTGATCCTCGACAGCGTTTCGCGGCGTGACCGTGCGGTCGTTGTGGGTGGTGTGCTCGTCATATCGGTGTTGGCGATCCTCGGCGGCATGGCCGCTGACATCGTGGCGGCGACCCTCGATCCCCGTCTCAGACTCGAAGGCGACGGGCCGCGTTGAGACCCAGGCTGCTTGGCGCCGCACGGGCGAAGTGGGTGACGGTTGCCGCCGCCACGGTGCTCGCTGCGGCAGCCGTCCTGGCCGTTTTCTCGGAGGCACCCGCCGGCCTGGACCCCCGCGGCTGCTCGCTGGAGCGTTCGCTCAACCCGCCATCGTTCCCGGCGCATGTCTTCGGATTCGATCTACAAGGGTGCGACCTGTTGGTCCTGACGATGGCGGGAACCCGTAATTCCCTGCTCGTGGGAATCCTGGCCACGATCTTCGCCCTGGCCGTGGCCATACCGGTCGGAACCACATCGGGCTTCGCCGGAGGTTGGGTCGACGGACTGGTGGGGCGGCTCGTGGATCTGGTCACCGCCCTGCCGGTCATCTTGATCGGACTTGTGATCCTCAGCGCGCTCGATGAACGCGGTGTGTTGCTCGTGGCAATCGTCATGGCGGTCGCAGCCTTGCCCATCTACACCCGTGTGATCAGGGCCGCCACATCGCGCGAGTCCGAGCAAGCGCATGTCGATGCGGCCAGGGCGCTGGGTGCTTCTCGCTCACGCCTGCTCGTACGGCATGTGGTGCCGGGTTCCATTGGGTCCGTCATCGCCGTGATCCCTCCCACAATCGCCTTCACGATCGGGGCCGAGGCTTTGCTGAGCTTCCTGGGGGCCGGGCTCCAGCTACCGGACGTCTCATGGGGTTCGTTGCTGGCGGAAGCACAGCGGTACATCCGTCAGGCGCCTCACCTCATGCTGCCAGGGCTCTTCCTGCTCGTCGTGACCGGCGCCTTCGTCGTCGTCGGTGAGTCAGCGCGGGTGCGAGTGCCGGAGTGAGAACCGTTTGTATTTCGAGACCGGCGGTGGGGAGGACTGAGAGAACTGCTTGGCGGACAGCGACGGTGGTGGCTGCATACGAGACCGGGTTGGTCGCACCACGAGCCACCGAGGACTGAGATTTCAGGATCTGCTCCGTCGGTCCGAGCGGGCGACGATGGCTCGCTGGACCACGATGAACACCAAAAGCAGAGCGCCGATGATGATCTGCGTCCACGACTGCTCGGCCCCCATGAACGAAATGATCGTCTTGATGGTGCCGTACACGAACACACCGACCATCGAGCCCAGCACATAGCCACGGCCTCCCGCAAGGACGGTTCCTCCGATGACGACGGCCGCGATCGCGTCGAGCTCTGTGCCCACTCCGTTGCGGGGATAGCCGGCGCCTGAATATGCGGTCAGCACGAGCCCGGCGAGACCGCCGCACACACCCGAGATGACGTAGACGGCCACGGTGGTTCTCGCCACCTTGAGACCCATCAGGGCTGCCTGCTGATTACCGCCGATCGCGTACGTGGTCCGCCCGAACCGAGTGAACTGCATCACCCAGGCTCCGACGAAGACCACCAAGAGCGCCAGGATGCCGGTCGGCGTGATATACCAGTCGCCAATCCGGATACGTGTCGACTGCAGCCACAGCACCTCGGTGGCCTCGACTTTGATCGATGAAAGACTGACGACAAAAGCGAGACCACGGGCGAGGAAAAGGCCGGCCAACGACGCGATGAATGGCTGGACGTCGAAGAACTGCACGAGTGTTCCGATGAGCAGACCGACCAATGCGCCGGCGAGCAGGATCGCTGGTATGGCGATCGCCAGCGGCGTGCCTGCCTCGAGCAGCTGCGCCAGCCAGATGCCGGTGAACGCCATCACCGAGCCGACAGAAAGATCGATGCCCCCGGTGACGATAACGAAGGTCATACCTACCGCAAGGATCAGCAGGTATGCGTTGTCGAGCAGAAGCGCGGAGATGTTTCTCGGAGTGATGAAGTCGCCCCGGACGAAGATCTCTGCACCGATGAAGAGCAGGATCAGGATGACGACCGCCGCGAGCGTCGGCAGCAGCGACGCACGTCGGCTCATGAAAGTCTCGAAGTACCCGGCCCGCTCTCGAGTGGTCGTGGTGGCGGTGTCGAGGCTCGTCATCCTGCAGCCTCAGCATCACTGGTGGATTTTGCCGTCACGCGAGAACGCGCCGAATGGGCGACGGCGCGGGCGAACCGATGCAGGCGCGGCGACTGGATGACGACCACGACCACCACGACAACGGCAAAGAACACCGGGCTCTCCGCCGAAGGCACCCCGAGGAAGAGGATGGTGGACTCGAGAGTCTGGATGATCAATACACCCACGACGGTGCCGGCGAGGCTGAACTTGCCCCCCATGAGTGAGGTACCGCCCAGCACAACGGCGAGGATGGCGTAGAGCTCGATGAACTGGCCCGCCGCGTTCGCGTCGGCCGCTTTGATGTTGGAGGCGTAGATGATGCCCGCTATACCCGCGAGCACGCCGCTGGCCGCGTAGGCGCTCCAGATGATGCCGCGCGAGCGCACCCCCGCGAGACGGCTCGCCTCGGGGTTGATGCCAACGGCCTCCGTGAGGACACCGAGTGCAGTGCGCCGCTCCATCCACGCGACCACCGCGACTGCCGCGACCCAGATGAAGAAGGCGAATGGCAGGAGGAGGTATCCGGTCGAGATGAACTCGAACGGCGTGCTATTGACGGTTGTGATAAAACCCTCCGTGATCAGAAGTGCGACCCCTCGGCCGGCGAGCATGAGCACGAGCGTCGCGATGATCGGCTGTATGCCCAGCAGAGATACGAGAAACCCGTTCCATGCGCCGAGCAGGAGCGAGACCAGGAGCGCGACCACCACGGCAAGCATGACCACGCCGGGGTCACCGGGATCGGCCGAGCCATCGATGATCGTGAGCCCCACCGCACCGGAAACGGCCATGACCGCTCCCACCGAGAGGTCGATGCCGCGGGTGGCGATGACGATCGTCATCCCCAACGACACCAGCATCAGTGGGGCGCTCTGACGCAGGATGTCGATCAAGGCGCCATAGAGACGGCCATCTCGAACAGTGATGCTGGCGAACTGCGAACGAGCGATTGTGTTGATCAGGATGAGGGCGACCAACGTGGCAACCGGCCAGAAGAGCCGGTGCTTCATGACTCTCCTCAAGCTGCGCTCCCCTTGCCCTCGTTGGCGATGAAGTCGATCAGGCCGTCCAGATCGAACCTTTGCGAGTCGAGCTCGCCAATGGACTTGCGGTCTCTCATGACGACGATCCGCTGAGCGAGCCGAAGCACCTCCTCCAGCTCCGACGAAATGAAGATCACGGACAGTCCCTGCTCCGACAACTCGGCAACCTTGCGCTGAAGGTCCGCTTTGGTGCCCACATCGATTCCACGAGTCGGCTCATCGAGGATCAAGAGCTCGGGCGCTGTGGCGAGCCAGCGCGCAATGAGAACCTTCTGCTGGTTGCCCCCCGAAAGGTTGCCGGCGACCATGTCCGGGTCGGCCGGTCGCACGTCGAGCGCCGCGATGTACTCGGACACGACCGATGCCTGCGTATCGCGGCGGATCTTGCGGAATCCCTTGCGCGCCTGGATGCCAAGCACGATGTTCTCGGCGACGGTCAGGTCGGCGACGATGCCCTCCTCACGCCGGTCCTCGGAGGAGAATGCGATTCGGCGGTCGATTGCATGGCGAGGCGAGGTCATCCTCGCCGGCGCGCCGGCCACCTCGATGTCGCCCGAGTCGGATCGGTCGGCGCCATACAAAAGCCGCACCAACTCGGTGCGGCCGGAGCCCAGGAGCCCGGCGATGCCCACGATCTCACCGTCGAACACGTCGAGGTCCGCCGGCTCGAGCACGCCGCGCCTGCCCACGCCGGTCGCTTTGAGAACTGGCGCAGCCGTGCGGTCGATGGCGCGCGTGGCGGTCGAGGAGATGGCCTCGAGGTCGTCTAGCTGGCGACCGATCATCTTGCTCACCAGATCATCCCGTGGCAGGTCCCTGACGACGTACTCGCCCACGAGCTTGCCGTTGCGGAGAACCGTTATTCGATCGGCGATCTCGTAGACCTGGTCGAGGAAGTGGCTCACAAAGATTATGGCGGCACCGCGAGCGCGCAGATCCCGCATCACCGTGAAGAGCTGCTCGACCTCGCCACGATCCAGACTGGATGTCGGCTCGTCGAGAACCAAGACCTTGGCGTCGAGCACCATCGCGCGGCTGATCGCGACCAACTGTTGAATTGCGATCGAGTGGTTGGAAAGCAGCGATCGCGTGTCGATCGAGATCCCCAGGCCCTCGAGGTGCTCGGCTGCCATCCGATGCACGGACTTCCAGTCAATCCGCCCGCCCTTGCGAGGTTCGTGGCCGAGCATGACGTTCTCGCCCACGGAGAGGTTCGTGCACAGGTTGATCTCCTGGTAGACGGTCGAGATACCCGCCGCCTCAGCATCAGACGTGCCGCGGAACACCTGGCTGGTGCCGGTCACGTCGATCGACCCGCTGTCGATCGCATAGACGCCGGTCAACGCCTTGATGAGAGTGGACTTGCCTGCGCCGTTCTCGCCCATGAGAGAGTGCACCTCACCCGGGCGTAGGAAGAAGTCCACGCTGTCGAGGGCGAGCACGCCCGGAAAGCTGATTGTGATTCCCCGCATCTCGACGATGGGGGCCGTAGCGGTGTCCGCGGGCAAGGTCACACGTTCACTCTCGATCTGTTACGGAGCGCCTGACCGGGTGCCGGTGATAAACCGGCTCCCGGTCTGACACTCGCAAGCTATCTACTCGGGGTGAACCCGCGCAGATCAGTACAGACGATCGGGGAGGGCCTGTTCGGCCTGCTCCTGGGTGAACGTCTGATCCTCGACGTAGTAACGCTTGTCGACGTCGGTCCCGGCGAGCACGTCGTTCACCAGACCTGCTGCGAGCTCACCGAGGAGTGGGTTGCACTCGACGATGTAGTTGATCTTGCCGTCGATAAGCGCCTGCATGCCGTCATGGACAGCGTCGATCGAGACGATCTGGATGTCCTGGCCGGGGACGCCACCGGCGGCCTCGATGGCCTCGATGGCACCCAGTGCCATGTCGTCGTTGTGGGCATAGACCAGGTCGATTCCGTCGACCCCGTGTACCTGGAGGAAGCCCTCCATCACGGTCTTGCCGCCGTCACGTGTGAAGTCACCGGTCTGCGAGTCGATCTTCTCGATCGCGGTGTCGGCGATGGCCTCGTCGAAGCCCTCGGCACGGTCGTTGGCAGGCGCCGAACCGGTCGTGCCTTCGAGTACCACCATATTGGTCGGCGTGTCGCCGAACGTTTCAGCGGCCCACTCGCCAGCCATGACGCCTTCATTGCGGAAGTCGAGGCCAACCCAGGTGGCGTATAGGTCCTCCGGAGCGGTAACGGTGCGGTCCTCCAGAATGACTGGAATGCCGGCGTCGGCGGCCTCCTGCAGCACGTCTTCCCAGCCGTCCTCGACAATCGGGGCGATGACGATGGCATCCACGCCCTGGTTGATGAACCCCCGAACCGCAGCAATTTGAGCCGCCGGGTCGTTGTCGGCCGCGTTGAAGATCAGCTCGAAGCCGTTCTCCTCCGAGAAGGCCGCATTCATCGACTCTGTGTTAGCCGATCGCCAGCCGGACTCGGACCCAGTCTGGGCAAAGCCAACCGTGACGAGCTCTCCGGACGATTCTCCTGCGGTGGTAGCGGCTCCCTCGCCGCCAGCGGTCGTGTCGCTCGATTCGCCGCCTCCGCAGGCGGCCAGTGCTACTGCAAGCACCGTCAACAGAACCAGAAACTGCCGTTTCCGTTCTCCCAGCGATCTCATGTCTTCCTCCTCATTGATCGGGTTTTGCATTTCTGCTCAGGGAATAAGCACTGTGTCTGTCTGGTGGTGGATGATTCTCCTCCTGTACTGGCCTACTCGGCGGGTGCTCTTGGCGGGGTGAGCCTAAGTATGTTATCGTTAACGGGAACGCTAACATACGGTTGAAATCCTGTCTACTCGGCTCCGTTTCGGTAATGTTCACGGTCCCGTTATCGATAACATCTCGGGAGAGATCGAGTCGGCATCCACTGCGCGAAGTCGTCACGTTCCAGGAGGAGCTAGGTAATGCTGGGGTCGCGTCACAGAGTCACGATCAAAGACGTGGCGGCCATCTCTGGCGTGTCGACACAGACGGTTTCCCGGGTCATCAACAAGCGGCCCGACGTGGCGCCCGGCACACGAGAGCGAGTCGAGGACGCAATTGCCACGTTGGGCTACAGACCGAGTGCCGTGGCTCGAACCCTCGTGGCCAGACGGAGCAACGCGATCGGTGTCCTCCTGGCCGGCATGGGGTACACCGGCACCACACTGACCTTGGCAGGCATCGTCGACGAGGCCGCCAACCTCGGGCTGACAGTCTTGATCGCCGAACTCCCCGAAGGCGACAGCCTCGATGATCCACGTCCTGCCATCTCAGCCCTGGCCGAACGACACGTCGATGGCATCATCATGTCGGTCCCTGATGTCGGGCATTCGGTCGACCGCATCAGGGCGGTGCTTCCCGAACAACGTGAGCCGGTGGTATTCGTCAAGGCGGGGGTATCGGACACGTACTCGAGTGTGCTGGTCGACAACGCCGCCGCCGTCGAGGAGGTCGTCGATCATCTGGTTTCTATCGGCCGGACACGGATCGGTCACATCTCAGGCCCTGCCAATTGGCATGAGGCTCACGACCGCCGGGAGGGATGGGAGCGCGCATTGCACAGGCACGAACTCGAGGCCGAGCCCGGGCTATGCGAAGAGGGCGATTGGTCTCCAGCAAGCGGAGCCACCGCCATGAGCGCCCTTCTCGATCGCCGCCCAGATCTCGACGCGGTGGTGGCCGCCAACGACGGGATGGCGCTCGGGGCCATGCACACATTGCGAGGTCGAGGACTGCGCATTCCCGAGGACGTGGCGGTCACTGGCTTTGACGACATCGACGAGGCCGCTTGGTTTGCACCAACCCTCACCTCGGTGGGCCAGCCACTCGAGGAGATGGGGAGACAGGCGGTTAGGAGGCTGTGGTCTGAATTCAACGGCGACGCCACCCCCGCCGTCGTCATCCCACTCCGCGCCGAACTCAGGATTCGCGAGAGCACGATCGGCACGACCGATTCAAGGTCCGAGTAGGTCGACGCCGACCGTAGTGGCTGCTCCCGCTATGTGACAATGGCCATCGTGGGCTTCTCGTTCCACCTCTTCTGGGATCTCGCTCCGCCAGCCCGGGAGGTGCTAGTGACAGTCGAAGTCCTCGAACCGCCAACCGTGGACCGTCTCTACTTCTGGGCCATGCAGGCCTCCTTCCTCGACGGCACCGGCTCGCACGGGGCAGGGCATCTGGGTCTGCAGTGGAATCCCCGCTATCCCGACCACAAAGCGGTCAACTGGGGAGGCTATGCCACCGAAGGGGCCATCCTTCCCGGTTCCGGCTCGTCCCTCCCCAGCACCCCGGGAGATCCGAATACCCGGGACCTCCCCTGGCTTCCCGGGCGGAAATACCGCCTGCGGATCTACCCGTCCCCTGAGATCGGTTGGAGGGGCGAGGTCACCGATGTCGAAACCGGTGAAGTAACAGTCGTCCGCGATCTACACGCCGGAGGTGCCTATCTCGGCCGTGTGATGGTGTGGACCGAGCTGTTCTGTCAGTGCTCCGATCCACGAAGCGTCGTCGCCTGGTCCGCACCTATTGCGATCGGGCTCGGTGGAGAGCAGCTGGTCCCCAAAGCCTTCCGGGTCAACTACCAGCCCAACGGTTGCCCCAACACCAACGTCTACTCCGATCAGGGTGGCGTGTACCAAGCCACGACTAGCGAGCGGACCACGCCCCAAGGCTCCCTCGTGGCGACCTGATCCCACATCGGCCGGCAGAGTTTCGGGTCAGGACTCAGCCCGGTCAGGCGAAGCGCCGAATTTGCTGAATCTTGCCGTTGCTGGGACGTCGACGGTCGACGATCGCGTCGGGCATGAAGATTGCCTGAAGAAGCGCCCGTGATTGAGCGACAGCCTCCGCTTTCTCGAGGAGCTGTAACACATCTACGAGGAATTCGGGCGAGTCCTCGAACTGGCTGAGGTCGAATCTGAATTTCTTCCAGACTTGGCCGAGGACCTGAAATCGTCGGCGCGCCGATTCTGGTCCGTTTCGTCAAGCGCTCGTCGAAGGTGCCGGGAGAACAGATAGGCGGCTTTCGCCCTCTTCGACAGCGAGTCGAAGTCGATCTTCTGCTCCAAGTGCAACTGGACTTCTTGCCCGAGCAGAGGTGTGCGCTCGAAGGCCCCGCTCACGCAGCTCTCGCCGCCACTATCCGACCTCATCGTCTTCTGTTTGTCCTTTTCCTATAGGGATCTGTGGCTTCATGCCAAGCACTCCCTACGGTTCGAGAACGCGCGCGCGATGGCGGCACGGAGGGCGTGTTTCGAGCGGACTCGCTCGACATGACCGTTATAGGCGGACTGACCTCAACCGAATGTAGAGAACGGCGCCACTCGACTAGGGCGCTGTCACCTCCAGACCGACCGGGAGGCTGTCCGGGGATATCCGAGCGGAAGGGGGACTTGCTGACTCCTCCTCCCGCGGCGACAAACCTTTCCCGACTGCTGGAATAGCGAAACGCGAGGAATCCCCCGGTTGGTGGACCAGGGGATTCGCCGCGGGCGGGCAGGGAGTCGCCAGACCGGGAGGAGAGGTGACTCCCACCCTGACGAGCGCTTTCCCGATTCCCGAGTGGATCAAACCCCTCTACCCCTCCGGATCGAGTGACGTTCGATCGAGCTGCCACGAGCCGAGAGTCGGAGTAGTGGAGCTCTGTCGGAGTAGTGAGGTATGTCGGCTTGACAGTCCATTTATACAACCGTATGGTTGTATGAATGCAGATCGCACCACCCGACTTCGACCGTATGTTCGGCGCACTGGCGGACCACACCCGCCGCGACATCGTGCGCCGCGCGATCGACTCGGAGGAGGGCGTCGCAGAGTTGGCAAGCCACTACCCGATGAGCTTCGCGGCGGTGCAGAAGCACGTCGCCATCCTCGAGCGGGCCGGGCTTGTCACCAAGCACCGCATCGGGCGACGGAAGGTCGTCCGCACCAACGTCGAGGGTCTACGCGTTGCGCGCCGGCTGCTCGATCAGTACGAGGAGCTGTGGCGCGGCAGGATCGACCGCATGACCCGGCTCGTCAACGAGTACAGCAGGGAGATAGACAAATGACCGTGACAGCCGTCCACAAGGACCCTCATACCCCCAGCATGACCCTCGACGCCGAGTTCGAGGCATCACCCGAGCGCGTCTGGGAGCTGTGGTCAGACCCGCGCCAGCTAGAGCGCTGGTGGGGCCCGCCGACCTACCCCGCCACCTTCACCAAGCACGACCTGAAGCCCGGCGCCCGCGTCGAGTACCACATGACCGGCCCAGAGGGCGACCAGCCGCGGGCCTACTGGGATGTGCAGGAGGTCGATCCACCGCACTCCCTCGTCGTCCGCGACGGCTTCGCCAACGATGACGGCTCGCCGAACACGGAGATGCCGACAAACGAGCTCCGCGTCTCGATCGAAGAAATCGAAGCAGGCCGGACCCGGATGTCGATCGTGACCACGTTCCCGAGCACCGAGGCCATGGAGCAGGTCATCGCCATGGGCATGGAGGAGGGCCTGACCCAAGCCGTTGGCCAGATCGACGCCATCCTCGCCGAGAGCTAGTAGCCCACGACTGACCACGCAAGGAGCAACACGATGAACCTGACTGAAGAAGCGACCCGCACCCTGGAGGTGCCGGGAGCGACCCTGGCCTACGACATCCGCCCCGGCGGCCCGCCGGACGCCACTCCCTTGTTCCTGATCGGATCGCCGATGGCAGCTCCCGGCTTTGGCACGTTGGCGGGTCATTTCACCGACCGCACCGTCATCACCTACGACCCGCGCGGAAGCGAGCGAAGCCAGTTGACGGAGCCCACCATCCCGCCAACACCCGAGCAGCACGGCGACGACCTGCACCGCATCATCCAGGAGCTGGGTTACGGTCCAGTTGACCTGTTCGCAAGCAGCGGCGGCGCGGTGAACGCCCTTGCACTAGTCGCCCGGCACCCCGGGGACGTGGGCACGCTGGTGGCGCACGAGCCTCCACTCCCGGCGGTCCTACCCGACCGCGACCTCGCCATCGCGGCCGCCCGCGCTGTCCTTGAGACTTACATGCGTCGCGGATGGGGAGCCGGGATGGCTCACTTCATCGCCGTCGTCAGTCACCAGGGCGAGTTCCCGGACGACTTCGCCCAGAGGCCCGCACCCGACCCGCAGATGTTCGGCATGCCGGCTGAAGACGACGGCTCCCGGACCGATCCACTGCTCGGGTTGGCTTTGGTCGGGTCCATCTCATACGAGCCCGACTTCGAGGCCCTGGGCGCCGCGCCAACACGGATCGTCATGGCCGCCGGCAATGAGCAGGGCACGATGGCCAACCGTGGCGCCTACGGCGTGGCCGATCGGCTGGGCACCACGGTCGTCATCTTCCCGAGCGGCCACGGCGGCTTCCTCGGCGGCGAGTACGGCCAGATGGGTGATCCGGATGCATTCGCGGCCAAGCTCCGGGAGGTCCTGGCGAAGGGGTGACCCCGACAGGACGGTCCGCCGATGAGATTCGGATTCATGCACCGTCTGTATTGGTATGTGAGGTGCCCAAGCCCCTTCCGGAGGAGCGAGTAGAACGATGACCGTGCAAGGTGGACCTGAAACGCCCGAGGTGGGTGCGGGCGACGTCCGGACATTCCATCTCCTGGTGGCCAACACGCTGATCGCGGTCACGGCCAACAACTTCCTCTGGTTCGCCCTGGTGTTCTGGGTGTACCTCGAGACGCGTTCCGTGGTCGCCACGTCGGTGATCGGCGGTGTCTACATGCTCCTGTTTGCCGTCTCCGGGATCTTCTTTGGCACCTTCGTCGACGCTCACAACCGAAAGACCTCGATGATGCTCTCCAGCGTGGGGTCACTGGCGTCTTTCCTGCTGGCGACGTTCGTCTACTTCGTGGCGCCCGAAGGATCGATTCCCTCGTTGTCTCAGGTGTGGACCTGGGTATTCGTCGTGCTGGTCCTCGCCGGGGCAATCGCCGGAAATCTGCGGTCGATTGCGCTGTCGACAACGGTCACCCTGCTCATGCCGGCCGAACGACACGACCGGGCCAATGGACTGGTTGGTACCGCTAATGGCGTTGCCTTCGCACTCACCTCGGTGTTCAGTGGCCTGGCGATCGGTCTCCTCGGAATGGGCGCGAGCCTGGTCATCACCGTGGTCGTGGCCGGCCTGGTCACCGCCCACCTGCTCACCATCCGAATCGACCACGACACGGCGGGCCAAGAGGGTTCCGACGCCGACGGCTCTACAACTGTGGATTTCAAGGGGGCCATGCGGGCAGTGCGGTACGTGCCCGGGCTCCTCGCTCTCCTCTTGTTCAGCACGTTCAACAACTTCCTCGCCGGAGTGTTCATGGCTCTGATGGACCCCTACGGGCTCGAGCTGGTGTCAGTGGAGATGTGGGGAATCGTCCTGAGCATCACGAGCTTCGGCTTCATCGTCGGAGGGGTGCTGGTTGCGTCGAGGGGTCTCGGCTCCAACCCGGTGCGAAGCCTCCTGTTGGTGAATGTGGCGCTGTGGACCATCACCATCCTGTTCCCGATCCGCTCTTCGATAATCCCGCTGGCGATCGGCTTCTTCATCTTCATGACCCTCATGCCCGTGGCGGAAGCATCTGAGCAGACGATCATCCAAAAGGTGGTCCCCTTTCAGGAGCAAGGCCGGGTCTTCGGTCTTGCCCAGACCCTCGAAACCGCGGCTTCGCCCCTGACGACTTTTCTGATCGGCCCGATCGCCCAAGCCTGGGTGATCCCCTACATGACCGACGGAGCCGGAGCCGACACCATCGGAAGCTGGTTCGGGACCGGACCGGAACGAGGCATGGCGCTCATCTTCATCGTCGCCGGGCTCATCGGTCTCGTAGTCACGATCATCGCGCTTAATTCGCGTCCCTACCGAGATCTCTCGCATCGCTACGAGGCAACCAGTCGCGAGGCGACTCCCGCCTAGAGAGGCTCTATGTGGCCATGCTCAAAGCGAGAGATGTCATACGCTCGACGGCGAGATGGATCGCCTCGGCCGGTGGAAGGGCTCGACCTTCTGCGATAGCGCTCGCGACATCCTCGCCCAAGGCCCGCTCAGCATTGGCGGTCGCCTCGGCCAGCATCGGCTGCATCCAGGGCACGGCGATCTGGCCGGTGGCTTCCCGGCGCACCTCGGCGGCACCGAGCAAGACGGATGCGAACAGGTGATCCCCGGTGACCGAAGCGAAAACCGCCATCATCCCCAAGCAATCACAAATGCCGCGCGCATCCTGCAGCTGCTCCCGAATCAGCAGGCTCTCCGACATTCGAGCGACGGCTTGGCCGATGTCACCCATCATGAACGCGAGCACGCCGAGGCTCAGCTGGGCGTGCCCGATGCCCCAGGTGAGGCCGCGGCTCTTCGAGTACTCCAGCGTCGCCCGAAGTTGCTGGTCGGCGGTGACCATGTCACCGCGGGCGAGAGCGATATGAGCCAGCCCGTACACGCACCAGGCATCTGATATCCACTCGACACCGGCCTTGCGGGCTAGATCGGAAGACTCGTCGAACATCGCCTCGGCGCGGTCGAAGTCGTTCAGGTTGTAGGTCGTCATCCCGTGCATCGAGAGAGACCGGGAGAGCTGGGCCTCGTCGTCGAGCTGCCGCCACATGTCGTCGGAGCCGGACAATGAATCCTCGGATAGGACGGGATCCCCGGCCAGCATCCCCAACCAGCCCACTGTCGCCAGCGTCATCGCCCGACCCGGCGTCGCGGTCGGCTCACCCGCTGCCAGGAGGTCGGTCGACCACCTCAGGCCCTCAGGGACATACCCGCGCGTGTCCCAGTAGAGCGGGAGGTTCCCGCAAATGAGGAGGGATTGCTCGACCTCGTTGCCGGTCCGCAAGCTCCAGCCGAGGGCCTCGCGCAGGTTGAATCGCTCGCGGTCCAGTTGGTCGAGCAACGCCGGGAATCGTGGCGTTGCAACCGTCTCCTCCACGCCAGAAGCGAGCGACAAGCACCAAGCAAGATGACGCCGGCGGATGTCGTCCTCCTCACCCGCCTCCGTGAGCCTCTCCAGACCGAACTCGCGCAACGTCTCCAGCATGCGATATCGCGGCTCACCACCGCCGTCGATGGCGAAAACCACCAGAGACTTGGCGACCAACTCCTCGAGAACGCCAAGCGCCGCAGCCTCGTCCAACTCGTCGTCAACGGAGACCGAGAGCGCGGCGTCCAAGGACCATCCACCGGAGAACACTCCAAGTCTGCGGAACATCTTCGCCTCGGATTCCTCGAGCAACTCGTGGCTCCACTGGATGGCGTCACGCAGTGTCCGGTGCCGCTCGGGAAGGTCGACGTTGCCGTGATCTAGCACCGCCAGTCGATCATCGAGCCGCTGCAAAAGCTCATCGGGCGTGAATAAACCAAGACGGGCCGCGGCCAATTCGATGGCGAGGGGCAGCCCATCGAGCTTGCGGGTGATCGCGGCCACCACCCGCTCGTTGTCGGGCGTCAAGGCGAAGTCTGGCCTCACTACGCGAGCCCCCTCCACGAACAGGGCGACGGCCTCGGACCCGGCTATCGACTCGGCCCCGGCATCCTCGGACGGGACAGGGAGGGGAGAAAGCGGGTACTCGTGCTCCCAGGAGAGACGAAGAGGGGCCCTGCTTGTTACCAGGACTTTGACTCCGGGGAGAGCTTCGAGCACGTGGCCCAGATCCGGGCCTGCGGCGAGGATCTGCTCCATGTTGTCGAGGACGAGCAGCATACGCGCCGTCCCCACCACCGAGACCAGGCCCTCGATGATGGTGCGCCCCGAGCTCTCCAGCACACCCAGAGCGCGGGCCACGGTGGGAAGAACCTGGCCCGGAGAGCGCACCGCGGCCAGGTCGACGAAGAACACTCCGTCGGGGAAGTCGGGATCGAGCTTGTGGGCGAGCTCGACGGCAAGCCTGGTCTTCCCCGTCCCGCCAGGCCCGGTGACGGTGACCAGACGGACCCCATCACGCATGAGGAGATCCGCCGCCGATTGCAGGTCGACTGTGCGACCGACGATGGGCCGGACGTTCACGGGGATCGAAGATGCGACATGAGGTGTCGCCCTCGGTGGGGTCATCACCAGGGGTGTATCGGGGAAGTCGACCCTGCTCAGACGCTCCGGGTCATTGCCACCTTCGAGGTCGAAGGACCCCAGGTCGACGAGCGTCCACCCCTTCCGGGTGAGGTGGTCCTCGATCAGGAGCCGGGTCGCATATGAGACCACCACCTGACCGCCCTGGGCCGACGCCCCAAGTCGGGCTGCGAGGTCGACGTCTCGGCCCGCATAGCCCGCCTCGCTCCTCGACTCTCGACCGATGTGAATTCCGATCTGACAGATTGGGGTATCGCCCCCCAATTCCTCATCGGAAAAGGCCTCGACCTGGATCAAATGGGCCGCATCGAGAGCGTCGTGGGGAGTCTCGAACACGCAGACCGAACCTCCACCCGCAGTCTCCTCGACGTTGCCCGAGGTCGTCTCCGTGGCATTGCCGATGATCTCGCGAAGCCTGGCCAATTTTGCCTGATCCACCGGCTCACCGCCCGCCTCGACGATTGAGGCGAAGAGAAACGTCAGCGTTCGGGCGGGGACATGGACGTCGGTTGGCTCGGCGGCAGTCACGGGGGGATGGTAAGAAGCGCGTGGGTGATATACGGAACCGGATTCTGGGTGAAAAACGACCACCGCGGTTCCTGGCAGGCGTCGCACTACCTTGCGCCGGATTCCAGTGACGATCCCGAGCATGATGAAAGCGGTGGTCCTCTACGAATATGCGGCGCCCGCCGGGCTTCGCATAGAAGAGGTGCCCACGCCTATTCCTGGTCCGGGTCAGGTTCTCGTCGAGGTTGCGGCGTCACCGATCAACCCTTCCGACCTGGCGTTCATAGCCGGCAACTACGTTCCGAGACCTGAGCCGCCCACCCGACCGGGCCTCGAGGGTTCGGGCACGGTGGTTGCCGCGGGTCGCGGGGCCATGGGCCGGTATCTCAACAGGAGGCGGGTGGCATTCGTCGCCTCGACCAAAAGCGGGGCATGGGCCGAATACGTCGTGGTCCCCCACCGACTGGCCCTGCCGCTCGGTGGACAGGTGTCCTTGCAGGCAGGAGCGATGTCGGTGGTCAATCCATTGACGGCCCTCGCTTTCTTCGAGATGACCAGGTCGGCTGGGAGCCGGGCGGTCGTCAACACAGCGGCCGCCGGCGCCCTCGGACGAATGATCGACCGCGTCCTCAGCTCCGAGGGGATCGAGGTCATCAATGTGGTGAGACGCCCGGAGCAAGTCGAAGCGCTCGCTGCAGGCGGCGCCGACATCGTTCTCGACACCTCTTCGGCAAATTTCGACGATGAGTACAAGGAGGTGTGCCACGAACACGGGGCGGATCTGGCTCTGGACGCAATTGGGGGCACACTCACTCGACGCCTCCTCGCCGGCCTCCCCAGAGGGTCGACCGTGGTGGTATACGGCGGCCTGTCGGAGCAGGCTGCTCAAGCCGAGATCGGCGATCTCGTCTTCGCCGGCAAGACGGTGACCGGGTTTTGGCTGACGAGATGGCTCCCAGAGAGGAACCCAATACAGATCCTGCGGCTGTGGCGCAAGGTACAACGCCTCATCGGCGACTCACTCGGATCCGAGGTCCGGGCGACTTATCCGCTGGACCGGATAATGGACGCCATCAGCAGTTACCAGTCAGAAATGTCTGCAGGGAAGGTCTTGCTGACTCCTGACCGGCAGCCTTGACGCATTCTTCGTGGACCCAGCCTGTGACGTAGTCGAGACCGGATCACTCCCGCCAATTTTGGCTTCTCCTGCCGGCGGCCCGTCATGGGAATGGCTGCCGGATGAGCGCGGGCTGAAACCGGAGGTGGTTCGATCCAAACCTTGACCACCCCAGATCTGGGCGGTACCGCCCGCTGTTAGGTCAGCGGTCGTCAGGATTCAATCGCGCATCGACTGGTAAACGATCAACTGTCCCGTGTGGTACCACTCGTGCGCGGCGATGTTCCTCAGAATCTCGCTGCGCGGGCAGGCTTCCAGGCGAAGGGCCTCCCACCACTGCTCTGGGCACGGAACCAGCTCCTCCAAGCTCGACTCATCGAACGAGTCGATATAGCGCAGCGTTTGCTCGCGCAAGGTTGCGAAAACCAAGCGCATTTCGGCGAGTGTTGCGCTCTCGTCGAAAGCGTCAGGATCGTCGTCTGGCCATTCGCCCCTTTTCAGCCAGGCGATCAGCTCCTTTTCCTTGTTCGCGATCTCGATGAGGAGACCTGCTATCGATGGCATGACGTCGGCGGGGCGCCAAGGCAGGTCGGCGTCGGTGAGCTCCTCGAGCACCGCATCGAAGTCCTGACGGACATAAAGAAGCCGCGCTTTGAGATAGTCGTGCGTCCTCATGCCGGCGACCCTAGGTCTCCTCTACGGGCGGTGACGCTGACTTGCAAGTCGCCACCGCGACCGGCGTCGCCGCCCAGCAAGCGGGGGCCGTCACGGCACGATACGGGCCAGCCGTACCACAGGACGGTGAAGTCGTCTGACCCCGCGTACAACCGAGAACGCCTCCGACTGGGCGTGTCTTGTCGCCGTTGCGATAGGTTGACGGCACTGCAGCTAAGGGGTTCGTCATGTCTGCTGACTGGCCGAGTTCTGCCCATGGTGGTGGTGCTCGGCATCGTGTGGTGATCGTCGGCGCCGGGTTCGCCGGCCTCTTCGCGACCAAGGCACTACGGCGCGCAGACGTCGTGGTGACGCTCATCGACCGCACCAACCATCACTTGTTCCAGCCCTTGCTCTATCAGATGGCGACTGGCATCCTGGCCGAAGGCGACATCGCGCCGCCGATTCGCGACATCCTGCGGAGACAGCGCAACGCTACGGTCATGTTCGGCGAGGTTGTAGGGATCGATGTCGAGGCCCGAAGCCTGGAAGTCAACACGCTCGGCCGCCGGAGCGAGGTTTCCTACGACAGCCTGATCGTGGCCACCGGCGCACAGCAGTCGTACTTCGGCCACCCAGAGTTCGCCCAGAACGCGCCGGGTATGAAGACAATCGATGACGCCTTGGAATTGCGCGGGCGGATCTTCGGGGCCTTCGAGCTAGCCGAGTGCGAGCCCGATCCCGAGGTTCGCCGGGCCTGGCTTACGTTCGTCGTCGTGGGCGCTGGACCGACCGGCGTGGAGCTCGCCGGGCAGATCGCGGAACTCGCACACCGGTCTCTGCGCAACAATTTCCGCCGAATCAACCCTGCCGAGGCCCGGATCGTGCTGCTTGACGCGGGTCCCGCGGTGCTGCCGTCCTTCCCCGAGTCGTTGCAGCAACGCGCCGCCCGCGACCTGAATCGCTCTGGCGTAGAGATCTCTCTCGGTGCAATGGTCACCGGCGTTGATGAACTGGGCCTCGACGTGACCACCGTCGATCCGCTGCTGAAGCGGATCGACGCGATCACCAAGATCTGGGCGGCGGGAGTAGAGGGTTCGGCTCTTGGACGCGTCGTCGCGGAGGCGACCGGCGCCGGAGTCGATCGCGCTGGCCGCGTGCAGGTCCAACCCGACCTCACGCTGCCCGGGCATCCCGAAATTTTCGTGGTCGGCGATGTGATGAGCCTTAACGGTCTGCCGGGGGTCGCAAAAGTGGCGATTCAGTCCGGCCGCCACGCCGCGAACGAGATCGTCCACAGGTTTGGCGGGGACACGACGGAGCGACCGTTCGCCTACAGCGACAAGGGGTCGCTTGCCACCATCTCGCGCTTTCGCGCCATCGCTGACATGGGGCGCCTCCGGGTATCGGGCTTCACCGCCTGGATCTTGTGGCTGGCCGTCCATCTTCTAGCCCTCGCCGGCTTCAAGAACCGGGTCGCGGTCCTATTCAACTGGACGGTCGCCTTCCTCGGCCGGGGCCGTCAACAGCGGACGATCACCACGCAGCAGGTCTTCGCCCGCCAGGCGCTCCAGTCCCAAGCCAGCCAAATCCGCATCCCGGGTTCCACCAGACCCTCAACACCGCCTGCCACCGACCAAACCGAACCTTCAGAGCGAACGGCGCCATGACAATGCGCAAGGGCAACGGAGACACAGGATGAGTTTCACCAAGATCACCACCGCGGGCGCCGGGACCATGGGTTCGCAAGTTGCCTGGCAGATGGCCTTTCACGGCAAGCACGTGACGGTGTACGACGCGATACCGGCCGGCTTGGAGAACGGCAAGGCCTTGCATCAGGAATACGCGGAGCATTTCATCCAACAACGCGGCGCCACCCAGGAGCAGGTTGACGACACGTTTGATCGCCTCACCTACACCACCGATTTGGCGGAAGCGGTCGGCGATGCCGATCTGATCAGCGAGTCTGTGCCTGAGTCAATGTCCATCAAGGAATCCTTTTGGCGTGAGACGTCCAAGCACGCTCCAGCACGGAGTGTGTTCACGACCAACAGTTCGACTCTCCCGCCCAGCGAGTTGGTGGGCTTCGTTGACCGGCCCCAACAGTTCCTGGCCCTGCACTTTGCGATCGGGGTGTGGGATTCGAATATCGGCGAGGTCATGGGCCATCCCGGCACCGATATGGCCGTGTTCGAGGGCGTGCTCGAGTTCGCCGAGGAAATCGGCCTGGTGCCCATCCCCATTCGAAAGGAACAGGGCGGCTACGTGATCAACAGCCTGCTCGTGCCGTGGTGCACTGCCGCGCTCGAGCTGCTGGTGCGGGGCATAAGTGACATCGAGAGCATCGATCGCACCTGGATGATCACCCTGCGAACCGGAATGGGCCCCTTCGGCATGATGGATCGAATGGGCCTTGGCGTCGTGTACCACGTTGCCAAGCTGCTGGGCGAAACCACCCCAAACACTCAGGCACTCGAGTCCGCTCGCTACCTCGATGAGCATTTCATCCAGAAAGGTCACCTCGGGGTAGCGAGCGGCGAGGGTTTCTACCGCTATCCGAATCCGGCCTTCGAGCAGCCGGGATTCATCTGAATCGCGTCCTTACCTCCTACACCACCTCTCGCAATTGTCCGGTCTCGACGTCGTACACAAAACCGCGGACCGAATCCGTGCGGGGAACGAACGGGCTGCCCTTGATCCGGGCGATCGATTGCCGGACGTCTTCGTCCAGGTCAGCGAACGACTCGGCCGCCCAGGAGGGCTTGACCCCGGTCTCCTCTTGAAGGCGGAGCCGGAAGTCATCATCGGTGAATGTGAGCATGCCGCAATCAGTGTGATGAATCAGGATGATCTCCTCAGTGCCGAGCAGGTGCTGGGAGATGGCCAGGGATCGAATCTCGTCCTCGGTTACCACTCCACCCGCGTTGCGGATCACATGAGCGTCTCCTTCTTCGAGACCCAGAGCTGCGTACGGGCTCAGCCTCGCATCCATGCAGGCCAGGACAACAACCTTCTTGGCCGGGGGAAGCGGCAGGTCGCCTTTGTCGAAGGTCTCCGAGTAGGAGATGTTGTTGGTCAGGAGTTGGTCGGTCACAGACATGGTGAGTCACCTCGTAGGTATCAGATGGACGCTCTCCGGAAAATGGAGGCATTCGCGGAATCAGTCGATCACTCGGGCCCGAGACAGACGGCAGCTGTTATTCGTGACCCGAGCCGGTACAGCGGCACAGGCTCACCGAAGCGCGGCAGATTCGCGAGCCCATCGCGGTGTGAGATGAATCGAGCTTCGCAGTCCGCACATTCAGATCGTAGCCCTCGTCGCCCATTCCCCTCAAAACGCTGCTTTGGCCCTTGCTGACGACGGCGAACCAGGAACCAAAATTGGCAATGGCATTACGCATTTCGTCTCCAGTCCGGTATTCGTCGGCAAGGCGAAGGCCCCGTAGGACAGTCTGATCGCGGTAAATCTCTGGGTCGGTCGTGTCGGCCACGGGCCTGCTCTGGATCTGAGTCAATCCGACAGGGTTAAATCCCTGACCCCCGTCGCAAGCGCAACCGCGGTTTCTACCTCGGTTCTTTTGGTCTACATCGCCACTAACGAACTGCCGGGGGTGGCGCGGTGCCGAGGCCCGAACACGGGCGACGCTTCTGGCCTGGGTTGCGAGCTGGATGCGAGACGAGGGGCCGGTCGAGGGTCATCTCGACTTCAGAGAACGTTCTGGAGCCTGAAGTCGATCAGGATCCAGCTCATCGCCGTGTCGATCTCCCTCCGTGGCCATCAGCATGAGGCGGCGGAGAAGGGAGGCCGTCTCCTCGATTTGACGGCCGCTGAGAGCGGGGCGAACGAGGCCAGCTTCCTTTTCAAGAAGTGAGGGGATGGCTTCGTCGATTCGGTTGGCACCTTCTTCGGTGAGACGAAGCAGTGTCGCTCTACGGTCGTCAGGGTCGGGGTGACGTTCGATCAGCCCGGCAGCTTCGAGTCGGTCGAGTCTCTTTGTCAGTCCCCCGGATGTGATGAACAGG
>Ga0105092_10000348_pt1 | contig 23696 bp, 18 predicted proteins | sample PPLLak2March2015_FD_87021 | JGI IMG/M metagenome (GOLD analysis project Ga0105092, IMG submission 87021) | Freshwater sediment microbial communities from Prairie Pothole Lake near Jamestown, North Dakota, USA - PPLs Lake P7 Core (1) Depth... | ecosystem: Environmental > Aquatic > Freshwater >... | reverse complement strand
TCCCAGGAACTGTCCCTGCCCCGACCTACGATCGGGAGCGATGACCTGCTCGGTCCCACCATGAGATTGCTCCACACCTCGGATTGGCATGTGGGGAGGAAGATCCGTGGTCGCTCCAGGGCCGACGAGCATCGGGCGGTCCTGTCCGAGATCGTGGAAATTGCCCGGGAGCGGCGTGTCGACATAACGCTGGTCGCCGGCGACCTCTTCGATGTCTCGTCACCCTCACCCGAGGACGAATCGATCACCTATCGGGCACTGCTCGACCTCGCCGAGGTCGGCCCGGTCCTGGTGGTGGGGGGCAACCACGACAGCGCTGCCCGGTTGGAAGCGGTGAAACCGCTCCTCGACCTGGGCCGAATCACGGTCGTTGCCCGTCCCACGCGGCCAATCGATGGTGGGGTGGCGGTCATCGAGTCGCTTGGTCTCAAGGTGGCCTGCCTCCCGTTCGTCTCCCAGCGCGGCATCATCAAGGCGGCGGAGATCATGGATCTCGACCCCGATCAACACGCCCAGGGATACGAAGAGCGGCTGAGACGGATCATCGGCGGTCTGACCGAGGACATGGGCACAGACACGGTCAACGTGCTGACCGGACATCTCACCGTGTACGGGGCAGAGAGTGGTGGAGGCGAGCGTGAAGCCCATATCTTTGGCTACGCCATCCCCCCTCAGGCCTTCCCGGGAAGCCTCTCCTATGTAGCGCTGGGCCACCTCCACCGTCAGCAGAGGATTCCTGCCTCCGCCCCTGTCTGGTACAGCGGGTCACCGATGCAGCTCGACTTCGGTGAGGTCAGTGACCAGAAGGGCGTCCTCGTGGTGGAGGCCGATCCGGGTGGGCCGGCGTCTGTCGATCCCGTTGGGCTCGAGAGCGGGATCGGGCTCGTCCAGATACGGGGCACTCTGGAGCAGGTACTCAGCCAGGCTGCCGAGGTGGAAGGGTCCTACGTGAAGGTCTTGCTCGACGAGCAGGCCAGAGCCGGCCTCAACGAGGAAGTCAGAGATGCCATCCCGGGGGCCGTTGACGTGATCATCGCCCAACCAGAGGACAGAGCGCCCCGGGAACGGATCGAACGGGTGGGCCGGTCTCCGGCGGCGCTACTGGAGGCCTATCTCGACTCGAAGGGGGTCGACGATCCTGCCGTCGTGGAACTGTTTCGGGAGCTCGAGGAGGAGGTTCTCTCCAGGTGAGACCGCAGCGCCTGGTCATGGAGGGATTCCTCGCCTACCGGCGCAAGACCGAGATCGACTTCACCGATGCAGACCTCTTCGTGCTGTCAGGCCCGACGGGATCGGGGAAGTCGAGCGTCATCGACGGCATGACGTTCGCCCTCTACGGGTCGATCCCTCGGGTCGGCAAGGGCTCGGTGGCGCCCCTCATCTCGGCTCAGGCGGACGTCTGCCGCGTGGAGTTCCGGTTCTCGGTCGGTGAAGAGACCTATACCGCAGTCCGTCTCGTGGAGCGCCAGGGCTCCAGGGCGACGACCACCGAGGCGCGCCTGCTCCGCGGTGAATCTCTCGAGGTACTGGCGGGCACTGCACCGGAGGTAACCGACGCCGTCACCGATCTGCTCGGTCTGCGCTATGAGCATTTCATCAAGGCGGTGGTCCTGCCCCAGGGTGCCTTTGCCGACTTCCTGACCGACCAGCCCAGCGATCGTCAGGACCTTCTCAATGCACTCCTCGACATGGGTCTGTACGAGCAGGTGATGCAGTTGGCCAACCAGCGGGCCAAGCTGGCAGAGGTCAGGGCGAAGTCGGTCGGTGACAGCCTGGCCAAGCTAGAAGTCGCCACCCCGGAGCAGATCGAGGAGGCGCGGCAACGGCTGGGCGACCTGGCGCAGGCCAGAGTGGAGCTACCAACCCGTCTCGAGGAAATGGGGCGGCTCGAAGCCCTGTTGGGCGAGGCTCGATCCAGCCAAGCTGCAGCGGTCGAGGGTCTCAAGCGGCTCCAGGCAATCGAAGTCCCCGATGACCTGGAGACTCTCGACATCGACATGGCGGCCTCCGCCGAGCACCTCGAGTCTGTCGAGAAGGAATTTGTGACGGCCGTCGAGCTGGGCAAGAGGATCGACGAGGCCCTCTCAGGGCACCCCAAGCTGGCCGACCTCGAATCGGCCCGGGCCGACCGGCTCCTGCTTCGTGACCTCACGGTCCGGAGGTCGGAGCTCACACTCGAATCTCTCACCACGGCTGTGAGCCAGGTCACCGCCGACCGTGATGAGAAGCGCCGCTCACTGGAGGCGCTCCGCGTCGCGCACGCCGCTCATGACCTGCGTCGCGGTATCAGCATTGGTGACACCTGCCCGGTTTGCATGTCAGTGGTTGCCACGATCACGGAGGAGACCGATGGACCGGACATTTCCCTCGACCACCTCGCCAAAGAGGTGCGAGAACTGGAAATGCGGGCCGATCGCTCACGAGACGGCTTGAAGGAAGCCGAAGGGCAGGCCAAGCAGATCGATCGTCAGCTCGAGGAAGTTCAAGAGCGCCTGGAAGGAAAGCCGGGACTCGACGCTCTCGATGAGGCGGTCAACACCATTCGGGAGCTGGTCGAATCCAGGGAAGCCGCCGAGAAGGTGGTGACCGACGTTCGACTCGCCGTCGATCAGGCACGTATCGCCGTATCTGAGCTCGGCGAACGAGGCTCGGGTCTGCGCGACGCGCTTCTCGCCATCAGGGACCAGATCGCGGCCGAGAAGCCGCCACTGCCTGGTGTCGACGCCATCGATGCCTGGCGGCAGTTCGGCATGTGGCTGGGGGAGAAGACTGCATCTCGCGCCGATGAGTTGGCCGATCTCGAAAGGGCCGTCGAGACGGCAACCGATGGCTTGGCGAAAGCGCAGGACGAGCAGCGCTCCTGGCTCGAACTCCTCGGAATCCCTTCCACCGAGTCACCCGATCGCGACCTGGCCCTGGCGGAGGAGCGGCGGCGAGCCGAGATCGAGGAGATGGAGAAGACGATCGCTCATGCCAGGGAGCTGAACGAGGAACTAGCTGTCGAGATGAGCCATGCTCGCGTCGCTTCCTCCCTCGGGAACCATCTCAAGGCCAACAACTTCGAGGCGTGGCTCCTCGAGGAGGCGATGGATGTGCTGATCGATGGCGCCAACCGTCTTCTCGACGAGCTATCAGGTGGCAGCTACTCGCTGAGGGTCAAGAAGAGTCAGTTCGAAGTCGTCGACCATCGCAATGCCCGGCTCACTCGAACCACACGCACTCTCTCTGGTGGCGAGACATTTCTCGTTGCCCTCTCCCTTGCCCTGACGATGGCCGAGCAGCTGGCCGAACTGACCGGGATGTCCTCCCGCCTCGAGTCGGTGTTCCTCGACGAGGGATTCGGCTCCCTCGACCAGGAATCTCTCGACGTTGTTGCATCCGTGCTCGACGAGCTGGTCGGTCGGGGCCGCACCGTCGGCATCGTCACCCACGTGCGTGAGCTGGCCGAGCGGATGCCCGTTCGCTTCGAGGTCACCAAGGGCCCCGAGACATCGTCGATCGTGAGGGTGGGCGAATGAGAGGCCCCCCTCCCCGGCTGCGCCGGTACTCCCCCCAGCGAGGGGAGAGATGAAGTTCACGGTCGAAGCCTGGGACCCCGACTATGGGGCGCCATCGGAGGCGGATCTCGTCGACGCGACGGAGAACGTCGATCCCTCCGTCGAGCTGCCCCCTGAACAGTGGCGCCCGATGGCACCCGAAGGCGACCCTGCGCCGGACATCCTCTTCGTCGACGGTGTGCGACGGGTCGACGCCAATCTCTGGATCGATCGTGACGGCCGGTTCCCGGGTTTCGGCCTGGCCGCCACCTTCGCCGCCGGGGCCGTTCGCTGCAACAGCATTGCCCGTGTGGTGGCCGCCGAGGTGCGGCGCGGGGTCTTCACCGGCGCCGATGCCGACTCCGTGGAGACCGCGGTGGGGACCTACGAGATCATGAGCACCAAGGGGTCGACCCCGGAGGAGCTGTGGCTGGGGATCCAGGAGAGGATGGGTGACCTCGAGGGCGTGGTCGCCGAGGCGCACGCCGACGTGGCTCTCGTCGTGGTCGACGGCCCGCTCTCTCATCGCCGGCATGTCGAAGGGGCGGTGGGCTATGTGAAGACTCAGCACGTCCAGTACCTGCCCGAAGAGCTGCGGGGCACCCTGGGGAGCCTGCCGGTCGGGTGCCGGACACCTCTGTTCCTGACCACGACCTCGTGGAGCAGGTTCTCGTGGTACTTGAGGCTGGCCAATGGGACCGGGCCTGCCGGAGGGCTGGTTCGATGTGAGGTCAAGGCCGACATGACCGTGGCCGACGCCGCCCGTCGGGCCAACATGGTGAGCGCCTCGCTGCCTCGCTATGCGTCGGCCCGGCACAAGGACCCCCGGGCTCCACAGAACCTGTATCCGATCGGTGGGTTGGAACGCGAGCTGCGCCGGCGACTCGGCGACCGTGACCTGGCAATGAGGGCCTTGAGGCGGGCGGCTGCCGCCTGATCGTCAAGCGGCGTCGTCGTCCTCGACATCGGGCACCGTCACTGCCATGGCTGCGGCGGGGGTCTCCCGTCTGGAGGCGAGGGACGCGCCGGCGATGACGAGCAGCGATCCGACTATCGCCACGGGCGCCACGATCTCATCGCGGAAGACAACACCCAGGACCAGGGCCACGACTGGGATCAAATAGGTGATGAAGCTGGCCCGGGTGGGGCCGACGCTCCCTGCCAGTCCTCCCATGATGATGTAGGCGAGACCGGTTCCGAGGAGGCCAAGGGCCATCAGAGCCGCCAGTGATCCCCAGTCGAAGGTCGACCGGACGAGGCCATAGAGCCCGTATGGCGCGACTAGTACTGCGGCCACCCAGAGCATGCGTGCCATCACCGGGATCGAGCCATAGGCCTGTTGAAGAGGCGTGACGATGTTGGTGGCGAACCCGTAACAGACCGTTGCCACCAGAACCAGGCCCACGCCAAGGGCAGCCGTGTTCCCCGACTCTGCGGAAGGGAGGGCGATGGCCACGATGCCGACAAAGCCCACGATGAGGCCCGCGATCTGCAGGCGTCCTGGGAGCTGACGGAGGAGGACCGAAGCGATGATCGCGGTGAAGATCGGAACTGCACCGTTGAGCATCCCGGCCACTGCAGAGTCGATCCATTGCTGGGCGATCGGGAAGAGTGTCAGCGGTATCGCAACCCAAACGACTGCCAGCACCGCCACCCGTGGGCGGTCCTCGCGTCGGATCGGAGTCGATCTGGCCCGGGGCAGCATCGCCATGAACAGGGCCCCAAACCCCACTCTCAGCCAGGTCACGAGACCGGGGTGGAATGCTTCGAGCCCGACCTCGATGAAGAGAAATGACGCGCCCCAGATGAGACCGATGGATACGAAACGAGCCCAGTCGCGGCTGGTGAACGCCTCACGATTGGTGCCGTGGGATGTGGAAAGCAGACGGTTGGTCATATCTCTAGAACACCGGGCTCCCTACCGCGGTTGCGCTCAATCAAGAACGTCTATAGGTGTTCAGATAGTCCGGGACTTCGAGACTTGGCTCCAGGTCAGGTGAGGGCTCAGGATCGCCGTATGTCGTGGTCATCGGCACCACCCCTGCCCACACCCCGGTACCGAGGTCGGCGATGTCGTCCTCGGGTGGGCCGCTGGACACCTTGGCCGAGATCGTGTCCAGCGGAACCGACACGACGGCAGTCTTCCGCATCTCGATGTCCGTGGGACGCCTGATATCGGCGAGTCGGCCCGGAATCAAACCCTCCACCATCAGGTCGAGGGCCCGTCTGTGCTCCTCCCCCGAGAGGACGGTGCCGAGTCCGTGGATGACCACTGAGCGGTAGTTGACCGAGGACTCGAACCCGCTTCGGGCCACCACCAGCCCGTCGACAAGAGTCACTGCGATGCTGAGGGCCGATCCACGGCGCGCCGCGGCGGCGATCCCCGACGCTGTCGACCCATGGAGCAGGCATGCGTCGCCGTCGCGCACATAGAGGGTTGGGATGACCACAGGCCGACTGTCGATGAGGTAGGCGACATGGCAGACGAAACCTTCGTCCAGGATGGCGTCGATTGCCGCGCGATCGTCGACAGACTTCTCCGGCAGGCGGCGGATCGTGGTAGGTGTCCTTGCCACTAGCTCTCCGACTTGGGGTCCCGGGTCATGAGGCTCAGGACGGCCTCGCGGGGGTGCATCCCCTCGTATAACACCATCCCGACGTGGGCGGCGATCGGCATGTCGATCCCATGCTTGGCGGCCAGGTCGAGGACGGCTCGAGTGGTCTTGATGCCTTCGGCCACCATTTGCATCTCTTCGACGATCGCCTCGAGTGTCTCTCCTCGGGCCAGCCCGAATCCAACGTGATGGTTCCTGCTGTTCGTGGAGATGCAGGTCGCGATCAGGTCTCCCATCCCGGCCAGCCCGGCGAAGGTCGAGGGGCGGCCGCCCAATGCAGTCCCCAGGCGCGTCACCTCGGCAAGGGCGCGGGTGATGAGGGTGGCCCGCGTGTTGTCGCCGAAGCCGAGGCCGTCAGACATCCCTGCTGCGATCGCCATCACGTTCTTGAGGGCACCTCCCAGCTCGCATCCGGGCACGTCGTCATTGGTGTAGACGCGGAAGGTCGGTCCCATGAACACCTTCTGGAGGGAGACGGCCGCATCCGGGTCTCGAAATGCGATGACTGCTGCCGTTGGCTGGCCGGCGGCGATCTCCGAGGCGAGGTTGGGACCGGTGAGGACGCCGATCCGCCCCCGGTCGTGGCTTGGTGAGACATCTGAGATCACCTGGGTCATCGTGGCCAGCGTGTCCTGTTCGATTCCTTTCGTCAGGGAGAGGATGGGGACGGCGGTATCGATATGAGGGGCGGCTTCAGCGAAAACCCCACGGAACCCATGTGACGGGACAGCCATCACCACGGCGCCCGCGCCTGCGACGGCGTCGGCGAGGTCCGGCGTGGCGACCAGGCCATCGGGGAGGGGATGGTCGGGCAGATAGCGCGGGTTGCGGTGCTCCCGGTTGACCCCATCGGCCACCTCACGGTGGCGCGCCCAGAGCATGGTGGGCGTGTCCGTGGCGGCGAGGGCTGCGGCGGTCGTGCCCCACGACCCGGCGCCAATCACTGCGATCCTGTCCATCGGAGGCGACGCTAGTGGGCAGGCCCGGGGCGCTCCCTAACCTGCGATCTCGGTGGCGCTCTCCATTGGCATCGTCGGTCTCCCCAACGTCGGCAAGTCGACTCTCTTCAACGCGCTCACCGATGCCGGCGTTCTCGCCGCCAACTATCCCTTCGCCACGATCGAGCCCAACACGGGGGTCGTTCCGATACACGACCCGCGGCTCGAGGTTCTGGCCGGCATCTTCGATTCGGAGAGGGTCATCCCGGCCACGGTCACCTTCGTGGACATCGCCGGGCTGGTGAAGGGCGCCAGCGAAGGGGAAGGTCTCGGAAACCAGTTTCTCGCCAACATCCGCGATGCGAACGCGATCTGCCATGTGGTCCGGGGCTTCAGCTCGCATAGCGTCGCCCACGTCGACAACGAGCTCGACCCGAAGAGGGATATCGAGACGATCGAGACGGAGTTGGCCATCGCCGACCTCCAGACGATCGACAAGCGGCTGCCCCGCCTCGAGAAAGAATCGACCATCGATCGGACGCTCGTGCCGCGGGTCGAACTGCTGAGAGAGCTGCGGTCAGTGGTGGCGTCGGGGCGTGTGGTGAGCAGCGTCCCGTCGATGATGGCCCGGAGCCCTGAGTTCGCCGATCTTCATCTGCTGACGGCCAAGCCGGTGATCTATCTCTTCAATGTGGACGAGGCCAGTCTGCGCGACGCCGCTCTCCGCAGTCGTTTGTCCGATCTGGTGGCCCCATCTGAGTCGCTGTTCGTCGATGCCCAGATCGAGGCCGAAATGGGCGAGCTAGACGAGGAAGATCGACGGGAGCTCCTCGCCTCGGTGGGACAGAACGAGCCCGGCCTGAATGCCGTGATCCGAACCGCCTATCGCGTCCTGGGCCTGCAGAGCTTTCTCACGGCCGGCGAGAAGGAGGCCCGTGCCTGGACGATCCGGTCCGGGGCGACCGCACCCGAGGCGGCAGGGGCCATCCACACCGACTTCCAGCGGGGGTTCATCGCTGCCGAGGTCGCGACTTACCAGGCTCTGGTCGAGGCGGGCTCATGGGTGGCGGCCAAGGCAAAGGGCATGGTCAGGACCGAGGGCAAGTCCTACGTGATGCGACCCGACGACGTGGTCGAGTTCCGCTTCAACGTCTGACTCCGGCCGGCCAATTAGACTGGCCTGGCCATCGACACCGAATGGGAGAGCTCCTGGTTGGCAGGGGCGCCGAAGGGGCAACTCCTCCCCGGAAACTCTCAGGCACGTGGACCGTTCGGTCGAGGCATCGCTGAAGGCGTCTGGAGATTGTCTAGAAATGTCGACAGCGGGGGAGGGCATTGCACCCTGAGGAGAGAGATGCCCAACCCCAACGAGCGGTTCGCCGACAGGCACATCGGTCCCCGGCCCGACGATGTAGACAAGATGCTGGCGACGATCGGCGCGGCCACTCTCGACGACCTCGTGGCCGAGACCATCCCTGCCTCGATACTCGATACAGACCTCGACCTTCCGCCGGCCCTTTCCGAGGGGCAGACGATCGAGAGGTTGTCGGAGCTCGCATCCAGGAACGTGGTCATGAATTCGCTGATCGGCTTGGGTTATCACGACACCATCACCCCACCGGTAATCCAACGAAACGTGTTGGAGAGCCCGGCGTGGTACACCGCATACACCCCGTATCAACCCGAGATCTCCCAGGGTCGGCTCGAGGCCCTCCTCAATTTTCAAACGATGGTCTCCGATCTCACCGGTCTGGACGTGGCCAACGCATCGCTGCTCGACGAAGCGACTGCCGCTGCCGAGGCCATGGCCATGTGCCGCCGTCTCGCCAAGGGCGATCGGTCGGTGTTCTACGTCGATGACGATTGCCATCTCCCGACAATCGAGGTGGTGAAGACCAGGGCCGCGGCGGCCGGGATCGAGATCCGGATGCTCTCCGAGGGCTTCGAGGCCGATGCGGCGTTTGGCCTGCTGATCCAGTATCCGGGATCTTCGGGTGACATCAGGGACCACCGCGCCCTGGTCGACGAGGCCCGCGGTGCCGGAGCGCTGGTGGCCGTGGCCGCCGACCTGCTCGCCCTCACGTTGATCACACCACCAGGGGAGTGGGGTGCTGACATCGCGGTGGGCTCAGCCCAGCGCTTCGGTGTCCCCTTGGGATACGGCGGGCCCCATCCCGGTTTCATCGCCACCAGGGAAGAGCACGTTCGGGCCCTCCCCGGTCGCCTCGTTGGTGTCTCCCATGACACGTCGGGTCGGGTCGCCTATCGGCTTGCGCTCCAGACACGGGAGCAGCACATACGGCGGGAGAAGGCCACCTCCAACGTGTGCACCGCGCAAGTCCTCCTCGCGGTGATAGCCGGCTTCTACGGCTGCTGGCATGGGCCGCTCGGTCTGAAGGAGATCGCAAAGGAGGTGCACCGGCTGACCTCATTGACTGCCGCATCTCTGCGCTCCGCCGGATATGAGGTGGTCAATGGGTCGTGGTTCGACACCATCACCATTTCCACTCCGGGCAGAGCCGGGGAGCTGATAGGGGAGTCCCTGAAGCGCGGGATCAATCTCGGGCGCGTGGACGAGGACCATGTGCGAATCGCCTTTGACGAAACGACAACCGATCACATCGTCGAGCAGGTGCTCGACGCTCTTGGCGCGAGTGGGGCCGGCGACACCGACGACGACTCGATTCCGGTCGACCTGGTCAGGCAATCGGAGTTCATGACCCACCCGGTGTTCAGCCTGCACCGGTCGGAGCATTCGATGCTCCGCTACTTGCGACGCCTCGCCGACCGCGATCTCGCCCTCGACCGAAGCATGATCCCTCTGGGCTCCTGCACCATGAAGCTCAACGCAACGACGGAGATGATCCCGATCACCTGGCCAGAGTTCTCCGCGATCCATCCCTATGCGCCAGAGGAGCAGGTGGCGGGATATCTGGAGTTGATCGATGACCTCGCCGGCTACCTCTGCCGCATCACCGGTTACGACGAAGTGTCACTGCAGCCCAACGCCGGCTCGCAGGGCGAGCTCGCCGGCTTGCTCGCCATCAGCGCCTATCAGGGCTCGATTGGCGAAGGGCATCGGGATATCTGTCTGATCCCGTCGTCAGCGCACGGAACCAACGCCGCCTCGGCGGTGATGGCAGGCATGAAGGTTGTCGTCGTCGCTACCGATGGTTCGGGGAACGTTGACCTGGCCGACCTCGAAGCCAAGGTTTCGGAGCATTCGGAGCGTCTGGCAGCGGCGATGATCACCTATCCCTCGACCCATGGTGTGTTCGAGGAAGGGGTGCGGCGGCTGATCGAGATCGTGCACCAACACGGTGGCCAGGTCTATGTCGATGGGGCCAATCTGAATGCGATGGTGGGGTTGTCCAAGCCGGCCGGATTCGGGGCCGACGTCGGACATCTGAATCTCCACAAGACCTTCACCATCCCCCACGGGGGTGGCGGGCCGGGCGTAGGCCCGGTTGGGGTGAAGGCACATCTGGCCCCCTTCCTGCCCAACCATCCCATGAGTCAGCGGGCAGGCCCGTCGACCGGAGTGGGGCCGATCTCGGGAGCCCCCTTCGGGTCGGCCGGGATCCTCCCCATCCCGTATGCCTATGTCCGCCTGATGGGGGCGGACGGCCTGCGGGCGGCGAGCAAGGTGGCGATCCTCTCGGCCAATTACCTGGCTCGGCGCCTGGATCCCTATTTCCCGGTGCTGTACGCCGGGACGAACGGTCGCGTAGCCCATGAGTGCATCGTCGATGTGAGACCCATGACGCGAGCTGCAGGGGTGACGGCGGAGGACATCGCCAAGCGTCTCGCCGACTACGGGTTTCATGCGCCCACGCTCTCCTTCCCGGTGCCCGGCACTCTGATGATCGAGCCCACCGAGTCTGAGAGCCTCGAGGAGCTCGATCGATTCGTGGAGGCCATGATCGCCATTCACGGCGAAGTGGGGCGAGTCGAGTCCGGGGAGTGGAGCCCAGGGGACAACCCACTCCACAACGCTCCTCATTCTGCCGAGCAGGTGGCGTCGGACGAATGGGGCCACGTTTACTCGAGGGAGACCGCGGCCTTTCCCGTTGCCTCGCTCCGGGTCGACAAATACTGGCCACCTGTCGGCCGCGTGGATGGTCCCGGCGGCGACCGCAATCTCGTATGCGCATGCCCACCCCTCGACGCCTACGTCTGATTCTCGGCTTGACATTCACGCGGAGGGTGGGATCTTGATGCACTGCACATGGTGGGTAGGGACGCAGAGGTGACGGTGTCAGGGTGAAATTCACCGGTCAGGTGAGGGTTCCGGAAGTCGACCATCCGGGAGTCCCAGCAACGATCGTGGTCGAAGAGGGCCAGACCGAAGTGTTTCTCGAAGGAGAATCGCTCGGCCGTTGGTCTCTTTTCGATGTGCGTGCCGCACGTCTCGTCTCGAGCGCCTTCTCCCTTTCTCTCGACGGCGAAGAGATCACATTTATCGCCGATGAGCCGGTCGACTTCGCGTACAAGGGCGTCGATCACATGGCGGGGGTTTGGGCTCGCTACAAGTCGATGACGATCCCGCGTCGTGTCGTGGCAGTTGGCCGTTCCCGGCGCGGCACGATTCCCTCGCGCATCCCGGAGCTCCGCGAGGCGATGCTGCTGAACCTCCAGACGGCCGGCCGTGGTGCCTCTCGTGTGGCCACGATGGACGTGACGACGACGGCTCCCGCCGAGCCGTCACCGTGGACCAAGCGGATCGATGCCTATTCCAAGGTGCCCCAGCCGATCGATACCGAGTTGGTCGACACCGCGCCGATAGACACCGAGTTGGTCGACACCGAGTTGGTCGACACCGAGTTGGTCGAGGTCGAACCGGTCGCAGAGCCCGATGACGAGGCCCTCGACCCTGAGAATGTCCCGAGCGCGGAGCAGCCCACCGAAGCTCTGCTGGTCGACACCCTGGATGAGTCGGCGTTCGCACCAGAGATCGAGCCCCCTTCGGAGACCATTGCGATCGAGAATGCGGAGCCCGAGCTCCGTGCCCCACTGCGGCCAGGCCCGGGTTTGATCCCGAGGCGGGTCGAGCGACCCCGCGCAGAGGAAGCCGCCGCTCCGTTCTGGGACGAGGCATGGGAGGAGCCGCCGATCGAGGAAGAGCCGTACGACGACCTGCCTCCCGACGCCGACGCCCTCCTCACTCTCGAGCACTTGCCGGCAGTCACAGAAGAGGTCACTGAAGAGGCCCACGGCCCCGATGTCGAAATGGTGGAGTTGGTAACCGAGGAAGACCATCCGATCTTCGCCGACGAGGCACCTTCGGCGCCCGCTCCTGCTCTCCCCGTTGGGGTGGAAGAGACGGGAATCGAGGAATCCGCCTTCCCGGTCCCGGCAGAGCAATTGGCGGTGGTTCCCACAGCCGACCAGACGTTCAGGCCACAGATGGTGGTCGACCTCGATCATCTCCACGTCGACGAGACCGCATCGCTCGAGCCAGACCTGGAGTTGCTCTTTGCCGGTGCCCCGGCACCCGAAGGTGAGAAGAGCGGGTTGCTGGGCGCGGTCCGTTCCGCCTTCGCCCGTAACAAGACCTCACATGAACATGAGTTCGTCGAAGCCCCTGGTGGCATCGGCATCGTCCGGCAGATCTGTGCCGAATGCGGCTACATCTCCATCGGGGTTGCAGACTGAAGCCGACGGGCCTGGCTAGCCAGCGCCGGTCTTGAGAACCATCACGACGACGGCGACGATCAACAGCACGATCGTCACCGCTCCCCAGATCGCCGCCCGCTTTCCGTCCTGGGCAGCGGCGGCCCGGTCTCCCGACTCGAGGGCGGTGATGATCCGCTCTCCGCCCGGGCGGTGAACCAAGGCACCGATCAGCCCGGCTGCGATCACGACGGCGATGCCGATCGAGACGAACGTGTCGCTCCAGTCATAGGCGTCGCTCACCACGACCAGACCGATCCCACTCAGGGCAGTGAGCAATCCCGCCGGGTTGAAGTAGCGGGTTCCGGCCTGTGCCGCCACTCGTGCCCAGGCGAGGGCAGCACCTTCGACGCCGCTACGGCTGATTCGTGGAGCGACGAAGCCATTGAGCAGGCCACCGCCGATCCATGCCGCGGCGGCGAGGATGTGAATGATGAGTAGGAGTTCGCTCATCTCAGAGGGTCAGCAACGTAGCACGAGCCAGGCACCCGCAAGGGGTACCCTCGCCGGGTGAATCCCACGGTCCGGCCTGTGATCCTCTCCGGCGGGTCCGGCACTCGTCTTTGGCCTCTATCGACCACGAACGCCCCCAAACAATTCCTCGAGCTTCTCGGTGAGCCTCTGTTCGAGTCAACGCTGGGCCGCGTAGGCGAGCTCGGTCTGGGCACGACCGTCACGGTGGTGACGGGCCGCGATCATCTTCCTGCCGTGGAGAGATCGCTGGCCAGCAAAGCGATCGAGACGGCCACGATCCTGGTCGAGCCATCGGGGCGGAACACTGCGCCAGCGGTGGTGGCAGCCGCCCTGATCTCGGATCCCGACGACATCCTCGTGCTCCTCCCCGCGGACCATGTCATCAGCGACAGTCCGGCATTTGGCGAGGCAGTGACCAAAGCAGTCGCACTGGCCGGCGACGGTGCCTTGGTCACGTTCGGTGTCGAACCGAGCCGATCCGAGACCGGATATGGCTACATCGAGAAGGGACAGCCTGTGGGGTCCGGGTTCCGGGTTGACCGATTCAAGGAGAAACCCAACGAGGACGAGGCAGCCCGTCTCGCCGCCGACGGGCAGCACCTGTGGAACTCGGGAATGTTCGTCTTCGGCGCAGGTCAGATCCTCAGCGAGGCGAGGCGGCAGGTTCCCGAGATACTGGCGGGCGTCGAGGCTTCCCTTCCCGCCGAGCGGGCCGGGACGATCACTCTCGATGAGACCTTCTCGGACGTACCGGCGACCTCGATCGACCACGCCGTAATGGAGAATGCGGAGAACTCGGTAGTGGTCCCGCTCGACGCTGGGTGGAGCGACGTGGGCTCGTGGCACTCGGTCTGGGAGCTGAGCGATCGCGACGGGAGCGGCAATTCTCTCAACGGCGATGTGGTGGCTGTCGACGTGGCGGATTCCTATGTCCGATCCGGTTCGAAGACGGTCGCCATGGCGGGAGTTGCGGGTCTGGTGGTGGTGGTGACGCCGGACGTCGTCCTCATCGTTCCCAAGGAGAAGTCCCAGATGGTGCGGGACCTCGCCGCCGGATGGGCGGCGAGTCGGCGGGCCGATTGAAGCCCTGGCCCGGCGATCCATACCATCGCACACGATGAGGCGTCTGGCGATCGTGGCCCTGTTCGGTGTGGTGGTCGCCGCATGCGTGGGCCGCCCCGATGCCGACGCAAGCGGGGAGGAGATCTACCTCCAGCTCTGCTCCAACTGCCACGGCGACCAGCTCGAAGGTGGCGTCGGCCCACCGCTGGGCCCCGGCACGAACGCCGCCGAACAGCCGGACGAGTATCTCCGGCTGACCATCGTCGAGGGACGGGGGAGGATGCCATCTTTCTCCTCGTCCCTCACCGACGATCAGGTGGGGCGCCTGATCGACTACCTGCGGGAGGCCCAGGCCGGATGAGTGTCGTGCTGGAGGCCCTCGAGTTGTATCCCATCCGTATACCGATGCGTCACCGTTTTCGCCGGGTGGATCACCGCGAGGCAGTCCTCATCAAAGGCCCGGCCGGGTGGGGTGAATTCTCACCGTTCCCCGACTACCCGCCTCATGTGACGACGCGGTGGCTGGCTGCGGCACTCGAAGCCGCTTGCAGTGTCCTCCCCGAACCGGGGCGGGCCACGATCCCGGTCAACGTGACTGTGCCGGCGGTCGCGCCCGAGGTGGCTGTGCGGCTCGTCCTGGAGTCGGGTGCCGGCACGGCAAAGGTAAAAGTGGGCGAGCCCGGCCAGACGATGGAGGAGGACGAGGCACGTCTTGCGGCTGTCCGGGCGGCGATCGGGCCTGAGGGCAAGATCCGCATCGACGTCAACGCGGGCTGGGACCTCGAGACTGCCGCTATCCGTCTCGCCTCCTATGCCCGCTTCAACCTGGAGTACGTGGAGCAACCCGTCACGAGCCTCGAGGACATGGTCGAGCTCAAGAAGATGACGGATGTTCCGCTCGCTGCCGATGAGCTGGTCCGTCTCCGGCCGGACCCGCTGGAGGTTGCGTCCATGGGCGCCGCCGACATCCTCGTTGTGAAGGTTCAGCCATTGGGCGGCGTGGTCAGGACCCTCGACATTGCTGCGCGCGCCGGTATTCCCGTCGTCGTGTCGTCGGCTCTGGAGACTTCGATCGGGATCTACTCCGGTCTCTTGGTCGCTTCTCTCTTACCCGAGCTCCCGTACGCCTGCGGGCTGGGGACGGTGTCACTGATCGAAGGCGATCCCACCCGCTTCCCCCTGGTCTCGATGAACGGGGAGCTCGAAGTCCGCCGCCCCGAGCCTGACCCTGAGTTGCTGGTCCGGTGGCGGCCCGACCGTGACAGGTCCGCCGAGCTCCTGCGTAAAGTCCGAAACGCGGCCGAGGTGCTCACTTGAGATCGCGAGATGACCAATCGAGTCTCCAATGACACAGCCCAACCCCAGCACCGCCCAGGCCCGAGTCATCGTGGACGAGTTGCACCGGCACGGTGTCGACTATGTGGTCATCTCGCCTGGCTCCCGCTCGGCGGCCCTGGCCATCGCTTTCGAGGAGCACGCCGGGGTGGAGACCAGGGTCGTCCTCGATGAGCGATCCGCCGCCTTTCATGCCCTCGGCCGCAGCAGGGCGACCCAGACCCCCGTGGTGGCACTGGCCACGTCGGGGACCGCGCTTGCCAACTACCTGCCATCTGTGGTCGAGGCGGACCTGTCGCTACTTCCTCTCATCCTGATCTCGGCCGACCGGCCCCCCGATCTCCTCCATGTTGGGGCCAATCAGACAATCGACCAGGCACGGATCTTTGGGGAGAAGGTCCGCTGGTCATGTGGAATCCCGCCCGCTGAGCCCGATCGTGACTCAAACGGCTACTGGCGGTCGAGCGTCTCCCAGGCCGTCGCAAGGGCCAGGGGACATGGCGGCCGCCCCGGACCGGTTCATCTCAACGTGGCGTTTCGCGAGCCGACGGTCCCCGTCTCCGATGACGGGCGGACCCGGGCCGAGCCCTACCGGCACCCCATCGAGGGGCGGCCGGGCGAGGAGCCCTGGCAGCGACACCAGCAGGCAAGGCCGGTAGGAGCGGCCCTCGGGTTGGGGGGTAGAGGCCTGGTCATCGTCGGCGACGGTGACTTCGACCCGAAGGATGTCTTCGAGGCCGCTGGAAGACTTGACTGGCCTGTGCTCGCTACCGCCACGTCCGGGCTCCGGGTCTTCGACGTGGTCACTACCTATCACCACGTGTTGGTGACGGGTGTGCCCACGAGCCTTGAGCCTGACCTGGTGGTGACTGTTGGCCGGACCGGGCCCAGCGACCGCCTCGGATCACTCACGTCACTGCCCGTGCCGCAGGTGCAGGTCGACCGCTGGGGTGCGTGGAACGACCCGCGCCGTCATTCGAGCCATCTTCTCCAGGCCGATCCGGCGCAAACCCTCGACGGCTTTTCACCGGCTCCGGACGACCGATTGCTCCGCTCGTGGCTCAGGGCGGACGCCGCGATGCGGTCGGCACTGGACGACCACCTCTCTGCCGACGAGACGCCCACCGGCCCGGCAGTGGCCCGAGCCCTCGACCCCTTCGATCAGGCGACGTTGATCGCGGCTTCGTCAATGCCGATCAGGGACGTGGACGCACATGTCGCCAACACGGCCAGGGTCATCGCAAATCGCGGTGCATCGGGCATCGATGGCTTCGTCTCCACGGCGTTGGGCGCCGCTTCGGCCACGACAGGTGCGGTGGCATTCGCAGGTGACCTCTCGTTTCTCCATGACGCCACTGGTCTCGTGGCGGACGAAGTCGGCGATGTGGTGTTCGTGGTCGTGGACAACGGCGGTGGCGGTTTGTTCGACCTGCTACCACAGGCGGAGCACGCCCCTTCCTTCGAGCGCCTGTTCGTCGCGCCCCACAATCTCGACCTGAGCCGGGTCGCGGCCGCTTACAACCTGGGAGCCTCCGTCGTCGAGGATGTCGATGATCTTGGGGCCACGATCAAGAGTCGGCTCGACGCAGGCGGACCACATGTCGTCGTCGTTCCGGTCGAGCGCGAGGCCGATCTGAAGACTCGTCGGGGCCTGGACGACACGTCGCGGGCAGTGTGCGCCACGTTCAACTGAGACCGAGTGCCCCCAGCATCGGCCGCAGCTTGATCTGTGTCTCTTCGAACTCCATGACCGCGTCGGAGCCGTCGACGATCCCCGCACCGGTGTAGAGGGTCGCTTCCACACCGTGGATCTCCCCGCAGCGGAGGGCGATGGCGAATTCCCCCTCCCCGTCCCGGTCGAACCAGCCCACGGGACCGGCGTATCTCCCCCGCTCGTGGCCCTCGAGCTCACGGATCAACTCGATCGCGGTCTTGGTCGGTGTCCCCGCCACGGCCGCAGTCGGATGGAGGGCCGCCAGCAAGTCGGTCACGGTGGTTCCCGGGCGGACATCGCCTTCGAAGACGGTCGACAGGTGCTGGATGTCTCCGTATGTGGCGACCGTTCTATCCGAGCGCCCGAGACGGGTGCAGAAGAGCGTCAGGGCGGTGTCGACCGAATCGGCAGCGAGAGCATGCTCCCGCGTCATCTTCTCGGTGTCGAAGAAGCCTGCCGAGGCGGGGTCGCCGGGATCGGCAGATCCGGCAAGGGAGATCGATCGGACACTCCCCCCGGCCAGCGAGACGAGCAGCTCGGGGCTCGAGCCCACAAAGCCATCGACGAGGAAGGTGTGCGATCCACGCTCGTTGCGGGCGAGATTGGACAGGACGAGGTGGGTGGGCACCAGATCCTCGAACCTCGCAGGGAGGCGTCTGGAGAGGACGACCTTCTCCACCTCTCGCTCGCGGATCGCATTGAGCGCGTCACTGACCAGCCGCATCCAGACCTCGAGCCCGCCGTCGCCGAGATGGCCAGCGGGCAAGACGGTGGGAGGCGCTGATGGAGGCAGGTCGCTTGGCTCTCCTATCAGGAACCGAGTCCCGGTTGGGTCGATCCTCATGAGTGTCTGGGGGATGACCACGACCGAACCCGCGTCATTCTCGTCAAAGGTGAAGCTCCCCAGAGCCATCGGGGCCGTGGTCGCGGAGAGCCTTCGCAAGGCCCGGTCGAAGCGGTCAGCTCCGGTGCCGGCGTCGATCCTCGTGGAGACTCCCCAGCCGAAGAGAGCCACGTCGCGATGGATCCATGCCGAGTCCGGGGCGCGTGAGAGGGCGTCGCGCACGGCCGACTCGAAAGTCTCAGCTGTCATTCCACGTGCAGGCTAGGACCGGCTCGAGTGACTCAATCCCCGCCAACTCGTACGCGACCCGGCGGAAGCGCTCGGGGTCGCCCGATGTGGCCAGGGTGAGGCCACCCGAGCCTCCGGTCGATGACGCGACCCTCCTCACCTGGCGGGCAACCGCCGGCGCTGGATCGACGATCCTGACTCCAGGCCCGGCCACAGTCTCGATGAGCGGAACGAGGAAGGGAAAATGGGTGCAGCCCAAGACCAGCGTGTCAGCGCCGCCATCGAGGATCGGCTCGAGGCATGCCTCCACCTGTTGTCTCGCCTCAGGCCCGTCGACCTCAGCTTTCTCGACGAGCTCCACCCATCTCGGACAGGCACGGGTGAGCACCGTCGCACCTGTGGCGTGTCGCTGCATCACCGATGCGAAGAGCTCGCCCTGGAAGGTGGCGGCGGTGGCGACGATACCGATGACACCCGTGGCGGTGCTCACAGCGGCCGGCTTCACCGCCGGCTCCATTCCGACGAAGGGCACGTCGGGATAAATGGCACGCAATGCGTGGAGGGCAGCGGCCGACGCGGTGTTGCACGCGATGGTGATGGTCGTGGCGCCCCGATCGAGTAGCCACCGGGAGGCTTCCGCCGTCATTTCGGCGACTTCGGCGAGCGTTCGCACCCCGTATGGGGCCCGAGCCTGGTCGGCGAGATAGAAGAGGTCGGCGGATGGCAACTCACGTCGTATCTCGGTGAGGACGCTCAAGCCGCCGACACCCGAGTCGAAGACACCGATCATCGCTGTCATATCAGCAGGGCGACGAGTGGGTCGGTGGTAGCTTCGTCGAAATAGGAGGTCCGGCGTGAAGATCGAGGGCTCGGTGGCACTGGTCACGGGCGGTGTGTCCGGTCTTGGCTTCGGTGCAGCCTCCCGTTTCGTTCGGGGTGGGGGATCGGTAGTGATGCTCGACATCAACGATGCCCACGGCGCCGCAGCTGTCGATGCGCTCGGAGAGAGCTCTCGCTTCATCCGCTGTGATGTCCGGGACCGAGACGCTGTTGCCGAATCGGTCGGCCGCGCCGCCGAGGAGTGGGGCCGGATCGACATCCTGGTCAATGCCGCCGGGGTGGCGCCGGCGCAGCGGTTGATCTCGCGGGACGGTGAGCTCTTCGACCTCGACCTGTTCAAGTTCGTGATCGAGGTGAACCTGATCGGCATGTTCGACGTGACCCGAAATGTGGCGGCAGTCATGTCTCACAACGATCCCGGTCTCGACGGGGAGCGGGGCGTCATCGTGAACGTGGCGTCGATCGCCGCCTTCGAGGGCCAGATCGGGCAGGCTGCCTACTCCGCCTCGAAGGGGGGCATCGTCGGAATGACCCTGCCCCTGGCCCGCGATCTGGCCGGAATCGGCGTGAGAACGGTCACGATCGCACCAGGGATCATGGACACCCCGCTGCTGGCTGACGCACCTCAAGAGCTCAAGGACTCCTTGGCCACGCTTCATGTCTTCCCCCGACGTCTTGGCACCCCCGAGGACTTTGCCCATCTGGTGCAGTCGATTGTGGAAAACCCGCTCTTGAACGGTGAGGTCATCCGTCTCGACGCCGGGGCCAGGATGCCGCCCCGATGATTGTTGGGGTGATCGTTCGGTACCAAAAAAACCACCCGTTGTCACTATGTGTTGCTCGCGGTGGGTGTATAAGCTCCCCGCTTGATGGGTGTAACAGCCCGTCTGCCCATAGGAGGGAATCCATATGAAAAAGGGACGACAGAGGAGCGCGCTTGCCGCTCTTCTTGCGTTTGGACTGTTCCTTGCGGCCTGTAGCAGCGGGGAACCAACAGAAACCACGGAGGCGTCGGGCGACACGACGGCGACCACCGAGGCTCCAACAGATACCACAGAGCCCGCCACTGATACCACCGAGGCCGCCGCGGCCGGCGATGGGATCATCACGACCTACATCGGTGAGCCGGAGTTCCTGCAGCCCCCGAACACCAATGAGTCGGAAGGGAACGCGGTGCTCAGCGCCCTGTTCCGTGGCCTGATCGACTACAACCCGGAGACCAGTGAGCCCCAGCTCACCGGTGTCGCCGCGTCGATCGAGTCGCCCGACGAGGGTCTCACCTGGGAGATCGCCCTCAACGAGGGTTGGACCTTCCACGACGGCACGCCAGTGACGGCGCAGTCGTTCGTCGATTCGTGGAACTACTCGGCATACGGGCCCAATGCGGCCCAGGTGTCGGGTTTCTTCGCGTCGATCGCGGGATACGCCGACCTTCAGTGCGGGACCGTGACGGAGCCCGACCCGGAGACCGGTGAGGACGTCGACGTGGCCGACTGCGAGGGCCAACCCCCCGCAGCCGAGGAGATGAGTGGTCTGTCGGTCACCGACGACCTCAACTTCACGGTCACCCTGGCCGCGCCCGAGACGTTCTTCATGACCCGACTCGGGTACACCGCGTACTACCCGCTGCCGGAGGCGTTCTTCGCCGACCCGGCTGCGTACAACGAGGCGCCGATCGGCAACGGTCCGTTCATGATGGACGGGTCGTGGGAGCACGACATAGAGATTCGAACCGTGGCCAACCCCGACTTCGCGGGTGAGGACCAGGCGCAGATCGAGGGTCTGACCTTCAAGATCTATGCGGAAGTCGATGCCGCGATGAACGACCTGATGGCGGGCAACCTCGACATCGTCGACGCCCTGACGCCCGAGCGGGCGGCTGAAGTCATGGGAGCGGTCCCGAACTCGAGTGAGTCACCGAGCTCGTCGATCAACTACCTGGCCTTCCCGCTCTACGACCCCGTATACGAGAACCCCGATGTCCGGGCTGCACTGTCGATGGCGATCGACCGGCAGACGCTGGTCGACAGCCCGATCTTCAATGGCACTCGCGCTCCTGCATTCAACCTGCAGGCTCCGGTCATACCCGGTTACCAGGAGACGGTCTGCGACAACTGGAACTACGACCCTGAGGCCGCAGCGGCGCTCTGGGAGTCCTCCGGTGGCATCGAGGGCCCGATCACGGTCTGGTTCAACTCGGGTGCCGGTCACGACGCCTGGGTCGAGGCAGTAGTCAACATGTGGGCCGACACGCTCGGGATCGACCCGACCACGGTTGCGTTCGAGCAGCTCGACTTCGCCGACTACCTGCCCCGTATCGACGGCCAGGAGATCACCGGCCCGTTCCGTCTCGGCTGGGGTATGGACTACCCACACCCCCAGAACTACTGGCAGTTGTTGCTGGACAGCCGGTTCGTGCCGCCCTCGGGCTCGAACAGCACGTTCTACATCAACCCCGAGTACGACGCCAAGGTCGACGAGGCCAACTCACAGGCCGACCTCGAAGCTGCCATCCCCCTCTACCAGGAGGCAGCGGCGATCGCCTGTGCTGACACTCCGTTGATCCCGATGTTCTTCGGGCTCAACCAGTTCGCCTGGAGCGACAACGTCGGAGGCGTCTATGTCGACGCGTTCGGCAACCTGGTCTACACCGACCTGACGGCAGGCGGCTGAAGACCGATGGCGGCGGCAACGTCGCCGAATGTGGAGCGGCATCCTCGCGATGCCGCTCCACACTATGGTTCCATTCGGGTGGCGAGGATGGAGGCTTCGACCTTCGGGGCGGAGGAGGCGATTGGGTGAAGACTGACCGATGACGAGCTACATCATTCGGCGGGTCGGGCAATTCGTCCTCGTGTTCTTTGCCGCGACCTTCCTCATCTTCTCCATGGTCTTCGCCATCCCCGGTGACCCGATTCGGGCTCTTGCGGGTGAGAAGCCGATGCCCGACTCCCTGAGGCAGACTCTCGTCCAGCGGTACCACCTCGACGAGCCCTACCTCGTCCAGTATTGGTATTACGTGACGGGGGTCATCCAGGGGGATCTGGGCGAGAGCTTCAACCAACGGCCGGTGGTCGAGATCATCAAGGAGAGATTCCCCAGGACTCTGCGTCTCGCCATATATGCCTTCATCATCGAGATGGTGATCGGAGTCACGGCCGGCGTCTGGGCCGGGATCCGAAAAGACAAATTCTTGGATTCATTGGTGAAGGTGAGCACGGTCGCCGTCATCTCGATTCCGATCTTCGTGCTCGGGTTCATGGCGCAGCTATTCATCGGGGTGAGATTGGGCTGGCTCCCTGTGACCGCGGGCAACCCGCCCAGTCTGTACGGGTATCTGCTCCCGGCCATCGTCCTCGCCGCTGTCTCACTGGCCTACGTCGCCCGACTCACCCGCTCCAGCGTGGTCGAGAACCTTCGCTCCGACTACGTGCGCACCGCCAAGGCCAAGGGGCTCAGTCAGCGCCGGGTGATCGGGGTGCACACCTTCCGCAACTCTCTCATCCCGGTGATCACCTTCCTGGCCATCGACCTCGGGGCGCTCATGGGAGGGGCGATCATCACCGAGACCATCTTCAACGTCCCCGGGATCGGCCAGGCGCTATATCAGTCGGTCATCGGTCAGGAAGGCGCAGTGGTGGTCGGGATCGTCACCCTCCTCGTGATCATCTACGCGGTCGCCAACCTGGTAGTCGACGTCATGTATGCGGTGCTCGACCCGAGGATTCGTTATGACTGACACGACCAACAAGACGCCGGCCGAGGTCCTGGCGCCCGACGTGGTCACCCCGGAGGTGGTTCCGGCCCAGGCGCCCAAGCAGGACAAGCCGGCCAGTCTCTGGTCTGACGCCTGGAAGGAGTTGCGGCGCAAGCCAGGGTTCATCATCTCGGCGTTACTCGTGATCCTCATGGTGGTCATGGCCGCCTTCCCAACACTCTTCACCTCGGTCGACCCCCGAGATTGCAGCCTCATCGACGCCTTGCAGACTCCGAGCGCCGAGCACCGGTTTGGCACCGACCTGCAGGGTTGCGACTACTACGCCCGCACCATTTGGGGAGCTCGAACCTCGGTCTCGATCGGTCTAATTGTCACCCTCTTCTCCACCCTCATCGCGGTGATCCTCGGTTCCATCTCCGGGTACAAGGGTGGCTGGCTCGACTCGACGCTCTCCCGTTTCACCGACATCATGTTCGCCATCCCGCTGATCTTGGGCGCCCTGGTGATCCTCAATGCCCTGGCCGGCAGCAGGGGTGTCTTGCAGGTATCGGCGGTGCTCATCGTGTTCGGGTGGCCCACGATGATGCGGCTCATGAGGTCGTCGGTGCTGTCGGTCAAAGAGCTCGACTTCATCGACGCGGCCCGTGCCCTGGGTGCCAGCGACTGGCGCATCATCACCCGTCACGTCCTCGCCAACGGGATCACACCTGTCATCGTCT
>Ga0105092_10000347_pt1 | contig 23762 bp, 19 predicted proteins | sample PPLLak2March2015_FD_87021 | JGI IMG/M metagenome (GOLD analysis project Ga0105092, IMG submission 87021) | Freshwater sediment microbial communities from Prairie Pothole Lake near Jamestown, North Dakota, USA - PPLs Lake P7 Core (1) Depth... | ecosystem: Environmental > Aquatic > Freshwater >... | reverse complement strand
CTTGAGGACATTCTGCGGGATTTCCGCTATGGCCTGCGGACCCTGCGAAGAAATCTTGGGTTCGCTATTGTGGCCGTGGCCACGCTGGCCATCGGGATCGGCGCCACAACGGCCGTGTTCAGCATCGTTAACGGCGTTCTGTTTGAGGCCCTTCCTTATCAAGACCCGAGCGAGCTGGTGCTGATGTTCGAACACATTGCGGGTTTGCCTACAAAGTTTGGCGTCTCGGCGCCGGACTTCGAGGTCCTCAGGCGCGAGGCGCGGTCGTTTTCGGGCATGGCCGCGTACGGCAATGTCGAGTACGAGCTCTCGGGCATCGGCCTGTCACGGCGGATCACCGGAGCTCGGGTGTCGCCGGAGCTATTCTCTGTCCTCGGTATTGCGCCGGCGATCGGCCGCGAGATCACCTCCGAAGACGACCGCCAGAGAGCTAGCGTTGTCGTCCTGAGCCATCGGCTGTGGTCCACGATCGGCCGCGACCCTTCCATCGTCGGACGGACGGTTCTGCTTGACCGCCGACCGTACACCGTGGTGGGCATCATGCCGGAGCAATTCGACTTCCCGCCGCGCGGCGCGGCGATGAACGGCACCCCCGCTGCGCTGTTCGTGCCGATGTCCTTCTCCCAGGAGGAGCTGGGAGGCTTCGGGAGTGGATACAACAAGACGGTTGTCGCTCGCCTGAAGCGGGGCGTCTCCATCGGCCAGGCCCGCGCCGAGATGGGAAGCCTGAAGGCCGCATTGGTGGAGCAGTATCCCGAAGATCTGAAGGGCATTCCTAATGGAATCTCCATCCCCGTCATTCCACTCAATGAGGAGACGGCAGGCCGCAGCAGAAACATGCTCCTGGTGCTGCTGGGAGGGGTCGCCATCGTGCTCTTGATCGTCTGCGCCGATGTCGCCAATCTTATGCTGACCCGCTTTGGTTCCCGCCAGCGGGAAATCGCCGTCCGCTCCTCGCTTGGCGCGAGCTCGGCGCGCATCGTGCGCCAACTGGTGACCGAGTCGCTCGTGCTGGGGATGCTGGGAAGCGCCTTTGGATTGCTGTTCGCCTGGTTCGCGCTGCGGGCCTTGCTGTCGTTCGGGGCCGAAACCCTGCCCCGCGTCGAATCGATTGCATTCAATGGTCGCGTGTTCTGGTTCGCGGTTCTGCTTGCACTGTTAACCCCGCTGCTCTTCGGTGTCTTGCCGGCCTTCCGCAGCGCCTCGGGATCCGAGGGGGGAACTCTGAAGGACTCCCCTCGGACTGCGACGGCGGGCCGAAGGAGCTCCCGGCTGCTCGGGACGCTGGCCGCTTCTCAAATCGCTCTCGCTTTGGTGCTTTCGGTGGGGGCCGGCCTGCTTCTTCGTAGTTTTCTGCACCTGCTCAACACGGATCCAGGGTTCCGCACGGAGAAGAGTGTTCTCGTCCAAGTGGAACTACCGTCGGGAGCTTACGCGGAAGTCGGGCAGATGCGCTCTTTTTGCGACCGCGCAATCCAGGCGGTGGGCGCCATACCGGGTGTCCTGGCGTTCGGTGTCGGCAGTGACTTGCCGCTGAATGTGCGGGAGCGCCGCGTATCTACGGCCGAGGGGCCGGCACGGTCGGTACCGGGACCTAGCCAGCTCGTCGCCGTAACCTGGGCTTCACCCGGCTACTTCGAGGCTCTCGGCATACGGCTCGAGCGCGGGCGCCGTTTCACAGAAGCCGACCGCCTGGACCGGCCCGCCGTGATCATCAACCACATGCTTGCGGAAATTTGGTGGCCGGGCGAGGATCCCGTCGGCCGGCGCATCAAATGGGGCATCGAGGCCTCTACTGCCCCTTGGATGACCATAGTGGGGGTGGTAGGCGACGTGAAGCAAGGCACTCTGGACGAGCCGACGATCGCCCAGGTCTATGCGCCGCTCTCGCTCATCGACCCCTTTTCTCGCACCTTTAACATCGTGGCGCGCTCTGAGCGGAATGGCGCGTCGTTGATCGCCGATCTGCGCCGCACGGTACAGGATATCGACCCCTTGTTGGCGATTTCGAAAGCGCAGCCGCTGGAGCAGGTGATCGGCGACTCCGTCCGGCCGCGGCGTTTCAGCATGACGGTGGTGACGCTGTTTGCCGCCGTGGCCCTGGCGCTGGCCGCGATCGGGATCTATGGCGTGCTGGCGAGTCTTGTTTCGCAGCAAACACGCGACATCGCCATCCGCATGGCGATGGGCGCTTCCGCCTCGGGCGTGATCTGGATGGTCTTTCGGCGCGCCTTGGTTCTGATGGCGGCCGGTATCTGCTTCGGCGTAGCCGGCGCTCTGGGGATTACGCGCCTCATGGCCAGCTTGCTCTATGGAGTGCGGCCTACCGATGCAATAGCGTTCTTTGGCGCAGCTGTAGTGCTGACCTTGTTAGCACTATTGGCGGGCTTGGCGCCCGCTTGGCGCGCGACCCATGTCAATCCCGTGTCCGCCTTGAAAACGGAATAGACCAAGGGGGCCCGGCCGGGTCTGGACGAAAGCCGCCAGTTCGCCGGCTCACAGAATGGTTGACACGCTCGTAAGTTCCCGCAAACACTGGCTTTTGTCTCTGGTCTGACACCTATCTCCAGAAGCCTTTACTCCCCTCAGCCGGCCTCCCCTGCAAATAAGTGCCAGACCTGGGACAAAAGCCAGTGTTTGCGGTCACTTGCGAGCGAATTACGAGCGTGTCACCGATTTTTGATTTTTGAAGCCCCTAGCTCTTCCGGCGGAACTTGGGCTTATTGGCTCACTCCCAGCCAGGACAAGACTTCGTTCTGAAAGGCCGCCGGTTCCTCGAGCGGAGAGAAATGCCCGCTGTGCTCGAAGACGACCAGCTTGGAGTTCTTGATGCCACGCTTCATCTCTTCTGCCTTCGCCACGGGAATGGAGTCCTTGACACCGGCGATGATCAGGCTCGGAGCTGAGATCAACGGCAGCTGGGCAGTCGCGTCAAACTTCGGCCATTCCTGCTGCGAGTAGACGAGATGACGCCAACTGAAAGGGCAGTCCTTGAAGGCTTCGGTCACTTTCGGCCTGAGTACCACCGGATCGGCGGCTAGAACTGACAGATACTCGTTCAGCCAGAGTCCGCGCAAACGGGAGTTCTTTTCCTGATCGGTCAAAGACGCCGATTTCATGTCCTGGTTGAACTGCTGGAAGGCCTTCATGAGATCCGGGTGCGCCCGCCCGATCGCCTTGTTGTCGTCGTCATTTACCGAGGCCGTGCCGTGCAGGAACACTGCTTTCTCGATCGTCTCCGGCTTTTCGCTGGCCAGCAGAATCAGGTTCATCGCGCCGTTCGACCATCCGATCGCGTTGACGCGAGGAAGGCCGAGGTGTTGGCGAAGATCGTCGAAGTCCCGGCGTACGGTCGCCGTGCTCCTGTCGGCGTCGACGTGGACAGGCTCGGAGCTCCCCATTCCCCGGGGATCGAAATAGACGACCGTCAGTTTGCTTTCCAGCGGACGGTAAAAAGCGCGTAGAGGGGCAATAGTGATTCCCCAGGAATTTGGCAGGACCATCAAGACCGGCCCCCTTCCGTGGACCTCGTAATGGATCTTCGCGCCTTGGAGCGGGGCAGTGAAAGAGCCGTTTTCCGGGTTCTTCTGCGCCGGTTGATCGGTCGGGGTCCAAGCCACGAACGTAACCAGAATGGCCAAAATCCCAAGCAAAGCCAGCGGGCGGCATCGGCACATAGGATTCCTCCGAGGAACTGAAGGCTTAGAATACAGGGCAATTATCGTCGGCAGAAGACGTGGGACGCAAGCAAACGAGCGAGCGCGACCTCGCCTTTTATTGTGGCTGGCCCCTCCAGAGTCCAGCTACAAGGGGATGATCGCTGAAATCTACGCCTTTTTTGAGCGCTTCATGGAGTGCGGGCAGAGGCTACACTTTATACGTATCTCGGGAGCGACGCCCATTTACAGAGCCGCGCACGGAGCGAACGGGCGTCAGCCCGGAGCGGCTCTGTAAGCTTACGGCAGTCCCGAGATGCGTATAAAGTGCAGCCTCTGCCGCCGCACTCCACAAAACCTGGCCGCTGACTACTTCCCGATGATGGCGCCGGCGTGAACGTGGCGGCCGATTCGGCGGAACAGTTCATCCTCGGCCGCTGAAAGCGGTCCTTCCTCGAGCGCGGCTATACCTTCTTCGAGCTCTGACCCATTCTTGGGACCCGTCATGCAGACGTTGAAGTCAGGGTTGGAGAGGACAAACCGGTAGCAGTCACGGGCGCGAAGCGGCGCCTCGCCATTGGGCATCTGGCTGGCTTTAAGCAGGCTGCCCCAGCGGGTGGCGGTATAAGCAACCATACCGGGCCGATCGTCTTTCGGAAGGCGCTTGAAGATGTCGGTTTCCGCGCCCACGTGCGCGGCGTTATAGCGGATATGGAGGATCGAGAATCGCGGGTCCGCCGCGTGGGTGAGGAAACTCGTGCGCCGGTGCGCTGAAATCGCAAGCTGGCGGACCATTCCCTTTTCCTGCAGGCGCAGGGCACGCTCCATGACCCGATCCGCAGGTGTGCGGTTGAACAAGCCCAACAGGAGGACGTCCGCGTAATCCAGGTGAAGCGACTTGAGGGCCCGTGCGACGGACCTTTCGATGATCCAGCCAAACCTCGCGTAGCTCTGAACGACCACCACGAGTTCCTGGCGATGCCCGCCGCGGACCAGCTCAACGATGGCCTCACGCATCCCGCTGCCTCGCCGTGTCCCGTGGTACCAGTAATTCAGACCCCGGCTGAAGGCGTTGAGCAGGGCTGCCTTCTCCACGCCATAGCCGCCTGCTACCCCGAGCGGACAAACTGAAAGCCCTGATCGTCCCAAGACCACCCGTTCAGGAAACCGCGCCATGGTCTGGCCCTCCCCGCTAGTTTTTTGCCTTCCAGTAGTTCTCGCAATAGTCCTTCAGCTGGTCCATTTCGCCCTGGTAGATTCCAACCCATTGTTCTTCGTCTGACTCGGGAGGAACCACAAAGAGCCGCCCGATCTTGACGAGGGTCCGCGAAAAAGGTTTGGGCACGCGGAAGCGATCCCAGCTCTTCATCTCCCAGTATTTCTCCGGCTGGACATGGAACGGCATGATGGGCGCTCCGGTTCGCTGCGAAAGCCAAACCGGACCAGGCTTCACCCGGTACACTGGGCCTTTTGGGCCGTCAGCCGTGAAGCCCACGTCCCGGCCTTGTTCCAAATGCCGTTTCATCTCCAGAAGGGCCCGCACTCCTCCCCGAGTGCTCGATCCCCGGGCAATCGCGTAGCCGAACTTCTCGATCACCTGGCTGGTGTAGATCCCATCCCGGTGGGAGCTGCTCATGACCACGATGCCGCGAAAGCGAAAATAGTGTGTCGCCTGGAGAATCTGGTTGTGCCAGAAAGAAAAGATGAGGCTTCTGCCCTCATCCTTCGATTTCTGGAAGTCCTCCCAGCCCTCGACCCTGTAGCGCAAAGTGGCACCTATCGCCGAAACCAGGATATAGCCCAGCCAACCGATGAGGAAAAGCCGGATTCTATCCACGAACGACAAATTCATTCTTTTCCTATGTCCCTGCTGAGGTCGCCATCCAGCCGGATTACTTCTTCAATGAACTCCGCTCGGGCTTTTGCAGCGTAACGGTTCTCCCGCTGAAGGTCGAAGAAAAGCTGATCGGTGTCATTCTGCACGCTCTTGAGCAGCTTGAAAAACGTTTCCGGACCGGGCGTGGTTATATCCTCGCCTCCCCAGTTCAGACGCTTGCAAGCCTGGGCGATAAGATGGAAAACCGCCTGGGTGCGAGCGATCTGACGGTCGTGTTCCTCCGCCGTCGTTTCAAGAGTCACCAATCCCAGGGACTTCAAATAGCGGAGGACCGCCTGGTATCGGTCAGGGTCGATCCTTACCGGGCAGACGGTGATTTTCAGCCCGGCAATCCCATTCTTTCCACTGTCTGGTCCAAACAGGGGATGGGTGCCCAGAATCTGTACCTCTTCGGGCAGCTCGCGCAACATGATCTTGACCGGTTTTTCTTTGACGCTGCAGGTATCGACGACCACTTGACCGGGTTTCAGCAATCGTGCCATGTCCCGACAGACTCTTTCAACAGCCGAGATCGGGACGGCCAAAACGATCAAATCCGCCGCGACGGTGTCGGCAAAGCTGCGGGCGTCCGGGCAGTTGCGGAGCACCGCTTCATTTGCGTCGTAGACGCGGATCTCTTTTGAAGCCCGCAGGTACTGATAAGCCATTGTTCCAAAACGGCCTAAGCCGATCAGGCCGATGGTTTTGATTTTCACGGGCTGAAATTATAATTGAATCCAAATGCCCGAAAACACTTTGTTCAGCTACTTCTCGCCTGGTGAAGGTGATGGACCATTCGAAAGCAAGCATCCCGCGTGGACCAGAGCCGAAAAAGTCGCGATCAGCCGTTACTGGGATGGGAAAGCGGCCCTGAAAGAAAAAGGGCCCGGCTGGGCGAACATGACTGAAGTGAAGTCGGTATGGACAGCCAGCCATATTTACTTCCACTTCTGCTGCTGGTTTGCGGAGCTTAACGTCAATCCCGAGTGGGGAACCATCTCATCTGTTCCGGGGCTTTGGGAAAAAGACGTGGTTGAAGTGTTTTTGCGGCCCGAATCCTGCGATGACTATTTTGAGCTGGAAGTCAGTCCGCTCGGCCAGTGGTTGGATGTTCATATACGAAAGCCAAGGGTCGATGTAGACTACCGGTGGAACTCCGGGCTGCGCGTGAACGCATCCATAGACAAAGCCGGTGGTGTCTGGAATGCGGTGCTGGAGATCCCCTTTGCGCCAATGATGGAGTGTTTGGGCGATCGTACGACGCCCTTGGTTGGTGAGGCCTGGCGGCTGAATCTTTATCGGATGGCGGGAGAGGAGCCCGAGCGGGAATACCTGGCCTGGTGTCCGACTTTTACGGCCGTGCCTGACTTTCACATTCCGTCGGCTTTCGGCAACATCATCTTTATCGGGGAGTGATGGGTTTAGAACTTTCTGCGCTATCAATTGCCGAGGTTCGGCGCCGGTTCCTCAACCGCCGGCCTACACCGGGCCTGTTACGCCTGCTGGAACAGGATAACCGCAACGGCGTTCGGGAGGTTTACGACTTCCTGAAAAAGAAGGCAGACGATGAGAAGCTCGAGCGGCGCCGGATCAGCCGCATGCTACGCCGCGAACGCGACCTGTGGAAATCCGGGTTGATCCAAGTCGCCGGGGTGGATGAGGCGGGAATCGGCCCTCTGGCCGGCCCTGTTGTCGCCGGGGCAGTTGTCTTTCCGCCTGGAACCAGGATCCTGGGAATCGATGATTCCAAGAAACTGACGCCCGAGCTGCGCGCGGACCTGGTTCAGAAAGTTCGAAAGAAAGCCATTGCGGTTGGGACGGGGGTCGCATCCGTCGAAGAGATCGATCAGATCAATATCTACCAGGCTGGTCTTCTGGCTATGCAGAGAGCCGTCGAAAACTTAGGCCTCCAGCCTGAGTTTGTTTTGACGGATGCCCGCATCATCCCGGGGATAAGCTTCCCGCAAGACGGCATCAAGGGCGGCGACGCCTGTTGTTTCTCCATCGCGGCCGCGTCCATCGTTGCCAAAACTCACCGTGATCAGCTGATGGAGAGCCTGGATTCGGACTATCCGCAGTATGGCTTTGCCCGGCACAAGGGCTACTCGACTCCCGAACATCAGCGGGCTCTCCAGCAGTTCGGCCCCTCGCCCTTACACCGCCGCTCCTTTCTTTACGTCGAAGAGGTCTGCGGCAAGTGCTCCCCGCTTTTTTACTCCTACCTTGCGGAACTGTACCGGATGGACTCGCTGCCGGATCTGCAGACCCTCGAAGCGCAATGGCAACTGGCTTGTGAGGAGTTCAGCGAGTACGAGCAGCGAAAATTCCACCAACGTCTTTCCCGCCGGTTGAAACGCGCCGTCGAACAGGAGTGCACTGGGCCGCAACCGTAGAGCGCGGAGGCCGCCATGGATGAGACCTCGGCACGGGCCCGAGAACAGATGGTTCAGCACCAGCTCAAAGCGAGGGGGATCCAAGACCCGCGAGTGCTGGACGCGTTCAGGCGCGTCAGGCGCGAGGAGTTCGTTCCAGCCGATCTCGCCCACCGCGCCTACACCGACAACCCTCTTCCGATCGGGCAAGGCCAGACAATCAGTCAACCGTTCATGGTCGCCGTAATGACGGAAACCGCCAAGCTCCGGCCCGGTGAAAAAGTGCTGGAGCTGGGGACTGGGAGCGGATACCAGACGGCCATCCTCCTCGAGCTTGGTGCTCGCGTTTACAGCATTGAGAGAATCCCCGAACTGTACCAGCAGGCCGAGGAACGGCTGGCCCGACTGGGCTACACCGGCTGGACGCTCAAGCAGGGAGATGGGACGCTTGGCTGGCCCGAGTTCAGCCCTTATGACGCGATTCTTGTCGCCGCCGGCGCACCCGACGTTCCCAAACCCCTCCTGGAGCAGCTGGCTCTGAATGGCCGGCTGGTCATCCCTCTCGAGGAAGATTTCTCCCAAGTCCTCTACACCGTCATTCGCACCGAGCACGGCTTCGAACGCCGTCGAGGCGAGCGCTGCACGTTCGTCCCCCTGATCGGCGAACACGGCTGGCGCAGCGACCCGAGGGAGTAGACAGCACTGAGGTTCTGCGTACCCCAGCGTCAGCACTGAACCGAACGCCCCAATCTGCCCTGAAACGCCGTGCAACGCCGGTGGTTGGCGTTGCAGGGGCAGGATTCGATTCTGCCGCTTCTCTTGACTGGAAACTTTGGAAACGAGTATAGTTTCCAAAAGGCCAGAAGCAATGCAGCAAGCCAAGGAAGAAAAACTCCGGCGGCGAATCATCGAAGAAGCCGATTCGATGTTCTTCAGCACCGGCTTCAGCTCCGTCACCATGGACGACCTCGCCAACCGCCTGGGCATGAGCAAGAAGACGCTGTACCGGCTTTTCTCGAGCAAACAGGAACTGTTGCGCGCAGTCATGCTCAAGATCGTCAGCGAGGTCGAAGCGGCGACCGACGCGACGTTCGAAGACGAAAAGCTCACATTCCTCGAGAAACTCCACGCCTTTTTTTCTCTCATCGGTTTTTACGTGATGCGACTGCGCCAGCCGATTCTCGACGACATACGCCGCAACGCCATGGATGTCTGGGAGGAATTCGACACCTGGCGGCAGCAGCGGGTCCTCGGAAAGTTCGGGCGTCTCATCCGACAGGGCATGGCCGAAGGCTTCATCAAAAAGGACCTGGACCCGCAGCTCCTCACGATCATCTATGCGACTTTAATCAGGCGCGTCATGAACCCTGAGACCCTCGCCCAGTTGCCGCTTTCCGCAGGACAGACCTTTGAGACGCTCCTGACCGTTTTCTTTGAAGGCATCCTGACGACCGAGGCGAGGACCAAGTACAGGGGCCCGGCCGGTCAGCAGAACCAGGCTGAAAAACTGACCAATTTTGTGAATTCAAGAACATCCCGCGAGGACTAGTTATGCGGATGAAAAACAAGACATTTCTGTTTCTTGGCTTGCTTCTAAGCCTGTCGCAGGCGGTCCCATGCCAGATTCCCACGTCGGGATCCGGCCGGCCGCCGATACCGCTAACGCTGAAGCAAGCGGTGGATATGGCTTTAGCGCCGGACGGCAACGTCCGTCTGCGGCTGGCGGCGGACGCGGTCCAGGCGGCCGAATCCCGGGCCAGGCAGGCGAGATCCGCGCTTCTTCCGAACTTCGACGCTACCGTCGTCCAACAAAACCAGACTCGCAACCTGGCGGCCTTCGGCATTGGGTTTTCCGTCCCGGCCCTTGGATTACGCTTTCCCGACGTTGTTGGTCCTTTCAATGTCTTCGATGCGCGGGCAAACGGGAGCCAAATGCTTTTTGACCTAAGCGCGATACGCCGTTACGGTGCAGCCCGGTCCGGCGTGGACGCAGCCGAGAGCGAAGAACGAAGTGCTGAGGACGTAGTCACCGGAGAAGTAACGCGTTACTACCTGACCGCCTGGCAGGCGCGCCGCCGCGTCGAAACCGTGGGCGCAAGCGTTGACTTGGCTTCAGCCCTGCTCGAGCTTGCCGAGAACCAGAAACAAGCCGGGACGGGCACTGGTATTGAAGTTACCCGAGCCCGGGTACAACTGGCCAACGAACGCCAGCGTCTGCTGGTTTCTCAGAACCAGTATCGTGCCGCCGAACTGCGTCTGCTGAAGGCCATTGGACTCAAACTCGCAGACAGGGTCGACATTACGGAGCAGTTTGACCACGAGCCGGTGCAAGTCGACCTGAACCAAGCTGTGGCGAAGGCTCTCGAAACGCGGGCGGACCTCAAGGCGCAGCGCCAGCGTGAGCAGACGGCTCGACTCAACCACAGCGCTGTCAAGTGGGAACGCCTGCCTTCGTTCGTCGCATTCGGAGATTACGGAACCATCGGTTTGTCGGCCGATGCAGCGCTTCCAACCAGGAGCTACGGCGTCACGATGCGGCTTCCCCTTTTCGACGGAGGCAAGCGGGACGCGCGCCGCGGCGAAGCAAAAATCCAACAGGAACAGGAGATTACCAAGACGGCCGACCTGGAGGCCCAGATCGAGATGGAAGTGCGCATCGCTTTTGACACCCTCCAATCGGCCAACGAACAGATTCGGGTCGCGGCTGAAGGAGTCGAGCTCGCTCAGGGCGAACTGGCACAGGCGAGGAGACGCTACCAGGCCGGAGTGACCACCAGCCTCGAAGTCACCGACGCTCAAACCCGGCTGGAGCGAGCGCAGGACAACCAGATTGCCGCGATGTTCAACTTCCAGGTAGCCAAAACCGACCTGGCGCTCGCCATGGGCTCGGCGCGGGAGACGGTGAAATAAGCGCCCTGGGAGCGCAGGCATCCTGCCTGCTCGTGCCGCCAGCACTATCGACTTTCGTAGCGGCGCGAGCAGGCAGGATGCCTGCGGCCCCAGTGCAGGCAGGATGCCTGCGCTCCCAGGGGACCAATTGGGAGACTAACGATGAAGGCTAAGCGTATTTTGATTCCAGTAATCCTGGTCCTGGCTGGTCTCGCCGCGATCCTCAGCTACTCGTGCGGCTGGTTGGGTTCGAAGCCGACCAATCGTATTGCCTTCTCGGGCAACATCGAGATGACCGAGGTGAAAGTGGCTTTCCGCATCCCGGGCAAGATCGAGGAGCTGTCTCTGAAAGAAGGAGACCAGGTGAAGGCGGGCACCGTGGTCGCCAGGTTGGACACAGCGCAACTCGAGAGCCAGAAGCAGCGAGTGGAGGCGTCACGCTCGTCCTCGAAGGCTCGTCTCGCCCAAGTCAATACGTCGATCGACCTCCAGGCCGAGACGGTCGAGGGGCAGATTGAGCAGCGCCGGGCCGAGGTCCGCAACGCCGAAGCCGTCTTGAATGAGCTCCTGGCCGGAAGCCGGAAGCAGGACATCGCGCAGGCGCGCGCGGCAGTCGATCGCGCGCGGACCGAGTATCAAATCGCTGAAAGCGATTGGCAGCGGGCTGAAACGCTTTTCAAGGACGAAGACATTTCCGCATCCGCTCATGACCAGGCCAGGAGCCGCTTCGATGCCGCAGCGGCCAGCCTGAAGCAGGTTGAGGAAAGGCTATCGCTCGTTCAGGAAGGTCCGCGGGCCGAAACGATCGAAGGCGCACGAGCACAGCTGAGCCGCGCGCAAGCAGGGCTCCGGCTGGCTGAGACGGCCCGGTTGGAAGTCAAGCGCACCAGGCAGGAGCGGGAAGCACGCCTGGCAGATATTGAACAGGTTCAGGCCGAGCTCGGTGTCGTCGACGCGCAACTGAACGACTCGGTCGCAGTGGCGCCGACTGACGGGGTGGTCCTGGTCAAATCGGCGGAATTGGGCGAGGTGGTCGCGGCAGGAAGCACAATCCTGACACTGGGAGATGTCGATCATCCCTGGCTGAGGGGCTATGTCGGCGAGAAAGATCTCGGGCGAATCAAGTTGGGAATGCCGGTCAAGATCACCACCGATTCCTTTCCCGGCAAGGTCTACCAGGGAAAGATCAGCTTCATTTCTGCAGAAGCCGAATTCACACCCAAGCAGATTCAGACGCCCGAAGAGCGGGTGAAGCTCGTTTATCGGATCAAAGTGGAACTCGAAAACCCGAATCACGAACTGAAGTCCAATATGCCGGCGGATGCGGAGATCGTTCTCGAATAAGTCAAAACCAGAAGCCAGGAGCCAGGAGTCAGAAGTCAGAATGGAAATGGTGCAGACACGGGGGCTGACACGACGGTTTGGTGAGTTGGTCGCGGTTGACGGAATCGATCTTCACGTCGAAAAGGGCGAGATCTTCGGGATCGTGGGGCCCGACGGTTCCGGCAAAACGACAACGCTGCGAATGCTGTCCGGCCTGATAAATCCGACGAAAGGAAGCGCGACGGTCGCCGGGTATGACGTGGTCAGCCAGAGCACTGAGGTGAAGGATCGAATCGGCTACATGGCGCAACGCTTTGGTCTGTACAACGGTTTGACGGTCCAGGAAAACATGAGTTTCTACGCTGACCTGTTCGGCATTTCTGCGGCCGACCGCCAGACGCTTGGGAAACGCCTGCTTCACATGACCCGGATGGAACCTTTCGGAGACCGGCTGGCCGGGCAGCTGTCAGGCGGAATGAAGCAAAAGCTCGGACTCATGTGCACTCTGCTTCACAGGCCGGAGATTCTGTTCCTGGACGAACCGACCAACGGGGTCGACCCCGTCTCGCGTCGAGATTTCTGGACCATCCTTTACGAGTTGGTCAAAGACGGACTCACAGTTGTCGTCACGACGGCCTACCTTGACGAAGCAGAGCGCTGCAACCGGGTGGCACTCATGCATCGGGGGAGGATCATCCAGGCAGGAGAGCCCGAGACGCTAAAGAGCAGCCTCGACGAAGTCTGTTACGAGGTCAGGACATCGGACAACAGGCGCGCCCGAGAAAGGCTACAGCAGGTCGACGAAGTTTTGGCCGCGACGCCGGCGGGGGACTCGCTTCACGTCTTTATTGGGGAAACGCTTGACCGCGGCGGGATCGAGAAGTTGTTAGGCGACGCAGGGCTGGAGGTTCGCGAAGTCGAGCTGATCGCGCCTTCGCTCGAGGATGTGTTTATTGCGTTGATTGAGAAGGAATCGAAAAGCGGTGCGAAAGCCTGAGCGGGTCTTTTTGGAGTGCGGTCTTTCAAGTTACGACACCCTATGCAAAACCCAAATGCGGTCGAGATCGAGAATCTGGTCAAGACATTCGGCAGCTTCGTCGCCGTCGATAACGTGAGCCTGAACGTACGACGCGGCGAGATCTTCGGTTTCCTCGGTCCGAATGGAGCCGGCAAGTCGACGACCATTCGGATCCTGTGCGGACTTCTGCGTCCAACGTCCGGCCGCGCGATGGTCGGGGGCTTTGACGTTTACACCCAGGCGGAGGAGGTCAGGCAGACGATCGGTTACATGTCCCAGCGCTTTTCTCTGTACGACGACCTGAGAGTGGGGGAGAACATCGGTTTTTTCAGCGGTATCTACGGGGTTCCAAACGGGCAGCGAGAACAAAGGAAGCGAGAGATCCTGCGGATGGCCGGCCTCGAAGAACGGGAAAACACGATGACCAGTCTTCTGCCCGGAGGCTGGAAACAGAGGCTGGCCCTCGGCTGCGCGATCGTCCACCAGCCGCCTATCCTGTTTCTCGACGAGCCGACCTCCGGAGTGGACCCGATCGCGCGCCGCACTTTCTGGGATCTGATCTATGACCTCTCCAGCCGCGGCCAGACGGTTTTCGTGACGACCCACTACATGGACGAAGCCGAATACTGCCATCGGCTCGCGCTCATGTATCGCGGACGGATCATTGCCGAGGGGACTCCCGAGCAGCTGAAGGGCGCAGCGGCAAGCATGGAGGATGTGTTCGTGTCCCGGATCGAAGAGGAAGAGAGGAAAGCGTCATGAACTGGAGACGGACCAAGGCCGTGGCGCTGAAGGAGATCCGGCACATCTACCGCGACCCTCTTAGCCTGGCCATGGCTCTTGCCATCCCGGTCATCATGCTGCTGTTGTTCGGATATGCACTGACGCTGGATGTCGACCGCATCCCGACCTTGGTTTACGACACCGACAACAGCCCTGCAAGCCGCGAGGTGGTCGAGCTGTTCCGGGCGTCACGCTACTTCGAAGTGCTTGGTCGACCCCGTTCCTATGCGGAGATCGAGGACCAGATCAATCGAAGCCAGTGCCTGCTGGGAGTCGTCATACCATCGGATTTTTCCACTGACCTGGATGCCGGCGACAAAGGCCAGGTTCAGCTTCTTCTCGACGGCAGCGACTCGAACACGGCCTCGATCGCGCTCGGCTACGCGGATGCCTTGCTTCAGCTCCATTCTCTGACGCTCCAGACCCGCTGGTTTAACAGGCAAGGCGGGCAAGAGTTTAAAGCGCCGATAGATGCGCGGATGCGGGTCTGGTACAACAGCGAGCTGAAGTCCAAGAACTACATCGTTCCGGGGCTGATCGGCGTCATCCTGATGATCATTGCAGCGCTTCTGACGTCCCTGACGATCGCCCGCGAATGGGAGATGGGGACCATGGAGCAATTGCTCTCGACTCCGCTGCGCCCGGCCGAGCTCGTGCTTGGAAAGATGGCGGCATTTTTCGTCATCGGCTTTATCGATACGGTCGTCGCCGTGGCAGTCGGCGTCTTCATCTTTGGCGTTCCTTTACGCGGAAGTGCTCTGTTGCTGATAGCGACCGTGACCGTCTTTCTTTTCGGAGTTCTGTGTTGGGGGATCCTCATCTCGGCGGCGACGCGCTCGCAACTGAAGGCCTATCAATTGGGCATGCTTACATCGTTCCTGCCGGCATTCCTGCTTTCAGGGTTTGTGTACGACATCGAGAATATGCCGGCCATAATCCGTCTGATTACGCATATTGTGCCGGCTCGCTATCTGGTCACCCTCTTGAAGGGGATTTTTCTGAAAGGCATCGGGCTCGAGATTCTCTTCACTGAGTTCGTTCTGCTGGTCGCGTACGCCGCCGTGATCTTTCTGATTGCGACAAGAATTCTCGGGAGAAAGGTAGCCTGACGATGAGATGGGGAAGAATTCACGAGATCATCATCAAGGAGCTTCGCCAGGCGCTCCGAGAGCCGCGCATGCGCGTCCTGCTCTTCGTCCCGCCTTTTGTCCAGCTGCTCGTGTTCGGCTTTGCGGTTAATCTCGATGTCGGCGAGAGCCGGATCGGATGGATGGACCTCGACCGGACGCCGGCCAGCCGGGATTTGCAGTCGGCGTTTGAAGGTTCGCCGTACTTCCAGGTCAGTGCGGTACCCGCGTCGGATGCCGAGGTCCAGCAGCTCCTCGACGCGGGCTCTGTTCGGGCCGTTGTTCGCGTCCTCCCTGGCTTTGACCGTGAACTGTCCAGGGGGGAAACGACCAGCGTTCAGATCCTTGTGGATGGCAGCAATTCCAATACCGCGGCGATCGTCTCGAGCTATGCAAGCCAGGTGGCAGGAGCATATGGCCGGCAGATCATGCAGGAGCAACTGCGGGATCGACTGGCGGCCAATGCGGCCATCAATCCCAATCCTATCCGGATGACCGCTCCGGGCCTGGATATCCGCAGTCGCGTCTGGTTCAATCCCAGCCTGTACAGCCGGTTCTACTTTGTGCCGGGCGTTGTGGTCAATATTGTGGCGCTTGTGACCATCATGCTCACCGCGATGAGCATCGTGCGCGAAAAAGAGATCGGGACGATGGAGCAGCTCATGGTGACTCCGATTCGCCCGGCCGAGCTGATGGTAGGGAAACTGTTGCCGTTTGCGCTGATCGGGATCCTGGAGGTGATCATCGTGACCCTCGGCGCCTTGCTGGTTTTCGGGATTCCGTTCCGGGGCAGCCCGCTGGTCCTGTTCGCATCATCCCTGGTCTTTCTGCTGAGCACCCTCGGGATAGGCCTTTTTTTATCGACCATTTCCGAGACGCAGCAGCAGGCAATGATGGCCTCGTTCTTCTTTTTCATGCCGGCATTCATGCTGAGCGGTTTCGCTTTTCCGATCCGGAACATGCCGGTGCCGGTGCAGTACCTGACTTACCTCAATCCAGTCCGGTACATGATGGAGATCGTGCGGGATGTGTTCTTGAAGGGCGGGGGGCTGACCGTTCTCTGGCCGCAGATGCTCGCCCTGTTGGGTTACGGCATCGCGATTCTCGCGTTTAGTGCGCTGCGGTTTCACAAGCGGCTGGATTGAGTTTGTGGACCAAATGGACGACGTGGACGAAGTGGACAAAAGACCGTGTCCACCTCGTCCATGTCGTCCACGTCGTCCATCACAAGTCCTTCGCCCTTGGCCGCAGCTTGGTGAAATCGGCGCCGGAGATCACGTAATACCAATCGGCAAATCGATGGGTCAGCTCGCGGGTGAGGCGGTTTCCGGTCACCCGCACTTTAGTCGGGTCGCCGTCGTTGTAACCGGCCGCCTTTTCGTCGTGGTAGCTGACAGTGATGAACAGGTAACGGCGTTCACTGGTCTTATCATCGGCGGCCGTGCTCGCACTCGGCGCTCCAGGCGCAATTTCACCAAATCGCAACGTGTAGACCAGCCCCTTGTCGGTTTCGACGATCAACTCGCCCTCGTTCGAGAGCAGCTGTCCGTCGGGAGTGACAAAGAATCCCTTTTGCCGGAGCGAAAGGAGACTGTCCATAGAGAGCATGAGGCCTTGCTGGGCGCGAAGATCCTTCGTTAACGCGGGCGGCTTCGGCTGAACGTTCACGATCTTTAGCGTGTCCAGCGCACCTGTCAGGGCATCAATGGCGGCTTTTCGCGGAGCACGGCCTGTGCTCACCGTCCACTTGTCCTTCTCCCTGGTCAGGACCGTCCGCTCCACGTTCTCGAGCTGGCCGAGCTGCTCATTGATGGAGTAATTGTTGATTGTGATTTTGCGGATGTCGGTTGCCGACAACTTGAGCAGATCGGTTTCAATCCAGTCCTCGAAGTTTGCGGAGGGGTCTGCATCGGTTTTAACCGCGTAGGTACGCTTCTGGCCCGGCACCCGGATGTACCGATAGCCCGGTTTCCCCTCGACCGCTTTTCCGAGCACAAAATCTGCCAGGACCGCACCCTTTTCGTCTCGCAGCGTGACCCGCTTGCCCCGGCCCGTGAGGCTTGTCGCCTTCTGGTCCAGCGGGTCGATAACGCCGAGCGAGGCCTGGTCGGATACGGAATCGGAGCGCACCGACTCTTTCTTCAGATCCATGAGTGCCGCAGCCGTCTTGGCCAGGCGATCCTGCGCATCGGCCGGATAGTTGAAATGAGACGGGAGGCTCCAGCGTCGGTCGCGGAACTCAACCTTGAAGGGACGAGCCGTCGCCGTCGCCTCATCGTAGGCGACGACTTCCAACGCCTTGCAGACCAGCGGATCAAGGAATTTCGGGTAGAAGGCCTGGCCCTGGTCGTCAAAGAGGTTCTGCGTCGTGTTCTCCGGCTGGACCCAGGCAGCCGTAATCGCCAATGCCGCCGCGACTGCCACAAAAATCAGAGTTACTAGTCTCTCACGCATAACAATTGACGTCCTTAACCTTGCGCTACCCTTTCCTGACTCAACAGCCGCCTTTCGCTGACGCCGATCCTCTCCCGCCGCAGCCGTTTCAAGGCGAATAGCAGGAACAGGGAGAAGGCCGGTATCGGAGGCAAGGCGACCGCCAAAAGCTTGATCATGTTCTGGATGCCGCGAACCGACGACTCCATGTTCGCCCGGCTGTCCTCTATCTGGCGCTGTTTTTCGTCCTCGATATTGGCACGGGCCACGGTGAGGCGGCGATTCTCGACCGACTGCAGATTGGAGATCATGATCTCTCGCGTCTGCTCGTCCAGGTCCGGACGGCGACGCAGCTCTTCCACCGCTCGATCCAGGCGTTTCTGTGCCTCGTCCAGGCGCTTTGCAGCTGTCGATTCTGCGGCCTGCGTTTCCTTCAGGCGCTGGTCCTCATACACGCGCGTCCTGGCCTCGACAACTTCCAGCGTGCGATGGCGCGGACGGCGTTTCCGCAAAGCGATAAAGGAACTGTCACCCACGAGGTAATCGACCGCATTCAGCATGAAGGTGACGTTGTCGAAGTTCAGGTTTTCGATTCCACGCTTGCGCAGCTCGAAAAATTGCTCGCCGAGCAAGTCGCAATCCGCAACCACTATCGCCTTCACCGGGGCTGAACCACTTCCCTCTACCCGCGCAGCCACGACGTGATTCCCTTTGTCGGGCTCGTGGCTCACGTTCGGATTGAATGCCATCCCGAGGAAAGACTGCTGGACCAGCCGATCCCAGGCGAGAGCGCCGGAAGCAACGCCGGTCTGGAGCAGCGGGAAGAACCTGGTTTTGGCCCCGTCACTCGGCCGGATCATTCCCGGATAAATCAGGACGACCTCCTGCAGGCTGGATGAAATCGGCTCGGAAGCGTTGAAAGCCGCCTTGGCCCCGTTCCCGCTGCCGACGAAGACCACCTCCGGAGGCAGGGTATTGAGCTGCGGATGCGGGTTGTATTTGTCCCAAGTGATGCTGCCGGTCGGCCAGGAAATTCCCAGGAGATCGAGCAGCGGAGCGAGGTCGGTGCGGGTCTTGGGCGCCGCCTGCTGTTGAAATGGACTCTGCGGGACTTCGTGCGGGGACGAGTCAATATCAAATGCCGGAAGCGGGTCGAGCAGCAGCAGCACCGGCTTGCCTTGCTTGACGTAAGCGATCAGGCGTTGGAGCTGTGGCTCTGAGAGAGTGTGCGGCAGGACAACCATCAGGGCATTGAGGTTAGGCGGATAGTCGCCGTCGGCTTCGACCTGAATGACCTCGTACTGCTTCCGCAGCTCGGCGAGAATCGGCCATTCGTTCTGCTGCTTATTGGTTCGAAAATCGAACCCTCCAAAGAGCTTGACGCCCGTGTTCAGGACCCCGACCTTGCGCCGTTCGGCTTTTGAAACGACCCGGATCGACCTCATCATCTCGTACTCGGTCGGGAGACCGCGATCGAGGAACGGGATGACGAATTCCTCCGAGCCGCAGGTAAACGCGACACCCAGGAAGACCTCCCGGGGAGCGCCGACAGTCTCTTCCGTCACCGGCACAGCATTCGCCCGGATGCCGAATCGCTCCTGGGCTTCGCGCGCCTCGGGCGAGTATTTCTGGGTCTCGTGGATCTTCTTGTGGACTGCCTCCCCGCCGATCTCATCGAATTCTCGGATCATGCGGACGAGGTTCGCCCGGGCCTCCATGTAGGAGCGAGGCACTTCCGGACTGAGGTAGGCCTCGATGATGACCGGCTTGCGGGGATCCAGCTTCTTCAGCAGGTTGACCGTGTCGGCTGAAAGCGAATGAACCTTTTCCGAGGTGACATCCATTCGTGTGGTCAGGTGGCTGCCCAGCAGGCTCAGGCTCGCGATCATGACCAGCAGGCAAGCGCCACGCACGAGGTAATGCCGGCCGAGCTTCGGCCCGCGGCGGCCGGTCGGCCAGTGGCGCCGGCCCAGGAGCCCGACATTCAGGTAAAGAAAGGCTGCCGCGAAACTCAGGAAGTAGACCAGGGCGGACGGCGTGACAATACCGGTCGACAAATCCTGGAACTGGGCGACGACAGACAGCCGTTCGGCAAGATCCTGCCACCGGCCGCTCAGGATCACCCCTGCATGATCGATGAAAACCGGGACCGCGCAAAAGAGAGCACCGAGTATGAAAGCGACGGTGAGATTGTCGGTCAGCAGCGAAGCGAAGAGTCCCAGTGACAGCAAGGCCGCGCCCATGAGCCAGTAACCGAGGTACGTAGAGGCAAGCATGCCCAGGTCCGGGTTGCCGAGCCAGAACAGGACGATCACATTGCTCAATGAAAAAAGCAGGGCGACCGTGTAGATACCAAGGGCAGCCAGGTACTTCCCGATGACAATATCGACATCCGAGGCAGGGAGGGTGAGCACCAGCTCATCGGTGCCGTATCGCTTTTCCTCGGCCCAGAGGCTCATCGTGATTGCGGGAATGAGGAAAACGAGCAGATAAGGGAAGAAGCGATTGAGCTGGTCGAGGTTCGCCAGGTTGGCGGCGAAAAACTGCTCCTGCCAGAAGGCCGCTATCGCGCTCAGGAAAACAAAAATCGTGATGAAGACGTAGCCGGTCGGGCTACTGAAGTACCCGAGAAGCTCCCTTTTGAATATGGCTGAAACAACCCGCCCTCTCATGGACACTCCTCCGCGATTGATGCCGCCTCCGGTTGATCCTGGGCGGGACGGTAACCCGTCAGGCGATAGAAAGCTTCTTCCAGGGAGCGATCTGTCGCGAGCATGGCCGGCAGGGTGCCATTGAAGACGATCCGGCCCTCGTGGATCAGGATCACGTGGTCGGCGACCGCCTCGACTTCCTGGAGAATGTGCGTCGAGAGCAGCACGCTTTTCTTCCGCCCCAGCTGGCGAATCAGGCTGCGCACTTCCCGGATCTGGTTGGGATCGAGACCGCTCGTCGGCTCGTCAAGTATGAGGATATCGGGATCGTGCAGAAGGGTCTGAGCCATGCCGACCCGCTGACGATACCCACGGGACAGCTTCCTGATGCTCTTGTGCAGCACCGCCTCGAGCGCACATTGTGAGACGACGGTCTCAATCCGGCTTCGCAGGTTGGAGTCCTTCAGGCCCCGGGCCTCGCCGAGGAACTTGAGCAGTCCAAGCGGGGTCATCTCGGGGTAGAGCGGCCCGTTCTCCGGCAGGTAGCCGACCCTGGCTGCGATCTCTATTCGCTTCTTGGAAACATCCATCCCCGCCAGCCGCGCCGTTCCTTCGCTGGGCGCCAGGTAGCCGGTCAGGATTCGCATGGTGGTCGTTTTGCCTGCCCCGTTGGGGCCGACGAAGGCCGTCACTTGTCCGGGCGGGACCCCAAAGCTGACGTCCTGAATGGCGATAAAGGAGCCGAAGAACTTCGACAACCCGCAGGCCTCAATCATCAGTTCAGACTGTGTCGAATCCATAAAAGACGAATATGGTAGCAGATGTGTAAAGAGGGGGGGAGAAGCAGGGGGAAAGATGGAGGTGGAATCTTCGAATTGACGATTGACGATTGACGATTGACGATTCAAAGACTAAGTGTCGGGCGCGATCACCCAGGTTCTGAATCGTCAATCGTCAATCGTCAATCGTCAATTCGATCCATCAGCAGTAATCGGACCGGCTGGCTTACGAGCTTGCAGCCGTTTCCGTCTCGCTTGCGCGGCGCGACACCGGCTGGTAGAGCCACGCGAGATACTGCTTCAGCATGCGACGGCTCGAGAACTGGGCGCCGCTCGACCGGATGGCGTTCTTCATGACGGCGATCCAGCGCCGCGGAATCCCCTTCTCATCCCGGTCGTAGTAGCACGGGACGATCTCGTTCTCCAGGAGATCATAGAGTGCAGCGGCCGACTCGGCGTCGCTGAGCTGCGCGCCGTCGATCGCCCAACCATTGGTCCCGTTATAGCCTTCAAACCACCAACCGTCGAGAATGCTGCAATTCGGGATTCCATTCATGGCTGCCTTCTGACCGCTGGTTCCGCTGGCTTCCTTGGGTGGTTGCGGATTGTTCAGCCAGACGTCGACGCCCTGGACCAGGTAGTGAGCGACGTGCGTGTCGTAATTCTCGATGAACGCGAGACGGCCGCCGAAATCCGGCGAACCGCAAGCCATGAATATCTGCGCCAGGAAGAACTTGCCTGGTTCGTCGGCCGGGTGGGCCTTCCCCGAGAAAACGAATTGAACGGGCCGCAACGGATCATGCAGGATCTTTTTCAGCCTCTCCCGGTCCTCCAGCAGCATCGTTGCGCGCTTGTAAGTGGCAAAACGCCGTGCGAATCCAATAGTGAGAGCGTCAGGGCTCAGCAGAGGACCGAGAGCCAGGGTCAGGCCCGGTGACGTTGCACCGGCCATTATTCTCTGTCTGGCCCTTTCCCGCACGAAACCGAGGAGCTTGTGTTTGGAGCGGACGTGCATCGCCCACAGTTCCTCGTCAGGGATGTCGGTAAGCCGCTCCCACATGGTGGCGTCGTCGTGGCTCTGAACCCAGTCCGGCCCCCAATGGCGGGTATACATACTCTGGAAACGAGCGGCCAGCCAGGTGGGCAGATGGACTCCATTGGTTACGGAGATGATAGGCACCTCCTCGACCTTTCGCTCGGGCCAAAGGAAATGCCACATCTCGCGAGACACAACGCCGTGCTTCTGGCTGACGCTGTTGGTTGCACCGGTAGTTTTCAGGGCCAGGATGGTCATGCTGAAGGAGTTGCCGTCGGGAGTCTGTCCGAGACGCAGGAAGTCTTCGCGGCTGATCCGCAGTTCTTCCCAGTACCATCTGAAGTACTCCTCCATCATGTAGAACGGGAACTCATCATGGCCGGCCTTAACGGGAGTATGCGTCGTGAAGACGATCTTCGTTCGGTTCGCCTCCACGGCCTCCTCGAAGCTCATCCCGTAACGCATCTGTTCCCGGATCAGCTCAAGCCCGGCAAACGCTGCGTGTCCCTCGTTCAGATGAAAAACCGAAGGCTGACAGCCAAGCGCGCGAAGAACGCGAACACCGCCCATCCCGAGGATAATTTCCTGGCGCAGCCGCACCTGCTGATCGCCGCCGTACAAGCGGGCCGACAAGTCCCTGTCCCACGGCTCGTTCTCTTCGATGTTCGTATCCATCAAATAGATCGACACGCGTCCGGCCTGGGTCTTCCAGACAGCCACCTTGACTTCGCGGTTGCCCACGGGGACCGGCACCAGGAACCGGGTCCCATCGTCGTTCACAAGGGGAAGGATGGGAGCGTCGGTCGTGCTGAACCGATCGTACATGGCCAGCTGATGGCCATCGGAGTCGATAACCTGGCGGAAGTAACCTTCCGGGTAAAGCGACCCGATGGCCACGAAAGGCAAGCCCAGGTCGCTGGCTTCCTTGCACGTGTCACCGGCGAGCACACCCAGGCCGCCCGAGTAAATGGGCAGGGAGCCGTGCACCGCGAATTCCGCGCAGAGGTAAGCGAACTGCCGAGGCTCGTTGGCCGGGAAGTTCGTGTCGTACCAATTGTTTCGTGAGCTTATGTAGCCGTCAAAACGGGCCATTACCGAGTCATATAACCTGGTGAAGTCCGGATCTTGGGCGCAGTTGCGCAAGCGCTCACGACTCGTCTCCCGCAGCACTCTCACCGCGTTGTGATCGGTGCGATCCCAGAGGACCGGGTTCAAGGACCGGAGAAGCTCGCGGGCATCGCCGTTCCAGCTCCACCACAGGTTGTAAACGAAGTCTCTGAGCCGGCCGATGCGATCGGGCAGACCCGGGAAATCGGGAATTTGAACTCTCATGTGTTGTACTCCAGAAATCCTGAGGCTAATGACAATAGAAAACTCTAACAATCCTCAGGGAAGGCTGCAACCGAGCCGGTGCAATTGAGGGGATCCTGGCTCAATCCATGTCCCACGGGCGTGTCGGTTCGTCCAATTCGTCCTTCATGTCAAGCGCCTGCTTGAACTTCTCCTCCAGGCTGTCTTTCCGCTTCTTTTCGTCCGACACCGCCTTTTGGAAAAGGTCATCGGCCATATCTTTGCGCTTTTTCACCTGCTGGAGGGCGTCCTCGAAGGAATAGGCGGACTTCTTTTCACGGGTGTGGAGGATCATGCCCGTCTTCGCCTCAATCGTGAGGGTAGCCTGGCAGCAAGGGCAAACGACCTCGTATTTTTCATGTCCGTCCGACATGGTGCCATTCTATCATCTCGGAGAGTTTGCGGGTTGCGGGTTGCGGGTTGCGGGTTGCGGGTTGCGGGTTGCGGGTTGCGGGTTGCGGGTTGCGGG
>Ga0105092_10000346_pt1 | contig 23771 bp, 19 predicted proteins | sample PPLLak2March2015_FD_87021 | JGI IMG/M metagenome (GOLD analysis project Ga0105092, IMG submission 87021) | Freshwater sediment microbial communities from Prairie Pothole Lake near Jamestown, North Dakota, USA - PPLs Lake P7 Core (1) Depth... | ecosystem: Environmental > Aquatic > Freshwater >... | reverse complement strand
GGACCAGCTGGTGAGATATGATCAGTGGTACACTTGCCTTTAATCTTAACCAGAATTGGTACCTTTTCAAAATCCTTTTTATCCCACTGAGAGAATGGTTCCAGTTTTTGTAGTCTGGAACTATTTGGGTCAATTAGTACTTGCGCATTTTGATACTCTTGAGTAGGAGGAATGTATACGTCTTGATTATATACAAAACCATTAGATGGGATTTCTGGTGCAGCTTTGGGTGGATTTAGTTTGAATTTAGTTCCATCGTTGGCGGTGAGTTCATCAATTAAGGGATTGAATGAAAGCCTGCCACCTAGAGCTAATGCAATTACCAATTCCGGGCTGCCAATAAAGTTCATCGTTTCTCTACTTCCATCATTACGACCCGGAAAATTCCTATTATATGATGTTACAATTGTGTTGGGTAATTTTTTCTTCAGCTCGGGTCTATTCCACTGTCCTATGCAGGGACCACATGCGTTTGCAAGTACATTTGCTCCAATCTCCTTTAGCGCTTTCATCTGTCCATCTCTATCTATTGTACCACGAATCATCTCAGATCCTGGTGTAACCTGAAGAGGAACCTTTACTTTCACTCCCTTCAATTTGGCTTGCACAGCAATATCAGATGCCCTTGACATATCCTCATACGATGAATTTGTACAACTTCCAATTAATGCGACAGAAATCATGTCTAAATAACTATTCTTTTTGACATCGCTTGCCATTTTCGATATGGGTCTTGCTAAGTCAGGTGTATGTGGACCGACTATATATGGTTCAAGGTTTGAAAGGTCTATCTCAATCAATTGATCAAAATAATTAAGAGCTTTTTCTCTATCTTTTGTAATTTCTTCTTCTATCTCTCTGTCTAGTGTAAAAAAATCTCTGTGCTTTTTTGCTAGATTAGCTATTCCCTCACGTCTTGTAGCGCGAAGATAGGTTTCCATCTTTTCATCATAAGAGAATATTGAGCAAGTCGCACCAATTTCTGCTCCCATGTTAGTGATGGTCGCCTTTCCAGTACAGCTAATGGTCCTTGCTCCAGGACCAAAATATTCTATTATGGCATTCGTTCCTCCATAAACTGTAAGTTTGGAGGCAACATAAAGGATAATGTCCTTTGGTGACGTCCATCCATTTAGTTTTCCAGTCAGAAACACACCTATGCGTCTTGGGTATAAGAGCTCCCATGACATTCCTGACATCACTTCCGCTGCATCTAGACCGCCCACACCTATTGCAATCATCCCAAGCCCACCTGCATTAGGTGTATGTGAATCAGTCCCCATGAGCAAACCTCCTGGAAACGCATAATTTTCAAGGACGACTTGATGAATTATACCGGAACCAGGCTTCCAGAATCCAATTCCATATTTTCTTGAAGCCGATTCGAGAAATTTGTATACCTCATTATTTTCGTAAAGAGCTAGCTTAGTATCTGATTCGCCATCAGTCCTTGCTTGAATTAGGTGATCGCAATGAACGGTCGTTGGAACAACTACTCTTTTCAGCCCTGATTGCATGAATTGTAATAGTGTCATTTGACCTGTCACATCTTGCAGTGCAACTCTATCTGGATCGAGAAAGACGTAATCTAATCCTGATCTAATTTCTTTATTTATATCTGGATTATGAACATGGCCAACAAGAATTTTTTCTGATGCAGTGAGAGCCCTACCCAGGATCTTTTGATACTTGACAACATTGTCTCTTAGCCTTCCATAAGTTGTAGAAATAATGTCCAAAGAATCTCCTGTCTCCATAGGTTAGTGGTACTTTTTTTCATATTTAATTATTCATAATTTCCATTTCGCATTTGTAGTGCTAGAAAGAAAAGATTTGCAAACTTAGTTCTGCGCGTTAGAATCAGAGTTCGAATATATTATGTAACTATCTTACTTGCAATTGATTATCAATAATTATCGTTAATAAAAACGGAGGCATGTTCTTTTTATAGATATCAATAAGATCCTGGTTGTTCAAATAACTATAGTCGATTTCCTGAAAATGAATTGGCAAATTTAATTTAATAGCAAAATAAATCAACTCTTTATGAATGCTAATGAAAACATCAGTACATGAATGCGGGAGGTGGGATTCGAACCCACGAACCCCTAAAGGACAGGATCCCCAATTTATAAGATCTTAAGTCCTGCGTTTCCAAATTTTTTTATTATTTGGCCAGGCTCTACAACCCCCGCATGAACCAATCAGATTTGATAAATAGATGGTAATTAAACGTTATAGATAGTAAACTTGCGATTAGATATCTTAATGAAACCCTAGTTTTGTTGTACGTCTTGATTTCAAGGTGCCTTGGTAGCTCAGCCTGGTAGAGCGTTGCCTTGGTAAGGCAAAGGTCCCGGGTCCAAATCCCGGCCAAGGCTTCAATATTCCATTAATATCGTAATTTCACAAATACCATTGTTCACTCATTTAATATTTGTGACGAGAAATTCTAACATAGTTTCTTGACAAACTAGACACATGCACTCATGAACCTGATCTCATTAGTAAACTGTTAGTTTTCTTGCTTATGTGAATGCAGGCCCCTTAGTTTTTCATGCAATTGATCGATTGATAATGTGAGTCCAATTTCTTTTGCATATGGTTGTCCTTTTGCAAATGCCTTTGCAATATTCCTAACAAATTCCATACTTATTTTTGGAGGTAAGGGTGCCTCAAATGGATCTACATGAGCATCTACTATAACAGGTACATCGTCTTCCCTCATAGCATCATGAATGACTGGTTCTACATCTTTTATTTTTGATATTGAAAATCCTTTCCCACCACAGGCTTCCGCAATTTTGACAAAATCTATTTGTGAAAATTCTATCCCGTATTCTGGGTTTCCAAGAAAAGCCATTTGTTCCCATCTTATCATTCCCAAGATTTTGTTATTCAATATTATCACTTTAATAGGAAGATTATATTGAACTGCTGTTGCGAATTCACTCATTAGCATTGTGAATCCTCCATCTCCGACGAATGCAACACTCTGTCTGTCTGGATATGCAATCTTGGCTGCGATAGCATATGGTACTGCACATCCCATAGTCGCCAGAGATCCTGATCCTGAAAATTTCATACCATTTTTTAGTTTTAAGAATCTAGCAGCCCAACATGTATTGATTCCACTATCAACTGATATTATCGCGTTATCGTCTAATTCGTTTGATACTGCAGCAGCGACAACTTGGGGTTTTATGGGTTCGTCTGCTCGACTACTCTGTTCATTTAATATATCATTCCATTTCTTCATAGCATCTTGTTTTGATTTTAGAAATTCTGCACTTGTATTGTTGTCTCTCCTATCTGTCCTTCTATCATGGAGTAACGGAATTAGCTCCGATAAAACTTGTTTGGAATCGCCTATTAAGCCAATTTTGATTGGATATCTTAATCCAATCTTTTCGGGTTTAATGTCAATTTGAATACCCGTAGCCTGTCCTGGCCTTGGAAGATATTCTATGTATGGAAAAGATGTTCCTACCATGAATAACGTATCACTTTCAGCCATAGCATCGCTTGAAGGCTCTGTTCCCAAGAAACCAATTCCACCCAAGCTGTGAGGATGATCGTCAGGAACAACGGCTTTCCCTAACATTGCCTTTATGATGGGGGCGTTTAGCTTCTGTGCTACATCTATTACTTCTTCTGAGGCATTCAATGCACCTTGACCAACTAGGATCACAATTTTTTTCCCATTGTTCAAAATTTCTGCAGTTTTTTCAATTAATCTTTTATCAGCTGATGTAGGTGTTACAAAGATATCGGAAGTATGGCCTGGAACTTTGTGTCTTGAATAATTACCTTCCAACTTTTGTTCCTGTACATCATTAGGTATGTTAAGATGACTGACCCCTTTACGAACATATGCAGTTCTACATGCTATGTCTACAGCCATTTCTGCTTGTCGCGGTGACCCTATCATGCTGTTATAAACTGAAACATCAGAAAAGAGATTCATCAAGTTTACATCCTGTTGAAAACTTGAATTCATCAAATCAGTAGATGTTCCTCCTGTAATAACAATTACCGGTGTGTTATCAGCCTTAGCATCATACAATCCGTTCAGAAGATGGATTGCACCAGGGCCTGCTATTGACGTGCATACGCCAAGTTTTCCGGTATACTTTGCATATCCACACGCCATCAAGGCAGCAGATTCCTCATGTCTTACTAGGACGAATTTTATTTTATCTTTCCTTACTCTTAGGGCTTCTATGAATCCGTTAATGCTGTCCCCAGGTATGCCAAAAACAACATCGACCCCCCAATCAATGAGTGCCTCTGCCACTATATCTCCAGTTTTTAGATCCTCGTATTCACTCATGCGGTAATATTGGTTTTTATTTCTAATAAATTTAAATGCATCGAGTATTCCATATGATTTAGCCATTATTTTCTTGAATTATCTTGATATTGCCAGGTTGTGCATTTTGTCAGAAATTACATAATGAACTCCTGGCAGTTTCATCAAGTTGATGAGAATGAGTCTAAAAGTCTCAAAGTCATAATTCCATATGTTTTTATCGTACATTCTGATTAAAACATATATCCAATGATGGTGGTCTTTGGTTCTATTTGGGGTATCTAAATGGCTCTGAAAATGAGATATCTGGAGCTCAATCGCAAAGTACGAGATGTGAGGATGCTGGCTATTCAAGGCATAGCAGAAGCAGGTTCGGGACATCCAGGAGCATCTTTCTCAGCGGCTGAAATTATGGGTGTCCTTTATTTTCATAAAATGAAACATAAACCAAGTGATCCTTTATGGGAAGGAAGGGATTATTTTGTCAATTCTAAAGCACACTCTGCACCAGGATTTTATGCGGTTTTAGCTACTGCCGGGTATATAGAGACAAAGGAGATAAAAACACTCAGAAAGCTTGGTTCACGACTCCAAGGACATCCAGTCAGGTATTCAGAACGCCAGAAAAATCACAGTTTCCCAGGGATAGAATATTCAGGTGGATCTGAGGGAATAGGCCTGTCCGTCTCAATTGGGATTGCACTTGCAAAAAAGAGAGATGGACAAAAAAATAGAGTTTATACTTTGATTGGAGATGGAGAGTCAAATGAAGGACAAATATGGGAAGCAGCCATGGCAGCCTCAAAATTCAAATTAGATAACTTGGTAGCTATCCTAGATAGGAACAAGATCCAGCAAGATGGATTTACAGAAGAGATTATGCCTCTGGATCCTGTTAGAGACAAATGGGCTGCATTCAATTGGAATGTGGTAGAAGTAAATGGGCATAAGATTGAGCAGATAATAGACGCCTTGAGCAGAGTTGAAAAAGTAGAAGATAAACCATCAATAATCATTGCGAATACTACCAAGGGGAAAGGGATTAAGCATATGGCTAATAATCCACAATGGCACGGCAAAGCTCCTCCAAAAAAACACACTCCAATTTTACTAGAGGAGCTTCAAAGCGAGATTTTGATTGCACCTTCAATTATTGCAGGGGAACCCGAGAATTATGAAGAAAAGGTAAGAAGAGCAGAGCGAGCAGGTGCAGATCTTATTCATTTGGATATAATGGACGGCAAGTTTGTACCGACAACTTCATTTTTTGCCGATACTATTAAACATCTAAGAAAAATCTCAAGTATTCCTTTTGATACTCATTTGATGATTGAAAAGCCAATCAATCATGTAGAAGAATACATAGATGCAGGATGTGATATTATTACAGTTCATGTTGAAGCTTGCAATGAATCAGAGTTCGTCGAAATTAACAAAATGCTACTAAAAGCTGGAATCAGTCCTGGTATAGCTATTAATCCTGGAACTCAGTTTCCGTCTTGGATAATTGAACACCTTAATAACATAGATGTCATGATAATCATGTCAGTGAATCCTGGTTTTGCTGGTCAGAAATTTATTCCAGATGCATTGGATAAAATGGCCGAAATAGTCAAGACTCTGAAAAGTAACAACTATAAAGGATTCATTGAAGCTGATGGAGGTATTGATGCAACAACCCTTCAGCAAGTTTTTGACGCAGGGGCCAGAATTATGGTAGCCGGTAATGCAGTATACGGTTCACCAGATATCAATTCGAATATTATCCAGCTGAGGCACAAAGCCAATGTTGCAATTGAAACAAAATTATTGGAATTGGCAACAATAAATGACATGAGATCTGATTGGATTAAATCTCGTAAAAATATGCTTATACCTTTGGCAAAGGAACTCAGCATTGAGGAGGATCTCCATGCAATTAAGTGACAAGAATATTATTTCTGATATGAGAACCGCATACGGAAAAACATTGGTGGAACTAGGATCAAAGGATCCTAACATTGTTTGTGTCGGAGCAGATACCACTGATTCACTCAAAACAAAACTGTTTGGTGACAAATTCCCCAATAGGTTATACAATGTTGGAATTGCAGAAGCAAATCTTGTTTCGATTGCTGCTGGATTGGCAATTGCAGGTAAAGTGGTTTTTGCAAGTACCTATGCTGCATTCTTACCAGGCAGATGTCTTGATCAAATTAGAAATACTATTTGTTATCCGTTTCTTAACGTAAAGTTAGTAGTATCACATGCTGGGCTTACCGTTGGTCCTGATGGTGCCTCTCATCAACAGATTGAGGATATCTCTACAATGAGAACAATTCCAAATATGAGAGTGCTTGTTCCTTCAGATTCTATAGCTGTAAAAAATTTAATTCCACTTCTAAGTTATACTCCAGGACCCTTTTTTATGCGCCTAGCACGTCCTTCAAATTCCAATATTTATGAGGATAATTTTGAACAATTCGATATCGGTAAGAGTAACGTTATTAGAGATGGTTCCGACATAACACTGATTGCATGCGGTCTTATGGTTTCAAAAGCTATCGATGCAGCACAATCACTTGAAAAAGAATATGCTGTCTCGTGTAGAGTGATAGACATGTACTCTATCAAACCAATCGATGTTGATCTTGTATATCATGCGGCAGTAGATACTGGTGCAATTGTTACTATTGAAGAGCATAGTATCATAGGAGGGCTAGGAAGCGCTGTCTGCGAAGTGACGGCAGAAAATCATCCTGTTCCTGTAAACAGGATGGGTGTAGGAGATATTTTTGGCGAGTCAGCTAGAGAAACTGAAATAGAATCACTCCTATGCAAATATGGCTTGAGTTCAGATCATATTATAGAATCTGTTCTTAAATCTAGGAAACGAATAAATAAATGAAAATTTTTCTTGATACTGCAAGTATTGATTCTATAAAGAAATTTGTCGATATGGGTGTAGTAGATGGGATTACAACTAACCCTACACTCATTTCTAGAGAAAAAGGACATCCTGAAGACATAATGCGAGAGATAGTAAAAATTGTAAAGGGTCCTGTAAATTTGGAAGTTGTCGGAACAAAAACTCAGGAAATGGTTGAGGAGGGATTGAGATTAAAAAAATTTGGTGAAAACGTTATTGTGAAGGTTCCCATGACCATGGATGGGTTAAAGGCAGTTAGAAAACTTGGCGAGAATAAGATCAAGACAAATGTAACTTTGATCTTTTCATCAAATCAAGCATTGCTGGCTGCAAAGGCTGGGGCATCATATGTTAGTCCTTTTATAGGAAGACTGGATGATGCTGGTCAAGAAGGAATGACAGTAATTAAGGAAATAGTTCAGATCTTTGGCAATTATGGCTATCAATCTGAAGTTTTGGTTGCTAGTGTGAGGCATCCCATTCACGTTATTGAGGCTGGCAAGTTGGGCGCACACATTGTAACTCTCCCACCTGATATATTGGGTAAAATGCTAACACATCCTCTTACTGATAAGGGCTTATCTCTTTTTCTTTCAGATTGGGAAAAAGTTAAGAAAGAACACAAGTACACGATATGAATTTAGTTCTCGGGATTAGAATTAATAGGAAAATCTTGACACGAGCTTAAACCTGTAAAAGTGACAAGACTCTCTTTGGGATTTCGTCAAGTCGGCTAACAACCAAAGTTCTTTCATATTCTAGGTATTTCAAATTCAAACCAATATTGATGGCATTGTTTACAGTTTTTCCCATACCAACAGCAACCATGTGAATTCCATTTAACTTGTAGGTCTTAATTGCAGAGCGTACAGCATTATAGTCAGAAGGTTCACCATCAGTTAATGTTATCATTATATCTGGTTTGTATGTTTTCATCAACGGTAACAACAAATTGTAAATTTCTGCTAGTGGTGTCCCTCCGCTTGCTTTAATTTGAACCAAATTACGCGCGTTTATAGAAGTCCATTTCACATCTGGATGCTTTATAACCCAACAAGTTACTTTTTTGTTTTTAGTACTAAACGCATAAGCAGAAAATTTCACATTCAAAAATTTCAAAGCTTCACAAAGGGCAACCGTAGCCTTCTTGTACTCCAGTTCGTATTCATCTATGCTACTAGAGTGATCTAATAAGAGTGCAATCTTGGTATTTATCGTATTTTTGAAATCAGTGAGAAATGGCTTTGGCTGGGATTCAATTATGGATTCTATATCTATCTCATCTCCCGTCATATCGTGTATTTCTCTCCATCCTCTTTTCCAAGATCTAATAACTGATTTCAGCTTTGTAATCAAATCGTTATCATAAATTATGCTCTCATCTATACCAACACTATCGGGAACCTCCAATCCAAATTGTTCCATTGCTGAGTAACCCTTATTGTCTGTTTTTTTACTCTCCTTTACAAGACTTTCATACTCTCCTAATATCTGGGCGCCAGCTATAATATCATTTGAGGCTTTTTCCATTTCTTTGTTTCGAATTTTTATCATCTTTTCTATTTCTTTCAGCAGATTTTTTTCTGTCATTGATAATCCAATTTTACTTCTAAGGGTAACAATTGGTATAGTAAAAAGAGAATCAATTTGAAGGGTCTTGATTATTTTGGGAATTTGCCGTTCTATCCATTCGGTTCGGTGGTTTTTTTCTATTGATTCATCAATTAATTCTCTGGCAATGTTAACTGCACTCTGTACCCTATCTGATTCTGATCCGAACAATTCACCCTTGACATAACCAGTAATAAGGTATTGAGAGAATGCCTCCACAACCTTATGCTTACCATATAACGAATTCAATAAAGGACGCGATAACCATGAAATTCCTTCATTAAAGATTACTTCGTTCTCCATGCCTCTCCATTCTCTTAATCCTAATATCTCTATCCTCTTCAATTCTATTGAGTTTAGAATAAATCCAAAAGCATGGTCATTACTTAGAGCTTTTGTTGAGTGTGCCAATCGCATCGATTCATACCACAAAGTAACGCGCCACTGTCGATATTTTTGGAATTCTGTTCCGCTGTAATATCTTAATGATGGCATAGAGATGGTGTTTTTTTCTAAATTTGTAGCGGGAGGCTTGTCTTCTATTAATAAAATAATTGCCTTATTATTCCCAGACCATCTTCTTGAAAGAAACGTACCTAGATTTATTAGTACATCATTTCGCAAAGAAAAGTTTTGAACATAAGAGAAGGACATTTTCTTACACAAAAATTGAAGTTATCATGTCCATTACCTTTCTATATTCTACTTCTCCCCACTGATCATAAACATTAGCATATACTACTTCAGCAGCTTTCTTGGGAGATACTTGATTTGTCAAAAGTCTTGCAAATGCTATAGACTCTCTTATGCTGGGACTGTAGTATAGCTCCTCCAATGAGGCCGCTTCTCTCAGACTATTGGCCAGTTTAAGTGCATTGTCAATGTCACTCTCTTGTGAAGAGTCAAAGTTTACGTGGTATTTTATAATTTGCTTCTCAATTTCTTTGGGTGGATATTCGAGTCTTAGTCTGACTGGAAATCTGCTTAGTATTTGTGGTGGTAATTCCTTTGTTCCTTCATGAGATAATGGGTTGATCGTAGCAAAAACAAACCAATTATCCAATGCATTGATTACTTGACCATCGGCTTCTTTCAATACAATCTGTCGTCTATCATCAAGTGCTTCATCAAGTCGCAGAAGTACATCAGCTTCTGCTGCATTAAGTTCATCAAGATATAGAATTCCGCCGTCTCTCATGGATTTGATCAAGATGCCTTCTACAAATGTAACTTCTCCTTGATTCATGGTTTTAGTTCCAACCAAATGCGATTCGCGGGTTCTTAAACTAAAATTAATTGAATAAAGCGGCTTTTCAATATCCGAAGCAAATTTTCTAACCAAACTAGTTTTACCGGTGCCTTTTGGTCCTATTATAAGTACAAAAAGTGACGAATCATATGCTTTCTTAATTATATTAAACGAATCATTCCAATCAAAATAATTGGAACTAGATGAGTCTTTTGTCATTCATTATCTATTTTTAGAACATGTAAATAAAAACTAATTGTTGATTTTCAATTAGACTTTAATATAGATTTTTTGTCATTCAGGTAATCTGTAATTAGAATCTTATCTATTTCAGCTGGATTGATATAATATGATCTTCCCTTGACATACTTTTCCAACTCATTTACGTAGCTTAACAAAGAATCTTCCTCACTAACCATGATTGTATCTATATCAATGCCTAATTTATGACATTTTCGTGCTTCCAGAATTGTCTTTTCACCGATATATTGGTCAACCTGTCTATATCTGTAGCAAAGGTAAACTAATTTCCCTGATTTAGTATCAAGTGATAAGTCCTGTTTTTGCTTTGCTGAATTTAGTGCTTCCTTATCAAGAGCATAAAATTGGGAATAGGGTCTTTCACATAATATTTTATTTCGTTCCTGTTCTGTATCGATGAAGCAGGCACTAGGATGGCCATCTGTCACAAGGACAATTTTCTTGTTAACAGTGGTTTCATTTTGTAGAATTTTCTTGGCTAGTCTAAAAGCGGCCTGATAATTGGTATAGTGCATAAAACCTACGCCTGAATCAAAAGTCTTGAGATAAGGTATATCGTATGGTGATACCTTTGAGGCCAAAGCCCCAAAACCTACTATACGAATTGAATCTGATGGGAAAAATTTTTGATTCAACAAAAACAAACTCCATAATGCTTTTTTTGCTGCCTCTATTCTACTCATGTCCCCAAACATTGTTGAATATCTCATAGTAGAACTCAAGTCAATACAGTAAACAACTGCAACACTTACATCTCTCTTTGTTTCATAAACTTCCAAATCATCTGGTTGTAGGTCAATTGGTAATTGAATAGATGACCTGGAATCAGATCTTCTTTTAATAGCATTTAATAATGATCTTGGAACATTAATTAATCTCAGATCGTCAGACGGTTCGTATTTTTTTGTCGAATCTAGATTTAAAGAACCACTACCACTAAATGTAGTCTCATGCAGTCCAATAGTTCCTTTATTAAGAGCTCTTATTACGTCCTCTAGCAATTTTCCTCCTACTGCAAAAAATCCTTTTTTGCTTAACCATTTTCTTGAATCTTTGATATATCCCAATTGCTGGAGTTGGGCTATTATCGACGATTCCGTCCTACTGGCTTTAGATTCATCTGATTCACTTTGACTATTTTCTCTCTCCTTCTTCAGGTTCTGTAGTTCCTGCTCAATTTCTTCTAGTTTTGGCTGATCTTCTTTCATAATTTCCCTGCCCAAGACTTTAAGAAAATCCTGGAGTAAACTCTTTGGAATTGATTTTGTTGGAGCCTTGTCTTCCTTTTCTTCTGGAAAGTCAATGATATTATGATAAGTAAATTTCTTGATGTTATTACTATATGTGGACATAGATACCTTCCTTCCTATCCAATATTGGTGGATCTGTAAATCTAAGACCTTCTAGTATTAATTCAGTTACTGATGCGAGATACTCGGGATCTTTCGTGTCTTTAAGAGTGTCAAAATTTATTGCATTTTCTCGTAAAGCCACCTCAAAATGCTTTTGATCTTGTGCTATATTATCTGTCACAATATCCATTATTTCCCTCAATGAATCAAACTTACTTACCTGTGCCTGATAGCTTTTAGGACCCTTGCTGTTACTGGTGATGTCTTGAGAAACATGAAAAGTTTTATTGATTTTGAATTCATTCTTTAGACTTATTAGTTTTTCAGGAGGAAGGTCTGCGACATAGTGTGCACATATTTTTTTGATTGCATCAGATATTATAGTATCCAAAATATTCATTCTGTTTTCATAACTATCATCTATCTCTGAAAGTTCAAATTTCGAAGTTTGACGAATTGAATAAATGTCACTAAAACGAGGAACAGCTTTGATGTTATTAATGATGCCTCTTACTCGTTCAGCTTCTGATATCAAGATCTCTAATGAATGAATAGACATTCTTACACTTACTCCCTTTTCATGATTTATTTCGGGATGTCCCCGAGCAATCCTAGTAATTTCAGCTAGAGTTCTTAGGATAAATATCGGTAACACTATGTTCCGTATCTTGGAAATGTTTGCCTCTTGAACCATTATCATCATTTCATCATAAACCATTTTTGGATATCTAGTAATGATATGACTCTTAAGTCTATCATAAAGCGGTTCTATTATTTTGCCCGAATGGGTATAATCTATTGGGTTTGCAGTAGAGATTATTCTTGTATCTGGTTTGAATATTACAGGATAGGAACCCGTAGTGTAGATACCTTCTTGCAAGACGCTCAGTAAGGCTACCTGTTTTCTGGGGTCAAGCACAGGTAATTCGTCAATACAAAATACACCGTGTCTGGCTAGGAGTAGCTGACCAGGTGAATATGACTCCATATTGTATATCTCTACTCCTCTTTTTGCTATTTTTATTGCGTCAATCTGCCCCACCAGATCCTTTACAGAAATATCTGGTGTAGCGAGAAGGTATTTGAAGCGACTGGGTCCATCAATCCAGACTATTTTGGTATCAAATCTGTTATTTCTTATCTTGTCCTCGGTTTCAGTAGAAACATAAAATTCTGGTCTAGCTCGTGTGATCTCCTTGTCGTTTAATAATGAAACAAGTTCACTTTCTGGAATTAGAGTTGGAATATCATTTGTAATAGATCCTTCCACAATCGGAATTGGAGAAAGTAAATTTTTTGCTATGGTCTCTGCAATCTTAGTCTTTGCCTGTCCAATTTGACCCACAAGTAGTATGTCATGAGAAGAAAGTATTGCTCTATTAAGAGACGGAACTATATCCTCATCATAACCAATGATTCCTGAATATGGAAACTGTTGCCTTTTCAGTTTTATGATTAAATTTCCTCTAAGTTGATCATTTGCAGATACATGTTTGTAATTGATTGATAGTAAATCTTCGAGTGTTTTTATATCCTTATAGTTTTCAGGTAAACCTGGAATTGTTTCGAGATAATCAGGATTTGAATTATAGCTCTTATGAACAATATCCTTAAAATTTTCAGAAATCACTTATTCATCAGCTCGATCTACCAACAAATTTAATGCTTTCAAAGGTTATTTTGGTTTTGTCATAATACGTTGACTCTTGTATTTTCCTTTGGTATAGGTGGTGTGTCAGCATGGTTTTTATTTCGGAAAATGATGGACGTAAATATTGTCGATATCCGAATATAGGCATATCCTAAGAATAGCAGGGAAAGACATTGAGGGCAGCAAGAAAATCATTATTGCCCTAAGTCAAATTAAGGGTTTAGGCTATAATTTGTCTCAGGTAATTCTACAATCGTTGAATATCAGTTCTAATATGAGAATAGGATTTTTAACGGAAAAAGAGGTGAGCGACATTGAAGCTGCAATAAAAAATCCCTCTTTGATAGGAATTCCAAATTGGTATTTGAACAGAAGAAAAGATAGTGATACAGGCACAGACAAGCATTTGTTAACATCAGATCTTGATTTTACTATATCCGCTGATATTGAAAGAGAAAAAACCGTCTATAGTTGGAGAGGCTATAGACACATGTTTGGACTTAGAGTCAGAGGCCAGTGTACTAGAACAACTGGTAGAAAAGGCGGTGCAGTTGGAGTAAAGAAGGTTACAATGAGACCTACAGCCGGTGGCGCCGGTGCTCCTGGCGAAGCAAAGGAAGCCGGTGCTGCTGCACCTTCAACTGAATCTGCAACTCCTGAGGCTTCGACTCCAAAAAGCAGTGCACCTAAATCTCCAGAAACTAAAGAATAGTGAGGCAGAATGGGAGATCCAAGAAAACCAAGAAAAAGTTACAGAAGGCCAAGGCGAATATGGAATTCTGACCAGTTAAGTTCGGAATTGTATATTATCGGTTCATATGGACTCAGGAATAAAAGAGAATTATGGAAGGCACAAACAAAAGTTGCAAATTTTAGGAATCAAGCAAGAACACTGCTTGCGCTGACCCTTGAAGATAGACAGGAAAAGGAATCGCTTCTATTGTCATTCCTAAACAGGCTAGGTTTGACCAGTACTGCTTCTTTAGATGATATTTTGAACTTGAAAATTGAGGACATACTCGAGAGAAGATTGCAGACAATTGTGATGAGAAAAATGGGTTTGAAGTCTCCATTCCAAGCAAGGCAAGTTGTAATCCACGGTCATGTATCAATCGGAAATAGGAAGGTAAACTTACCCGGATATCTGGTAAAGAAAGAAGATGAACCAAAAATACTAGTTCATGTAGTAGCACCAAACAAGACAACAGAAGCCGCAGCCAGTTAGCATCTAAAAATTACTCAACGACTGTTGGTAGATATTTCGTCTACAATATCTATGGTATCTATTTTTCCATCTGAATCCATATCAAAACCCTGAACTACAACCGCCCAATTGTCGTCTTGATTGAATTTTTTTAGTATTTCGTTCCCATGATTTGTTAAGGCAATTACAGCTGATTTAGTTCCAGCCGATCTCACTCCTGCTATGATTACGATGTTTACCTTTTCAGAGAAAGGATTTCTAATTTTTGCAATTAACCCATGATTATCAAGCGTATGAGTTCTTCCTTGCGGAGCTATCAAACCAGACCAGTAATTAGATTCATCAAATCGTATTGGTAAATACCTGTTAAATTCTGAAGTGATAATATTTGTTCCAGGGCCGCCAATAGATATGATATTTTCTGTTCTTGATATTTTTTCCGACTTTGCATCGACATCTAATTTTACAATAAAATTTTGTGGTAGACTACAAAAACTACCCAAGAAAAAAGCAAGTTGTGTCGCGTAGTGGCCATCCCTTGCAGACGACCGGTAAGGACCGTGTGGGTCTGGAGCACCCACCACTATCACACCATTGAATACCCCATCAACAATAAAGTCTTCAAAAAATGTCCGGACGTTTCTATTAATTTTTCCATTTTTTACATTTTCAAATTTCCTCTCTCCCCAATTCATTTCTATTCCGAACGCTGCATATTCTGTTTTGTAAAGTTTCGCAGTGCCACCACGTACGAATGATGTTTCAACTTGACCAATAGCTCTAATGGTTAGTAATTTCCTTATGTAATAATATGCACTTTGTTCATAAATCTTGAGTTCCTTTGCGATTTGAGCCGGATACATAGGACGACCTGCCAATAAATTTACAATATTCCACGCTATGGGATTTGACAAAATACGTATTTCACTTGGTTTTTCGAGAATTAGAATCTCCTTCGTAAACGCAGTTTCATCCAAAGAATACACAAGGCTTTTCCTATTCATCAATCAATGATTGGGTAACTATTATATATTAATCTTGTCCGGTATGTAAAGTAGCATAATTGGGTAAAATTTGTTTTGCTTTCAAGAAGCGCACGATTCTTCAAAAGCGTTATAACTTTTTTTGTAGTGGTAACTTGTGATGTTAGTAATTATTTTAAACCAAATTAAATTGTAGAATAGTGTTATGTGTTCAATAATTGGATACAAGGGCAATGAGCACGCTTCTTCCGTATTAATTGAAGGCCTCAAAAAGATGGAATATAGAGGATACGATAGTGTAGGTATTGCGACCATTAAATCAGGAAAACTCTTCATGCGTAAAGGAGTCGGTAAAGTTGCAGAAGTCAACAAGTCCTTAAGACTTGATGAATTACCCGGTAAATTAGGAATTGGACATACCCGTTGGGCAACGCATGGAGGTATCGTTGACTCTAATGCACATCCTCATCTTGCCTGTAACTCAACCATCGCTGTTGTGCATAATGGTATAATTGAAAATTATGATGAACTGAAAGATGAACTGCACAGGTCGGGTCATGAATTCAGTAGTGAGACTGACAGTGAAGTTATTGCTCACCTTTTGGAGGAGTATTTTGAGATTACTAGAGATATTCGATTATCCATGATCTTTACATGTAAGCGATTAGTAGGTTCCTTCGCATTTGTCGCAGTATTTAACTCATCAACCTTGTGTGGGGCTAGATATGATGAACCACTCATTGTAGGAGTTGGCAACGATGACTATTTTCTGTCTAGTGATATTCTAGGATTTTTGAATTACACAGACCGTGCAATTTTTCTGGATAATCGTGACATAGTTGTAATCAATGATAGTGATATCTCTTTTTTCAATTTTGATGGAGATAGAATTTCAAGAAAAATAACACAAGTTGCTTGGGAGTTTGGTGATGCTGATAAAGGAAAGTATTCCCACTACACATTAAAGGAAATTCATGAGCAGCATCAAACAATAGTAAAGAGCATGGAACAAGACAAGAAGAATTTAGAGAAATTCTGCGATATCATCACAGGTGCCAAAAATATCTATATCACTGGAAGTGGAACAAGTTATCATTCTGCATTACTCGCAAAACAAATTTTTTCAAAATCAAAGATTCACGTTGAAACTATAGTATCAAGTGAATTTCAATATTCAGCTGATTTGTTGGACGAAAATTCAGTCCTACTGGCGATATCTCAAAGTGGGGAAACTGCTGATGTAATACAATCTGTAAAATCTGCAAAGAATATGGGAGCTAAAGTAGTCTCGATAGTTAATATTCCGACTTCCTCTCTTGCTAGATTGAGTGATTCTTTTCTGGAAGTTAACTGCGGCCCTGAGATAGGTGTTGCTGCAACCAAGAGTTTCACAAGTCAAATTGCGCTGTTGTACTATGTTGCGGACATAATCGGTAGAAAATCGAATGGGATATCCACAAGTAAGGATCTATTGACTAAAACAATAAATCAGGTACTAGAACTGGATTCGCAGATTGAAAGTGTTGCAAATCAGATAAAAGGTTCAAAGGATATCTACATACTTGGTCGATCTCTACATTTTCCGATATGTCTAGAAGGAGCTCTAAAGATTAAGGAATTGTCGTACATTCATGCCGAGGGAATGGCTGCTGGTGAATTAAAACATGGTCCCTTAGCACTAATAGATAACAATAGCATAGTAATAGTCCTTCATCCAAATGACTCTACTTATATTGATACATTATCAAACATTCATACAATAAAATCAAGAGGTGCAAAAATAGTTGGCATTTCAAACAAGAAGAATGAAATCTACGATTACCAAATAACCATTCCAACGATAAGTGACTTCCTCTATCCACTGATCGAAGTAATCCCACTGCAGCTTTTGGCTTATTTTCTTTCTATTTGTAAGAATGCAAATCCTGATTATCCGCGTAATCTTGCAAAATCTGTCACAGTAAAATAATTTAAACTAAAGTTGAATTCAATACGAACCTAAAGGCAACCAATATTCTATCACACCATAATATTTTCAATATTCCTTTCATATTCTTCTTCAATATTTCTTAAAAAAGTATCTCTATCAAGGGATCTATTTAATTTCAATATCAATGCAATTAAGGCACCACCGGATCCTACCCCTTCCTTTACGACACCCTTGTCATACATTATTAGTCCATTTTTTGTTGATTTGCCCAAGCCCGGATTTACGGATAAAATGGGAATATCTGGAGAAATTGTCCTTATTAGAAATTCTAGGTCTGAATTTTCATCTTTGGTAACATAGGAAGTTGTCCCTATGCAAATTTTATCAAAAGAGACATTCAGAGAAGACATGAATGCAAGAACTGCAGCCATCTGAGTACCCCCAGCAAGCATTACCTTAGATTCAGATTGAATAACACCCGTTGCAATTCCGGCTACAGCCGGTATCATTGGATCCCCAAGCAATGAAATTATTTTGAAGGGATCTATCAAATCTGATATTTTTTGATTCTTGATGGCTTCTTGTACAACGTGGATTTTTAAATCATGTGGATTATTTGGCATACTACTGCTGATTTTGTAATTTGCATCAATTCCAAATCCTGTCAATACTCCAAGAGCTGTAGTTGTTCCACCAGGAATGCTTTCTCCTAGAACAACCAAGTCATTTGACTTGGATAGTTGCTTGCCCAGAATCTTACCATACTCAAATGCCTGATGTGTCTCAAAGAGTTCTAGGGCTGCTTCATGCTGGATGTTTTTGCCGTGGTTAATTCCGAATGAAATAAATGGAATTTTAGGTTCGATTTTAGAACCAGAATTTACCACCAAGCATGGTATTTTTCCAAGTAACAGTGCCGTTCTGGTCAATAATGCAGGTGTCGGTATCCCATCTGGGGTCGCAGGTACTCCAGAAATTGAAAAACATTTTCCATGATACAGAAATTCAGAATCTGCTGCCGGCGTATACTTAATTAGATCATGGTTTGCTCCTGCAAAAGTTATACCTGGAATCTGACTAGTTTCTGTATATGATATAACACATACAAAAATGGGGCTTGTGGTAAGAAACTTTTCAATTACGTTACCCTTATGGGAACATGCTATATCAAATTCTTTAGACATGTCCAATTACTCATTGACCATGTATTTCAAGAAGGCCTCTTTGGTTTTGAAATTAAGCATTGGATTATTTATTCTTTCATTTAGTATTGTTGATGTTGGCGTGAGACCGTAATTATGACCAGGGTATACCACCAATGAATCGTCTAAATTTGCAACTTTAGCTAGACTATCATACATCTTTTCGGGACTACTCCCAGGAAGATCAACCCTGCCAATGTTTCCTACGAATAGAGTATCTCCTGTTATAATAGCTTCTTTATTTACAATTAGGCAAATGCAATCTTCCGAATGACCTGGAGTATGCACAACCTCTAGTTCGACATGTCCAATATTAATAATCTCCTGGTCGCGTACTGATCTGTCTTTTTTGTTGGTAGATTTTTCATGTTGGATAATCTCAGCTTTTGTAATTTCAGCAACGTGATCGTTTCCTAATATATGATCAAAATGTGTATGGGTATTTATGATGTATCTTGCAGAAAGCCTATTTATCTCCAAAAATTCAAAGAGTTTTTCAAGATCCCATGAAGGATCTATGATAACTCCCATGTTATTTTGCTCATCATAAACAACATACGAAAAATTTTGCATATTGCCTACCGGAATCTGAGCAATTCTCATAATCAGATCACCCCTTGTTCCGCCTCAATTGGAATTCCAATTTTCTCAAGATGAACCTTGCCTGTATAATCTTTCTTTGCAGTTAGGCCTTTTTTGATTCTATGAAAGGTAACGGTAGCATTAGCTTTGACGCATTTTTCGTGAAATGTTCCATCATTTGGATCAAGTCCGGAAGGAATATCAACCGCGACAACATACGCATTTGAACTGTTTATTAAATCGATTGCTGACGAAAAAGGTTCCCTTATTTTTCCTTTTATCCCAGTACCAAAAATACCATCAATAATTATGTCCGAGTCAGATATCTTGTTCTTTGCCAACTCGAGAACACGCGGTCCTGTGAGAATTTCTATTGATTTCATCTTTTGAATAATCGACCAGTTGACCGTTGTTTCTTCAGTCTTTATATTCTTCGTGTCACCTAAAAGCACAACCGTAACCTCGATTCCATTTTGGGCTGATAAGTGTCTAGAAGCGACCATGGCGTCTCCTCCGTTATTCCCAGTCCCGCAAAGAGAAATTATTTTCTTACCCGAAAGGTTAGGTCCTTTTTCAGACACGACAAAATCCGCCAATCCATGCCCTGCATTTTCCATCATCAGTAATTTTTTCATGCCAAAAATAGCATGTCCGTTATCTTCAATACTATACATTTGTTCAGAAGTAATAGGTTGTTCTTCTGTGGTCATGAATTGTTAGATGTATAAACGAGAAATAAAAATTGTGAGCTACAGAATTGAATTTATTCAAAAAGGCATGAGGTAGTCTTTTAGAAAACACTTCCTCGGCTGGCTATTTCTTATTTCATAGGTACTGCCATCGTAAGTACATTTTATGATTGGCAGGTCTTTGATTTTAGAATATCTATCTGCTATCTTGTAGTATTCTTGTAACTTTCTGTGGGCATAAACTGTTTTTCCTTCTTCTCTTATTCTTCTTTTTTGCATAAATTTAAAGGCCAAGATAACATGGGCAGTTTTGTATACCTGAAACATGTCTCTTATTTGAAAACATCTTTGGATTTGATCAGACGGAACATAAAGGCTATCTGCCGTGCCAGATTTAGCTTCTATCGACAAGAATATCGATTCTTTGTTATTTACGGCGATAATGTCTGGTAAGTTTGCACTAGAACCTCCTAAACGTCTTGCACTCCAAACACTGCCATTTAATTTTTGTACCAGCACATGCTCAAAACTATACCCCCTATTTCTTCTAATCCTATTTAGTCTGGTGTAAACATGTTCCAAGCCGTATTCTATTTTTCTTTTATTAGCAGGTACGAGTGTCTGGTAGGTCTGTGTCTGATATACCAAGATATTTTGCATTCCACGTACTAGTATTTAATTCAGAAAGAATGAAACTTTTGAACAAACATGTTTCGAAATATTATACAAGAGTTATTCTAAATTATATTTTGGTGACCATTTCAAATAATTATTAAATATATTGGCAACAATCATCTTTCTTGATGTTATCGAATGTTCAAACTGATGTAGAGGAAATCAATAAAAAATTCAAGGATATAGAAGAGAGAAGGAATGCCATTATTAAGGGAACTCGTGATGCCACAATACTCTGCAGTAAAGCAATAGTCTCCATGCACTCTCATAAGAAAAATGAATCAACAGAGTATATCGAAAAGGCTAAAAAATTATTGAAACAATTTAAGGAACTGGGAAAAGATGATCTTCAAAAATATTTGTACATTGCAGAGCAGGAATTTGTTGAGGCATACTGTCTTTTTTCAATTGCTGAAAACTCTGTTATTCCAGGCAAAAGATCACTTGAAGTATCCGATACTTCATACGTTATGGGACTCTTGGACTGTATTGGGGAAATAAAGCGAATGATCATCGACAAAATTAGATCTGAAGGTACCTCAAATGTAAATGCATTATTTGAGTTAATGGACAAAATTTATGGTACAATATATCCTCTGGCGGTTTATGATAACTTAATGCCAGGATTAAGGAAGAAATTGGATGTATCGAGAATTCTTATTGAAAATGTTAGGGCAATAATAACGGAGGAAAAGCGGAGAACAATAATGATAGAAAAGATAGAAGAATTTGAAAAAAAGATTATGGGTTCAGAAAATACTAAACGGGTGTAACGATTACGCGCATCCCATCTTAATGAATGCATCTGACATGAATTTGGTTAATCCCTTCTGCCATTCAGGAAAGTCTCTTGGATTTGTAGGATAATTATGGTAATGATTTACTAATTTCTTGTTTACTTCCGCTGTATGTTTTAGATCTTCTGCTAGTCTCTTATTCAGAGCCCCATGAATAAACATATTGAGCTTGGACACCATGCCAAATTCAGGATGCTCCCCATTTGTTATATTTTCAACATCTAACTTTGAGAGAAAGTGTTTCATTCCATAATTAATTTGTTCGTTTGATAATTTCTGAAGCAGTCTCCTAAACACCTCGAGACCTGCTGTTTTGTAACCATAGGCATCAACAAAATCCAAATTATACTGCCAGAGCGATTCTTCGGAATAATCATTAGCTTGGATTGATTGCACTGCATCTTTTCCCGCAATAGTTGCTGCTATAATCGCAGGTCCAATTCCTCCAGCATCTAGTGGCTTTGGCATCCATGCCGAATCGCCAACGAGGATATATCCATTTGCTACTAGACAATCATTTTGACGTCTCACTGAAACTTGCCATGTTCCCCAACTGTTACCATCGTCCGATTCACCGTCTGCTATCTGTGGATTTCTTATTACTGGATTCAATTTAACGTAATCATCAATCTTTGTCTTCAAATCCTTACGTTGGCCCTGTTTTCTATTATGCTCTTCCATTGCTTTTTGTTGAACTCCAAGACCTATGTTCACTTTATTTTTCCCCTTGGGGAATACCCATGCATATCCGCCAGGAGCAATCTCCTGATCTAGATGAATAAGGCAGTAATCAGGATCGAAGTACGTGTTATCCTCACCTTCACTATCAAAATTGTAAATGTATCTGCCAGTTGCTTCGAGATCATCTCTGTTGATTTTCCTCTGAATGTGAGTTGTAATTGGAAGATTTGTTCGTAGGACCGAAGTCACTCCTGTGCAGTCGACCACCACTTTGCATGTTTTTTTGAAAACAGATTTTGTCTCTAGATCCTCTCCCTCTACGCCTATAACCCTGTTGTCTTCTGTAATCACATTTCTTAATGCCAAATTGTACCTGATTTCTATACCAACATTTAGTACATCATTTAGCTGTTTTTGTGGCAAGACTTTCCGATTTAGAATATATCCTTCCCCATCAAACGAAATTGATGTTTCATGATCTGGTGAGAATGCAATTACTCCTTTAACCGGATGCTCAATCTCTGGACTTTGCCACTTTATTCCTATCCTTGATGTCATGTAGTCCACACTGTTCTTTCCTACAGCATCTCCACACACCCATCCTGAGATTGTCTTCTTTCCCAGTTGTGGTGATGGATTTCTATCAACAACTAGGATTTTAAGAGATTGTTTGGAATAATAAGCGGCAGAAGATGCAACTATCATCCCGGCCAGTCCTCCGCCAGCTACAATAATGTCATAATCTCTTAACACCGATGTCATGTACCAAAAATGAAAAGATATTCAATTGTTAATTAAAGTTCCGAATATTGGCGTCAGTTAAAATGGAGGGAGTGGGATTTGAACCCACGAACCCCTAAGGGACGGGATCCCCCATGGTTGCAAATAAATCTTGAGTCCTGCGCGTTTGACCATGCTTCGCTATCCCTCCAACAACACTGTCACTCTATATTCCTTATTTCACCTTTACTGGTAAAAATGTCAAGATTAGCAAGTCTGGACTGCTTTATGGAATACAGAAACTTTATTATTGGAATAAGCGTGGTAATTGACAAATGGCGACGGAAACTAAAATTAATCAGTTGCATGCAGGAATGCGAGGTATAAACGTAAAAGGTAAAATTGAATCAGTGAAAGAATCTAGAACTGTGAATTTGAGAAATGGTGAGACAGCACAAGTAGCAGATGCGATCCTGTCAGATGAAAGCGGCAGCATTAAACTATCCTTGTGGAATGACCAAATAAATATGGTAACTGAGGGCGATGAAGTGTCAATAGAAAATGGTTATACCCAATCATTTAGAGGCGAAAATAGTCTAAATATTGGTCGATATGGAAAACTTGTAAAACTATAATATTATATACTCTATAACTCGTAAAATTATCATTGGTTAAGAAGCAACAAAAAGAGTATTTTAAGTTTCTCGAATCACTTGATTCTGATTATACTAAAAGACAGTATAATTACAGTTTAGCTCGATTCTTGAATTATTGTAAACTTGAAGGCATTAGTTAATGTTCAGTACGAAATTTTGATATTACTTTACTATAAGAAATGTACATATTCTCATTACTAATTAGGCGATAAGCAATGATTATAAACTATTGGGTAACATCTCGTGACAAGTTGAATACAAAAACGTACTTGGCAATATTTCTTATTGCAACATCAATTACAATGGCG
>Ga0105092_10000345_pt1 | contig 23783 bp, 22 predicted proteins | sample PPLLak2March2015_FD_87021 | JGI IMG/M metagenome (GOLD analysis project Ga0105092, IMG submission 87021) | Freshwater sediment microbial communities from Prairie Pothole Lake near Jamestown, North Dakota, USA - PPLs Lake P7 Core (1) Depth... | ecosystem: Environmental > Aquatic > Freshwater >... | reverse complement strand
ACGTAAGGCCAGGGGTTACCAAACAGATCTCCCAGGTGATAATGCACTCTGGCTAATCCGGCAGTGGATATCTTTGCCAGGCGCAGCCCGGATTGAACCCCAGCATTTGTTTCCACACCGGCATCGATTCCCCATGTATCCCCAGGTTGGTGGTCGATCTTCCAACCGAGTTTATCTGCATCACGGATAGAACGCTCAACGAGTTCCCAGGCTTTTTCATTGATCCGGATCATAGATTAGTATCTCTCCCTTATTCAGCTCCAGGTCGTGCCCGCAGTATTTTAGAAAACAGCCTGTTTTCCATTCAAGGGGGACGTTCGCACCCAATCGTTGTAACCAGGAACAGGCCAAACTGATCCAACCAAAAGCAGCAGCGCCGCTTTTATGGAACCCTGGCAGCAGCGGCACGGAAGACCCGGCAGCAATTGAACCCCGGCGCATCCTTAGACCTGCACCCGCGCCCAGTCGACCAGCGACCAGGATGCTCCCCGCAAGCATTCCTGCACCGCATAATTTACCGGCATTACCGGAACAAAAAATGAGACCTCGGCGCATCCGTTCACCCAGGAGGTCCCCAGCATTTCCTCCAATGATGATGACACCGCCATTCATACCGGTCTGGGCTCCTGCTTTTGCACCTCCGGCACTCTCTCCTACAGAACCGGAAAAGCTCAGGAATCCACCACTCATCCCAACGCCTGCGTTATCACCTGCGTCACCTTGAACGAACAGCTCTCCACCTGACATACCGGCGCCAACCCACCGTCCTGCGTTCCCTGCTAAAATCAATCTTCCTGCAGACATTTTCCAGCCCAGGCGGTGCAAGCTGCTTGTGTGACCCTTTATGAGGACGCAATCATCCCCTTCCTGATCCTGATGGATGCAGCATAGATCTCCCAGTGGGATGCGCTCTTTACCCGACTGCAGCTCGAGATGGTGCATGTCTCTGAGCTGCATCTCAAGCAGGCGGGCAGGGATCAGCGGGCTCACATCGAATGGCGCTCCCGGGTCGTTCTGAAAATCGAAGACGACCCTCACGAGACTCTCTCCGTCAGAAGCTCATGCAGGTGGAAGTGGTACGGTCCCAGCTTACCGCCGTAATTTCCTGCAGAGATCGTCAAGACACCGGGCTTGCAGGCCGCCAGGATACCGGCTCTCATGGCATTTTTTACAGCCAGCTCATCGATTCCGTCGATCACGATCTCATAGACCGCCTGGCATCCATCTGGCAGCGCTTCGGCTGACCTTCCGCGCAAGGTGGGGCAGAAGGAATCATTGGTAGATGCTCGCAGCCCCTGGTAGCGGGACCCTACTTTGCTTGGTGAGCGGCAGATCCCACCTGGGAATGGGGCTATCGCTCCGGGAGTGTCCCGAACTGCGGCAGCCGCACAAGCAGCGGCGTTCAGGGCTGCGAGCTGGTTTTCACCCAGGATTAAGAAATTTCCCCCACCGACACCTTTTACGGCAGAGATATTTTCTTCAACGAGGAATTCTCCATCTCCAACAGGGATGCGCCAATACCGCTTACCGGCGATGACTTTACTGGATTGGAATCCATCTCCAAAATAACGCAGCTTGTTTCCGAGTGAGAGTCGTTCTCCATCGGAAAGCCCATCGAAGAGTGCCGTGGTAGGAGCAGTCATCACCGCCTGACCGGCGCGATTGAGGATCGCAGCTTCCAAAGCGTCCCGTGAGACGGCAAACAATAAAACCGCCGCCCCTGGCCGCCCGTCGCGTGTTTGTTCGGGGGTTAGCATTTGGTCGACGCCCGCTTCACAGTTACAACCAACGATGGATGTTGCCAACCCAGAAGCAGTTTCAGCTGCCAGGCGCGCCCACTCAGGCCCAGCAGCCGTGATGACCATCCGTGCTGCCCACATTGGAAATGCTTCTGCGAAGGTCTCTACAATGGTCACGCCCTCGATCTGCATGGAACGACCTCCAGGGAGCCTGTAGATAACTTATATTGATTCAAATAATCAGGGCTAAAACTTTCAAATAGTCTATCGACTTCACCTTGGGGGTGCAAACCCTCTTCCGGTTGTACAACGAGGGTATGCCCTTCTGGCAGAGGTTCGAACCTGCCATCTCTCACGCAAACTTGACCGTCCTTCATCACCCAGGCAGGATTGGTGAACATATACTCATGATCAGAGCTGGGCCGGTAACAGCGGATATCGGCGCACGCACCAACACCAAGGTGACCTCGATCCAAAAGACCGAGAGCGCGAGCAGGTCCGGTCGATGTCATTGCAATGACTTCAGAGATTGAATATTCCCTCTCAATGCTGCCAATACCTGTGCGCTGGGATGCCGCATTATGCACTGACTTCAACGCTGCCGACCGTAGAGACCGGTCCATCAGGAGCGAAACCAGGTGCGGGTAAGCGGTAAACGAACCTCCGTTTGGAAAATCACAGGTCATGAACAACCGGGTTGGGTCAGGAGATAGGAGCAGCATCTCCAATCCAATCGCCCATTGAACAGCGCTGTCAGCTCTGTGGGCATCATACTGTACAGGTAAAAGTCCATAACTACCTTCGCCATGTACAGACACCCTTGACCAGGTTGTTTTGAGTATTTTGTGCAGGCTGTCGATTGCTTGAATATCCGCAGAGAGCAGGTATGCGGGGGTCAGCGTCACAACTCCCGAGTCAAAAGTCAATTCGGGATGAGCATCGATCAGTTTTACCATGTTTTCAGCCGCCGAAATCATCCTGCCGCGCGAATCTTCTGCATAAGAATAAAATTGGATGTGGCAAAGGTGCGCGGGAAGACCTTCCAATTCCCCGGCTGTCTTTGAAAAACTCATCCAACTACTGTTGTGTCCGAGGTCGCCAGAATGGATATGGACAGGGTGGGGTAAACCCATTTCTTGGACACCGGCAGCAATTAGAAGAAGCCAATCCCTTTGTGTAGCACTGCCTGATAATGAAGGCGTATCCAGATCGACTTGCTTTTGACCTTTTTCCCAGGCGATACCTGCACCGGGGTTGACAAGCTTGACGGCGTAACCACCACTGGCTTTTAATAGTCGAGCAAGGACAGCACGCAATATCTGTGGGTTCCGTTGTTCGACAGCCCGGGCAACGGCAGCGTGATCGCTGACAAGCGTAAAGGCTCCCCGGTCGACTCCAGCCATCGTATCAAAGTCAGTATGGGTACGCCACGCCAGGCCTGGGAACATGGCTGCATCAAAAAGGGTAGTAAAACCTAATTTTAGATATCCTTTTGCGATCTGTGCTGAGGGAGGAAGAAGAGGCTCTTCGTCGATTTCGTGTAGACATAACCTACGGGCAAGAGCAAGCGGGTCTCCGGCGATGTGGGTGTGAATTTCGATCGCGCCTGGAGCAACGAGCATCCCCGCGGCATCGATGACTTCATCAGCTTTCACTCCCTCTTGCTCAGAGACGATTCGACCGTTGCTCACCCAAAGATCGCGTACGATCCCCTCAGTGGAATATGCCGGATCTATGAGTGTACCACCACGCACCAGGATCAGGGTCATAGCACCTCCGCCATTCTATTTAGAAGGCTTGGGATTGTCGGGCGATTGTTTTCAATCATGGGGGACAATGAAAACGGTGCTCCATCAAATCGCAAAGTTGTACCATGCGTATGGATACAACACTTAGCAGCTGGCAGCCAGACTTGCGCTTCATGAACAGGCTGTGAGGCGCTGATGACGATCGTATCGATCGGTCGTTCAGGAGCCGAACCCGCATCCACCCAGCTCTCTCCACCGATACATATCAACAGATCTGTTTCCTGGCGTTTGATCAAGTTCTCTGCAGTATAGTCAGCAGGGGAATATTCAACCACCGGATCCGACCGGTTACCTTCCGGGTTTTGAATAAACCGGATTCCTCCCGGATATCCGGAAATGATTTCAAGCGCTGCCTGGGCTCCGTTCGTGCTGCCTCCAGGAAATATGGGAAAGAAATCCCATAGCTTCCCGGTGATTTCTTCCAGGTTGTTCGTAAGCTGAGCTAACTCAGCAAGACACCAAGCGTCAGTACTCGTCTTTGGGTCCACACCTGCAATAATACAACCGCTGCCGGCGTTCACCAACTCCTGGGCAAATTGAGTGGCAGAAGAGCTCTTAGTGGATCTTCGCAGCGCCCTGTTCAAATCCACAAGCAGCTCTAGAGATGTTTTGGAACAGTTCAGGGAAATAGCATTTGCTTCCCAGGGGAGGGGTAAGCGGCTGTTGATAGAAAAAATCCTTTTTTCCCCGGCATCATAGAAGCGATCAAAGAAACGCGGGGCATTTCGAACGAAATCGACGCCCCACGTTACAACCGCTCTACCTCTGAGTGCCTCTGCTGAGCAGGCTCTCATTCCAGGAGAGGATGATCCTTTTAACCAGGCAAATACTGTACGCGATGCATATGTATCGATGCAGGTACCGGCGTTTTGTGCAAAAACTACACTTGCAGAGGCTTCCTCGCAGCTTATGTCTCCAGTGAGCATCACGAGGGGACGGTTTGAGGCGCGCAGCCTGAGAACAGCTTCTTCAAGTGCACGCTCCCATGTCGTGGGTACGCCTGCTATTAATGGAACCCCAACCTGCTGCAAGGTTTCGCCGAGCGCTGCTTTCGCTTTTTCGCAGTCTGGCTCCAAGAGAGGAGAACCGTCTTTTATACCGGTAATTTCGATACCAGTGCAACATAGGCTGCAAAATGGGCAGGTGAATCGCACCGGTGGCAAGATCATGGCTGGGTTTGAGGCTGTTCCTTTATGAATTTATCTACTGCCATTTTCGCAGCGTTCAGTGCATCTTGTGGAGAGGCCTGCCCCAATTCGACCGTTTGAACAGCTTTTCGGAGCTCCGTATCACTGGTGCCTAAGGCTGAAAACTCGGGAATAGAATATGCATAGTCCAGGGACAGCACCGTTGCATTCAGGTTTGGATGTTCCTCCATGTACTTGATAAAATCGGGGTTTTCCCTGGCACTGTTGTATATCGGCAAATATCCCGTATTCATCGCGACGTAGAGAGCACTTTCTTCAGACGCCATATACTTAACAAATTCCCACGATGCATTCTGGATTACTTCCTGTTCATGCTTGAAGATAACCAGGCTCGCTCCGCCAACAGGCGCCACCGGTTCTTTCCCTGCGACTGTTGGGATTACAGCAACTCCGACCTTGAACGTGGCGTCCCTCTCGGTGCTGAGGATGCCAGAGCTGGAACCGACCAGCATAGCGAGCTTTCCTGCCAGGAAGTCGCCTCTTGCTTCTGAATGCTGGTTGACCGGCATAATTTTGTGGGTTGTGATCATATCGGACCACAAGGTGAGCATCTCAACTGCTTCCGGACTGTTGTAAAGGACCTCGGTTTCCGCTTCGTCTACGATCTTGGCATTGTTTTCCAGAAACATTGCGCTCAGGAACCAATGGGTATCGTCATTGGTATTGAAGGCCCACTGATCGATTTCGCCGTTGCCATCAGTATCTTTCGTGAGCTGCTTTCCGTACTCGATCACCTCATCCCATGTTTTTGGGGGCTTCTCAGGATCCAGCCCGGCGGCAGCAAACAGATCCTTGTTGTAATACATCACAGGCACCGAGTTATTGAACGGCATCGTCCAGATCGTGCCCTTTGCTGTGTTGTACTGCCAGAAAACGTCCTTGATTTGGGAAGCATCGATCCCAGATTCGCCTCCCATATAATCGGATACTGCAGCAATCGTCCCGGTTTCTCCTAGCAACGGCGCTGCTCCGAGTTGGGCAACATTTGGGGTCGAACCAGCAGAGATTGCGCCCCAAACCTTGGCCATGATTGCACCGTAATTACCCTGGTAAGTGCCGTTGACAGTGATCTCGCTTTGTGATTCATTAAACCTTTTGACCAGCTCTTCCACTACTTTACCGCTGTCACCACCCAAGGAGTACCAGAATTCAATGGTCACATGTCCATCTGCATCCACTGAACCGCTTCCTGAAGTTTCAGGCTCTTCTGATTCTGGCGTACCGCCTCCGCATCCAAAGAGTCCAAGAGCCACTATAGAGATCAAGAATATGTTAATTACAACATGGAGAGAGGCAATTCTTCTAATCATTTTATTTTCCTTTCAGTCATTTTATCCTTTCAGACCAGTCGTAGCCATTCCTTCAACAAATGATTTTTGTACCAGGAAATAGATGATGATGACCGGAATGGTTACCACCACCGCTGCTGCCATGTAAACTCCCCATTCGGTGCTGCCTTCCTGGCTGACGAAATAACGCAAGCCGATTTGGAGGGTACGCATTTCCTGCTTGTTCGTAACGATCAAGGGCCACAGGTATGAGTTCCAATTGCCCATGAAGGCAAACAAACCCTGGGCTGCTAAAACCGGTTTGGTGAGCGGCAGGATGATTTGAACCAGGAAGCGCAACCTGCCGCACCCGTCGATGCGGGCTGCGTCTTCCAATTCATCCGGAATACCCATGAATGCCTGCCGGATCATGAATACACCAAAAGCATTTGCGATAAAGGGGACGATCAGGCCCTGGTAGCTGTCAATCCAGTCCAGTTTTTCTATAATCAAATAGGAAGGGACCAGGGTCACCTGCGTTGAGATCATCGTCGTAGAGAGGAAGATCGTGAACATTAGGCCCTTCCCCTTGAAATTCATGCGGGCAAAAGCGAATGCTGCCAGGCAGCACGATACTAACTGACCGAAGGTGACCGCCCCGGCAACCAGGAAACTGTTTGTGAAGTAGCGCGCGAAAGGGGCAGCATGCCAGGCTTCTATATAGTTCTCAAAGTGGAATACCTTTGGGATCCAGGTAGGCGGGTAGGTGAAGACTTCCTGCGGGTTTTTCAGTGAGGTTGCCAGCATCCAAAAAAACGGCAGGATCACAGCGGCTGAAATGACGATGAGCGAAATATACCAAAAGATGCCGCCTGTCCATTTTTGAACGCGCCGCGAATGAGTAAAGCCGGCCCGTTTCCCTGCGGTCGAGGGAGAGATAGTAGAAACCGGATGCGAGGTTTCGAGATCAGTCATAATGCACCCTTTTTTCCACCAACCGGAACTGTATCAGGGTTAGAAGGAGAAGCAGTGCGAATAAGATAACCGCTACTGCAGATGCCTCTCCTAACCGGAAGGACTGGAAAGCCTGCTGGTATAGATAATATGCCAGGGTTGTGGTCACACTCAACGGGCCTCCCTGGGTCATCACATCAATTTCGGTAAAGGCTCGCAGCGAGTTGATCACCCCGATCACAAGGATATAAAAGGTGGTTGGACTGAGCAGCGGCCAGGTAATCCAGCGAAGTTTTGATAACCCGCCCGCCCCATCAATCTCAGCAGCTTCATACAATTCCCTGGGGATGGCTTGTAAGCCAGCAAGGAAAATGATGATGTTGTAGCCCATGCCATGCCAGACTCCCATCAGGATCAGGCACGGCATCGCCAGGGCTGGATCGCGCAGCCAGGCCTGGATGGGAAGTCCAAGCTTCAGGAGCAGGGTATTGAACAGGCCGTAATCCGCAGGATGGTATAACCAGATCCAGACGATGGAAATTGCAGTCGTTGAAGTGATCGTGGGTAAGAAAAATGCTGTTCGGAATAAACCTACTCCTTTCAACCTTTGATTGAGCATCAATGCAAGAGAAAGAGAGATGAATAGATTGATTGGGACGCCCAGCGAAAAATAGCCAGTTGCAAATACAGATTTCCAAAATACTGCCGAAGTCAGCTCCCCTGTAAACAATTCGCTGTAATTTTGAAAACCAATAAATATAGGTTTATAAGGCAGGTTCCAGCGGAGAAGGCTGGCAAAAATGGAGAAAATGGCAGGGTAGAATGTAAAGACCGCAAATATGACCAGGCTGGGCAGCAAGAAGGCATAAGCAGAGACATTTTCTTCCCCTGTACGCCTCCACCAGCTGCGCAAAGAAGCCCTCCTGTCCGCTTTCCCTGTCTGTGCTGCAGGTTGAATTGTCATCCATTACCTCCCGCAATTATTTCCAGGCTGTTGACCAAGCTGCTCTGGATATCTTCGTATTTCCAGCCGGTCAATTGATTGCCCTTGATTTCCAGGGTTGCCACGCCTTCCATACCTGCCTCTGACAATAACCTTAACCAGTTCTGCGCAGGGAGGCTGTTGTATACAAGGGGGAAGTGATCTACCCCTTCGTCATTTAGATCGTGAATATGGGCGTGGACGACTTTCGCCAGCCATTCGCTCGATGGGGGTGTCAGCCGTCCGTGCAGGGCGTCATGTCCGAAATCCCAGCAAATACCAAGATTCGCCGCATTCACTTTATTTACCAGGTCGAGTATTTCCTCCCGAGTATCACCGATTTTTGTCTCTCCTGCGACTGCCGGTCCAACATTTTCCAGTGCAAAACGCAGCTTTGGAAACCGCAGACAGCACCATTCGAGGAACTTTTGCGTATCGCAAAATAATTCGCCTCGCAAGTCCCTTCCATCCTGGAGGTTCCTGGCTTTTGCGGGGTGGACGACTACCGTCGTGTGGAAATCCTGCCTGTCTGCCCAACTCTCAGCAAGTTCTAACATCGGCAGGAAGTCTTTTTCTATCTGCGGTTTTATTACCCCGCTAAATCCAGCAATCGTGTAATGGGATTTGTAAGGCGCGTGGAAGCAAATGATCAGGTTATCGGCATGGCAGCTTTCCATCAGGGGTGGGAAATCCTGCCAGTGTGCCTGGTTTGGGTGAAGCTCAAATTCAACAGCTTTCAGACCACTGGTGATGAGTGGCTTCAGGAAATCATGTACACCAACAAACTTCACCCAGAGTGGGTGGATATTAAAACCAGGCAAAATCATTGAGTTCATTCACCTGTCCCTTGTTTGGATTTAACATTCGCAATCGCAACCATCCTCTGCGCCTCCTGATCCAGGTTCAGGTGATTAACTGCTTCTACTTGCGCGAGCAGGGCAGGATCGACTGCATCTATACCGCGCCAAGCACCGCATACCGCTCCAGCGATTGCCGCGATGGTGTCGGTATCACCGCCGATGTTCGCTCCCAGGATCACTGCTTGAGCAGGGTCACCTTTCGCCAGCAGCACAATTCCAAAAGCAGCAGCAACAGACTCCGATACTATCGAATCGACCCCCACATAGCGGCAGATAAAGCGCATTGCCTGGCGCGGGTCAGCGTAATCTCGCACGATTTGCTCTGCCAGCTCGATCCGGCCCTCAAGAGGGGTTGCCCAGCTCCACCTGCCGAATTTCCGTCCCTGTTCCGCACCCCAGCGAGCTGCTTTCAATATCGACTCCAGCGAAGAATCCGGATTGAGTGCTTCGCTGACTGCACATGCAACAGCCGCCGCTCCTGCAATGGCAGGTTTCGCTGCGTGGGTCGGGTAGCTGGCCTCAACCGCTTCTATGCAGGCGCGTTCAGGGTCTCCTGGATTTGCTAACCCAACAGGCGCGGCGCGCATGGCTGCGCCGTTGGTCACACCTTGCAGCCCGCTTCCTGAAGGGTCCATCCCCAGTCGCAAGTTTTGGAGGGAGCGGCGGGTGCTGGGACCAATGATCACTGCCAGATCGTCTTCGGCGACGCTTGCCTCCCACCGGAGCAGCTCAGCTGCTGCGCTTTGCCGGGTTAAGCAGCCAAGATCGTTATACGCATGCAGAATGGCGATGGTTTGCCCGGTGTCGTCACCAGTCGACCCTGGGGCGAAGCGGCTGTGCGGGTGTTCGGAAGGTGATTCGACGAACCTGTCTACCCAACCATAGATGTTCTCGATCTCATCACCACTCAGAAACTCAACCGGCATGCCCATTGCATCACCGATTGCTACTCCTGCAAGACAGCCGTACGCGTGCTTGAAATCCAATTTCATCCGTTTCGTACTTTCTTCTTCCGTTATGCTGCAGGCACAATATCCGCCGCCTGGATCAGCCGAGCCTTGCGCAGCCCGCTCAATATTCCAACACCGACGACAGTCGCCATCACGATCGTTACCGTATCCACACCTACCCAATACGGCCAGGTAGGTACCCAGTACTGCCAGGTCAGGTTGTACATATAGTTGGTCATCACGTTCGATGTCATGAACTCAGCAGAATGGCCCACAGTGGCAATCAATGCTACGCCTGCCCACAACCCGGCTTTGCTTCCTGTCAGGATCTGTTTTCGCATCCAACGGCGGAGGGGAGACACGAAAATCACCAATAAGGTGACGAGTGAATAAGGCAGTGGAACAATCCACATCCAGGGCTGCCAGGCACGCGGGTTGACAAACCATGCGACAAGCAGTGCGACTTCGAGCAATCCTGCCAGTTTCCACTTGTTCGCAAACAGCAGGCCTGAAATCAAACCACCCATCGTAACGGTAAGGGCACCCCACAGCCCGAAGAAAGAGCCAAACGGAAACAGGATGGTCGATATGATTGCCCCAACCATATTGGCGACACCTGCCGCCGGGCCAAGGACAGCCCCAGAAATGGCGGTCATGATTGTGTTCATCGTGATCATGCCGGTCATTCCTGGGACGGGTAAAGCGGGTACAGCGCTGGCAGCAACGAACAAAGCTGCCCAAATCGAGACGATGGCGATTGGCATCCCTAACAATCGTCCGCGGGCTTGCCAGTTGCGTACAGGTTTTGGTGGTGCTTGGAGATTTTCAGTAGGATTACTTTGAGTCATTTTATCCTCCTATCGAATGATGCCCAGGTTAAGCATACGAAGGGTGATACCTGCGATCAGAGCCAGCGCTGAAAAAATTAATAAAGCAACGTCAATGGTTCTCAGATGCGTCTCTAAAAGGTAGGTGCGAGGGGTAGGTGCTCCAAAAGCACGCGAGCTGATTGCCACATCAAGTACCTGTGAATCTCGAAATGATCCCAGGATCAGCGGCACGAGAAGGCTGGCTGAGGCTTTTAGCTTAACCAACAAGTTGCGGTTTTCGAAATCACCAACGCCGCGGCACAACTGTGCCTGCTGGATCAGGAAGGCCCGATTTTGAAGGGATGGCAATAAGCTCATTGCAGTGGTCAGGATAAACGCAAACCGGTAAGGAATCCGTATTTTTACCAGTGCCAGGATCAGCTCCGAAAGCGGAGTCGTCATGATCAGCAAGGGTGCTGCCGCCATAATCACAACCAGTCGCAGAACCATCGCTGCCCCGAAGAGAACTCCCTCCTGACTGATCGTCCCGCTAAAGCCGATGGTGGCAATAGGAGCTGAGATTTTTAGCAGCGGTGTTTCCCCAGGGTAAAATAAAACCTGGATTGCAAAAATCAAGACTGCTATACCCGTGAAATATTTGACCAATGTTTTTAGGAAATCAAAAGGTAAACCTGCGCTCGCCCAGGCCAGGATGACAACAGCAAGCAGGACGAGAATATAAACCGGATGAGAAAAGGTCAATGCTAACGTGAGGATCACAAACAATATCGCAAGCTTTACTCTCGCATCCAGGTGGTGCAAGAAAGACTTCTTTGGAATGTAGCTGGCTCCTACCATCGCTTTGCCTCATCCTGGGTTCGCCAACTCTGTTCAACCCAATCACAGAATCCTGGGACATCGAGGAGAGCTTCACCTTGCCAGCCAAGCAGTTGCGAAAGGCGTGTTATCTGGGGTGCGCGCAAGGACAGCTTTTCGAGCAGGTCCAACTGTTTAAATGCTTCCCCGGGCGGTGCATCAATGGCAATCCTTCCGCCATTCATAACAATGACTCTTTGTGCTTGTTCTGCGACAAGGCGCATATCATGGGTAATGATCAATATAGTACACCCATCCGCATGCAGCATCTCGATGGTTTCCATGATGCTTTGTCCGCCAAAATAATCTTGCCCGGTCGTTGGCTCATCAAAGACAAATATCCTCGGGGTGATTGCCAGAATACAGGCAACTGCTACCCTCTGCCGGTCACCAAGGCTGAGTGTAAACGGGTGCTGATCGCGTAATTGTTCTAATCCCATACGCTTGAGGCTTTTCTCGACCCTCTCCTGTTTTTCGCTTTGCTCGAACCCCATCAACTTTAATCCGAAAGAAATCTCTTCTTCCACACTGTTGCAAAACAACATATCGTCCGGGTTTTGGAAAACATATCCCACAATTCTTGAGAGTTCTGAGATCCGCATTGGGCTTATGTCTATACCGTTGATCTTGATCTGCCCGAGGCTCGGCTTCAAGAGACCATTAAGGTGCTTTGCCAGAGTCGTCTTGCCGCTGCCGTTCTGACCTACAACGGCAATATATTCTCCGGAACTAATACGGAGATCGATACCATGCAAAGCCTGGACCCCATTTGGGTAAGTATGATGTAGATTATTGACTTCAATGACCGGTTGGTTGTCCATTCAGGCCTCTAAAAAGCTGAACAGCTTCATCAAGGGTGACAGGTATACCGGTTATCGGGAGGCCGCGCCGCCGGAGCTCGAATGCTGCCTGGCATACTTGAGGCGCCCGAACGCGCACTTTAGCCAGCAGCTCTTCCTGTTTAAAAATCTCCTTTGGGGTGCCGTCGCAAACAAGTGACCCCTCACTCAATACAAGCACTCGATCCGCGTATTGGGCGGCGAACTCCGTATCGTGGGTTACGAGCACGATCGTTTTTCCCAGCTCCCGGTTCAGGCGAGCTACAACCCGCATGACTTGTTCCGAGCCAATTGGATCCAGCTCTGATGTAGGCTCGTCAAGCACCAGGACTTCCGGGTCCATTGCCAGCACACACGCGATCGCAACACGCTGCTGCTGCCCACCTGAAAGAGCCGATGGCTGGCGATCCTCGAGCCCTTCTAGTCCGACGAACTCCATGGCTTTCCGGATATTCTGAAGGATCATCTCTCTAGGCATGCCCAGATTTTCACATCCAAAAGCAACTTCGCCTTCGACGGTCACACTGAAAAGTTGGCTGCGAGCGTTCTGCACAACCAGTCCCATATGCTGCGCCATGACCGGAATTTCATTCTCGTAGGTGTCCAGCCCTGCCACCGCGACCTTGCCCTCAAAAACACCGCCGAACAAACGCGGAACAGATCCATTGAAGGTATAGCACAAGGTTGATTTGCCCGCTCCAGTTGGACCGATAATGGCGAGGAACTGACCTGCTGGCACCGTGAAGGATATATCTTTTAGAACGGGTTTCTCCTTACGCGGGTACTGGTAAGTAACTTGAGAGACATCGATTACAGAAACCATGTTGTATCCTGATGCGGCACGCTGTTTCGAATATGCAGGGGAGGTACTGGGAGCAAGGACTTCCTGCTACCAGTACCACAGCCCTGCAACGAAACCTATACAAGATTTGACTGATTGCCGGCAGGTTACTTTACCGCAACCTCGACCAACCACCACATCCACTGTTCGTCAGCATACGTTCCCCGGGCGTCCTCAGGGAAAGCAATTTTTACGGGTCCACCTGTCTTCTCGTCCAGGAGTGTTCCGTCCGCCCAGTGCACCAGCATGATGTCCCACTTCTTTGCATCTTCGATAGCTACATCAACTGCTTTACCATCGGTTGCAATCAAGCTGAGCACCTTGGCATCATCTGCTGGATCTACCATCTCGATCAGGTCCTTCAATAGGATGCCCTTATACTTCAGGCCGTCGCCCATCCACGGATCATCCATCGTAAGCTCGACAGCCTTGTCGTCGAAGGCGGCCTGGTCGAGGATAAAAGTTTCTCCAGAGTTCTTTTTACCGATGTCGCCGGTGATTTTAAGTAAAGTCTCTCCGAGAGCAGCCTGTTTTTGGCAGGCGGAAAGAATACTTGCAACCAGGATCAGAGTGATCGCCAAAATCGTGAACTTTTTCATTAGAATTTCTCCATTCTCCAATTACAAAATGATTTAATGATCAGTTATTTCGGATGGTCTTTCGAGTCTGGAATTTATCGTCGAAGCCGGGTGAGGCAGCAAGGAAGCTCTGCGGCCGGCTTTTATTTTTCACCTCCTTCGTTATTCATTTCTGCAAGTACTGCTCGAGCTGTGGTCGTATCACTGATGAGTGTTTTGATGTATCCCCCTTTCAATGCTCCGAGCAGTGCCCGAACTTTTTCCATACCTCCTGCAACTGCAATCACCTTTGGTGTATTATGCAGGTCGGCAAGATCGATGCCAATCACTTTAGCTCCGGAATCCAGTGCCTTACCATTTTCGTCGAAAAACCTTCCACAAATATCTCCAACGGCACCATCAACTTCCATTTCTTTGAGGGTAGTATTAGAAATATGTTCGGCAAAAAACATGGAAGATATTCTTTGAAATTCCACCTGACCGATACCGATAACAGCTATGTCAAGTTTCTTCCACTGCTCCTGGATACTGGTTGCTTCTTGAGTTCCAATCAAAGCCTGATATGCTGCTTCATTCCCAATAATTGCTGGAATGTGCAAGAAACGGTAGCTTCCTCCCAGCGTCTCTGCAAGTCTCATCGCGAGCGAATTAACCTGAAAATACGGAGCCATATCCCCGATGCCGCCGATTAAAGGCACAACCTGGATATTCATCTGTTTTCTTTCGGGGAGGCTATTGACCATTTCAAATAAGGTTCTTCCCCAACCTATCCCAACGGTGCTGCCAGGTTCGATTTTTTGGCATAGATATTCAGCCGCCGCCATTCCTACCCGGGAACGAACCGTCTGGCCAGCCATCCCATCACTGTTGATGAGGACCGCTTCGTCCAGGTTGAATCTATCTTTGAGGTTTTGGACAAGGAATTCATCTGGTTGGCCTGGATCGACGATCGTAATCTGTACAATGCCCGAGGTCCGTGCCCGGATTAATAGGCGTGATACTTTTTGTCGAGTCAGGTTCAGCGCTTCGGCAATCTGCTCTTGAGTCAGGTCACGCTGATAATACATCCTGGCAACCTGGACAATGAGCTGAGTATCGTTTGTGTTTTCCATTTCAAAATCCCTGTTATTCTCTTGTTTATTCGTTCTTACTCACTCACTTGCAAAGAACTTGTGATAGGACTGGTAAACCCGATAGTTGTCGGAATAAATCTCGAAGCTGCCCGGTTCGGGTTCTACCTGAGGCAGCCTTCGAACCATTTCCTGGCTGGCGAGGCGTACATTTGGATAGAAACCTGCAGCTGCGGCCGCCAGGATGGCTGCACCCAGACAGGCCGTGTCTCGAACCGCAGAAGGATAGAGATCTCTTTCCAGAACACCGGCTTTGATCTTGTTCCATAATTGGCTGGCAGAACCACCTCCGCACAGGGTAATGCTTTCTGCCTGTTTGCCATAAGCAAGCTCGCACGCCTCCAGAATGTGACGCACTTCAAAAGCTACACCCTCATATACCGCTCTTGAAAAATGCGCTCTCTGGTGTCCGGCATCTACTCTTAAAAAACTACCGCGGATATTTGTATTCCATAATGGTGCACGAGCGCCGTGCAGGTAGGGGACGAATACCAGACCCTCGCATCCTGGCGGTACACTCCCGGCCTCAGCTTCGATTTGCGGCAGCGCGTCTGGAAACGACTGTCCTGGATAAAAGACTTTTGCAAGCCAGTGCAGGGTGTCTCCACCAGCCTGGCTTGGACCGCATATGAATTGACCATCTTTGACCACGGAGGCAAGAAATACACCGCTCGATTGGACGAGGCCATCAGTACCCAGTGAAACGATCTCCGAAGTCCCTGCGACATCGACTGCCTGCCCGGGTTGGAGTGCTCCTCCAGCAATCGAATCACAATAAGCATCGATTGTCCCGGCGACCACAGGGGTTCCTGGTCGTAATCCGGTTTGTGAAGCAGCCTGATGGGTTATCTCTCCAATAAACTGTGTCGGCTGCAAAACTACCGGTAATTTATCAATCTCAACACCCAGGATTCTCATAAATTCCGGATCATAGGTGCTGGTTTCCGGATGGATCAAACAATAAGCAGTGTTGGCATCGGTGGCTGCTCTACCTGTAAGATGCAGGGCAATGAAATCTTTCGGTTCCAGAACATAGGCACAGTTTTCCCAGTCTTCCGGGCGGTGTGCTTTCAACCATAGCAGCCGGGCAGGCGGCAAGGTGGGGCTGCCTATGGAGGATGAACCTGTCCAGGCTGCAGCATCCTCAGGAGAGATATGTTTACAGATCCACTCTGACTCTGCCTGAGCCCGGATATCGCGCCAGATGATCGCACTGCCGATCGGATCACCATCTTCATCAACGAGGAGGTGTCCAGGGCATTGACCTGAGAGCCCAACAGCCGCGACCTCCACATCTTGAGTACTCTCTAAGACCTGGCGGATTGCAGCATTCACCCCATTTCGCCAGTCATCAGGATCCTGTTCAGCCCACCCGGGCAGGGGTGAGGAGAGTACGTGAGGGACTCGAGCGCTCGACAGCAGGCAGCCTTGCAGGCTAAATAAGGCTGCTTTGGCTGCCGATGTACCGATATCCACGCCGAGTAAAGCTTGCATTATCCCTTCAATTCTTTCATTGCACCGTTGATTGAAGCACCTCCATGAACGAGGGCTGCCAGAGCGCGGCACATCCCGACCGGATCAGGATGCTGCCATACGTTTCTTCCAATGGCAACTCCCGCTGCACCGGCATCCAATGCTGTCTTTACATTCTCGAACAGGCATGATTCCTCATTCATCTTTGCGCCGCCAAGCACGACAGTCGGGCGGTAGCAGGAGGCCAGGGCTTTCTGATAGCGATCTGCCGGCGGGGCAAATGGAGCTTTGATCAGATCAGCGCCCAGCTCGATCCCGATCCGCATCGCAAACCCTAAATCTTCCGGCGTGACTTCATTCCCGTCTTTACTATTCACCAGCATTTCAGCTATCACGGGTATATTCCAGGTGCAGGATTCTGCACACAGGGAAGCCAGGTTTTGGAGAGAGGATGGTTCTTCCGGAAAGCCAATCATCCCCATGCAGATGACAGCATCTGCTCCCAGCCGAGCAGCGTCTTCAATAGAAAATAACCGGTGGATGGAGCCGGTTTGCGGTCCCTTGATACTCGATCCGCCGTCTGCGCGCAGGATCAATCCAAGCTTGCCAAATTTATCGGAGTATCTCCTGACAACACCTATGGTTGTGAGGACAGCGTCCACGCCGCTGGTGCTCAGGTCTTCCAAAAGTTTTCCGGGACGTTCCAATCCTGGCATCGGTCCCATAAATCCAGCGTGATCGAATGCGATAATGACACTCTTCCCATCGGCTCCAATAATACGGTTGATCCTCAATTGTTTCATGGCTCTCCTTAAAAGATGACGACTGCTTTTAAACCTACCCGTCCGGCGGCATAAGCAACCGCCTCCGCTGTCGCATCGAATGAAAAACGGGCGGTAATCAATGGTTCAGGTTTAACCCGGCAAGAACTCAACAATTGCAATGCTTGCCTCAGGTGTATGGGTGCGACTCCGGATGATCCGGTCAGGAAATACTGCTTGTAGTGTAATTTGCGAACATCCAGGTTGATGATTGTTCCGTCAGGAACCCCGGCGAACGAATTTACTGCACCACCCGGGCGAACACATTGGATACCAGCCTCAAGTGCTTCGCCGCTAGATACAGCTACCATCACCACATCAGCGCCGCGGCCACCGGTGAGGGACATCACTTTACCTGCCAGGTCCTCGCGTGTAACGTCGACAACAAAGTCTGCATAATGGCGGTGTGCAATTTCCAGCCGGTGCTCCAACATCCCTGAGACAATGATCGGGTATGCTCCCCATGCACGCGCCGCTGCTGCGTTGATCAATCCCATTGGACCGTCACCAACAATCAACAGTGAGCTCCCTGGAGTGAACCGGCATGCTTCCAGTCCCTGAATGACGCAGCCGAGGGGCTCTGATAAAGTTGCTGTCACCGGGTCCAGGCCATCGGGAATTTCAAATAATCCTCGTTGTGCAAGATCGCGCGGTATCTTTACGCGTTCAGCAAGAGCTCCGGGTATCGGGGATGATTCGTATAAGCGCGTGCAGAGAGTGGGCTGGTTGTGAAGGCAGTAATAACAAGCACCACAAGGTAGATAAGGCGCGGCGATCACTTTCTTACCTGTTGTCCATCCACTCGACGGTGATGCTTCGGTGATAACGCCTGCCAACTCATGACCCAGGGCATAGCGAGTGTCCGTCATACCCTTCATCACAAACTTTACATCCGTCGTACAAATTCCACATGCAAGTGGAGAAAGGATTACTTCTCCTTCACCCAGTTCAGGCTCTGGAAATTCAATAATCTCTACTTCTCCGGGTCTACCTGCCGATGCTCCCCGCATATTCTTCACTCCATACTTGCTGAATATTCATGCACTTGTCATTTGCAAAGCGAGTTCAATATCATTCCAACATGCCAGCCCGCCCCGCGCGCCGGTGTGAGCAATTTTGTTCGCTGCGGAGGCACACCCAACTCTGACAGCATCAATCCAATTCATGCCGTGCAACCTGCCAGCAGCGACTCCGGATACGAATGCGTCACCTGCACCGGTGGTATCCTCAATTTTGGAAACTGGAAAAGATGGTATATGATGCAAATGATTATCCATGCAGAGCAAGGCTCCATCCTTACCCAGCGTAACAATGATAACTTTTGGCCCAATCTTTTCTAACGCTGCGGCTGCGTTTTCCGGGTTTCCACAGCCGGACAGAGTTCGTGCTTCTCCCTGGCTAACGACCAGAACATCCGTCATCCGTAGGAGGGGCTCCAATGCGATCATGGAGATGGAAACCATTAACCCTCCTGGAGCAAACAAGACCTCGGCTCTCTGTGCAGCAGCCAACTGCGCCGCTTTGAACGCTGTATCCAGATATGCATCGGTTATCACCACAATTCGGCAGCCTTCGATCGATGCCGCATCGATTTCCTCAGGGGATTCCAGGAGAGCAGTGCCTCCCAGCGCGTAGATCTGCCGCTGCCCTGATTGATCGACTGCGATAAAGCAGGATGCAGTCCGACCTCCAGGCTTGATTTTCATCCAACGGGTGATAACCCCGTCTTCTACGAACTTGTCCGTAAGCCAGCGTCCTTGATCATCATCACCAACTTTGCCCAGGAAACCTGTTCTACAGCCAAGGCGTGCGATCCCAGAAGCAATGTTTCCACCGCTGCCGCCTGGATAATGATCTACCCGATCGGCCAAAACGATCCCGTCTACCTGGGGGAATGCAGGTACGCGTGCAACAATGTCAACGACTGCGGCTCCTAACACGACTACCTCAGCGCCTGGATCAGGGTTCCTGGTCATTGGATCATGAACTCAGGGAAGTCCTGGAGTCCCGACAGTTCCAGGTTCTTCTTCGTCTTCTGCTTCCTCTTCGTAGATCATCGGACCGACCGGGATCGAGATCTTAGGCAGGCCGATCATAAGTGGAAGACCAATGATCCCTGAACCAATCGCGAAAAAGAACCGCTCCAGAGGTCCAAGTGCCAGGGTAGACCACCAAATGGCGGGAGGAAGAGCGAACATAACCATGGCCCATAGATTGCCGATGGCTTGCGTCGTTACAATTCCTGTCAGCGAGGCTACAAATATACCTGCAAACATTTTCATGCGGTTAGGTGAAGACAGCCAGCTGCGTCCAAAAATCCAACCGACAGCAATCGCCAGGAACCCCAGGGTGTAGACGAGTGGAGTCCCCCAGGCTTGCCTGCCCAGGGGGAAGGCATACCAGACCAGTCCGAGGGTAAGAATGAGGAGGAAGGGGTACTGCCACTTTCGCTGCATTGCAAACCCTGCCATTGCAGCACCGAACATCGAGATGGTAAATTGGAGCGGGCCAAACAGGACAGTGTGCGGAGCAATCAGCTGCCCGATAAAGCCGCCAATCCCTGCTGCAATCGCTCCTGCCAGAGGGCCGAAAAATATGCCTGCCAGAGGGACCAGCGAGTTTCCAATGTTGAACGTAGCCCCTGTCCCCACGATCGGGAAAGCTGGCAGTAGAGAAGCAACCGCGATAATCGCCGCCCAAACAGCTATGATCGCTGGATGGGTTGACCTGAGACCAGATTTCTTTTTCATTTCGTCATCCTCCTCACGAACAAAACCTGATTTTCAATTTCTTGTGTCTAATAAACTGCCTGTGCAGCAGTCGATCATCCTGCTACTGTCATTCTTGCGAGTACAGCATTCGCCATTTGGGCAACCGTCAGGCAAGTGCGAGGCAAACCAAGGGATGCCGGCAGTGCCTGGCCTAGCTCTGTGATCTGCGGCGGGATGACATGCGCTTGTCGGACCAGCTCAGGTTGGGCAAACACCCGCTCAGTCCTGTCATCCAACAAAATCTGCCCGTTGCAAAGTACAATCGCTCTTTGTGCATACTCAGCGACCAGCGCCATGTGGTGGGTGACAAATACAACAGTGCGGCCGCTCTGATGGAATGTTCGGGCGATCTGCATGATTTGGTGGCAGCCTTTATAGTCTTGCCCGGTCGTTGGTTCATCCAGCACCAGGATTTCAGGACGCAGGGCCAATGCGCTGGCGATTACAACCTTCGCACGGTCACCTTTCGAGAGTGCAGGCGGGAATTCTTTTCGTACGCTTTCCAAACCGACCATCTCGACCGCCTCTTCCACTCGTTCCTGGATCGCATCTTTGCTCAAACCGAGGTTGTGAGGTCCGAAGGCAATCTCCTGTTCAACGGTTTCGGCGAAAAGCTGCTGGTCGGGGTTCTGCAAGACAAACCCAACATGCTGTGCCATTTCGGCAACGGCAATATTATGGGTGTCCATACCGGCGACGAGCACTTTCCCTGACGAAGGTATCAGTAGTCCCAGCATATTTTTCAGGATTGTCGTTTTTCCCGAGCCGTTTTGCCCAATGAGCGCAACACATTCGCCTTCCTGGATGGAGAAGCTGACCCCGCGAACTGCATGAACCTTCTGGGGCTGGTAAATAAAATTCAGATTCTCTACCGATATGACCGGAGTCTTCTGAGAGATAGAGGAGGTTGGTGCGGGGGATGTCTCGGCTGCCTCTTCTAAGTGGTCGATTCCATTTTTGATTGACTGTGAGATACCCCCACAAGCTTCTTCCAGACTGATTGGGAAAACCGGCAGGGACTTACCGGCTTCCGCCAGGCGCGCTCCAAGCTGAGATACCTGGGGAGCGCGGATCATGAACTTCTTGAATAACCCGGTATCCGAGAAAATCTCCCTGGGAGAGCCGCAGGTTACAAGTTGTCCCTGGTGCAGCACCAGAGCCCGGTCTGCGATTTTTGCGACTTCTTCGCCATGGTCCGTCGCCATCAGGATGCTCATGCCGTACTTCACATTCAACTCTCGGACCACCCTGAGCACCTCTACCACACCGAGTGGATCGAGCTGTGAGGTTGCTTCATCGAGAACCAGGATGGAAGGCTTCATAGCCAGTGCGGCCGCGATTGCCAAGCGCTGCTTTTGACCTCCGGAAAGAGCTGTCGGAGAGCGGTCTTCAAATCCCGTCAGCCCGACGATGTCAAGCGCCCACGCGATGCGCTCGCGAATTTCTTGTGCAGGGACGCCGAGGTTTTCGGGTCCAAAGGCGACTTCGGAGAGAACGGTAGTGGTAAAAAGCTGTGTCTCCGGATCATCCAGAACGATCCCAACATGGGTTGCAAGCTCAGCGATGGTTGATTCTTGGGTGTCTATTCCATCGATCAATACCTTGCCTTTGAGCTTACCTCCCAACGAATGCGGGATGATCCCATTCATGAGCTGGCAAAGTGTTGATTTCCCTGCACCGTTTTCGCCCATCACTGCCATTAGCTCACCTTTCTGGACGGTCAGGTTAAGGCGGCTGATCACATAGCGCTTGGTACGAGGGTAGCGGTAAGAAACATCGATGAGTTGGATAGCAGGAGCAGGCATGAGAGATTTCCTAAATTATCGCTTTCTTCATAACAAAATACTGGCTGCAATGACAGCTATGGTAAAGACGAGGGTACAGATGCAGAATATCCAATCGAGGGGTTTAAATTCGATATCTTCTATATAAGTGCGTTTTTTGTTTGCCCCGAACGCGCGCGAATCCATTGCCACCGCCATTGACTGCGCATGCCGCATTGCGCCGATAACCAACGGCGTGACCAGAGCGGGGTAGGCGCGGGCTTTATCGAGCGCTTTCCCTTTTTCGAATGTTTTCATCGCTCGCAGACGCTGAGCATCGATGATCACGTTGGTCTCATTCTGCAGAATCGGCACCAGGTTCAGGGCGGAGGTCGTCGTGTATGCCAGGTGGTAAGGCAGTCCAAGCTTTACCAGTCCAAGGGCAAAGATATGCACAGGTGTTGTCATACTCACCAGGGGCAGCAAGATGATCATTGAGAGCAGCCGCAGCATGAGGATGATCGAGAATCCGATACCCTCCAGCGTAATCCTACCCATACCTCCGATCCAGGGCACAAAGTCGGGGATGAGCGGTTGGACAAGGATGTGTTCACCAGGGTAAAAGATCGCCTGGACGATCACCAGGAAGATGAAGATTGGCAGGAGTGCTCGTAAAAACCCCAGCACAACTTTCGCAGGGAGGCCGGCTACAAACCACAGCGCTACCATAACGGCGAGGATGGCGATGGTCACATACAGATTCTGGACGGCAAAAATTGCTGTACTGATCAGGACCATGAAAACGATCTTGGAGCGCGGATCGAGCCGGTGAAACAAGGTCATACCGGGAATAAAAGTGATCATTGAACTCACGAAAGTCACCTCCTAACAGGTGAAGAAACCAGATGTCAATTTTCTGCAGTTAATCGAAAGGCAGTACGGCGCGCATAAAGGGGAGCTTCCATTTGATCTGCCTGAGACAGAATCTCCTCCTCATCGATCCTGGTAACGATACGATTCCTCATGACGGTCTGACCATTGATGATTGTGTCACGAACATCACTGGCACGAGTGCACCATACCAGCGTCTCCAGGGCATGGTCCGGGTGGAATGGGCGAAGGTGAGCGCCATTTAATTCAACAATTGCCAGATCGGCTAACAAACCGGGTTCAATTTTCCCGGCTTGAATATTTGCAACAGCAGCATTATGCTCCGTTGCCATACGGAATACATCACGGCAGGTGAGAGTAGATGCGTCATTGTTCGTGACTCGTGCTAACAGCAGGGCTGCGCGCATTTCCTCCCACATATCCAGCAGGTCGTTCGAACCGCATCCGTCGGTTCCCAGACCTACCTTTAATCCGGATTTCATCATGCTTGTGACAGGGGCTGCTCCATCTGCCAGTTTCATGTTGGACTTCGGACAATGGACAACCCGGACATCTTTTTCGGCAAGCATTTTGATTTCATCTGGATCGATATGAACACAGTGGACGGCGCTCAAACGGGAAGACAAGAGACCTAACTTCCTCAGGCGTTCCACCGGTTTGATACCCCAGTCTCGGATGGATTCTGCCACTTCTGAAGCAATCTCGGAAATGTGGATTTGAATTCCTAAGTCAAGGTCTTCCGCCCGATCCCGTGCCCATCCGAGCAGGTCGTCGGTACATAGAAAGAGTGTGGATGGGGCAAGGAATACCTGTGTAATCCCATCGGGTTCGTGCCAGGTGTTGACAAAGTCAAGCGTCTTGAGACGAGTTTCGGCCTCAGACTTGCGAAGCTCAGCCGGTACCCACCGGTTTGATAGAGTAAATGCCATCACGCTGCGAAAACCGGCATCTTTGTGAGCGCTCATGCACTCGTTAGAGGTCACATCCATATTGACAGCGCAGGTGATACCACCATGGATCATCTCCAGGGCAGAAGACGCTCCCCACAAATAAGCAGGCTGGCGATTTCCTTTTGAAAAAGCCTCCTGGATTGCCCCAACCGTGGGAAACAAAACCTCGTTGCACCAGGGAACCAGGGTTATATTGGGTGAAATACCTTTGAGAAAGTTTTGATAGAGATGCGTATGGGCGTTGATCAGCCCGGGGATAACTGCACAACCTT
>Ga0105092_10000344_pt1 | contig 23796 bp, 16 predicted proteins | sample PPLLak2March2015_FD_87021 | JGI IMG/M metagenome (GOLD analysis project Ga0105092, IMG submission 87021) | Freshwater sediment microbial communities from Prairie Pothole Lake near Jamestown, North Dakota, USA - PPLs Lake P7 Core (1) Depth... | ecosystem: Environmental > Aquatic > Freshwater >... | reverse complement strand
CGCCAGCGCTTCTCCTCTCTTGGGCGGACGGGTGGTAACGCTTTGCCCCCGTAGGGGGCGGATGTTTGTAGTAATCGGCGTAGGAGAGACGGGCGCCCCAGCGGGGCGCGATGTTCCGAGCCAACACGGAACATCGCGCCCCGCTGGGGCGCCCGTCTCTCCTACGCCGATTACTACAAACATCCGCCCCCTACGGGGGCAAAGCGTTACCACCCGTCCGCCCAAGAGAGGAGAAGCGCTGGCGCCGACACCGGAAAAAGTCAGCTGTTGCGCATCTTCTTGTAGTTGGCCAGGCAGCGCTCGACCGTATCGAGCGGGGGAAATTCGCTGCCTTCCTGCTCGATGATGTAGTACTGGACTCCGCCGACGCGTTCGGCTGCCTCGAAAATCTTCTGCCAAGGCGCGGCGCCTTCCCCGAACAGGACTCGGTAACCTTTGCCCGGCTCCGGGGAGTAGTCCTTGCAGTGGACGGAAACAATGCGTCCCGGATTCTCCTCGATCCACTTGACGGGGTCGTATCCCACCTCGACGCACGTGCCGACGTCGAGTTGGAGGACGACATTGGATCCCGTGTTCTTTGCCAGAAGCTTAATAGGCAATTCGCCCTCGACAGCTCGGAACTCGGCCTGGTGGTTGTGATAGCCGACTTGCAAGCCGGCGGCCTTCGCCTTTTCCGCACCGAAGTTCAGCTGATCGGCGACCTTCTTCCAGCCGGCGAGGTCCGTCACCCGACCGGCGCTTGCCATCACGATGATCTTGCTGCCGATGATGTTGTTCAGTTCGATCGCCTTGGCAATGTTCTCGGGGAAGAAAGAATTAGCGCCGTTGTGCGTCGAGTAACACTTGATTCCCAAGTCGTCGAGCAGCTTCCGCACTTCTTTGGCGTACTCGGGGGTCCAGCCAAAGTACGGAGAGTAGAACTCCACACCCTCGTACCCGATCTTTGCCACCGCCCGAACGGTACCCATCAGGTCCTTTCCCAGCTCGTTCCTGACAGAGTAGAGCTCCAGCCCGACCGGGATCTTGTTTTTGGCCGTCGCCGTCTTGACTATCAAAGGCGCGGCCGCCATCGAAACCAGAAATGAGCGTCGCGAAAGGTTGTTAATCATGGCACGCCACGATATCACAGGGTCGGCTGTTGAAACAGGTGGCTTTTGGCTCGCGGGACTAGGGATTGATCGGATGGTGTGTCAGGTAGGAGGTTTCGACTGGGACGCCGTCCGTCACCGAGACCTTCAAAATGGCCTCGAAAGAATCGGGCGCACGTCCGGTCGCTGCTTTAAGGTGGTTGGCAAAGTCGCGGACCGAGGCAGGATTGGTTACGTATTCCGCAGCTGCCTGCGTTCCAAAGGTTGTAGTGCCGGCCAGCGTGAGAAGATGGTTGTTCTCCCCCAGGCCGTGCATCAGGCTGACAACCGCGAAATCCTCAAGCACGCCGTTCGATTGGAACTTTGGGGAATATATCCTCGGTTCCCCCGGCTGTGGATGCAGGTTCACGATGGAAACAGCCGATTTCTCGGAATCAAATCGAAACGCAAATGTCTGGCGCGAGGGCAGTCGACTGAGCAGGTCCCGTTCCCGAGGCAGGCCCAGAATTACGAGATTCTCGGTTTTCACGTCGTCCCAGGCAAGAAATGCCGCGCGTTTGACCCGAAAGCCCTTTCCCACCCGAGTGAACAGCCGGCTTAAGGAGGCGATGCCCATCACTTCTCCCGCTCCGGTGTAGTGTTCGGGGATAAGCGTTTCCATTTGTTGCCCGCCTTCGCTGCCGCCCGGCCGGCCAACTGGATGGTCGGGGCTTCTATTCTCCGCGGGGGCAAAGCCCACCGGCGGTAGATACCCGAACTCTTCGCTGGCGCCTCCCTGAATGAAAGTGCTGCTGTAGACGATTATGACCGGACGTCCCCGCTCGAGGAAGCTCTTCCAGAGCACCGATAGAGTATCGACATCGCCTTGTGAGAAATAGAGCGGGACAAGTGGTGACTGGAAGCTGATGAGTTGCGATCGGTAATGGAGGGCCAGTGCGGCGGCGGTGACGCAAACAACACCAAGGACCAACGCAAGTTGGTTCAAGCGGCGCCGAGTCGGCGGGACAGGAACGGGCATAGGTTCCTCGACCGGCCGCATTGAAGAGATGACTTCCGCAGCTTCAGGCTCCTTTGGCTCATCGACGGGCGGTTGGTCCCTGGTGCGGAAGATCGGAATGTAGTGACCCTTCGGCAGTTCGATGATCCACTTGTCATCGGCGCCGCCGTTTGCGTAATACTCTTGGAGTTTGGTTCGGAGCCTGCCCGCCTGCACCCGAACTGTCGAATCGATCCTCGAATCGTACTTCGAGTTCCGAAACACCTCGTTCGCGATCGTATATTCCTTTAATTCGCACGACGGGTCATCGAGCGCGGCATGAACGATGAAGGTGAGGAAGGTTTTGAGATTGGCGGAGCCGTGGAAAGTCCGGCTCTGCAGAATCCTGGATAACTGCTCCAGTTTTTCCTGCTTTTCGCTTCTCATTGGGCAGCCCGGCCGTTACATCGAACGTTACATAATTACCAGCAAACCGATCAGAAACAGGAACTTCGTTTGGTAGTCACGCCAATTATACGCACTTTTACGTCCGCAGCAACCAGTCTTGAGCAGATAGTGCCAATCGTTGAATTTGTCTGCAAGGCGACTCAGGTTCGCACTCGCACCGGACCCGACCCTTGACCGGGTCCGACGCGCGCTGGAGGCCGGCCCGTTCTCTAGTATTTGGACCCGGCCTCCGGCGATCGTGGATTCCCAAGCCGCCTCGCACTATAAGGTTGACCTCGACTCAAGGGCAGGGTAAAAGGGCCGGGGTCACAGCAAGGAGGTCAAGTGACTGTTTTAGTTGTCAGCTTTTGCACTTGCCTCCTTGCTCGTCTGCCTCAAGTGTTGATTTTCCTTCCACGCCGCAAGGCTGTTGAAACGACCTCTAGCAGATCGGCAATCTCCCGCATCCCAGGCGGATTGGCCTTTTTCCCAAAAGGGGGACAAATGAAAAAAGCATTGGTATCCGTCGTCCTGGCGCTGGTCCTCGTCGCATCATCCGCGGTTTCCGCGCAGGTGCTTTATGGGACCATTGTCGGAAACGTCAAGGACCCGAGCGGCGGAGTGATTCCAGGCGCCTCGGTCACCGTGACGAATCAGCAAACCAATCAGTCGCAGGAGCTCGTCACCAACGACACTGGCATCTACACCGCCCGCAACCTGCAAGCCGGGACCTATACGGTGAAGATCAGCCTCGCCGGTTTTAAGGAATTCATCCAAACGGGGATCAGTGTCACCCCAAACAACGTGACGCGCCTGGACGCGGAACTGGTCGTTGGAGAAGTTAATCAGAGCATAACCGTCTCAGGCAGCTCTGCGGGACAGTTGCAGACAGACACCACCGATGTCAGGCAGGAACTGCTGTCGAAGGAGATCACCGAGCTTCCGTCCAATCTCTATCGCAACTACCAAAGCCTGATGGACCTCGTACCTGGCGCAACGCCAAGCGCCTTCCAGAACGCCAGTATGGATCTTCCTCAGCGGTCGCTGACGACCAATGTCAACGGGGCGGCCCGGAACAGCAATAACACGCGGCTGGACGGCGTCAACAACATGATGGCCTACTACCCGCACCAGACCCTGTACATCCCTCCTCAGGAGTCGGTCAACACGGTCAACGTAGCGACTAACAGCTTCGATGCCGAACAGGGGATGGCCGGCGGAGCAGCGATTACTGTGCAGACCAAGTCCGGCAACAATGATTTCCACGGAGTCGCTTTCGAATACCTGAACAACAGCGCCCTGAGTGCCAGAAATTTCTTTACCCCGCAGGGAAGTGGGGTACCGAAGAAGATCGTCAACATGTACGGCGGTACTTTCGGCGGACCGATCAAGAAGGACAAGCTCTTCTTCTTTTTCAGCTACGAAGCGATGCGCGACCGCTCGTCGTACTCGTCCTTGACCACCATTCCAACTGCGGAATTGAGAAACGGCGACTTCAGCGCAACGGGTGTCAAGCTGTACGACCCAAACACCGGAAATGTGGACGGGTCGGGTCGCACTCAGTTTGCGAACGCGATCATTCCGGCCGACCGGATCAGCTCGGTCGCCCAAAAGATGCTCGCCCTGGTTCCGCAACCGAACCTTCCCGGTTTTGTCGACAACTACTACATTTCTGCTCCGATGGTTTTCGACCGTAACAACTATGACACACGGCTCGATTGGATGGTCAACCCACAGACGACGATCTGGGGAAAGTACAGCATCATGCAGGCGACCGTCGATGCCCAGTATTCCCTGGGTGATGCCGGCGGCCCCGGCCTCAGTGACGGAGGCGCTGGCAAGGGATCCACTCGCATCCAGCTAGCCTCGATAGGCCTGAGCAAGATGTTCTCCTCGACCTTCCTCGTCGACGGCACGATGGGGTGGAGCCGCTACGGGTTCAGCTCAATCGGACCTGATTACGGAACCAACTACGCACTCGATGTCTTCGGGATACCGGGGACCAACGGCCCGGATCCACGCCAGAGCGGCCTCCCGAATTTCGCGATCACTGGCTACACCAGTCTGGGCGCTACCGACTCTTGGATCCCGACTGATCGCCGGGACAACACCTATACGAGTTCCTGGAATGCCAGCTGGTTGAAGGGATCTCACGATATTCGCTTCGGCTCCGATATCGATCGGCGTCACATCAACCATTGGCAGGCGGGTACGGAAGCGATGGGCCCCCGCGGCGGCTTTCGATTCACTGGAGGCATTTCTGCCCTCAAAGGAGGCTCCTCTCCGAGCCGCTTCAATTCCATGGCTGACTTCCTGCTTGGCATGCCGTTCAGCACCACGAAAACCGAGTTGATCCAAGCGACCATTCGCGAATGGACCTTCGGCCTCTATTTCAGGGATCGATGGCAGGTCACCCAGAACCTCACTCTGACCCTCGGCCTGCGGTGGGAAAACTACCCCATGCCGACCCGCGATCATCGAGGTATCGAAAGATATGATCCCGAGACCAACCTGGTGACAATCGGCGGGATCGCCGGAAATCCGGATGCAGCAGGTGCAGAGGCTGGGAAGAAGGACTTTGCCCCGCGGCTTGGCTTTGCCTACCGAATGGGCTCGAAGTCAGTGCTCAGGGCCGGCTACGGCATCACGATCGACCCGTTCTCGATTGGCCGCGCCATGCGTTCCAACTATCCCATTGTCAACACTCTCACTGTCGAGGGATCGAATTCCTTCCAACCCTACGCTCCGATCAGCCAGGGCATTCCTCCCATCACTTTCCCGGATATCAGCTCGGGCAGCCTCCCTTTGCCTACCAATATCGAGACCGCATTCCTGCCGGCAGGAACCTTCCGACGCGGCTACATTCAGTCCTGGAACCTGACATACGAGCGTCACCTGCCTTTTGGGATGGTCGGCTCCGTCGGATACGTCGCGACTCGCAGTATCCGTCAAAGAACCTCTCTCGAGGTCAACGCGGCACCTCCCGGCGGCGGATCCAAAGGAAGAGCGCTGTTCCAGAAATTCGGCCGGACCGCGGGCACCGAGATGCACACCGCGTGGCAGAACGCCCTGTATGACTCTCTTCAGACTTCGCTCAACCGCAAGTTCGCGGGCGGTCTGTATATGAAGACCTCCTACACCTGGAGCAAGGGCATCGGCTACAACGACGACAGCAATGGTCGTCCTATGTTCCTCTACCCGGAAGTCTGGGCCAAGAACCGAGCCGTGCAGAGCTACGATCGGACGCACGTTTTCCGGCAAGCCTTCATCTATGAACTGCCGTTTGGCGCCAGCCGCAAGTGGGCTCAAAGCGGTTTCGTCAGCCGGGTGATCGGAGGCTGGCAGGTGAACGGAATCTTCAGCTCTTACACGGGCCTGCCCTTCACCGTCACCGCCAACGGCGCCTCGTTAAACGCCCCCGGCAACACGCAGGTTGCCGACCAGGTGTTGCAGGAAGTGGAGAAGCTGGGCGGAATTGGAAAAGGATCGCCCTGGCTCGATCCGCTGGCCTTTCGTCCGGTCACCGAGGTCCGCTTCGGGAATGTCGGCCGGAACAGCCTGCGGGGACCTGGCCTGGTGGGTCTCGACATGTGCTTGTTCCGCAGCATGCGGCTGAGCGAAAAGGTCGAGATGCAAGTGCGGGCGGAGGGATTCAATATCACCAATACTCCGCACTTCCTGAATCCAACGGCCAACGCTTCGGAACTGACCTTCAACACTGACGGGACGCTGAAATCAGCGGGGTCTTTCATGTCCATCACCCGCGCGGCCGGGGATCAGCGAAATTTCCGGTTCGGCGTACGGCTCAGTTTCTAGCCGAATGTGTCATTCGACCCGGACTTGGCTGCAAAGCGAGGCCCGGGTCGAACCGATCTGCAAGCCTTTCCTTCGAATTAAGCTCATGAAAAGGCTGGTCTTCATCGGTTGCTGGATACTTGTGTTGAACTGCGCTGCTAGCTGGGAGCAGCCGCGGAAGAACGCGGAGAGCGCGCGGATCGATCCGCGCGCTCTCCGCGTTGATCCGCGGGTGCTCCACCAGCTGAGCGGCCAGGTGACGAACGAAGAGAATCAGCCAATCAATGGAGCGATTGTGCGGGCGGGGAGTCCAACCGAACTCCCTCGGGAGGTTCTCACGGACCGAGCTGGTTGCTTCCTTTTTCCCAGCCTCTCCTCCGGCGCGTGGAAAGTGGAAGTGAGCGCAGCCGGATTTGTTACGACGAGCCAGGCAGTGAGCCTCGACGACTCCTCGCCCGCCCCTCGACTTGCCATCCGGATGCCGAGATCCAGGCGCCTCGAGGCGGTCAAAGGGGCCGAGGAGAAGAACCCGAATCAATTCATAAGCAAGATCGATCTGAACGCGATGCGAGATCTGCTCCGCCGCAACGTGATCGATCCCGAATTCCTTGAGATGGACGCCACCGAGGCGCTATTCGGCGCCGAGTTCGGAACCCCGCTCCGACGGCTATTTCTCGCCAAACCGTCCGGGCGCGAGAAGCAGCTTCACGGCGCCCTTTTCTGGTCGCATGAAAACAGTGCTCTTAACGCCCGGCCCTTTTTTAATGCCGGACCGCTGCGGCCTTCCCGGCGCAATCAATTCGGGGTGTCACTGGGCGCGCCTGTAACTCAGGCGATCTCGCTTTCCGGGCATCTCGAACTCGTGCGCGAATCCGGATTCGTGAACGGCAATGTGCGAGTGCCCCTGCCGGAAGAACGGACCCCGCAATCGGGCGATCCGATCACGGACCGCATCATTGGCGCCCTGCTCAAGGGTTACCCGGATGAAGATCCTAATCTTCCGGCAGTTTTGGCCCGCCAGCTGAATACCAACGCGCTGCGGCGGATCACGAGCACCGACGCCAGCATCCGCACGGATGTCGAGTTGGGCCAGAGACAGAACCTGGCCGCGCGCTATGTCATGTCCGACTCCGCCGAAGATCCTTTTGAACTGGTCGCCGGGGAAAACCCGAAAACGGAGCTGCGTCCGCAGAGTTTCTCGATTTCCGACACTCTCGACTGGTCCCCGGCCACCCACCTGGTCGTTTCGACCTATTTCGACCGGCTGCGGGCCCTTTTGCTGCCGACGGACCGTTTCCGCTCGCTGCTCACCCCGATCGGCCTTGCCGATGTCCCGGACATTGATTTCGGCGGAGATTTTGCGGATCTGTCCCCGCTAGGCCCCGGGTCACAATTTCCTAGAAGACGCTACCAGAATCGGTTTGGCGGTTTCGTCGCCTTGGGAAAATCGGTCGGCCGAAACGATCTGCGCCTGGGCGGGAGTGTGTTGCGAGTTCAGACCAATGATCTGCAAAGCAACAACACCCGAGGCAAGTTTGTTTTCAGTAATAATTTCGGCCGCACCGCGATCGAGAATTTCCTGCATGGCACCCCGAGCAAGTTCACGGTCGCCGTCGGGGATCTCTACCGCGGGTTCAGGCATTCCGAGTACAGCCTTTACCTGAGCGACAACCGTCGGCTGGGGCGGTCTCTGTCCCTGACCCTGGGGGTCCGGTATGAGGTGGTTACGGCGCCGATCGAGGTGAACGGGCTGACCTCGGTTCCCTTCCAGAGCGACCGAAACAACTGGGCGCCAACCCTCGGTTTCAGCTGGGCGCCCGCCGGTAACGCTTTCGTGGTTCGGGCCGGGTACGGCATCTCGTTCAGCCACATCTTCCCCGCTACTTACCAGATGGCCCGGTTCAACCCTCCGCAGGTCCAGACAATCAGCATACAAAACCCAAGCCTTTCGAATCCCCTCGAGGGGATCGATCTGAGCGCTAACGTCAAGAAGTCGGAACTGCTCCTCCTCAGCCCGGACCTGGTCTCGCCGTATGCCCATCAATACAACCTGCTGATTCAGAAGCAACTTGGTTCTACCTTCGTTCAGGCCGGCTACGTCGGTAATCGCACGGTCAAGCTTTTCTTTCCTTATGTCACGAACCGAGCCGTCCCGGTTCCTGGCATCCCGGCAACCACTGCCACAATCGACCAGCGAAGACCAGACCCGCGGTTTCTTTCGATTCAAACGATCATTAACAGCGGAATGCTCTACTACGACGGCCTCAAGGTGGGAGTTCAGCAGCGGATGAAGCGGATGGGCCTGGATATCAACTACATCTTCTCCAAGGCGCTGACGAGCGGCTACGAGTTTTACAACACCCTTAACGCCGAGAAATCGATGCCGCTCAGTCAGAACAACCAAGACTTCCAGGCCGACCTGAAGAGCCCGTCCGAGCTTGACGCCCGCCACTCGTTCACCTGCAATCTCAATTACGAAGTCGGCCAGTTCCATTCGAAGGGGGTGGGGCAGCTTCTGTCTGGCTGGCGACTGACGGTGTCAACCAAGTACCGCACCGGCAACTGGTTCAACATGTCGACCAGCTCCGATGCCCCCGGTTTCGGGAACGTTGACGGCGAGGGAGACGATCGACCGAACGTCCTGGAGCCGAGAATCCTGGGCAGCCTCGTCGATGACCCCGACACCTGCTCCTCCGTCTTTAATCCGATTTACTTCAACACGGATATTGCCCCGGGGGGCCGGGGGAACATCGGACTGCGGGTCTTCCGCAAAGACGCCCTCAACAGCACGAACCTTTCGTTCAGCCGTCGCTTCGCCCTGACTGAAAGTCGAAGCGTGCGCTGGAGGACCGATATTTACAACTTCTTCAATCATCCACAGTTCCAGCGGCCGGGCGATGTCTTCCCTTCTCCCACTTTCGGCAAAATCGTCGATACGCAGAACAAGGGGAGAGTCATCCAGTCGACCATCGAGGTGAGTTTTTAAGGGGGACCTATGAAAATGGCCAGAAATGTCCTTTTGATTCTGTTCGCACTCTGCCTGACCGCAGCGACTGCTGTCGCTCAGGGCCAGCCTGAAATTCCGTATGCAGGCGACGCTCCGATCACGCCGAACGTCCGGCCGGTCATCGTGGTGACCGGCACTGATTACGACATGGGCTTTCAGTGGTACAAGCAACTGGTCCAGATCTACGGCAAACAGCCGCTTCTGGAGCGGGCCGACCGCGAGTTCAGCAAGGATGAGCTCGAAGCATTGAAAGCCTGGGATTATCACATCAAGAAACACGTGCCCTACATGACGGACCTTCTCAAGGGAATGGTGGCGGCCGCGAAAGAAGAGGGCATCCCGCTGACCTACGAAGAAATGCTGGCGAAATGGTGCGGGCACGCGTACCTCATCCCGCCCGTGAAGGCCAAGGAGAAACTGCCCAAGGACTTGCTCAGTGATGCCGGGTGTCGCTCTTGTGACAAGGAAGAATCGGACTGCAGCGGCTGGGCCGCCTGGGGAACTGCAACCAAAGACGGCCGGCTGATCGCCGGCGGCAGTGGCGATCACGAGATCATCATTGGCGAGAACGAGATCTCGGACTTCGAGTACATGCTCATGATGATTCCCAAGGACGGGAATAACCTGCTCGTCTCGACGTCCACCGGATGCTGCTGGCATTCCTCAATGAACAACAAAGGCGTGGCGATGTTCCACCACGGAGCCACCGGCTACTACAAGCGCTATCGGACACCCGAGCAGCAGGACTACGGCTACGGAGTCCCGAATGTAATGATCACGCTGCACGCCCTGCGTTACGCCAAAAGCGCTCCCGAAGCGCAGAACCTGATTCTCTCCCTCCCCAGCCCTGACGGCCGCGTTGGCGGCGCGTGGGCCGACGTGAACGGGAATGCGTTCGTGATCGAGAACCGCGACAATCCGAGAGTCATCCGCAAGCCGGGCGATAACGGGGAGAAGGACTTCATTTACTCTACCAATAATCTCCTGGGCAAGGAGCTCGGTGACGCCTACGACTCACCGGGGAAACCGGCTGAATTCGTCGAACACGCGGGATGGTTCGGGACTTATGCCAGTCGGGAGAGTATTCCCCGCAATCTGGGCGTTTGGAATGTCCTGCACAACTATCACGGCCTGGTTGACCTCAGCTTTGCCGAAATGATGTGGCGGTTTGGGCCGGACCCGGCGCCGCGCTACAGCTCGTTTGAACAGATGGACGAGGACTTCGACAAGCTGCGGGGACAGACCTGGAATTCGACCATCAGCGAAACGGGCAATGCCCACGTTGGAATCCTGGTCCCGGACAACGGTGACAAAGGCTTCATGCGAATCTCGCAGGGCTGCCTCAATCCCGTCAACTATCCTCACTGGCCGGGCGGACGAATCTTCCGTGTGGCGCCGACGTACAGCTTCTATCAGCTTCAACTGGACGCGACTGCACAAAAGGTGGCCTCCGATTGCCGTGAAAGGGCCAGGTACGAGATGGCCTACGCCAACCAGGAACTGCGCAAGTTGACGTACAAAGACGTTCCCTATGCCCCGCTGGATGCGATCTTCAACGACGCGGCCACCGAGTGGCAAAAGGGCCAGTACTATCTGTCCCGGGCTCACGCTACGAAGGATAACGAGTCAGTCAACTTCCTCGCGAAAGCAACGCGCTCGTTCTCGCGCGCCCAGGCCCTGGCCGAGCAGGTCTACAACAGCCTGGTCCCGCCGGCAAAGCGTCCCGAGGACCTTGGATTGAGGCCCTGGCTGGGATCGTGGGGCGACTGGGCCAAGCGAGAAGGAACCCCGAGGAAAAACTAAAGCAATTGGCGATTGAACCAATTGACGATTGAACCAATTGACGATTGACGATTCAAGGCATTGAAAACATCGATTGTTGACTCGTGCGGACAAGGCTGGTCGCAGTTCTTAATCGTCAATAGATGGAGGCATTCATGAGACACCTACGGCTCTTAGACAGGCTTGGATTCGTTGTGTTGGGCGTGCTCTTGGTGGTGGTACTCTCGGCGTGGTACAACGACCAGCCGAAGTCGGTTCCGCAAGCTCCCGAAATCCCGTACGCGGGCGAAGTCCCGCTTCTCCCCAATGTCCGGCCGGTTTTGATCTTAAAGGGATCAGACTACGACATGGGTTTCCAGCACGCCACTCAGCTGGTCCAAATCTTCGGTACGCACTACCTCGAGGGCGCAGCCAAAGTGAAGCGCGGGCCGAAGAACCTCGCTGTCCTCAGGAAATCCGAGGGCTACATCAAAAAGTACACTCCCTGGGCGATTGACTACGTCAAGGGCATGACCGAAGGCTGCGTCGCGGCTGGTATAGCCATGAGCTATGACCAGATGCTCGCTCACTTCGTCAGCGAAAAAACCTCGCCGCCGGATGAAGAGGGAGGAGCCGATTCGGATTGCAGCGGATGGGCCGCGTGGGGGAGCACCACCAAAGACGGGAAGTTGATCTGCGGCGGAAGCGGCGACCACGAGATGCACGTCGGTTCCAAGTACCAATACCGGTACGAGATCAGCCTGATGCTCTTCCCCGAAACCGGCTCTCCCTACGTCTTTTGTCCGCCCAGCGGAGGCGCCGGCCACCCGGGGATGAACAACAAGGGAGTCGTGTACGTCCACCATGGCACAACGGGCTATCGAGGTCGCTACCTGGATCCCAAGGCTGACGGGACGGGTGAAGGCGTGCCGCGCGTACTGCTCCTGATGCACTGCCTGCGTTTCGCAAATTCGGCGGAACACGCCAAGGACCTCGCCATCTCGATCCCGAATCCGGGTGGCAGGCAGGGCGGAATCTGGGCGGATGTGACCGGTAAGGCTCTGGTCATCGAGAACCGTGAGAATCCTCAGATTATCCGCCGCCCCGGCGATTACGGCGAGAAGGACTTCCTCTTCGCCACCAACAACCTTTTCTCCGATCAGTTGAAAGACGCCTATCATCCGCCGGCGGGCCAGAAAGTGGTCTTCATCCCCCACGCCGGCTGGCTCGGCACCGAGGGAAGCCTGGGAAGCATCGGACGCAATCTAGGCCTGTGGAACCTCTTTACCAACTACCAGGGGAAAGTGGACCTTGAGTTTGCGAAGATGATCTGGCGATTCAAAGGGCCTTCTCTGCCCTACGACACTATCGACGAGGCGGTCGCCGACTATGAAAAGTCGCAGGCCAGACTCTGGAATGCCCACGTCAGCCAGCCCGGCAATTCGGTCGTTACCGTTCTGCAGCCCGATGCGGGCGATAAAGGAGTTATCCACGTTTCGCACGGCTGTCCCGTCCGCGGGAATGATTCGCCGACGTACCAGGGCGGCGTCATCGTGCGTCTCAACCCGACGTTCACGTTCTTCGAGCTTCAACTTGCCGCGAAGCCCAACGATGTGGCAAAGGCGGCGAAGACTCGAGCACGCTACGATCTCTGGAATGCCTATCAGGCGCTGTCCAAGCTCGATTACTCAGATCCTCGATACGACCGTCTGGATGGCATTTTGAACGACGCCGCAGCCGAATGGCAAAAAGGCAACTTCTACTTGGAGGAAGCGGCTGATTCGAGTGCTACTGAGGCGACCGTCGGGGTTGCCAAAGGCGTCAGGTGCTTCACCAAAGCGCAGTGCTACGCGAGAGAGGTGAGCGAGATCATCAAGCCTGCGCCAAAACGGCCTGAAGATCTCGGGCTGCGTCCCTGGTTCGGTAACTGGGGCACTTGGGCCACGCGCGGCGAAAACTAGGAAAAGCGAGAAAAACCATGCCAGAGCCTCAACAAGCAAACAGGCAAAGTCAGAACCCGGGGCGGGCGAAAGCCCCGGGGCTCCGCTTCAGAGCAAACCCCCTGGAAGCCGTAGGAATCGGCATCATCGGTGTCGGAAGTCGCGGCAAGCGCCACGTCACCGAGGTGATGGCAACTCCGGGAACCGAGCTTCGGGCGGTTTGCGACATTTACACAAAACGCCTCGACTGGGCAGTCAAAACCGGGAAGGAGAGGGCCCCGAACATCAAAGGCTACAAGGACTACCGCGAACTGCTGGCAGACAAGGACGTAGACGCCATTATTGTGGCCACTCCCGATCACTGGCATTCGAAGATGACCATCGAGGGGGCGGTCGCTGGCAAGGATGTCTACGTCCAGAAGTGCCTGACGCGAACGATCGGAGAAGCCAAGGCAATCGTCAAGGCCGTCAAGGACAACAAGCGGGTGCTCCAGCTTGGACACACAAGGCGGAGCCAGCCTATTTACCACCGGATGAAGGAGATCTATGGCACCGGACTGCTCGGGCAGGTGTCGATCGTCAATATCACCATGTTCCGAAATACGGCCGAAGGCGCCTGGATCTGGGAGATAGAGCCGGACGGCGGCCCTGACACCATCGACTGGGAGGAATTCCAGGGGAACGCGCCGAAGCGTGATTTTGATGCCGACCGATACTTCCGTTGGCGAAAATACTGGGACTACGGGACAGGCATCTCGGGCGACCTGCTCAGCCATGAGTGGGACGCTGTCAATTTCATCATGGATCTCGGCATCCCTTCGACCTGCATCGCTTCGGGCGGGATCTACGAGTGGAAGGACAAACGCGAAGTCCCGGACGTCTTCAATGTCGTTTACGACTACCCGGACAAGAAACTCGCCGTCGTTTGGAACTGCACGTTCGCGAATTCAGCGTTCGGCATCTCTACCGGGACCGAGATTTTCGGCAAGAATGCCGCTATTCGGTACCACTACAAAGGCGGGTATGTTGAGGTCTACGTGGAACCGGAAAGCGACACCGACCTCGGTTTCATTGAAGAACTGACCAAGGAACAGCCGGACATCCGTAGCGGCAAAGCGCCCCTTTATCGGTACGCCGAAGACGACAAGCTGTACGTCACTAGCCACTTTCAGAACTTCGTGGAGTGTGTCAGATCGCGGGCGAAGCCTCGGTGCTGCGAGGACCATGCGTTTCAAGAGGCGGTCACCGCGGTGATGTCGGTCGAGGCGTACAAAGGAAGGAAAATGGTCGCCTGGGATCCGGCCAGCCAGACGATTGTGGACGCAGCGCGCGGCCGGGCGACGTAGAGCTTTTTGTTGTGGCCGGTGATCCGGCCACAATTCGGAATAACGTATATGTGCAAAACAGCCAAGTACTTTGCCTTAATTCTCGTGGGCTTATTGCTTGCACCGATGCTCCTTGCCGGTGATCAGCCCAACAACACCCTCACCTCTGGTGAAATCGAGGAGGGCTGGAAGCTGCTCTTTGACGGGAAAACACTCAACGGCTGGCAGCTGGCGACGCCGGAAACCTGGAAAGCGGAGAGCGGCACGCTCGCCTGGTCTAAAGAGGGCGGGATGGGCGCCGAAGGCATGATTTGGACCGTCGATCAGTATGGGGATTTCATCTTCGAATGCGAATTCAAGATCGAGTCCAGGGTGAACAGCGGAGTTTTTTTTCGGACTTCTGACCTGAAGGACCCGGTTCAGACCGGCTTCGAGATGCAAATCAACGATACTTTTGCCCGGCCGGTGCATACGAGCGGCCCCGCGCACAATTGCGGCGCCCTTTACGGAGTCGTCGCTCCCAGTCACAACGCGGCCAAACCAGCGGGCGAATGGAACCACGCAGTGATCATGGCGAAAGGGAGCATCGTTTCCATTTCGGTCAACGGAGACCAGGTCGTGTCGACCGTGGATCTTAACCTTTACACCGAGGCAAACAAGAACCTCGACGGAACGCCGAACAAGTTCAACCGGCCGCTCAAGGATTTCGCCCGGGTTGGACACATCGGGTTTCAGCAGCACGGTGGAAGAGTCTGGTTTCGCAACATCAAAATCAAGAAGCTTTAAGGTCACAGGTGCGCAAATGAAAGAACCTGAGAAGATTTCAAGAAGAGCATTTGCCGGCCGAACGGTCATGGCTGCGGCTGGTGTGGGCTCGCTCTCTCGCGCCTTCGGCGCCAATGCGCCGTCGGAGACGATCGGCATCGGCATCATCGGAGTCGGAGGTAAGGGGACGGATCATCTGAAGGAACTGCTCGGGATTGCGGGCGCCGAGATCCGGGGCATTTCGGATGTCTACACGGCCCGGCTCGACCGAGCGCTGACCACGGTCCGGGCGAAAAACCCGAGCGTCAAGGGCTATCCGGAATACCGCGAGCTGCTCGCAAGCAAAGACATCGACGCGGTCGTGATCGCAACCCCCGATCACTGGCACTCCAAGATCACCATCGATGCGGCCGACGCCGGAAAGGACGTTTACGTCGAGAAAGGTATGACCCGGACACTGCCGGAAGCCAAGGCCATGGTGGAGGCGGTCAAGCGGAACAAACGTGTGATGCAGCTCGGGCATCAGCGCAGCAGCAGTCCGGTCAGCTGGAAAGTGCGCGAGATTCACCAGGCAGGCACGCTCGGGCACGTCTCGCTCGTCACGATCAGCCGGTTCCGCAACTCCAAAGAGGGCGAATGGAACTACCGGATTGCCCCGGACGCCGGTCCGCATAACATCAACTGGGACAAGTTCCTGGGAAGCGCGCCGAAGCGGCCCTACGACGCCGACAGGTTTTTCCGTTGGCGCAAGTACTGGGATTACGGCACGGGAATCTCGGGCGATCTTCTCAGTCACGAATGGAATGCCGTCAACCTGATGCTGGGGATGGGCATACCCAAAACTTGCGTCGCGTCCGGCGGGATCTACTACTGGACCGACGGGCGCGAGGTGCCGGACGTTCTTAACGTGCTTTACGAATACCCCGAGAAGGATCTCTCACTCACCTTCAGCAGCACATTCAGCAACTCCCGGGCCGGACGGGAAAGCGAAACCCGCATTTTCGGAAGGAACGCGACGATCGAGATAACGAAGGACTTGGCCATGTTCCTCGAGCCGTACGGCGACAAGAACCTGCAGGCCATCGACCAGGCGCGCGAAAAGCTCAGGCAGTCGGGAGCCAAGGTCGGCAAGAAGGACCCCGTACCGGTTCTGACTTATACCCGGGAGCAGGGACAACCGTTTTCGACCCACATGCAGAACTGGATCGATTGCGTTCGCTCGCGCGAAAGGACCAGGTGTAACGAGGACGACGGGTTTGAGGAAGCGGTCATTCTCGTCATGTCCGTGATCTCCTACCAAGAGAAGCGGATGGTCACTTGGGACCCGGTTCGCAAAGAGATCGTGTAGGAACCGATTATTCCCTGGGAGCGCAGGCATCCTGCCTGGTTGTGCAGTCGGCGACGTCGATATTGCCATCTGCACAAGCAGGCAGGATGCCTGCGCTCCCAGGGAGCAAATCAAGGGAGACATCATGCCACATATCAATCGTCGCGACTTCTTCGCCAGATCCCTCACGGCAGCTGCCGCAGTCGGGGGATTGGTGCAGAGTTCAGCCACCGCCACCCCGCGAACCACACAGGACGGCATCTCGCTCGCCGAGTGGGCAGTCAATCAGGAAATCAAGGCCGGCCAGTTCACGACCCTCGACGTTCCTCGGCTCACCAGGGAGGAATACGGAATTAATGCGATCGAGTTCGTGAACACGCTCTTCGAGGCCCCGACTTACGGCTACCTGAAAAAGCTGAAGGCTAACGCAGAAAAATACAACGTTAAAATGCCGGTCCTGATGGTGGACGACGAAGGCGACCCGGTCGATCCGTCCAAAGAGGAAAGAAAGCGGTTTGTCATCAATCACCGGAAGTGGATCGACGCCGCTCAGTTTCTCGGTTGTCATTCGCTCAGGACTAATTGCCGAGGGACGGAGGGAATATCTAAGACTGAGGCCCTGAACTGGGCCGAGGATTCGTACAACGCGCTGCTCGAGTACGCCGTCCCCGCAAAGGTCATCGTCGTGATCGAGAACCATGGTGGGCTGTCGGACGATGCCGACTGGATGGTTACACTGATCAACCGAGTCAACAGCCTCTATTTCGGTTCGTACATCGACTGGCGCTGGAGAGAGCCCTCGGTCTTCGACAATGTTGCTTACTTGACCAAGATGCTCCCCTACGCCACCGGCATGTCCTATAAGAAGCAGCCCAGTGTCGAGCACTTCGAAAAGATGATCCGGGTGTGTCGGGACGGGGGCTACCGCGGCTACTACGCGATTGAGGAAAAAGGGCGGGAAGGCATCCTCTTCGCGAAGAAAGTGTTCGAAAGAGTCCTTTTTGGAAAAGTGTCAGCGTCGTAAAGTCGACCGTTCAAGCAGGCGCCAGAGCAGCCAGTTGGAAGGCCAGAAACTGAGTACGACATTCAGGACGATCAACGAGGCCAGGTACAGAGGGACCGGAAGCGTGTTCAGGCGGCCAAGAGGCGTTCGGTCAAAACCTTCCCACAGGCGGTACGCGCTGTTGATGTTCGCTTCTGCGGGGAGGAGGGTCGCGCTGAACACCAACAGGAAAGCGTACAGCAGCCCGGCTTCGATCCAGGCTTGACGCTTAAGCCCCGTACGCTTGAAAACTACAAACAGGAGCGCGGGAACAGAGAAGAAATGATTGAGGGTCTGCAGCCAATCTGCCCAGGTTGCTTTGTCCAGGTAAAACGTAATTCCCAGCCAGCGAGACCCGGTCAGCCACTTGCTGACGATGTCGCTGACCCAGATAAGGTGTCCCTCGAGCAGACAGACGAGAGCCACGGATACGACAGCCCGGTTAGCGAGCATTATTCCTATACCGCCAAGCAGCGTGGCGAAATGAGACAGCCAGAAACAGTTTTCGGGATGCCCGGACACCAAGCCCCGGAAGGCAACAAAAGCAAAGTGGGCGACAAGGAGTCCGCCAAGCACATATGACGTCCACTCCCGGTCGTCGGATCCAGCTTCCCCCATAGATCACGATCATAACCGGTTTGTCCGATTCAACGTGCCGTCGCGCCGGGCCCCCTATCGCCGGCTTTTCGTCGTCTGTCCAGTCAGCTGGCGGTCGGTTTCATCGGGCGTGATCTGCTCGAAGCTCACCAGCGTCTTCGTCCCGTCTTCCGATTCGATCTCTATGTCGCCTTCGGGCGTCTTCAACCAGACGCGCCTGGGCTTATTGACAATGCGCGTAACGTGCGACTCGGTTCTGAGGCCAGCCATGATCTCTATACGCCGTTCGGTGCCTTTGACATCGGCACTGATGCCAACCAGGGGCAGATTATTGACTTCTTCCTGATCACCGATGTCTCTGCCGATCACCTCGAGGTCAACAACCCACCCGGCGTGTTCCTTGCTGAAATCATCGAAGAACTGACGCCATTGGTTTTCCGGAATTTCTTTCGTTTGCATGGTGTAAAACCTCTTCTCGGCACGTCATCGCCACCGAGGCCGAGTCTGATTAGACGGATTGGACTGATCGGTCGGATGCGTCCGATCAGACTCAGGCCCGGGTGACAATCACGTCGCTTTCCGTGGAATACCGAAATTCTACACCGCCGTTATTCCGAGGGCGTAGAGGGGTTCACGAGGGCCGTAGATCCGGGGCCAAGCGCGGGGACCTGGCTTTCGTAAGCCTTGGCACGCGCGAGCCCGACCCAGTCCACCTGCATGTCGGCCGTCCCGCGGGCATGCTCTGCAGCTTGTTGCGGAAATGGTTCCCGACCGCCGCTTCCACATCGTCCACTTCGTCCACGTCGTCCACAAAGGGCCTGCCCTACAACGGCTTCGGCGGGGTGAAGAAGACGTCGTAATCGCCTTGAGGCACCGTCAAGGCGTAGTTGCCCGATGAATCAGTCAGCGTCTCAGCTCTGAAATTGAGCGTTGAGCCGGCCTTCGGGACTGCCAAGACCCGGACGCCAAGAAGCCCCTTGCCGGCGCTGTCCGTTACCCGACCCGAGAGCGTAGCAGGCGGCGGGAGGGCCGGGACATCGAAATTAAGGACAGAGTCAGCTTGAAAGGGATCGACAACCTGGCCCTGAGCGGGGACCTCGAGCTCCCCGCTCAGCACCGGGATCACGGCCGCTACACGGTAGGGCCGGTCGGCGGCGAGCGTCATCTGGTAAGAGCCGTCGCCAGGGTTTACGCTTGCCTGGCTCTCGACGTCCGGGACGTTGCAGGGCAAGGCGGCGTCCCCCGTTCCGGCCGCCGAAGTGTCCGATGCGATCACGAACGCATCGGCAACAGGGCCAGTCAGGGTCCCCGAGTTGATCACGCCCGAAAGCCTGGCGGTTGCCGGAACGTCAAAATTGGCCAGGACTGCGCTGCCGCTTAGCGGTACCGTGCCGAGGTTGAGAATGTTCAGGATCGCGGCGTTCCCGAGTCCCACGGACAAGCTGGCCGTGTAGTTGCCGTTGGGAAGCTGAGCCGCGTAGCTGCCATCTGCGGGAAGCAGCTTGTAGTACCCCGCATTTCCGTTATCGCCCCTCAAGGCCAAGGTCACTCCCTGGTTGCCGGGAAGCCGGTCCAGGCCAGTAACGGTTCCCGAAATCTGACGGCGAGCCGCTACGGGCACCGAGATGTTCCGTGCTGTGGACGATTGAACCGTCACAGGATTCGGGTCGGCAAAGAGTGTCTTCAGGGTGGCGCCGTCATTGGTTTCTCGGCGGCAGAGCGAAATAGTATACGTGCCAGCCGGGACAATCACGGCGTAGGAGTCGGTTGTTCCCTGAGTCCCAGGGGTAAGGGTCCCAGGAAAGACTTCGCGCGCGCTGTTTTGTGCCGCCAGCGATTCCGCGGTAAGCAGTGACGGCACAACAGACTGTAATCGGAGCTTTCCTGCGACTTTCAACCCGTCGTTGAGTGCAACATCCAAGGTCGTTTTGGAAGAAAGGTTGACATTGGTGCGGGCATCATCGAGAAGCCCGAGCTTGGGGGCCGTCGGGACCGTTCGCGCTGAATATCCTGGAATAACCGGCAACGTTGTGAAGGAAAGCGGACTGGCATTCTCCCTCAGCGTCACAGCCGCCACTCCAGCACTGGACTCGACTCCCAAGGTCCCCTTGAAGTCCGGCCGCCCAGGGAACAACTCGGAGGCAAAGGCCGCTTTCTGGCTTCCGGGGCCCAGGACCAGCGGGGCAGTGCGTGCGAGCTCCAGGCCGGACACGTCAACGAGTCGAACGCGGATCGTGACCGGGGCATTCAACGGATTGAAGAAAGCCACTCCGGTATCCAAATTCCCCGCGATTTCGACCGGCAGCGTGAATAGCGAGCTTAACTGCGAGTCGCCGACTCCCGCCTCTGTCAGGAACGCTCCGGCAGGATCCGAGAGCGTAAAGATCGCCGAGACGCCGATGGGGACCGTCGACGACACTTCAGCCGAACCGACCGACAACGGCCCAGAGCCATCGGTTTCCAGGAATGCCGAGGCGCCGGGGGCCAGGTTGCGAATGAAGCTCGATTCACCGCTGGCCTGCCCACCGGGGATGGTCACCAGAAATGGCGTACCATCAGGTTTCTTCAGATTGAAACTGACATTCCCGCTGGTAGAAGAGTTGTTGAAGACGATAAAAGTCGTCCTCATCTTCGTCCCCGACGAAGAGTCAAGCCCGTTGGCGACCTGTGGCAGATTGAACTGCGTCCTCGCATCCTGTTTGGAAACGACCGGAAGCGTAGTGTTCGAGAGCCGGGCGCGGTTCTGCCGCAACGCCACAGCGGAAAGCGGCCGGGTACTGGAGATCGCCAGTGTCCCGCGGAAATCAAAAAAGTTCGGGAACAACCCGTCGCTGCCGGCCACAAAAAGCGCGCGATGGCGTCCGGCTCGGATGGTTTCCGTTCGTGCTGTATCGACCGGATTGCCGTCGATGTTCCGCAAAGTGAAGGTTACGGTGGCGTCCCCGCTCCCCGGATTAAAAAGGGCAAGACCGGTGTTGAAGAGAAAGGTGGTGTCGACGGGAAGAGTGAAGTCCGTCTGCAGATCTGACGCTCCCACGCCTGCCTCAGTTACGAGGTTCTTAGCCGAATCATAGAGCGTAAAAATCGCCGAAACCCCGATGGCATCAGACGAGATAATTCGAGCAGCACCGCCTTTCAGCGTATTCGAACCATCGGTTTGCAGAATGCGATTCTCTCCGGGTTTGACTTGCAGCGGACCGAATTGATCATCTTTCCCGAGCGTTGGTATGGTCACCGTGAAGGGTTGCCCATTGTCGTCCGTAAGTCGCAGCGTCACGTTGACCGTACCTGTTCCCGAGTTCACCAACACGAACGTCGTTCGCATGCTGCCGCCTGCGAAAGTGCCGTTGCCGAACTGCGGTATGTATGACTCTCGCGACTGTGCCGTGACGGAGACTCCAACGGAAACCAAAACCGTGAGACAAAGTGCGACCGGTTTGTATCCCATGTTCCCTCCTCCTGTTTCTGGGCGGGCGTGACCGGGGGGAGACTACCTGCAGTCAGCTTATACCCGCTTCTCAGGAGGGTTCAAATTGGAGTTGCAGCGTCTTGTATGGAGTGCGGCGGCAGAGGGAGGCCGATGTTTTATCAGGCCTACCGGCGACGCCGCTTTGGCTCACGGCGGAGCCGAGTAGTCTGCAAAAGCTTGGGGCGTGCTGATTGCCGATCCTCCCCTCCGGGGGGAACCAAAGCGGCGTCGCCGTTAGGCCTGATAATACATCGGCCTCCCTCTGCCGCCGCACTCCAGAAAAGACGCCGGCCCACTCACGCTCGCGGCACTGCTCCTTACAACGCCCTTTTCTCTTCCGCGATCCCGCACAGCGCTTCAAATTCCGGACCTGTCGAGGCGATCGGGCGATGGAAAACTTCGGCGATGATACCGGTCCAACCGTAGATGAAATACAGCCAGCCGTCCACGACAGTGAGGTGGCGCAACTGCGCCTGTGCGTTCGCCTGCTTCAGGAACACGAGGTCTCCGCGGTAGTTGAAGTCCCAGGCGAACCCGTGCTCTGGAAAAACGGCGTTATCGGTAATCGGCGAACCAGGAGCATCCTTCCCGAGGCCGGTCGCGTTCACGACCAGCGAGTGCGGGCCGAGCTTGCGCAATACCGTGTCGTTGTCTTCCGGGTGGGGTGTGAGGACGTACTCGATCGGGACCTCCACACGCATCTGCTGATGGATTCTCTGCATAGTCTCAAGGCGGGCCGGGGTGCGATTGGAGACGAAGATCCGTCCGGGCCGATTTCGGCCATGATCGGCTCGCAAAAGGTACGTCAGCAAGGCGAGGCTTGATCCGCCCGCCCCCATCACGAAAACATCCGCCTTGGTCTTCTCCCAGTGCCCGGCCGGCAGGAAACGTTCCAGCGATTGCCCGCTCGTGATCGGGTCCTTGGCGCCTCCCAGCAGCCGGCCCTGGTCTTTCCAGATACAGCTCACTTCGCCAAGCAGCGAGGCAAAATCGTCGAGTTGGTCGAACAGGTCACGGCAGGCGCTGACAAGATCGATTTTGTGCGTTGTAACGAGCGCGCCGTAGGAAAGGGGATCATGCTTGATGAACCGGACAACTTCCCGATAGTGCTCCGGCCGGTCATGAAGAGCGAGGTCCACGCCTCTGATTTCGTGGCCTGCCAGGCTGAGACGCTCCATCCATGCGGGAAAAACACGCATGATCATTGAACTGGCCGTCGTGACGCCGATGAAGTGAAGCGTCGGGCGCCGGGCGGGCGCCGGGTTAAACGCGTTCATTTTTCACGAACACTCGCAGGTCGCTTCTTTCCGACCCCTCAGGGCCGCGTGGATCATCGCGGTCGCGCATCCGACTCCGCTTTCTACGCTAATGGCCCCGGCGATACAGTTCAGCCGGCAGGCCCCGCATTCCATGCACGCCTGCGGGCGCGACAATACTGCTTTACGGCCGTTCATCTCAAAAACAGCGTGCGGACAAACCATCACGCAGACGCCGCAGCCGCTGCAGAGCTCCGCGTTATAGATTAGTGTGTTTTCCAGGTATGCGTTCAACATGTGCAGATCTCCGTTCAGCGAACAAAGGCAAAGACAATGGCGAGAATTGCGCCCGAAGCGAAAGTCAGAGCCATTACCGGGATGTACGCAAACATCTCTCGCCGCACTCCGGTGCGGGAGGTGAAAGTCGACGCGCCGGTGAAATTGAGCGCGACAAACGCGGTCACGGCCGGCATGCCGAGGAGAAACTCCAGCGCCTGCGCAGCCTGTTGCCACCACGCCCAGTCGGGATGGCCGCGAAAGCCCAGCCAGGCGAAGGGGAGTGCCACAAGTCCGCCCAAGAGAAACCCTTTCGTGCTAAAGTTCGGGGTCGGCAGCCAGGGCAGCAAAATGGGAAAAAGAGCCGCACCGGCCAGCACGCAGGCGACTGCCGCGAGCGCCCCTGTCCAACCGCCCAGGAAATAAAGGATGACGGCAGCAACGAGCATCCGCAGTAAGTAGTTTCGAACTTCTACGGGCAAGAGGATCATCCGGTCCCCAAGCGAGAAACGGACGCGCCTCATCTCGGCGGTCGCCTTGCCTGTCTTCAGGTACTCCGGCAGATCCGCCGCCCGAACCGGCCCGTACTCAACCCGGAAGCCCGTCCTCTTCTTGACAACGTGGGCGGCGACGCCGGGCGCGCCCAACTGGGGGAGGATCAGTCGCCGGTGAGAGACGACTTCCTGCAGACGCGTCTGATACACGCGGAGGACGATTTCATCCGT
>Ga0105092_10000343_pt1 | contig 23839 bp, 17 predicted proteins | sample PPLLak2March2015_FD_87021 | JGI IMG/M metagenome (GOLD analysis project Ga0105092, IMG submission 87021) | Freshwater sediment microbial communities from Prairie Pothole Lake near Jamestown, North Dakota, USA - PPLs Lake P7 Core (1) Depth... | ecosystem: Environmental > Aquatic > Freshwater >... | reverse complement strand
GAATCACAACTTTTTCATCAAAAAAAAACTTCACTATATCGTTAACTAAAATAGCTATATGAATTTATAATAGTGAATAAATTGTCGCTGAGAACGGTGGAGTTAAAGTGATACTTTAGGGCTGGTTCGGCTCATTTCAGGACACACCCCGTCTTCCGATATCCGCTAACGCTCTATCGGAGTCCACCCCTCTCGAGAGGGGAATTCTTTGATTTTTAAGCTATAAATACCCCTCTCCTCCCAGGTGAGGGGAAAGGGGTGAGGTTTTTTCACCAAAAACTTGACAATGAGCGTTTACTATATTAAATTATATCGGAGATGCTTATATAGCTATATAAGCAAAAGTTGCCGTTCTTTGAAAATATAGAGTTGAATTGAAGCATGTCGTAATATAGCTGCAAAATACTGCTAACGGATTTAGTTAGATTTTGGAAGGATGAAAAAAATATGTATTGAAAAGTGCACTAAAGAGTCAGGAGTTCAAGAGTCAGGAGTTCAAGAGTCAGGAGTTAAAGAGTCGGGAGTGAATATTTTATTTATAAAAAAGGCATCCTTTTTCAAGAACGCCTTTTTAAAATTAGGAATTTTCACTATTTCGCTATCTCATTATTTGATTAGTATCATTTTCTTTGTTTCACTAAAGCTTCCTGCCTCAAGCTTGTAAAAGTATACTCCACTTGAATAATCAGAAGCATCCCATTTAACTTCATAACTGCCTGTATTTTGTTTTTCGTTTACTAATGTTACAACTTCTCTTCCTGCTGCATCAAATATTATAAGCTTTACGTTATTGCTCATTGGTAATTGGTAATTAATAACCGTTGTTGGGTTAAAGGGATTTGGATAATTTTGTTTAAGCTCATACTTCATTGGAATTTCACTTCCGGGTTCATTTATTCCAACCATTATTGACGGCAGAGTTACATACCACGTTCCCTGAATTTCTGCAAGTGAAAGAGCTCTTCCGTAAATTCTGAACTCATCCATTTTCATTCCGCTTGATAGCGAAGATGCAAATGTTGTATGTGCACCAATTGAAATAGGTCCGTTGCCTGCACCTGTATAACCGGGCTGACTAACAGATACAACAAGAGCTCCGTTCTTATATGCTTTTAAAGTCATTGATGATGGGTCCCATACATAATGGATATAAACTGTTTGACCTTTTATAACAGGTACCCTAACATCAGTAGCACCGTTCATTCTAAGCATAATGGCAGTATCAGAAGCGCCGACACCGCCGCTGCCTCCGTAATAAATTCTGAAATTTTGAGTTAACTCACCAAAGAGGTATACAGCATTGCCAGGGTTAGAACCAAGCATAATATTGCTTAACCAGAAACCTATAGTCCATCCGGTTGGCGGTAAATAGAAAGCGGCAGAATCTGTGCACCTGTGAGTTGTACCTGTATTACCTCCTCCGATAAGTGCACTATCGAACATACCGCCGGTTTGTATTGTATGACCCATTACATGAGCTAATTGAGAACCGTTGCCGGGTAAAGCATAATTAGGAGTTATAACAGAACCATTGTTAAATTTAAGATAAAGAATATCAGGCACTTTATAAAGCGTTGCCCAGGAAGGTATTACAGTAAATGTGTTATTACTCATATCTGTTAACGATGAGCCGGCATCTGTAATTCTTATTTTATAATTCGTTGAAGTTGCAGATGGAACAGTCCATACATATTTAAAATTAGATGCAGGTACAGATGCTGCAATTGAAGTCCATGAACTTCCGTTATTAGTAGTATAATCAATTGATATATTATTCGGACCGTTTGCGGACCATTTGATATTAACTGTTTCACCTTGTTGATAAACCTCACCGCCGTTAGGTGTAATTACATTAATAAATTGCTGCTGCCCTCCGCCGCCATCGGTGGTCTTTAATAATTTTCCTCCGCTGCCAACAACATACCCTGTGTTAGCATTAAGCATGAACATCCCATTCAATCCTTCTGTAGTTCCGGAATTTTGCATAAACCATGTTGTTCCTCCATCGGTTGTTTTCATCAGGACTCCGCTAAGACCGCATGAATAAGCTATCATTTCATTTATGGCAGATATACCTTCGAAATTATATGTATATCCAAAAGACGGAACCATATTTACACCGCCGTCAACTGTTTTCCTGAGTGTACCATAGTAAGCATCAAACCATCCGATTTTGCTGTTTACAAAAGACATATCCCAGATATTATTAGTTGTAAATGTATTAATTGGTGTCCAGGATGCTCCGCCGTTTCCGGTTTTAAAAGCAGCACCGGTTAAGCCTGCCGCAAACCCTGAGTCAGTTGTAACAAAGCTTATTGAAAGTATATTTGTAGTATGCACCTGTGTGTAGGTCCAGCTTGAACCTCCGGTTGTTGATTTATAAACTCTGCCTTCGGCATTGGAGAAATAAACATACATATCACTTGGTGCAGATACGGAATAATATGTTCCGGATGCTCCGGGAGATAAAGGAGTCCATGCTGCTCCACCGTTTGTAGTTTTTGATATTGCTGAGTTATCACCGCAGATGTATCCGGTGTTGGCATTAGGAAAATCCATTGAGCGTACAAACCCGGATAAGCCGGAAGATAATGGAGTCCAGTTATTTCCGCCATTAGTGGTTTTAGCTAAGAAGCCGTTCATGCCGCCGATAAATCCTGTGTTTGCATCAACAAAATGCAGGCTTGTAAGGTATGATGTTGTTCCTGTATATAAAGATACCCAGCCTGCCTGTGAATATAGTTTTGAAGAAAATATTATTAAAAATAAAAAGGATAGAAAAATTGTTGTAAATTTTTTAGCATTCATGAGATGAGTTCATAAAAATTAATAAGAGTATATCAAATTAATTTGTGAGGTGTGATTATTCAAGTCAATAGTTTACTGTAATTTCAAACAATTCATTAATAATAATTTAATTAACCTTTATTGTATTCGGGATAGGGGATAATTGAAATCTTCCCATCTTTTTCGAGAACAGCAGCTTAAAGATGAAGAATTGCAGAAATGAGTTATAAGAGTTCAAGAGTTGAGAGTCGAGAGTTAATGACCGGCTAAATGCAACAATACATTCTGCATCTTGTTTGCCATTAACTCCCGACTATAGAGCACTACTCTTCTTTATGCTTAACCAAATACGCATCTACAGATAGCGGTCCTGAGCCCTCTACCATGAAAAATATTAATACCAAAAGCACAAAAGCCGATGTAACATGTTCAATTCCGGAGAAAGATAGATTACCCGGAAAAGCAGTCAATAATAATGCACATACAAGTATCGGCATTTGAAGCAGTATTGCAAACCTTGTTAACAATCCTATTGCTATCAATAATCCTCCGGAGATATTTGCAATAGCTATATAATGCACTATAAGCATTGCATAATATTCCATATTCGGGTCAGGAACCTGAGCTATAATTGATTCGGCATTTCTTATTATATAAATTCCTTTGATGAAGAGTATCAGCCCGAGAATCATTCGCAGAATATCGAGCCATTTTGGATGGTGCCGTTCTGACCAATGGTCAATTCTTTCAAGCAGGTACATTTTTAAACCTCCTTGTAAAATTTGATTAGGAAAAGAAGACCTATTATCTAAATATAGTGCAAATAGTGAAAAGTAAATAGTAAGTTGTAAATATCTAAAATCCCATTTTCCACGTACCGACTTTTCTTAGATTCTTTGGACTATTTGGTAAGGGTAAATACGGACAATTGTAGATTATGCGAAGTGCTTTCCCAAATAGAAATTTGGGAAAGAGATGTAGCTTTAATCTGCAATCTGAAATCTGCAATCTGCAATCAGTAATTTCCAACCTGCAACGTGCAACATACAACCTTCAACTTTTCAGTAACCCATGCACCTTCTCTGCCTGCATCATGAATATTTCTATTTTAGATTGGGTTATTTGCGGATATGGGTTTCCGTCTGATTCTATATATAAGAAGGGGAGCGTTGTCAGTTCAGCCGGATAATGATTTTCCTTAATATTTCCGTGTTTATATTTTCCTTCAAGTGTCATTTCTTTATTGAGAATTGCTTCCGATAACCTGCTTGGCATGCAGTTAAAAGGTCCAATAGAAATTACACCGCAGCAGTCGTCAAGTATTTCGCGTAAAGCCAGCCCTGTTGTAAGAATACTTTCTCCGACAAGTTTTTCCGATATTAAATCACTTGCATATTCCATGGTTTTCTCAATATCAATCATCTCAAATTTATATAAATTTGATTTAGCCAGTATCTTCTTAATTTTTCGTTCCAGGTATTTCTGAATATTATCTTTTATTAAAATCGATGTTTTTTCTTTTATGGAAACATCTTCAATTATGCCTTTTTTTATAAGGTAATTAGAGTAATAAACATATTCGCATATTGGGGCAGTTCTTACTACAAATCCTTTATCAATCAATGTTTTTACAAGGTCACCGCGTGAAAATTCTTCTCTTCTAACATATATCTCTCCGATAAGCGAAATAACTTTTGCTTTCTCAACCGGTTCTTTAAGCTCTATCTTACTTAATGCTTCTGCAAACTGCTCTAGGCGTAAATATATTTGTTTATTGTTGCCCGTTTCAATTTTATATTTAAGCTTTTCCCATTCGTCATTCAGAATATTTTGAGCACTTTCTTTATTTTCTGCCAGGGCTAAAATAACACTTTCAATATCATGTACAACATCAGCTATCAGCAAAGCCTGCCATGCTTTTATGAAGAAATTATTTCCCAGCTCTGAAAATGAAGTCTCGTCATTCATTGAAAGCACACCAACATCTTTCAGCTTCATATCCTTAATTATTTCCTGGAGCATGATAAAATACTGACCCTGCCTGCAAGGTCCATACCCGTGAGGCATAAAGAAGAGAATCTTCTTATCTTTATCTTTTATCTCTTTAATATATTCAACAAGTGAACCTGTAGTTAATATGAATGGCAAACATTCTTTGCATGTTGTTAATCCTCTGCCATATTGCAGTGTTTTGAACTTAGGTACAGGAAGCGGCCTGGCATTAATGCCAAAAGACCTGCACATAGCTGAAAATGCTTCAGTGCTGAATCTTCCCATAGCAGGTATTAATATTTCAAGCTCGGAGGATGTAAGCTTATGCTCTTTATTATCAGTATCAATGATGGAAATCCTGTCACCGCCATGGACTATCTTTAATGTACTTATTTTTTCATCAATATCATTTATTAAGCTGCGTTTATTTAGCTCAAGGTAATTTTTAATAATATCTATTGCGGCATCAATTCTTGTTTCAACTCCTACATCGGCAGAATGACTGTCAAGCTCAAGTGTAAGTGACGGCTTGGAGCCCATTATTTTCCTGAAATAGGAGAGAATGAATGAATCGGGTCCGCAGGAAAAATTTGTAATGAACACACCAAATAATTGAGGATGTGTTTTTACAAAACGGGCACTCTTCAATATTTGCTGTCCGCTGAACCAGTACATATTATCAAATGATGAAAATTCTTCATTCGGTAAAAAGTCATGAGGAATCAAGATTATATCTTTTGATGCTATTTTATGCGGAATATTTAAATTTGCTTCTTTGGCAAATGAATTATAAGTTCTTCCAAACAGCACCATCCCAAACTTTGTATTATCCTTTTCCAGTATCCTTAAAGCTTCTTTGCCTAATTCCTTAAACTCTGCCTGCATTCTGCTGTACGCATCAAAAGCAAAGCTGAATGCCTCTGCACTTGTGCTTTTATTTGCACCCAGGGTTTTTCCAATATCCTGGAATACTCTTTTTACTTCAGAATGCGCCATTGCAAAATCGATAACAGGGGATAAGATTGGCGGAAGCTTTTCTTCTTTAAACGAAGTACGCAGATAATAATTCTCACCCTGCACAAATACACAAAGGCGTTTGTATTTATGCCCGTCGTTATAATCCATTTGTGTTATATGCGGCAGGAAAATGTAATCAACTTTTTTATCCAGCAGGTCCTGGAAGAATCCGTGTGCAATTTCAACAGGATAGCAAAATGCAGAACGAATCTTATCAATTCCTTCAGATGCAATTTTATCCGATAACACAACTTTAAATCCTAAACGAGCAAAGAAATTATAATAAAGCGGGTACAGTGTATTTGTCTGGAAGCTCTTCGAAATACCAATTGTTTTACCGGTACCATTAGGATACTTTACATATTTTTCGTAAACCAGCTCCTGCCTTTTATCAACATAATCATTATCTTCAGTTTTTATTTTAATATGATGACGCTGGTTATAATATTTACTGCATGCCCCGCCAAAAGGATATTTTTTTCCTTCAACTTCGTAAATGGAAATGCCGCATTTCCTGTCACATTTTTCAGCACCGCCTGCACAGATGAAATCTTTCTTATGTTCAAATTCACGGTTAATCAATTCATCTAAAACAAATTCTTTTTTATCCAGCAAACCAAGCTCGATTCTTTTTTTCACTTCAAGTGCAACACCGTAAGCACCCATCAAACCGGGCTCGGGGGGAACAATGATTTCTTTGTTTACAAGGTTAGCCATTGCATAAGGCACGGCTTTATTATAGCATACGCCGCCCTGCATAAATATCTTCCTGCCGGTTGGCTTATTGCCTTTTACCCTGTTCACATAGTTCATGCATATGGAATAAACCAATCCTGCAACAATATTTTCTTTTGAAGCACCCTCATGACTTGCAGTTTTTATATCACTTGAAATAAATGCCGCACACTGGTCATTGAAATTTAAAGGTTCCTCTGCCTGTAATGCTATATCTCCAATATCGAGGTAATTGATGTTCAGTGTTTCTTTTGCTGATTCTTCAAGGAATGAACCTGTTCCTGCAGAGCAGGCTTCGTTCATAGCATAATCACTTGCAATACCGTTTGTAAGATGAGTATATTTTGCATCCTGTCCGCCGATTTCAAATATTGTATCTACATCTTTATCAAAATGTGCCGCTGCTACTGCATGAGCTATAATTTCGTTTACTACACCATCTGTCAATGCATGAAGTGCCGAAATATGCCTGCCTGAACCTGTTGTACCAAGACCTTTTATTTTTACAGGAACGTTTATCTGGCTCTTTAATTCCTTGTAACATTCGATGGATGCTCCGACAGGATTCCCGTTTGTCCTTAAATATACAGTGGCAAGAACTGCATCATCTTCACATCTTGTTATAACTGCTTTTGTGGTTGTTGAGCCGATATCCAAACCTAATATGCAAATATCATTTTCTTTTGCTTCCTGCCTGTTAAACTCTTTGAACACAACCATGTTTTTGCTTTGGCTAAGCGGCAGAAGAGTGGAAAAGTTATTATAATTTGCCTTAAAAATATTGTTCTTGTCAATTATCTCACCTTTTTCAAGCCCTATAAGGCTTGCTCCAAGTGCTTCGAAATAAGTAGCTTCACCGGGAATGTAAAGCGAAGGGTAATCTTTTTTGATAAAATCAATTACACTTTTATTCTTTGATACTCCGCCTACGGCTATTACATTTTTTGATTTTTGCTTTGAAAGCAGTTCTATTGTTTTATCGGCAATCATTTTGCAAAGTCCTGAAACAACTTTGCCTTTTTCTATTCCTTTATTTAATGCATGAGTACAATCGCTTTTACAGAATACACTGCATCTGCCTGATACTGTATAATGCTGCTCACTATCGGCAAAGCTTAATGCTTCTTCGATGTTGAGATTCATTCTGCCAATTTGCTGGAGGAAAAATTCACCTGTACCTGATGCACATTTATTACCTGTGATAACACTGTCTATTGTTCCTTTTTCCGATAAAAGATATAAGATAAAATTCTCGCCGCCAAGACTTATCAGGCATCTGAATTTACCCTGAAGATTTAAATATTTTATAGATTCTTCAATTGTCTGCGGCTCGGGGATAGTGTAACCTTTAATTAAATTCTTAAATTTTCTGCCGGTAATGGTAACAGGTAAATAAGGTGTATCTATAGCATTGAAGTATTCGGATATTATCTTCCGGGGGTTGCCTTCATGAATAAGAGAACGGAAAGAAGAAATTTTTGTAATATTTTCTTCCCGCTCAGTTATAACAAAGGATATAGTTGAAGCACCTATACAGATGCCAAGTGATTTTTTATGCATTTAGCGAAACTAATGATAAAATATGAAAATATCTTTAACAAACCAATATAACTAAGTAAAATAACAAAATTTGAAGTTGTATGAAAGGGGAAAGGGGAGAATTAAGAATGAGGAATAAAAGCATCAGTTCCAAGTCTTATCTTACACGCTATAGGGACAATCATAGGTGTCAAGTATTCATCGGAGATGAATAAATTGAAGGTTCCGATAAAACCGGTATTTCTTATCGATAAGTTAAAATCTCATATTCTGCTATGTCGTCTTCTAAGAGAAATATTCTTATTTAAAAAGCATTAATAAGGAATGTTGGCAGTACGAAAATATACCTGTTAATTGCAGTTCTAATGAAGCTAACGCTTGCGTCAGGGTCATTTGTTGAAAAGAAGAGAACATTCTTATCTACTTCATTCTTCAATAACCCTGTATTTTTTTTTACCTTCAAGACCGACCAGACACTGCACCTGAAAATTTTTAATAAAAATCCGTTTTTTAATTAACCAATAAAGTGAGAATTAACAAATAATTACAATGATTTGTATTAACTGATTAATTGATTTTCGGAATCCAATATATAAGTTAATATTTTGCAGTCTTAAATGTTTATATTTGCATATATGAAAAGGAAAAGTCCACACGATTTATATGCATTTTCTTGTTTAAGTCCTAAAGCCACCGGATTACCAATGGTTATTTGGATTTCATGTAAATATGAAACAAAATCTCCTTGCAATATCAAAGTTCAAAATAAGATTGGTGAAATAATTAAACCATATGAATGGATAAGTGTAACAATTAGCGTAAACCCAAGAGTGATCGGAAGGCATAAAATTAAGTATCTCGACTTAGTCAGGAAATTTATCTTGTTAAATAAGAAAACATTGTTAGACCAATGGAATTATAAAACAACAAGTGATGAAATGATTGGGTTAATTAAGAAAATTGATTTTTGTTAATTATTGAAATTTACAGTTTTATTAAAAATTTTTCTAAACGTGTTATATAAGACTTAACACTATTTTTTTAAAAATTAAAAATAATAAAGGAGTAAGTAACATGGAAGAAATAACATTAAATTGGCAAGGTCCCTTAGCTTGTTTCGATGAAATTAATCCTGAGCAGAGTATTTTTGTTAAGGAGGAATATGCAAATAAAGCGGGTATATATCTTTGGACTTATATGTTTAACGATAATTATTATATTAATTACGTTGGACAAACAATGCATTTAGGAGATAGAATAAGTGATGAAATTAAAGATGTTTTAATTGGAAAATGTTCGTTTGTTTATAATAATAAAGAAGGTATAAAAGTTTATGATTCTATAGCTGGATTTTTAGCGTTTCTTAAAAACTACAAAGATATTTCCACAAAAATGTTTGAATTCATTATCAAATCTAAAATTTATTTTGCTCCAATTGATGAAAAAAATATAAAACAAACGAAAAAAATAGAATCCGCTTTTATTAGTAAATTAATGTGCCTATATAGAGATCAAGAGGAAGAAAAATTACTGACTAACTGTGGAATTAGCAGATATGGCGATGGTGATTTAACAGTAAAATCTAATTGGGCAAATGTAAAGCCAATACCTTTTTTAGCAGATAAATTAGAATACATTGTATACTAAACAATTTAACCTAAGAATATTTCCATAAACAAGCATTATTTTTAATATAAATCCATTTATCAGTTTATCAGTTTATATATTATTAGTAGTTCAGTATTTTCTACAAAGTGTTGTGACATATACAATCAATTAAAAATTTTTTGTCAAGTTAATTTATGAAAAGTTTTGAAGAAAAATATTGGATTACACCTGATGGGGAATTGATAAAATTAGAGGATTATAATATAAGAGAGCATTTCAAGTTTTTCAATTCTTCTAAAAGGGGAATTTCCTTCAAAAAGGAATTTGGCTTTGATAAGATAATTATGCCTAAAGATATGGGTTTAATTCTTAGTAAGGGATTTATAAGAATTTTGGTCATCGGTGAAATTATTAATATCTCTTATGCTGCTGAATCATCGAGCAATTGCATTCCGGTATCCCCTAAAGCTGTAAAAGAATTATTAGCTTTTATTTCTAAAAAGAATAATATAATAAATGAGGTTCAATATGATGTATTTATTGAAACAAAAACATTTTCAAAAATTTGTTCTTTAAATGACTTTCTAGATTTTTTTGAATAATACTGACATTTGCATCTTTATCAATTCAATATGAATAAATTAAATGAATCTGTCTTCCAATTCAAAATCGCACTTCAGGTAATTACCCCTGAAATCTGGCGGAGAATTCAAGTGCCTGCTGATTATAATTTTTGGGATTTGCACATAGCAATTCAGGATGCTATGGGCTGGTATGATTACCATCTTCATGCATTCAATCTAAACAAGGAATTTAAAACAAGAATGGTTAAAATTGGCATACCTGATGAATTATCGGAAGACTTTATTTCAGGCAGGAAAGTAAAATTTCTAAATATTTTACTAAGGAAGGCGAAGAAGTTGAGTACACTTATGATTTTGGCGACAACTGGATGCATACAATAACATTTGAGGATATAAAGAAGAGAAAAAAGAATTTGAAGTATCCTAAATGTATTGAGGGTGAAAGAGCTTACCTGCCGGAAGATTGCGACAGTGTTCCTGGCTATTATGAGTTGTTAAAAATATTAAAGTCCGGAAAGGGTAAAGAATACAAGGAAAAAGTTTGGTGGCTGAAAAATCATATTGTAAATTATTATCCTTACAATCCTGATTCTTTTGATTCTAAAAAAGTAAAGTTCTTTGACCCCGATGTAAGATGGAACATGGCATTTAAAAAATCATAGTTGGAGTTAGATCGTTAATGAGTAGGATTGGATGATTCCTCTTCTCGCAAGTATTCATCAGACGTCCTGTACTGGTTACGGTTATTAACCCTGCAAGCCGGAAAGTTGACAAGGGGTACGAGGGTAATTAACGGTTCGGTGTTGTTAATATGGTTTATCATGTAATTAATGTTCATCATTATCTATATCAGTGACCCCTTGCCTTACAACAATCACAAATCTTTCTTAGTGTCTTATTGTCTTAGTGGTTTAAAATAAGCTGTGGTTACTCAACTAACCAAATCCCGTCATTGTCTTATTATTACCGCATGTGAATTTATTCCACAAAATGACATGAGTTGGTCAGTTTTCAGGGTGGATTAGGGTTGTTTATTTGCAGACTTTGGGTTGTTTTCTGTACAAAGCCGGCTAAAAATTCATCAAAAATCCCCTTAACTCATTGCAGTATAAGCAGATAACTCTGTCAGAGGTGTAAGATTTTCGAAGAAATATTTGCGATTTTGACCGGGAATCGCCACTTTTTTCGAAAAACAAATCTTCACTATTCCGTTAACTGAGATAGCTATATGAAATTATAATAAGCGAAAATTTGTCGCTGTTGTAGGAGAGTTCAAGATTTACTCGAAGCTAATCCGGTTCATTTACAAACACACCCCTTCCGCTTCGCTCCCTCCCCTCTCGAGAGGGGAATCCTTACCTGCTTACTCTTCTATTTATCATAAATGCTTAAAAAAGCACTCTAAACACTCTATACACTCAACACACTCCGCACTCATACAACTATTTTGAGATAAAACTTGATTATGAGCTTTTACTATATTATTTTATATAGTGATAATGAATATCACTCATTTTCGTTCTTTGTTAATTTCGAAATAAAATAATGCACGTCGTAATATATCTGTAAAACTATGCTAACGACTTTAGTTAGATTTTGGAAGGTTCAAAAAAATATGTACTGAAAAATGCACTATATCAAATTTTCAGTTATAACATCATTCAATAACAGTAACCTGTAACCTGTAACAATTTCTTCTACTCTCCAATCACTGTTACCACTATCCTTCTTCTTCCGCCGTGGTTTCTGTGCTCGCATAAATATATTCCCTGCCATGTACCAAGATTAAAATCTCCATCTGATACGGGAACACTAACACTGCTGCCAATTATGGTAGCTTTAATATGAGATGTCATATCATCAGGTCCTTCAGCTGTATGCTCATAATAATCAGCATCTTCAGGTACGGCAATATTGAAATATTTTTCCATATCGCTTCTTACATCAGGGTCAGCATTTTCATTTATGGAAAGTGATGCAGATGTATGCTGAATGAAAATGTGAGCAATTCCGGATTTAAAATCTTTTAATGCCGGTATTTTATCAAGCACTTCCTTTGTTATTAAATGGAATCCCCTTTGTTTTGCAGATAGCGTTATTTCTTCCTGAATTACCTTCATTATTTAATTCCTCCGTAAATAGCATGACCGGCTTTCATCCAGAATACATCTACATTTTTAAATCCGGCGTCTTTAAGCCAATTCAGCTGTTCATGTATTGTTGAAGGTTTGTCATAATCATCAAAATATTTAAAATAATTCCATTCACTTTTTACAAATTCTTTATAAAAGCCTGTGTCACCATCTAACTCCTGTGAACGGTATTCAACATATTTATCCCACAGGTTACCTGCATATGTGTTAGCAATTTCCGAGGCAGGCTGAATAATATCTGCAATTATAAAGCTTCCTCCCGGTGCCAGCATTTTGTACACATCTTTAAATAGAACCAATTTCTCTTCACCTGTTAAATGATGTATGCCAAAGGAAGAAACAACAGCATTTATAGAAGAGTAATTTTTTCTCCATGCCTTTGAAGCAAGATCAAACACTACAGGATTGAACCTGTCTCCAAAAGGTTTTAATCTTGATGAAGCTTTCGTCAGCATTTTTTCAGAGCCATCGAGACCTGTCAATTTGCTTCCGGGATAAGCTTCAAGGATTGCATGAGCTAATAATCCATCACCGCAGCATAGCTCAACAACAGTGAAATCTCCCTTTACCGGATTGATTAAAGTGCAAATAGTTTCAATCTGCAGGTCACGTTCTATTACATAATATTTGCTTTTATCAATGTAGAACCTGGAGTTTTTTTCACTCCAGAGGTTTTTACTTTCTTCCATAATCAGAAAAATTTGTTATTATTCAATTTATCTTACTCAAAGATTAGGAAATTAAACATGCATCGAGTTATTAATTTCAGTTATTTGCTTATATATTTTGTTGTAAAAACAGTATATATCTGTAAAAATATATATTTTATTAATATAATAAAATAGAATATTACTTTGAAACTGCTATCAATTTTGAATATATTTGTAAAATTATATCCAGAAAGGTAACAATTTAAATGTTTAAGAAATATGCTGTTATTGCAATATTTGCGTTCTTTTTGATTTCTATAGCTTCCTGCGGGAAAAAAGATGAAAATACCGATATTAATAAAACCGATACTTCTAAGATTTCTCAGATTATAAAAAAAGATTCCGTAACCGGTAAAGACAAAGTTTTATTTAAATACACCGGAAAACCGGGTGACAAGCTTTTTTACAAATTAGTTGCAAAAATATCGGATACGCAGAATAATCCCGAAACTAAAGGACAGGATTTAAAAAATGATAATGAATCTATATTTTATTATTGGAAAGAAGTTGAAAGCGTTGATGATAAAGGTGTAATTACCTTTAGTATAAAGATTGATTCGATAATTGAAAAACAATCACTTGGTGAACAGTCAATTACATATAATTCAAATGTATATGATACTGTAAGGTCAAGCCAGGGCTCAATGTTTTATAATGCTTTAATTTATCAGCCTTTCAAAATAAGACAGTCTCCTGACGGTAAAGTTACAGATATTTTTGCACTGGAAAATGTTTATGATAACCTGTTTAAAATTCTTGGTGATACAATAGATGAAAAACAAAAAGAAGGAATTAAATCATCCTTAAGCATGCAGTCTGTAAAAGATTTTCTGCAAAGTGAACTCCAGATTTTCAGTAAAGATTATATTCAGGTTGATTCAAGCTGGCAGTTTTCCCAGGATGGACAGGTATTTTATTTCAATATAAAAAACAACATCAAGTATATATTAAAATCTATTGATAATGTAAACGGACAGTATATTGCAAATATTGATGGAATTGCAAGTACAGATTTTCTTGAGAAAGAAGTTAAAGATAAAAGCGGTACGGCAAGAATAGATGAATCAAATTCAAGCGGTACAGGTACAGTCAAAATAAATCTGTCAAGAGGTTGTGTTCAGACCAAAGAGACAACTATTAATGTGTATATAGCTTATACAATAAGTTCCGGCGGTCAGAGTGCAAAAGTAAAAAGAAATGTTACTCAAAACTTCTCTGTAACACTATTGAACTAAATTATGTATGAAAATCTTGTAGTTGTAGATCATCCTTTAGTAGCTGATTATATAACAAAAATAAGAGATAAAGAAACCAATACAAACGATTTCCGGAAGTATGTTGATAAGCTTTCATTAATGCTTGCTTACGAATGCGGGAAAGAGCTTTTAGTCAGGAAAAAAGCTATTGAGACACCACTAACAAAATGTACCGGAAAATATATATGCCAGGATATAATTTTAGTTCCTGTACTTAGAGCAGGGCTTGGTCTTGTTAATGGATTCACTAATATTTTCCCTGATGCTGTTATAAGCCATATGGGAATATACAGGAATGAAGAGAACCTTCTTCCGGTTAAATATTACTTCAGATTTCCAAGGGAGAACACTCCGAAAAATTCAATAGTGTTCATACTTGACCCGATGCTTGCGACAGGAGGCAGTGCCGAATGTACAATTTCAGAGATAAAAAAACTGGGAATGAAAAAGATAGTTCTTGCCAGTCTAGTATCGGCACCAGAAGGAGTAAAAGAGCTTCGGAAACTGCATAAAGATGTAAAGGTCTATACATGTGCACTCGATAATAAGCTTAATGAATTCGGATATATAGTGCCCGGACTCGGCGACGCAGGTGATAGATTATTTGGAACTTAAAGAAATTTTGCACTATTCCAATTATAAAGGGATTGAGTGATTTATGATACTTAGCACATTATATAAGAAAAAGCTTGATGAACTTCTATTAAACTGCAGAAGGAATTTAAATGAATTTGACGAGAACCTCATTGTAAATGCTTTTAAATTCAGTTTAAACGCGCATAAACTGGATAAGAGGGCATCCGGCGAGCCATTCGTTGTACATCCGTATGAAGTTGCAAGTATCATCGCCAAAGAAATCCCTCTTGATGATATTACCGTAGCAAGCGGTTTGCTGCATGATGTTATTGAAGATACAAAATTTACATACCAGGATGTAAAAGAGGAATTCGGACAAACCATTGCAGATATTGTAGACGGTGCTACAAAGATCGAGGGAATGTTCGAGAACTACGAAACCAAGCAAGTCGAAAATTACCGCAAGATGCTTTTATCTATGTCAAATGATATCAGGGTAATACTGGTAAAGTTTGCCGACAGGCTGCACAATATGAGAACGCTTGAATATCTGAGCCCTGAACGCCAGGTAAGAATGGCAAGGGAGACAATGGAGATATATGCACCTTTATCACACCGCTTAGGTTTATCACGTGTAAAAATTGAGTTTGAAGACCTGGCATTTAAATTTCTTGACAGGCAGTTCTACAGCGAACTTGCTAAAAAAGTTATTGCAAAAAAACGCGAACGTGAAGCATACGTAAGTAAATTTATACAGCCTATCAAAGCCGCTCTTCTAAAAGACGGTTTTAAATATGAAATAAACGGCAGGGCAAAACACCTCTATAGTATTGCAAAGAAAATGAAGCTGAGAAATAAATCTTTTGAAGAGATTTATGACCTTTTTGCAGTACGAATTATTCTTGATACGCCAAATAAAAACGATTGTTTTACAGCATATGGAATGTGTTCGGAGATTTATATTCCGGTACCCGAACGCTTTAAGGATTATATTTCATTACCTAAGAAAAACGGCTATCAATCCATTCATACAACGTTATTAGGACCTGAAGGCAAGATGGTTGAAGTGCAGATACGCACACAGGATATGCATGAGGTTGCTGAAAAAGGAGTTGCTGCTCACTGGAAGTATAAAGAGAACATTAACTCCAATGATAAGCAGATGGAAGACTGGATTACATGGATAAGAGAAATGTTCGAAGGCAGCTCAAAAGATTCTACTCCAAAGCAAATACTTGAAAGCTTAAAGCTGAATCTTTACCAGGATGAGATATATGTATTTACACCCAAAGGTGAATTAAAAATACTGCCTGTCAATTCATCACCGGTTGATTTTGCATTTGAGATACACACGGAGGTTGGCTATAAATGCATTGGTGCAAAGGTAAACGGTAAGATAACACCGCTAGATACAAAGCTAAAAAGCGGGGACCAGGTTGAAATTATAACTTCAAAAATAAAACGCCCAAATAAGGACTGGGAAAAATTTGTTGTAACTCATAAAGCTAAATCCGAGATACATAAATGGATAAATAATGAGAAGCGGAAAAAAGTAGATCTTGGCAGGGAAATGTGGGAGAAAAAACTGAAGAAGATGAAGCATTCATTATCTGAAGATGAACTTATTAAGCTGTTACACCGCCTTCGTTTCGAAAACTTACAGCATTTTTATTTCTCTATAGCCGATAATAAAGCTAATGTTGATGAGCTTTTTGAAATACTGAAAGATAAAAACAAGCTTTTGAGCGGAGAGATAATTTCTCCTTTAGTAAAACCTCTTGACAAAAAAGATATTGTAAAAGAAAAAGAAGTTCAGGCAAACCTGTTTGAGACTTACATAAAAACTGCACGCTCAAGCAAGAGCAATATTATTGCTTCAGGTGATGTAAAAGACCTGATGTTCTCTTATGCAAACTGCTGCAACCCGATTCCCGGTGAAGATATTATTGGCTTTATCACAAAAACTGAAGGTGTTAAGATACATAAGAAGTCATGCAAGAACCTGACAAACCTTTTTCTCATGGACCCCGACAGGTTGATTGATGTTCAGTGGCCTGAAGAAACAGAAGACGAGTTCTTTGTAGGAATTAAAATAGATGGTGAAGACCGCCCCGGTATGCTTAATGCTATTACACAGGTAGTTTCTTCGTATGAAAACACAAATATTAAGAGTGTTAATATTGCTTCAAAAGGCTCTACATTTGAAGGTACGGTTATATTAATGGTTAAAAATATAACCCACTTAAACCAGCTTCTTGATAAATTAAGAAATCTTGGAGGAGTATTTGAAGTAAGAAGGTTTGAAGAGTAAGAACTAATTTAAGATTCTTCAATAATTTATTTCACTCATTTTGTACATCCCGGTATAAATACCTTTAACTATCCGGCAATAATATACATAGAACGATATAAATTCATATTACAAGAGAAAATTTTTTAATTCTTAAATAATATAAAATATAGGTATATTTATTCAGAAAATTATAAATAAAAATATGAAAAGGCATACTAAAACCATTGTATTTCTCCTATTTATAGTATTATTCTCATTAAGTTTTATTAACGCAGGTAAAGAACATATATCCGCAGTAAAGACCACCGCAGATACACTTGTAAAACCCGGTGAGAAGCATTTTAAAAACCTGAAAATGCTCACAAATGGCGGTGAGAATGCAGAAGCTTATTTCTCCTATGATGGAGCAAAGCTGATTTTTCAATCAACAAGAAATGAACTCGGATGTGACCAGATATTTACTATGAATATTGACGGCTCGGACGTAAAAATGGTCAGCAACGGCAAAGGCAGAACTACCTGTTCGTACTTCATGCCGGATGATAAACATATAATGTATGCTTCCACTTTTAAGGGCGGTGATAACTGTCCTCCTAAACCGGATGCATCAAAAGGATATGTCTGGGCTTTATATAATGATTATGACCTGTATGTTGCAGATGCTGATGGTTCAAATATTAATACTTTGAGCGCATCATCCGGCTATGATGCCGAAGCTACTGTTTCTCCTAAGGGTGACAAGATAATATTTACTTCTACCAGGGATGGTGATATTGAGCTTTATTCAATGAATCTTGATGGAAGCAATGTTACCCGCCTCACACACGAAACAGGATATGACGGTGGTGCTTATTTTTCATATGACGGAACTATGATAGTTTATAGGGCATCAAGACCAAGCGAAGGTGAAGAATTAAATAACTATACTGCTCTTCTCAATGAAGGATTAATAAGACCGCATTCGCTTGAAATTTTTGTCATGAATGCTGATGGAAGCAATAAGAGACAGGTTACAAACAACGGTTTCGCTAATTTTGGACCTTACTTTTTCCCTGATGGCAAGAAAATTATTTTCTGCTCAAATCTTGGTGACCCCAAAAGAAGAGAATTTGACCTTTATGCAATAAACATAGACGGAACAGGGCTTGAGCAAATAACATTTAATGATACTTTTGATGGTTTCCCGATGTTTTCAATGGATGGAAAGAAATTTGTATTCTGTTCAAACCGTTTTAATGCTAAGCAGGGAGAGACAAACGTGTTTATTTGTGACTGGGTGGAGTAGTTTGTTAAGTTTATTAAGTTCTTTAAGTTCGTTAAGTTCTTTATCCGCCCAGGCGGATTGTTAAGTTCTTTATATAGAATATAAAAATAAATATAATATTAATTTTATTGTAAAAACATATTTGATTTATAAGCATAATAATAATCATGAAAACAACATATAGATATTTCATTTTATCGATATTCATAACTGCAGCGGCGTTTTCTTATTTCCAGCCGCAGGGCGGGAACAATGATATCACTGCTGATGATGTACTAACACATATAAAATACCTTGCAAGTGATGAACTTGGCGGCAGATTCCCCGGTACACCCGGTGATTCTCTTGCAATTGAATATGCTATCGGGCAGTTTAGTTCATACGGCTTAGCTCCTGCCGGTGATGATGGGTTCAGGCAGAGATTCAACTTCAATGCAGGTATTGAAATGGGCAGCGGTAATAAACTAAATGTCAAAAGTAAAAAAGATGACATGGTTCTTGAGTTCGGAAAAGATTTTACTACATACGGCTTTTCTTCTATAGGTGAAGCAAGCGGTGAGCTTGTATTCTGCGGTTATGGAATTAATTCTGCTGACCAGAAGTATAATGACTTTGAAGGAATTGATTTGAAAGATAAGATTGCTGTTATAATGCGATATTCACCGGCAGGTGAAAGCAATCCTCATGATAATCCTTTCTATAATAATGAAATGCCGCGTATGAAATGTACGCTTGCCAAAGATGCAGGTGCTAAGGGTATAATCATTGTAACAGGACCTGAGAATGATGATGACGAGCTTGCAAAGCTCAGAGTTTCAGCATCAAATGAAGTTGTTGGGATACCTGTTGTTAATGTAAAAAGGGAAGTGATTGATAAATTGATAACACAGCAGGGTAAGAACTTCAGTGATATACAGAAGGGAATTAACAGTTCTAAAAAACCAAATTCATTTGTATTATCCGGCTGTACTGCAGCTATCAAAACAGATATAAAATATATACCGTCAAATACTGCTAACGTTATCGGCTACCTTGAAGGCACCGACCCTGTGCTTAAAAACGAAGTAATAGTAATTGGCGGACATATGGACCATCTCGGTGACGGTATGCATTATGGCTCAATGAATGAAACCGGTAAACCTGTAATCCATAATGGTGCTGATGATAATGCTTCGGGCAGTGCCGGTGTGATGGAAGTTGCTCAGAAGATGGCTTCAGAAAAGAACTTCAAGAGAAGCTACCTGTTCATGTTGTTCAGCGGTGAAGAAGCCGGTTTACTCGGTTCTTCTTATTTTGTAAAGAGTGAGCTGTACAAAAAGTATAACATCGTTTGCATGCTGAACATGGATATGATAGGCAGAATGACCGATAATAAACTGATTGTTGAAGGTGCAGGTACATCATCAATCTGGAAACATGCAATTGATTCGCTTAATAATATTAAAGAAAATTTAAATCTTACATTCAAGGAAGAAGGTTTCGGACCGTCGGATCAGTCGAGCTTTTATTCTAAGAATATGCCGGTGCTTATGTTCTTTACCGGACTTCATCCTGATTACCATAGGCCATCAGATGATTGGGATAAAGTAAACTATGAAGGTGAAGCAAAGATATTGAACCTGGTTTATTTAACTGTTGTGTATTTAGATAACAGAACTGAGAAACCTGATTACGTTCAGGCGAAACAGGAAAAAGAACAAACCATGACCGGCTTTAAAGTAACCGTTGGTATAGTACCAGACTATTCTTCAAATGCGGAAGGTCTTCAGATAATGGGTGTAAAGCCCGGTGGTCCGGGTGAGAAAGCAGGCATGCAGGCAGGAGATGTGGTTATTAAACTGGGTGCACGTGATATTAAAAATATATATGATTATACAATGGCACTTGGTGATTTTAAACCGGGTGATGTTACTGAGATTGTTGTAAAGAGAGGAACCGAGACATTAACAATGAAGATTGAGTTTACCAAGAAATGAAAGTAAGTTAAGAAGTAAGAAGCGGAGTGTTTCTACTCCGCTTTTTTTATTAATATACTACTTTAATATTTTAGCGCCGGTTGTTTGCAGTACAAATGTTTTCTGAGGTCCTTTTATGTCTTCGGTTTTCATAGTAGGATTCTTTGATTCTTCATTCATGTGCTTTGCATGTTCTTCGGTCTCTTCTATAACTTTGAATGTACCTGCTGCAGTCACTTTTCCCTTTGCATCTTTAGGGAAAAAGAATTTATGCATGGTTGATATCCTCATTGAGTTTGTACCGTCGGTTAACATCATCCAGCATCCTGCTGACTGGCATACATCTGTAATGTCTCCTGTTATCTTAACTACCTTGCCGCTGTAATCATCCGGTTTTGCAAGCAAATCTGTTATTGTTACTTCAGCTATATCACCGCTGCTGAAATCATCGCCATATAAAACACCGTCATCCATTTGTTTGCCTTTTACTTCAATAACTTCATCCTTCTTCTCGTCTTTCTTTTCGTCTTTATTATCCTGAGCAAATGATACTGTAATAAAGCTTAATAATAAGAAAGCACTTATTATGCTAAGTATATTTTTCATGTTTACCTCCTCCTTTAGTTCTTTTATTGGATTAAATTTGCATCTAAATTAGCAAATATAATACTAATATTCCGTCCAATAATTTATACTTTACAGGAACTTATTGCAGGTTTTGGTTTAATTGAAGCTATAAATATAAACGGGTGAATAAGTCCACCCGTTAATAATATCTGATTCGAATGTTATTCCTAATATTACTCCACGGTAACACTCTTAGCCAGGTTTCTTGGCTGGTCAACATTACATCCCCTCAGCACTGCAAGGTTATAAGCAAACAATTGCAACGGAATTGTCGTTAAAATTGGGCTTAAAAACTTACACGTTGATGGTATCTTAATTGAATAATCTGAATATTCGTCTATATCCGTATTGTGCTCATCGGAAATTGATATGACAACACCTTTCCTTGCTTTAACTTCGCGTATATTGGAAATAATTTTGTCATATGTAGAATCCTTTGGAGCTATAACAATAACCGGCATATTGGCATCTATCAATGCAATCGGTCCGTGCTTCATTTCTGCTGCAGGGTAACCTTCTGCATGGATGTATGATATTTCCTTTAACTTTAATGCACCTTCTAATGCAACAGGGAAGTTATAGCCTCTGCCAAGATACAGCATATGCTGGCAGAACTTGAATACTTTGGCTATTTCTTTTATCTTGTCGCTCTGGTCAAGAATCATCTTTATCTTATCGGGTATCCTTAGCAGCTCATCGGTTATCTTTTTAATTTCATTAGGAGGCATCAGGCTTTTATGCTGTGCTATCAATAATGAAATTAAAGCTAAACCTGTTAACTGTGATGTGAATGCTTTAGTTGAAGCAACTCCAATCTCGGGACCTGCATGCGTATAAATACCTGCGTCTGTTTCCCTTGCAATTGTACTTCCAACAACATTCACAATTCCGTAAACATCAGCGCCGCGTTTTTTTGCTTCTTTTAATGCGGCTCTTGTATCTGCTGTTTCACCGCTCTGGCTGATTACGAACATTGAGTCACCCGGATAAACTATCGGGTCTCTGTACCTGAACTCTGATGCATATTCCACTTCCACCGGTATCCTGCACATCTGCTCAATCATATATTCACCTACAAGACCTGCATGCCATGCAGTACCGCAGGCTGTAATTATTATTCTCTTGGCAAAAGCCAGCTTATCAACAACATTGGTTAATCCGCCGAGCTTTACCAATCCGTTATCTTTCCTTATTCTTCCTCTCAGCGTGTTCATAATAGATTCAGGCTGTTCGCATATTTCCTTATGCATGAAATGTTCGTAACCGCCTTTTTCTATCTGCTCTAAGTCAAATGTAATCTCTTCAAGTGCGCGTTCAATCTTTTCATCGCCAATTGTTTTTATAGAAAAATTATCACATGTAACTGTAACCATCTCGCCATCAAGCAGGTAAACAACCTGTCTCGTATGAGGTATTATTGCAGTCGCATCGGATGCAAGAATAAACTCTTTCTCACCTACGCCAAGAACAAGCGGGCTTCCGTTTCTTGCTGCGATTATTTTTCCGGGTTCACTTTTACACAGTACGCAAATTCCATAAGCTCCCTCCACTTCGTTTAATGCTAAACGAACTGATGTTTCAAAATTATCTGTATTTTTAAAATGAGAACGAATTAAATGGACCAGGCATTCTGTATCTGTTTCAGTTCTGAATATATATCCTTCGCGTTCAAGACGTATCTTTAACGAGTTATAGTTCTCTATAATTCCGTTGTGTATAACAATGATTTCCTGGTCGTCGTCATAAATCGGGTGGGCATTAAGATCGTTGGGCTCACCATGTGTAGCCCAGCGGGTATGTCCGAACCCAACTGTTGATGTTTTATCAAAGCCGTTCACAGCAAGCAGACGCTCAAGGTCTGCAACCTTTCCGGCTTTTTTACGGATAGCTATACCTGATTCGGAAACTACAGCAACTCCTGCTGAGTCATATCCGCGGTATTCCAATTTTTTAAGACCGTTAATTATTATCGGCAGGGCTTGTTTCTTACCGATATATGCTACAATTCCACACATAATTTTCCGTAGTTTAGTTCAAAAAATCTTATTTTTTCGTAGTGATTGCTAAAATCACATAGTTAGTAATAAAATTCCTGATTAATCAAAGTTAACGTTAAAATACTTACAAGACAATACAAGTAATACGTGATGTCTTTTTGGGCTAAAACAAAGTAAAATAAGAACTTATCTCTCAAAATCAGTGCCATTTATTTTGCGGAAATCGATTTCAATTTAGTTAATTGATTTTTAAAATATGCATATTCATAAATTTACGAGCTAACAATTTAACCAAAACTTAACAAGTTTAAGTTCATAATTACTAAATAAGTAACTGACATGCAGTTGCGACGTTTAAATCATGTTAATTAATACAAAACTGACGTTTGTTAGATTATATATTACATTGGTTTTACGTATTTTCCCTGATAATTGTTTCTCTGTATGTAAGAAAAACAACATAGGGTATTTTTCAGTGCATATTTTTTCGGCACTTCCAAAATCTAACTAAATCCGTGAGCTGTATTTCGCAACTATATTACGACATGCTTTATTTCATTTCGATATTATCAAAGAACGATTATTTATGCTTATATATTGATATAAGCACCATCAGTATAATTTAATATAGCAAATGCTTATTGTCAAGTTTTTGGTGAAAAAACCTCACCCCTTTCCCCTCTCCTGGGAGGAGAGGGGTATTTAGAGCTTAAAAATCAAAGGATTCCCCTCTCGAGAGGGGTGGT
>Ga0105092_10000341_pt1 | contig 23856 bp, 15 predicted proteins | sample PPLLak2March2015_FD_87021 | JGI IMG/M metagenome (GOLD analysis project Ga0105092, IMG submission 87021) | Freshwater sediment microbial communities from Prairie Pothole Lake near Jamestown, North Dakota, USA - PPLs Lake P7 Core (1) Depth... | ecosystem: Environmental > Aquatic > Freshwater >... | reverse complement strand
TTAGATCTGTCAAAACCGTTGGCGGATTTAGCAGGAGTTCCCCGGCTGGGCCTGCGCGCGCCGCGCGGCCCGTCGATTCCTGATACAACGCGGCTGCGGCAAGTGAGAGATAGTAGGTGGAACCGCAGCCGGTGAAAATAACCTGCTTATACTCATCCGGTTTTGGAAGAGCGCTGGAGTGCGCAACTTCGACTGCCTGCGCCCATGCTTCTGACTGTGATTTGATCTCGCTGTAGGTATGATAGTTCATAGGTAGATAGTTGTCTCTTTATCCAGTTTGGTAGTTTGTTTTAGGAAATACGCAAGACTTTCTTTGCGTTTTCCGAATACACTTTTTTCAGTACATCCTCCGGCAGGTACAGACCGCATACGTACCAGCGTCCCTGCATGGGAACCTCGCGCGTGTTGTAGTTGAAGTATTCGTCGTCCGTTTCGAGGAAGCGGTAGTACAGCCGATACGCGTCCAGGTCCGGGCTCATATCCGAGCCAAAAAGGATCCGGTCCTGATATTGGATAAAAAATTTTCGGGCGGTGTAAGGTTGTCGTCCCAGTTCACCCAACCGGGCGGAAATGTCAATGTAGAAATTTGGACACTCGTCGAGCATCTCGCCCACCCAGCCGAGGTCCTCCGCGTAACAACCTGCATGCGCGCCAATAAACGTTGTATCCCGATGGCGCCTCACCAGATTCCTGAGTCCGTTCAGGATGTGCATGAACGGCGGGAATGGCGGACTTGTAAACGCCCAATCCGGATGCTCGCCAATCTCCTCCCAGCGTTCATTCGTCTCGTCAACAGGATCGAAGAACGCCACCGGGTCAGCCACGTGGATCAGGATCGGCAGTTTCAACTCGCCTGCAGTCTCCCAGATGGGAATGAGACGCTCATCATCGACATCGACGAGCCTGCCGTTTTGATCTCTGACGTGTAATCCGAGCGGCTTCCAAATTTTCAATCCCTGCGCGCCCCGTTCTTTCTGCGCCCGTAGCCGCTTCGCCGCCCAATCAGGGAAAGCGTTTCCCATCTCCTGCCACTTCGACCAGTCCACGCCGCCAAAGATTTGGAATCGGTCCGGCGCGGCGTTCTTGAAATAGTCGAGGTGCCGTTCGAGGATTTCCTCGCCCCAGCCGCCATCCAGATCCACGTAATGAGTCACACCCCCTTCGTCCAGCAAGTCGAGCAATTCACCCAGCGGCTTTTGATCCCATCCGCCGCCAAATGGCGCAGCAAGATGATTGTGTGCGTCAATGACGAGGAATTTTGGTTTGTCCACGACGGTCGTCTTTGTGACAAGCTTTGAGCGGGGGTGGAAATTTTCCAGCAACATTATTTTATGGCTCCAGAGGTTAACCCGCGAACAATGAAACGCTGGAAAACGAGCGCGAGCAAAATGGGAGGCAAACTTGCCAACACGCCCGCCGCGGCAATTCGCAAATATTCAAGCCCCAGTTTTGTACTGAATTCTCCAATCAGCACTGGAATTGTCTTTGCGTCAACGTTTGTAAAAATGAACGCGTACAGGTATTCATTCCACGCGGCGATGAAGGCAAAGATCATCACACTGACCAGTCCGGGTCCCGAAAGCGGCAAAATGACCCTGAATAACGCTCCCAAATGTGTACATCCATCTATACGGGCGGCATCTTCCAGCTCCGACGGAATGGAGGCGAAGTATCCACGCATCAGCCAAATGACAAGCGGCAGTACGATGCTAATGTCCACAAGGATCAAACCGAGGTGCTTGTCGAGCAGATCCACCTTGCGCATGATGACATATAACGGCACAACCAGAACAATGGGCGGCACCAGCTGGGTTGCCATCATCAACAGGACTAGCATGTTACTCCCTTTGAAGCGCAACCGCGCAATGGCATACGCGGCAAGTACTCCCAAAATCAGGCAGATAAACATGGTGGTCAATGAGATCATGGCTGAGTTGCCAAGCGAGTGAAAAAACAGGCGGGCATTGACTGATTCGCTCCCGCGCGTAAAGAAGAGGGAGTAATAATTTTCCAGAGTCAGGCGCGGGGGAATCCAACGCAGTGGCACAGTGAGCAGGTCAATTTTCAAGGAAAGAGACGAGATAATCAACCAGAGATAGGGGGCGACAGTCCAGATCACAATCCCCGCCACTGCCAAATAAAGAAAGAAGCGTTTCAGTGCGCGGGGCATATCAGACCTCCACAACCTTTCGATATGCCGAGCGGATATAAACCACCGCCGGGATGAAAATGATCAGGCTGGTCAAATACGCCATCGCCGCGCCATAACCAAATCGTAGCGAGCGGAACGTTGTCGCATAGACGCGCAAGTTGGTCATCTCCGTCGAACTGAAAGGTCCGCCGCCCGTAACGATATAGATCAACTCAAAAGTTTGAAAACCCCAGATGAATTGCAGTAATCCCGCAATCATCAACACGGGCATGATCAAAGGCAAAGTAATGCCCAAAAAGGATTGCCATTCCGTTGCGCCATCCACGCGGCTGGCCTCATAAAGATCTTCGGGGATGGTTTGCAGGGCCGCAAGTATCAGGATAACGGTGAACGGAGTTTCCTTCCAAACATTCGCCAGAATAATCAGGATCATGGCCGTTGTCGGTTCGGCCAGCCAGACTTGATAATGGTCAATGATATGAAGCTGGGCTAACAAAGCATTCAAGGCGCCATAATCGGCGTTATAGATCCACTTCCACATGGCCGCGTTGACGATGGACGGCATTGCCCAGGGCAGGATCATCAAGCTGCGCACAAATCCCCGCCCGCGAAACTCCTGGTTAAGTATGATGGCAATTGCCACGCCGAGCGCCAGTTCGAGAAGGACGGAGAACAAGCTGAACTTAAAAGTGGCCTGGAGGGAATTCAGGTAGCGTGGGTCTCGCAATAAATCAGCATAATTCCTTAACCAAACGAAGGCATCCTCCTGCGGCCGCGATAAATCGTGTTGCTGAAAACTGAGCCACAAAGAGTTGAACATCGGAAGCAGAACAACACCCAGAATAGCCAGCATGGCCGGGGCAATCAGCAACAATCCCAGAGTGCGAGGGTCGTCAAAAACGGGACGGGAGCGTGGTCTGGTTATCTTCATGTCAGAGAAAGGATGCCTGCATCATAGCGATACAGGCATCCACAAACTAAGCTCTTATGGCTTGCACTCAAACTGGGATAAACCCGATGCCATGTTATCCAGGGCCTCCTGGGCGGTCTGTTCACCAGCTAATGCTTTGTGAACTTCAGCGGTACTGATATCTACGAAGTCACCGTACCAGGTGAGTTTGGAAAGACCACGTGCGGTTGACAATTGCGCTTGAAATTCAGACCAGAAAGGATATTTAGCGGTTAAATCCGCATCGGCATAGAGGTCAGTCCAAATAGGCAATACGCCGATTTCCTGCGCCAGCGCTTTGTTGGTTTCCCTGCTGGTCATGAACTCGATGAACTTCCACGCCGCTTCTTTATGTTCCGATTGCGCCGGGATTGCATATGCTTCGGGTAGAGTCAACGCCGCGCTCATGCCCGCCCTGGCACCTGGTACCAACCCAACCTTGATCTGCCCATCCACGCTGGAAACGGATGCATCCTTGGTGTACGCCATTAATCCAGCGATGCCCTGAGGCATGAAGAGCGAATCGCCTTTGAGGAAGGCATCCTGCGAGGCAGCCTGGTTATAGGTCATACCCGCGGGATTGGAAACGCCATCTTTCATGCTATCCACCATGTATTGCAAGGCTGCCAATGTATTCGGGTCCTTATTGAATAGGAAACAGCCTTTTTCATCCACGATCTCGCCGCCAAAAGCATATGTCCAGAAGTGGAATTCGTTCCCCAACGACCATTCCTGATTCCAGAATGGAGCCATACCGTAGGATACGACGTCTTTTTCTTTCGCGGAAATACCCATCTGCTTGAATTCATCCCAGGTTTTGGGAGGTTCGTTGAAGCCTGCCGCTGCCAGTTTTTCGGCATTGTAATAGAAGAAGCGAGTATCGTTGTTCCAGACAATGCCATAGACCTTCTTATCGGGGCAGGAGAACAGGTCCACCAAACCGGGGATCATCCCGTCCGTGTAGCCGGCAGGCATAAAGTCGTTGAGAGGTGTAGCCCAACCGGCACCACACCATTCAGCTACCCAGCCATTATCAAATTCAACAACATCATAAGCGGAGCCCCCTGTTGAAATTTCGGGGAGGATGCGGTTTGCCACCGAGTCCCAATCACTCTGAATCAACTCAACCTTGATGCCTGATTGATTTTCGAACTCGCGGATACGAGACTCGAAAGCGCCACTCAGGTCTGCCTCATGCTTGGGGAAAATGACCGTGATCGTCTCGGCTTCTGCCGCAGACTGAGTTGCTTCCGGCGCGGAAGCCTGGGGCAGCTCTGTCGCAGGAACTGCAGTGGGCGCACAAGAGGCTAGCACAAAACTCAAAATCAGCAATAATGAAACAAACAAATAGAGGGACGGTCTTTTCATTTGATGCTCCTTTTTTACTTTTTCGGACGATTGGCTGTCCGCTTGAATACATGATTAAACGACAATCAAATTGATCCCCTGCCTCTTTAACGCATGAATAAATTTCTTGTCCGCTTTCGAATCGGTTACAAATGTTTGCATACTATCCAGCGGCGCAAGCAACGCAGTGGAAACGCGATTGACCTTGGTGTGATCGGCTACGATGATGACTTCCCGCCCGATCTTCAAAATGGCGCGGTCGGTCAGGGTTTCAGGCAAGTAATCGTTGGTCAAGCCGTGTTCAAGGCTGACGCCGCGCGTCCCCATGATGACCTTATCCACGCGAACTTCGGCCAACGCCTGTTCCGTAATGTGCCCGATAAATGACAACTCGCTTTCACGCAGCATCCCACCCAGGGAAATGACCGTGATCTCCTCCAAGCCCGCCAGAACGTTCAAGACAGGCAGGGAATTGGTAATCACGGTCAGACCTTTGCGGTCTCTCAGACTGCGCGCAACTTCCAGCACGGTCGTGCCCGAGCCCAGAAACACTGTCTCTTTATCGGCAACCAGGCTTGTGGCGGCGCGCCCGATGCGGGCTTTTTCGTCTGCCTGTTCCTTGTCGCGCTCCAGAATCGGCAGTTCGGGCGGAGCCTGCTCCGCCGTAATCACGCCGCCATGCACGCGCTGTGCCTTGCCCTGTGCCGCCAGGGATTCGAGATCCCGCCGCGCGGTGGCTTCGCTGATCGAAAACTGCTCGACAATCTCCGCCACGCTCAAACGGCCCTGGCGCGCCAATCGGGAAAGGATCTGTTTCTGTCGTTCAGGTGTGGGAATAAAATCGCTCATAATCGCTCATCAATCGATCATAAACAATCATAGCACTTTTCGGGCAAAATTCAAGAGGCCTTTGCAGATTCCTTTACAGTGGATATAGGTTCTATAACCTAGGATCTATTCCTTTATATTGATTTCCCTCTTGGGGAACGGAAAAATCCACTTATGTAAATGCTAATTTTCAGAAGTAACTCTTGAGACAAGGCTAGTGGGCGATAGAGAGATAAAGGGACTAATATCTAAAGGTAACCTGAGCTCGATGCTGTGAGAGGATTCAATAATTTTACAAAGATGCGTCACATTTGGGCTAGCTTGTCAAATATGACAGTTTTCGGGTATGCTTGCAATCATCGTTCTTGTCGTAGAACAAAAGTGATCGGGAATTACATGACAATGCGTGAAGAACTAGCCTCTCCAAGTAAACACTATGATCCAAGTACCAGTTATTACCCACGCACTTGAGATTGGCTTAATTTCATTGCATGCATAAGCCATGGCGTAGCAGTATTAATAATTCTTGAGATGACAGCTAAATGCATCGCCTAGGACGGTATCTAAAATGTCACATATCTTCATCTCCTACTCACGTAAAGACATTAACTCTGCCCAAAGGATTGTTGACGCATTGGCTGCCGACAATCTCGACATTTGGATCGATTGGAAAAGTATTCCCAAAGGAGAAGACTGGGAACAGGAAATTTATCAAGGCATTGAAGAAGCAGATGCCTTCCTGTTCTTAATCAGTCCTGATTCGGTTACATCGGAGATGTGTAACAAGGAGATTGCGCACGCGGTCAAAAATGGCAAACGGATCCTGCCAATCGTTATTCGTGATGCTGACCTTAAATACATTGACAGGGAAATTCGCAAGCGTAACTGGATTTTCATCCATGTGGGACAGGATGATTTCAATGAGGGAATAGCACAGATATGCAAGACCATCCGGACAGATTACGTGTGGCTTGAATATCATACGGAACTGCACAAAAAAGCACTCACGTGGAAACGACGCACTGAGTCAAAAGATACCAGCCGGCTTTTGCGGGGAAAAGAATTGAAGGAAGCCGAAAAACAGATATACCATGCCGGAAAGGATAAAGATCCGCAGCCAACTAACGAGCAAATTAATTATATAAATGCCAGCAAGGATTTTCGAAGAAGGATGCTCATGGCATATATTGCCATCTCTATTGCGAGTCTGCTAGTCTTCTTGTTTTTATATGTACGATATTACAACGAATCCTCCAGAGCAGATCTGGAGGCGGCTCAACGTTCAGCCGCAGAGCTTGCTGAAAGCGAGGCGAGGGCTGTCCAGGCTGCCGTTCAAGCAGAAAATTTGGTACTGGGTTCTGGGGATGTGGTGGAAGCTGCCCGTCTGATTCTCAAGTCAGATCAAATAGTATCCTCGTCTGGGTCGAAGCGAGCCACATATCTCCTGTCGATGTTACCTATGCCGGACAAGATCCTTGCCGACCCTGGATATGAAATTTCGGATGCAGGTTTTAACAATCAAAAAGAATTGATCCTAACCGTAGGGACAGATAGTGGACACGCAATTATTTGGAACGCCCAAAATGGAGATGCCATCTATTCCCTGCCTCTTAGCCACATTAGCTCTGCCAACTTCACCCCGGATGGGAACAGTATTATTACAACCGACTGGGGAGATCGAATTCGCATTTGGAATGCAGATAATGGAGTGCAATCGGATTCAATCAATGGTTATGGCGGATTATTAGGCGAATTGAATTTTTCACAAATATATCCATCCATTATTTATGCCTGTGAGGGTCGCTTTGTTTGTTTATTTGATTACGAGAAAGGCGAACAACTATCCAAATTAGACTCACAGTTGGAAAGTGTTGGTATTGCCGGGTTTAGTTATGACAATCGTTCTGTAGTTGCTTATGGTGACAATCAGATACATATATTGGATATAAGTACCGGCGAGGTGATAAGGTCCATTGCGAGCGGAGAGTGTGAAGACCTGACGATAAGTCTGCATGAATATTTGATGGCCTGCGCAACCTACAAGGGAAAAATAACAATCTGGGATTACATGACCGGGGAACAAAAATACTTGTATGAAAATTCTGGGTTAAAAAACGATGGTCAGGGACTCGCCAGAGGGCGTTTATCCGTGTTGTTTGATCCAGGAGGAAAAACCGTTGCCCTGAACACTTTATATGGAGAGGCGGTCGTATTTGATATCAATCAGGGTGGCTCAACAAAATTAATTGCCCAGGATATCGTTTCTTTACAATTCAGTCCTGATGGAGAAACGATCGTTACCGGGCACCTGGATGGTACTGCAAGGATTTGGGATGTCGAAAGTGGGAAGGAATTGATCAGGCTTCAACGTCATCGGGATATCGTTCTCTCAGCGCGTTTCATTCATGATGACGATACTATTGTCACAACCTCAGTGGATGGGACAGCGCGGATGTGGGATTTGAAGCCGCTAAATCTAGTTCAGCACATTTCTACTGCAGGATTGATTTCGCAGAGCAGGTTTAGTCACAATGCTGAAACCATGGCTTTGGTCATGTCCAGCAATTCGATACTGATTTGGGACGTCAAAAATGATTCAAATTTGTTTGTCTTGCAGGGACATGCGGACGATATTGAATCGATCCAATTTAGCTTCGACGATAAGTACCTGGTTTCCGCCAGTCGAGATGGAACGTTCTGCATCTGGGACCTTACCAACGGAAATCTGATGAAAACCATTAGTGGCCATGATGGAGAAGATATTTTATCCGCCGCATTCAGCCCGGATGGAAAAAAGGTCGCGTCAGCAGGGTTGAATGGTGACGTCTGTTTATGGGATGCCAAAACAGGGGATCTAATCCATAAGTTCGTAGGACATAAAAGCGGGGTATTCGATGTATCTTTCAATGATGCCGGTACCCAATTACTCACGATCGATTATTGGGGTGTGATTGGTCAATGGGATGTAAAAAAGGAAGAATTGATAAGATTCCATGAAATGGAAGCCCAGGGTCTCGATAGTGGTTTTACTGTAGGTTATACATCCGCGACATTCAACAGGAATGGCAGCCTGATCGCGGCAGTAGGCAAGGATGAGATTGCTCGTATTTGGGACTCCGATTCTGGAGACCAAGTGGCAATGTTTTGGGAACATCCAGATATAACATCTGTCGTATTTAATCCCAGCGGAGACAAACTTATCAGTTATGGAAACGATAATGTCATTCGACTTTGGGATATCTCTTCAGGGACTCTGGAGGCGGAGCTAGTCGGGCATGGAGGCGAATCGGACTCAACCATATCCGATGGCATACTATCGGTCCAATTCAACCAATCTGGGGATGAGATCATTTCTATCGGAGTAGACGATACCTTGCGGGTCTGGGATCTGAAAACGGGTGAGAATATCGCAACGTTACCCATTTCGACCACGTACTCGGCATCTGTCAGCGATACCGGATCGAAAATTGGAGCTTATGATTCCTTTGGAAATTTCAATATATTGAATATCGACTATATAGGATTGGTCGAAGAAATAAAACTGCGTCTCCAGAATTTGGGAATAGAAGATCTTCAGATCAATAAGTAGAAAGGGTTGCAACCATGAAAAGCACACTTAAGTCAATCGTTGAATGGACGTTGTATTCCATTGTTGTCGCAGGGGTTGTTTACGGCGCCTGGTTATGGCTGTCAAATACGCTTCGAAAACCCGAGTTGGATTTAGCTCTAATTAATTATGTAGATCATACGCCTGAAGGTTGCGCTTGGAAAGCTGTTGCTACTTGCGATTATGAAATTCTTATGGAATGCCTTACAGAAAAAGATCTGACATCAACTGATGACAAAGGCAGAACATTACTCGACTATGTAGTAACGATTCCTGCCTGGCAGGAATCCGAAACCGCATGTCTGGCGTCCGCAGTTTATTTGAATATCAAGGGAGTTTCAGTTGGAAGCAAGGACAACGATGGATTGACATCACTTCATTATGCAAGTATGGCAGGGAATCCTTTGGCGGTGATTTATTTATACAACAAAGATAACTCGTTGATCGACGAAAAGGATGATCTTGGTTTTACTCCACTTAATTACGCTGAGACATATGCCGAGCTGGGTGGAGAAAGATATACAAGTGTTATTAATTACCTGAAAGGCATGAAGAAGCTTGGGGTTCTCCTGCCGGTGATGGTGTATGCAAAGATCGCCTGGGTCGAAGGGATGGTCTATGCGGATATGGGTGAGTTTGATAGTGCAATATCACGGCTTACTGCATCGATTGATGCGTGTACGCATGAGACTTCCTGTTTGGTGAATATCGGATGGAGAGCATACTGGATACGCGGTGCTGTTTATGACAAGCAGGAACAATATGACAAGGCAATCGCAGATTTTTCCTCGGCAATCGAGTTGCACCCTGAGGAGATCTATTTGTTATACAATCGTGGCCAGGCATACTACAGTTTGGGGCAATGCGATGCTGCAAAAGCGGATTTGGAGCAATATACCTTAGCGGTATTTTCCCATATGGAAGTTGGTGAGATAATTTCAGGTGAGAGTGTCGTAGCATATGCATCCGCCGAGGATATGATAAGTAGCTGTATTGACGTACCACGATGATTATTAAGTGGAGTTTGGTCAGCCCTGGAAGTGGTCCTGTCACAGAAGCGGGGTCGCGAACATTTCGGTCTCCCTGAGAACCGCCAGCGAACTGCTGCTATGGGAGCAAGTTGTGAGCTCAGCAGCAAGATCCATGAAGCCTGCACAGGATTGGTGTGAATAGCGGCTCATCCCTTATCCGCATGGATGATTCACTAGCAGCCGATTCGATTTGCCGTTTCGATATCATTCTCACCAATCTCCTATTTGAAAAGAAATCCAGTGTCAGATTTGTGACCGAAGAAGGCGAAGTCGAGCGCGAGTCCACTGCGGTTGTCCGTGCCGATTGCTGGGCATCTACTAGCAATAAGCAGCTTAATTTTGTCTAGCATATCAAAACTTTGTTAGAGACCAACAGACGGATGGAAGTTGTTGTCCTGGACAAGGTCTTGTTCGAGGTGGTGCAGGCGAAACGGTCCGCGGGAAACTGTTACATAAATGTGATGTACACCCCTTGATGAGGTTGCCCACTGGCATCTTCTACGCGAAGGGTGTCAAAGCGAATGTCCTATTCTTCACCTGCACAATCGCAACAAACGGAAAGCCACATTGAGCTAAACCACTCCGTAAGGTCGCTCGCAGTCCTTTACCTGCAAGCGCTGATGACTAGTGGTAAGGTCAACCTGGATATTTTCTGGTTGGGGCATGAATCTTCGGAAGATTCTGCACATTTACCCAGCCTGCATCTAATGGCTGTAGAAATCGTGGAAGATCTGAAAGCAGCACTTGCACAAGTTAAAGCAATAGAAAAAGATCCTGAAACCGATAAGTAAGCCAAGTCCAGTGTTCCATTACTTATGAAAATCCCTGTTTTCGAAACTCTTCTTCTGGTGGAAGAGGGCTTGTATTGCATCAGTAGAACTCGAATCTTTACAATATATGAAGCTCCGCTGTGGGTTTTCACAGTCGAACAGCCGATTCCAGGCAATCCTTCATCACTCCCCAGCCGTTTCATATATCATCTCTCATAAGAAAATCAGTCTCAGATTAATTGATGGTTACTGGATGGGTCGCGCCGCAGGCGGGAGGATGCGAAGAGCACTCAATTAGAGCCAGAGGTTGCAGTGGTGGAGATCCAGTCCACATCGTCCACATAGACAGTGAGGGGCTCCGTATACTGTACCGTGGATCCTACTCCCACGGCGATCTGCAGCCCAAGGATTATTGGCTTGTTGATATTGAAGTCCGGGTGGCATCTCCGTTTTTCCTGATCTGCATCAGCCAATTTTTCATCCATGGTTGGCTCCTCCCAGACGATCCGGAACCAGTTCTCTTCGCTGCTAGGCTCAATATTCTTCCAGTCCCCATAACAACTCACATAATTCTCATCTCTGATAAACAACTGGAAGCCGTTCAAATGACCAGGTACGCCTGAGGCGCCTTTGGACGCCCAGACATAGGCTGTGATCGTTTTCCCGGCAAGATCATCAACCGTTTTACCTTCGTACCCCATGGGTACCTGTCCAATCAGATCCACCTCCGCTTCTCCGAGCTCTCGAAATTCTGCCTCCCGGGTTACGGGGTCGCCGGTGAAGTCCACGGTGAGCACCATCACTGTGGTGGGGCTTCCGCGCCGGTCGAGCACCTGTGCCGATGTGACGTTGGTCACTGCCTTGATCTTTTCATCCGGGGAGTTTGACCAAAGCTGGAAGCCGCAGTCGAACCCATAGCGGGTAGTGCTCTCTTCCGGACAGGGTGGGAGGCCCATCGGCTCGGTCGGGGTCGGTTCCCGGATGGGAGTGGAGGCTTGCGTCGGGGTGAGCGTCGCTGTGATCGTGGGGGTTAGCGAAGGGCCGGCACCGAAGATCGCAATTAGTTTGGTGGACATGAGGGCAGTGAGAAGTATTCCTGCGCCACCAACAGCTACCATCAGCATCACTTTAAAATTTGCCTCACATCCTCGCCCACCTCGACCCACTGGCACAGGCGGCTTGACAACCACTGGTTTTTCGGGTGGCGAAACAATTTCTTCAGCAGAGGGTTTCTCGGTTTGGAAACTGATCTCCTGATCCGCCATGGCTTCTTTCACAGCATTAATCAGCGTGGAAAAGCGATCGTTTACGTGCATCTCGGGAGTTAATGCATTCATATCGCGGAGTGTGGCGGTCAGGTGATCAAAACTTTGTCGGATATCGTCATATTTGTCTATTTCCTTCTGGATGCTTTTTATCTTGACCGGCCGCTCAATCGTTCTGACCGTTTTGGAGAGCTCTTCAATTTCCTGCTCCCAATAATTAATATACTGCGCTCGGTCCCTAGCCTTATAAATTTGAGCATCTGGAAGCACGATTGGGAAGATACGCTCCCACAGATTTTCGTGCTCACTCACTTGCAGCAGCTCATGCATGCAGTGGTCAGAGCGCAGGTATTTATCGCTGATCACCAGCACAACGCAGCGCGCACGCCCAATACGCTTTTCGAATTCTTCGATCGATCCTTTATACCCCAAGTCTTTTTTATCACGTACCATGTGGATTCCATGGTCCTTGAATGCCTGTTCCAACTCATCTACAATGTGTTCGCTCTCTTCAACCCACCCGTAGGAAACGAACACCTTAGGTTCATAGCCACTCTGCGCTCGATTTTGAGAAGGGTTGCTGTTGTGTGTCTGTCCTTTTTCCATAATGTAAAGCTCCTATTCCCAGGAACATGAATCGACATAGATGATGCCTTGATAGCTAATGCCCGGCTCAGCATAACCATCGTCCACACCAAGCTTCACGCCGATGATGGTGATGTCGGAGGGGTTGAAGCCCTTGCCCATATAACCATCGGGGGGAGGATAAGTCCGGGGTTTCAGTTGGAAGGACCGCCACTGGTCGACGTGGGTTACCTGGACGCGCAGCCAGCTACTGTACTCCGACCGGCCCTCCGAGTCCTTGGCAAAGACTTGGAACCCGATCCAGGGTGCATGGTTCCTCTGATACGCCTCGCCCGGAAGATACATCCAGCAGGTGATCGTGCTGTTGTGCAGGTCGTAGGGATCGACCGAACCATCCAGGGGCTCGAATGCAATGAGGTCCACAAGCGCTTCCCCCTTGCTTCGATGTGCATCCCCTGGCACCAGGTCTACATCCAGCCGCAGGGCATAGTTCCCGGAATAGACAGGGGAACTCACGCGGGAGACCGCGGTGACCGCCTGGCTGTCATCAAAGGTTTGAGCCACCCATTCACCATCTCGCAGCTCGAAGCCGTAGAGGGCGGAGTCGCCTCCCGGAGCAAACACCGTGGGAGAGGCGAGCGGAGCGGTCGGGGAAGATGGTGAGGTCGGCGTGTCCGTGGGGAGCGGGGTCGAAGACGGAGTTAGCGTCTCGGTCGGCGGCAGCGGCGTTACCCAGCCGGCGGGGGTCGGGATCTCGACGGCACCGGCGAGCTTACGCGCCCACGCCTCGACGGTGGATCCTGATTCTCTGAGTTTCGAATACTCATCCTCCGCTCGCAGGCTCCAGGGGAAGGCACCTGCATAGCCGTTGTCCAAAATGGTTTGATAGTATTGATCAAGCGTGAACGCGGGCTCTGTCCCGGAATCGGCCGCCGGAAATTCGCCGAGGATGCAGGGTAGCATTGTGTTCAGCCCGCTAGACGGGAAGTCAAGAGGTGAATCCTTTTCCATCCAAGGATAGTAGTGGATCTGGCAGAGGTCCAGCCCGCTGTTCTCCCAAAAATTCCACCAGCGGCGTGAGGCGCTGCCCACGGTGACATATTGCTCTGCGTTTGTATGGATGAGAGCGGTCGTTTCGGTCACAAAACTCTGCATGGCTTCCAGAGGGATACGCACAAGAGGCTGGTCGGTTTGGATATCCGGATCGTCCATCGCCCATTCAGGTTCGTTGACGATCTCCCAGGCGAGGATGTAAGGATGCCGGCCATAGCGTTCCAGCAGGGGCAAAAGAGCGTTCCGATAGAAGGTCTCGCGTTTGGCGGGATCTGTGATCGTATCCGCGTGTCCTCCAACCAGCACGCCCTCCTTGTTTTGCTGAGGCGATAACCAGTGAAAGTCTAACAGGACCAGGATCAGGCGGATATTCTGTTTCTGAGCGATATCCAGGGCTGCATCGAGATCTGGAAAGACCTTGTCGTCCAGCCCGCTGACCGAGCCATCCGTGGCAAACTCAGGGGCAGCTCTGCCATCGGTAAAGACGAACCAACGCACTACCCGTACTCCCATGGCGGACATGGCTTCAAAATCGGCTTCAACCTCCGCGCGTACGGCGGAGACGCCATTGTGACCCCAAGCGTTCTCGCCAAAGTCATTGCCATAGTTATGCCAGGGATAGTTCGCCCCAAACAGGAACCAGGGGACGCTTTCGATATTTACCCGACCAGGAGAAGCGCTTTGTTCCACCAAGGTAGACGTCAGCGAGAGAGGCGAAACCATATTTTCAACCAGCGTAGCCAGTGCAGGTTGGGCGGTCGAGGTACGGGTCGGAGGCGAGGGAGCCTCAGCGCCTGTAGGTATGACCTCAGACGTGGGCGTGGTACAGCCCACAAGCATAATAAACAAGATGATAAGCCCTATGAAAGGATGCGATCTTTTCTGCGGTCTGGTATACGCAACCATAGTATTCCTTCCCATCGTGTGAACCCGGCAGATCAAGAAAACAATTCAGATACAGTATATCAGTTTCCTGCCTATTTTATGCCAAATTTCCTGCCGCCATAAAGCCTATCTCGGTATGTTCTTAGAAAAATGGCCGTACAAGAATGGTCATATTAAGCTGTTTTGGTACTGAAAATTCCCTAAAGCTTGTGGCTCACTTATGAAAATCCCTATTCTAAAAGTAAACTTTCAAATTGAATTATTTGGGCCTATAACTGAGTAAAGGCAAGCTATGCCAACAGCATATTTTTCGCGTCGGGTATGAGGGGAACAGGGCTTGTAATGGGCTACAGCTGTAAAATCTGTACCACGAACAATCTTAGCGGAACGTTTCGTTAACATCAACATTCTGCAAGGAGTATCGCTCATTTTGGTATTTCACCGCAGTACAGCAATGGACTTATGCAGGCAATTGATAAGCAAGCCAATTTTCACGATAAGACTCAAGGCGTCTGCTAACCCATTGCAAACGAGAGTGCAGGCTATAATTTGTGTCCAGCTTTTGCGCTTGACGCCAGTATAGAAACGCCTGGCGTAATAATAATCGTACTTGGGTCCTAGATCTTTGAGGGAACGTTTTTCTGCCTCTTGCATCGTTGTTAGTTTCCTGCCAGATTATTTCTAGTTGGCCAATGCAAACTCTTGCCAGATGATAATGGACTATCCCAAGTCCGGAATCATATCGTAAAGCAACATTGTTTAGTATATCGAAGGCCTCCTGGAGACTTTCAGGTTTTCCATCCCGAAACAATACCCAGGCGAGGGTATCAATGTAATTAGCAAGTCGTTTTTCGTAGTTAGTTGTTGCCCAGGTCAACGGATCAAGCAAATTCTGCAATCGCTTGTCTGCATTCACCGCAGAGGAATTGGTCTTGGGCGAGTCGGGAACAACGCTTCTCAACAGGTTCTGCATGTCATAAATATTCTTCTGTGCATCCTGTTGTGCAACATCAAGATTGAAGTTCAATTCAGCCCAGTTAAAAGCTGAGCTATTATATAGGTCACAGGTAAACACGATCCGTTCGAACAAATCCCTGGAGAACAAGGCAATGGCCTGACTGGCCATGACTTTACCGATCATGTCCGTAGAATAACTATCATTTGCATCCTTCAGATATGCAGCAAGCTTATCTGCTCTCAAACACAGACGGGCGAGTTTCTTATAAGCGTCGGACTCAACCCCTTTACGCATTTTTGCCAGGTCCCGAAGGTATTGCGCGAGGATCTGATCCAATAGAGGGGATTGCACCGAGCAATCCACCTGTTTGATCTCCTGGATGAGAGTCTTATGACTCTCGATAAAGTTCTCGGTATGAACCACATCCTTGAGTTGATTGGCTTTTTCAAGTGCGGCTGAATATTCACCCAGGTTGGTCGTCAAGACGCATTCCAAAATGAAGGGCTCGAGCCGTTTCACCATTTGATGATCAAAGGGAGTGAGACTGAGGTGGAGATTCTTTGCCTCTTCGGAAGCCGTCATCGCCTCATCGAACCGGTTCTGTTGGTCAAATATATGAGTCAAATCAAGGAACAGTTCTGCGATGGTATCCTCATAAGGGCAGTCACTGATCGCGAGCATCAAGTGATCCGCAACGAGATGTAATTCATTCAGGGAAACAAATATGCTAGCCAGGGCAATGTGAATCTGGGTTGGATTTACCACACTTTCAAACTGGAGGCGTCCATGTATGTGTTCCCTCTTGGAAAGATCAACAGCCTCTGACAGGCTTGTTTGGCGCGAAACAGAAGACTTGATTGTCTCACGAGAAAGGTATTTATGAGGGTCAAGCGGGGAAATTGATTGAATAAGCTCGATAAGATCGTCTGCGGCTACACGGAATAGTCCTAATTTTTTGTTTAGCAATGCAAGCGAATAAATTGCCAGAGGATGGATGGGGACCAGAGATTTCGATTGGGAAATCAGGCTTTCCACAATATGAAGATGTTCATCACTTATTTTCTTGCCATCACTGGCATTTAGGCGGGCCTGAGTGGCAATATCGTCCAGGATGGCGATCAAACTAAATGCTTCCCAGGCATACAGGCTGGAGAGCTGGTAGGATGCGACCTTGCGACCCAATGGAGTGAAAAACGAAGCGGATTTCTCATTATGAATAGAGGCAACAAAACTTCCCATAAGCATGCCGGCCTCGTGCGCCAGATCACGTGCATATTCATACGCCTTGCCTTCTACGAGAAGTTTGATCGTGAAAAGTGATAGCTCAGCATATACATCGATCGCCCAACGCTCCTCAAAGAGGATCTCGGCCTGGTTTTTTCCGTCCACCAGGAGTTTTATATACTCTTTTACATCCGTCAGCTGCCTCCGCCCTCGTTCGGCCAGAACCAAGCAATTATGCCGGCGCTTCACATTTTTAACGCTCCGGCATTCTTCGTCAAGGATAAGCTGCTGATAATAATTCTGACGCAGAGCCAGCAACTCCTCAAAAACCGGCTGAAAAGAAGCAAGAGGCGTTTCAGCTGGGTCAAGCCGTGTGCCTGCAATGCTTTTTGCCAGCTCAAGGATATTAATATCCGGGATATAAGCATTTCCAACAACGCGCCATGCCAGCCAGTACCTTAACTGACCAATATTACAGCTCTCAGGGTCAAGAACGGATTTATATACCTGGCAAGCCTCCTGCGACTGGAGACAGTCCTTTCGGTAATACTTCAAAACCTCATCGAAGGCGGGTAGCCAGTCCAGCTGCCGCCATCGGAAAGTATACGCAGGATATTGCTGATACGCAAAATCAAGATGATCTACTGCTTGATTGAGCAAACGCATAGCATCCGGCACATTTGTGACTATGCCACGGTTGCCAACCTTTTCATAGTTGCCGATCAACCAATCGAGGGAACGAATAAATGGATCGCCATTCTCGGCCAGTCCTCCAATCAGGGACCAGCCCATGTAAAAGTTTGCACTTTTGTTCCATGCCAATTCCGGCCGATTAAAAACATCGGTACGAAGGAATTGATCGGCTTGGCCCCAGTTGCCTGCTAGGCAGTACGTTTTGGCAATATCGATCAATGTGCGGCCGTTTTGTGAATAGGCACACAGCATCTCCTGGTAAAAACCGACCGCTTCAGCAAAGCGATCCAAACAACGCAGGGCGTCTGCTATACGATGTGTGGCAGACATTCGGTCCTGTACCAGGCGCGCTTTCTCATCGAAAACCGACGACAATGCTTTGATATCTCCAGGTAATCGTTGAATTGCACGATCATAGTAGTTGATGGCTTTATGAAAATAATCCAATGATTTATGATAGTCATCGGCATAGCCTCGGGCTACCGGGTCGATCTTATAGGGATTCACTGGACGATCTTTGTAATGGCGCGTGTAGGCCCGCTCGCGCAATCTGCCGCGCTGATAATAAGCTGTGCCCAGGAGATGATAAGCTTCCGGAAAGTCAGGTCTCAGCTTCAGTGCAGACTGACAGCTAATCACAATATCGGCAAAAACAGTGCGGGTGATGTGTAATCCATTTTTGAACTGATAAAATCGCCCCAAGGCAAGCATATACTGTGTTTCAGGCAGGGGCGGGCCTGTTTTTTCGGATAAGGTCAGATATTTCATTCCCTGGTTAACATCCCCCTGGAACAGTAGCATGACCCCCAAATGATAGTAACCATATCCAAAAGAATTGCGGGTCGACTCCTCCATATGGACCGCTTTCCGGTAACTGGCAATCGCATGCCACCAATTATGATGATAGGCAGCATCCAATCCTTGAAGAAAGAGCTTCAGGCTCCTCCAAGAGGAGGCCAAGTGTGCATGTTCTCCCAGATTGAAGACCAGTTTGACAGCCAGTGTGAAAGCAATTTCATTGATGGTATTGCGATCAATATCCAAGGCGGAATTTTCCGGAAGAATTGCCATGTCCACAGCCACTGTTCGTCCCCCCCGTTTCTGATATTCCACCCATATCGCTATGGTGCGATCCTCTTTACGCTGGATCGTACCTCTCACCCGAGTTTCAACGAGGTTAGACAGAAGAGGGGCTATCAGATTCCCGAACGGAATTTTGACATCCTTCGTCTCGATGTTGCCCAGAATCCGAACCTGTTCGATCAGTTCCTGGTCCTGGCCGCTGGTGACAAAAACAGCCAGGCCTCCATTACTCCGCAAGCTTAGATTTTCGACCTGGCGTAAGTCCAATAATAGCGAAATGTTTTTGAGCCGATCGACAAAAGACTGTGTGATTAGGTTGGCTATTACTTCTAATCCTGGGTCTTCCTGTGCTTTTACGACTTTAAAAGGAATGACGATATGCTTGGGCGTAATCTGGATAAACCAGTAAATCATGGCCAACGTTGTAAACATCAATCCGCTAAAAATGCCAATGGCCATCAAGACCAGAAGATCTCTTTCGATGTCCCTGAGATATAGATAGATTGGCAAAAGGAAGCTTCCAAATATCCAGGTAGTTATTAACAAGAGCCACGGAGTCGAGTGATTCGTAAAGAAATTAGCGATTTTCAAAAGGTGCGCTAGTGGGTTGATAGATGGCGCGTTGGATGAAATCAGGCGCTGAATTCTGGCCTCCCTGAAATGTTTGAAAATATACTGAAGGTTTGCCCGCTGTTGGCTCAGCAGATTATTGGGATTCGATACAAGCAACAATAGCGCCAGCGCCAGCAAAGGGACGACAAACAGGTCTTCAGACAGAAAAAGGATCGAACAGAAAACAAGATAAACTCCTGTTCCGACGACGATCCTCCATGCGAAGCCAGACACGGTAGGCGATCCAAATCGCCTCTCACGACTATAAGATTTCCACGAGTCCTTGATCCCAAAATACAAGGGGAAGGGCACGATCGCAATCAGGCTGGCTAGTAAAACAGCTCGCAAAAACCAGTGCGGAATAAATACGTAAAGGGCTGCAAAATTCTGGAGCAAATGATTCAACGATACGAGCAGGAGAATATTGATAATGACCAGAATCACAACACCAGGCCTTACCAGATTGGAGAGGAACTTGTTCCTGGCAAAAAGGCGCCGCAAGCAGAACTCCAGAAGGAGTACCGTGAGGGTAACCAGAAAGATCTGAAGTGTTAGGATTTCTTCATGATGGAGGTAGAAGACAATCATTGCCGCAGAAAGCGAAAACACCCGTTTTCGCTTTCGAAAGCCTGCTCTCCAGTAAACATCGGCATTGACCATGTTTATCACCGGAAGACTGCATAGCCCCCACAATATTAATCTTGTGATTCCTCCCAGGACCAGCCAATTCCCCAAACCATCGACCACGTTTCTTAATGTCAAAAGATAGACAGGGAGGATTACAACGTTGGCTAGCAGATCTAAAAGTTCTTTCCTGCGCTTCGTTGGAAAAGGCGAAAGTATCGAGGTGCGTACATGCTGGGAATTAGTCTTCGATATTGACATATGGGGCTCCAGGGACAAAGTGAATGTCCAGTGACTTTAATTTCATGATTAAGAATGCCACTATACTTAGCGGAACCGCGTAGGATACAGATTCTACGCGTTGGAACCAACATGGAGCATGAGGGCATCTCAATCAACTTGAGATGCCCCTGCTATATACAGCATGCAAATCACTCATGATGGAATCCAAAACCGTATCCGTTCGGCCTGCTTTTTGAACATAAACAAAGGACTACAGATCGGTAAACTCCAGGTTCCAGGAGGAACTTGTACGATCCCTTCAAGATCATCCAGCACCAGCCCATCTTGAAGCAGCTGTGTACGGAACAAACTCAACCATGCACGCACTGACAGATAGAGTGCTGAATCCAGTGTCATGATGGGCCAGACCCGCTTCTGAGGACCGCAGGTAAGGATCTCACGCAGGCTGGCGAGCGTTCGTTCATCCCAGCCTAACAATTCATCGAAATCATCCACAAGCAATAAAACAGGCTGACGTGGCATACCGGATCGGTGCAACCACAGTTCCAGAGATTGAACAAACTGCCTCGCGCCAGACCGGTTGCTGGCAAACACGCCCACGCAATGGGAACTGCCCGTAATAGCATCCGGCCATTCCTCCACACGACTGGTGATGACACCAAATTGGATCTGATGCGATCCATAGCTGGATATTACGAAGCGGGCAATACAGCGCAGGAACGGTGTTCTTCCAAGGCTCTCACGCCCCACGAGAAGTATCGGACCTGGAGCTGGATCATGCATATTTAGCAATATAGGAAGATCATCTTCTGCCTGGCCCAGGAACAACGTCCCTTGCGGCAAGGGTCCAATTTCCTTAAGTACCTGCTCGAGGGAAGACATCATAAGATTCCCAGGACTCAAGGCAACCTCAGCAACTGGCAGATACAAAGCGGAAGCAGGTCCGGACTCGTTTGAGTCTATGTATAACTTGTCCATGACAACCTCCTCTCAAAATGAAAGAATTTAATCTCCGGCTACAGATTTCGGCCTTTTGTTCGAGGGTGGATATTTTGGTATGATGGAACCCTGGCTGACATCCCGTACAATACCTCCTGACGGATATTCTTCCGGATTCGGAAAAATTACATCTGGAACCGTACCATTCTTTGCAACGGCCGAGGCAATTTGCATAATTAGCATGTAGACGGCTTTCTCCTGGTTCTGTTCTCTGATTCGGTCCAGGAGCGGGATCAGTCGTGACATTGCGGCAGAACCAACTGTACTTGCCGCAGACTCCTCCATTAGGGCTTTTCGAAATTCCTCATTCGGCTGCAAATCGGCGATATTAACACCGAACCTTGGGTTGATGAAAATACCAAACCCGCGTACCCGCTCGGCAACTTCAGAACTGAGCGCCATTTTCAAATAGGCACGCCCATCTTTCGAATTGAGTTCATTGAAAGACTTGGCAATAAACACTCTGTTTCGGGCAACATCATTGACCGCAGTCCGAACAATTTCATCCCAGGCATTATCTGTCGGGAACCGCAGTACTTGCAGTCGCCGACTTTCATCAGCCTTGCGCAAGTCCACGAAGTAAAACACTTTGAAATCAATATTTACAGCGACTTTCTCACTGGTATAAACATCACTCAGTGAGATCTGACTCGTTCGCATGTCTAGTCTTGTTTCGTTGTCAACCTCTTCAATCCAGGGAATGGTGAATACTAATCGATCGGGGCTTACAAATCGATGGAAACGACCAAAGCGATAGATCACACCAATGTGATTCTCGGTTGGACGGTACAGAATATTCGCAAATCTGTTCATAGTAGTTCTCCTTTCTATATCCCTGCACGCCAGCAGGGATCGTCACCGGAAGGATAAGGCGGTGTGGGGAGCGGCTTTTGATTCCGTTCGTGCGTTCGTCCGATGGACTCCTTTGCTCTCCACCTTTTCTGAGCGGTATATTTGTGTCTGAGCTTCACAGTCATTGGACACCTGTTTTCCTGGGTCAAATCCTTTTCAATTCTGATAAGCCTGATTACACTTTATCAAGTACAACCCATTTATAGAACTGGATTCCTGCATACTCCCTTTAAACAAACGACCCACCTCTTTCGAATGAGGTGGGTCAACCGTTTTAGCACCGAGGGCTAACTATTTATTTTTTTCCAATCAGGTTATACCGCTCCGCCATAACAGCCGCCTCCGTTCGATTCCTCACTCCAAGTTTGCCGAGGATATTGCTCACGTGCTTTTTTATGGTGCCTTCTGATCTGCCCAATTCTATCGAGATGCGCATATCAGACATTCCGCTTGCCAGCAAAGCCAGAACGTTTCGTTCCGCCGGTGTGAGGGGTGTGAGATCAAAAGGCGCGAGCGGCGCATCCGGGGAACTCTCCTTTTGGTGCAGCGCCCAACGGATCGCATTGAGAAGTTCGTGGCGGGAAAAACCCTTGCTTAATGGGTAAGTACCAGCCTGACGCGCCGGTTCAATCAACTCGGGATAAACAGTGATCATGACCACCGGCAACATGGGTTGAAGTTTGCGAAGATCGGGAAGAATATGTATCCCCGCTTGTTTATCTCCCAGCCAGGCTATGTCCAAGACGAGGACATCCGGCGTTTTATTCCGGACTAAGGCTGGCAGGTCCAAAAGTTCAGTCGTACTTCCTACACATTCCATGTCATCTGCTTCCGAAACGATCTTGAGCAATCCTTCAGCAGCATAGATATGATCATCCGCGATCAATACTCGGATCTTGCTCATTGTGTATTCTCCTTTTCGATTCTAGGAACCATGACATCGATCAGTGTTCCCTCACCAGGTTTCGAATTAATGACCAGCCGTGCACTGATTTTCCGTGCCCAATTATGTATGGATTGCAGGCCCATACCTCTCTTGCGGTCCTTCATAATTCCTGGAGAGAAGCCAACGCCCCGATCTTGAACGACAAGCCTGCTTTGCCTTGGTTCCAATTCCAAAGTAATTTTCACCAGGCCGTCTCCAGACTTCGGCAGGTTCGCGTGCTTATGTATATTACTTATAGCTTCCTGGCAGATACGATAGAGGACCAGTTCAACATCTGCTGATGGGCGCACTTCGCCGCGGATCGAGAGATTGACGCCCGGCAAACCGGAAGCCTGGATGAGTAAGCCAAGAGCAACTGCCAGCCCGCGTGTGACCAAAACTGGATCGCGCATATCCTCCAGAATCCGTTCCAACTGCTGGTAGGTATGGCGGGAGAATCGCCATAGTTCCTCGGCCTCATCCAGTAGTTCGGGATTGCGTCGATGCTTTCGCTTTTCCTTCTCGAATATCGATTCTGCGGGTTCCATCACTTTGAAGGCATAAGTATTAAGGACATCATGAAGATCCTCCCGCAATCGGTTCCGTTCCCGCTGGGTTGCAAGAACCTCGTTTTGCCTGAGGAGACGCGCATTATGTATGGCGACCGCCGCATGCCCGGCAAGCATACGAAGCGTACCAAGTTCCATGTCACTGAACCAATGTCGACGGCGATAATTGACATAAAGCATTCCTATAATATTCTTGCGAAGCTCCAGGCGGCAGACTGCAACGGAATAGACATCTTCTTGTTCTGCAAACCTGCTCCGCAGATCTTTTTGTGATTTCAGGTCCTCGATGGTTACCAGTCCACTAGGTTCAAGCTTTGCTAGCGAGGTCAAACCGTGGGTGCTAAACGTCCCTTCGTGCAGGAATTCCGTTTGTGCTCCGGCAGTTACAGCTTCGGTAACGAGAAGCTCATCCTTTTGTGAATCGTAGGGGGCCAGATAGGCAACATCCGCATGCAAGACTTCCGTTGTCGCCTGTGCGATCCGGCGCAGGACTTCCCGGGGCTCCGCCAACTCAGAAAACGCTCGCGTGACGACCTGCAGGTGTTCCATAACATGGACCCGTTCTTCCAATTGCTGATGCAGATTGCTGCGATAGATAGCCG
>Ga0105092_10000340_pt1 | contig 23904 bp, 39 predicted proteins | sample PPLLak2March2015_FD_87021 | JGI IMG/M metagenome (GOLD analysis project Ga0105092, IMG submission 87021) | Freshwater sediment microbial communities from Prairie Pothole Lake near Jamestown, North Dakota, USA - PPLs Lake P7 Core (1) Depth... | ecosystem: Environmental > Aquatic > Freshwater >... | reverse complement strand
CAGCATTTTCGGCACTATCTAAAATGAAATCAATATCAGGAACTTCGGATATTTCCAGGGAGATGAGCCGCCGCTCATCATCGAATTGGCCTGAAAACATCCAAAGCGACATTATACCGTCCCTACATCTTGATATGGTTCGGAGGGTTTTCGTTCTGCTTGAGACATCTTAACGGCTTCTTCTCGGAGTTCGGCAAAACTGGCAGCATCCATATTAGAAGCAAAATCATGAATTGCGAGGATCGGACCAAGGATCATGAAGCAATCGGTATAATCCGGGGTTACGAGAAGAGCTTGAACTCCCCTGCCAATGTAGATTATGTAGTCATCACAAAGATATTCCTGTGATTCAGTTTCTATACTGAATCTATGCTGAACTTCTTTCAATTGGGGGACTGACATATAGGCTCCTTCATATCTACTGTGATTAGGCCACCATCCCGAAATGCTATGCAAGCCATCCTAATGTTTGGATGCTTCCTTAGCTCCTCCAGGAGCTTTGCCCGATCTTCTGTCATCGAATTGTCTCCTCCAGGATGCAAAGCAAATGTGACAATAGGAATCCAGTGCATGGCGGAGATGCCCGTTGCACTCCAAAAAATAATTCAAGCTGAATACCACACGCTATCTGTTTTAGGGGCATGATCAGAGGGCAGTTTCCAGTTCGGTATCTGGCGTTGTATCTTACTTCCCTTTCTCGATTACAGCCGACGCGGTCACTTTCAGGGCAATTTGCACCTTTTCGTTCTGGATGGCTTCGGGATCTTCTTTCAGAGACAATGCCCCTTTCAGGTTGTCCCAATGCTCCCCGACAATCAAGCTTCTGCCGGGCGGCAGGTATGTGACATCATTTTTAGACCGATCCAGGTCGGTTACAATGCCCTTTATGATGAGTTTGTCCATCGAATCACCCCCTCAATAAGGCCCGCTTCCCGTTACGGTCACCGTCCAAGCATGTCCTACGTTGTGGACCATGACCCAAACCGCTTCAAGCCCGCTTGTAATCGTCCCACCTGGTCCGGATGGTGCTTGATAAGTGCCACCCGGAGCCTCGTTAGTTCCACCGATCTGAATTGATGGGGTCGCATAGGTGAAGTGGGCCGCATTTGCCAGGATCGCGTTGCCAATCGACATTAGCACCAAATCGACATCAGCCGCGAGCCATCCGAGATCAAACATTGTAATTAATTGAGCCCCCGTCAGGTGTGATATGTTTCCGGGAGTAACCAACGTCCCACTTAGATATATTTTTGTCGTAAGTGTAGATGGTAGATCAGCGACGGAACCCGAAATGAGACAATTAGCACATTGAAGATTAGTTAAATAACGACTAATTTTGGCAGTTGTGCCAGTCACCCTTACCATCGTGGTAGCGATGATAGATATTAGATTGGGGTATTCATCGAGATTTAACGATAATAATACATTACCGTATATAGAAAATATACCAGACAACTTACATTTATTGGAATTTTTAATTAACGTTATCGCATCGGTGTTTGAATCAATCCCCGTCACCAATCCCAAGCCACCTTGCACCGTGACCTTGCAGACCTTCGCCCCGGCGGTCGGAGTATAGCTTAGAGCATGGCTGGTGCCGGTGGTGACGGTACTACCAACTTCGGTTTCCCATATGACCGTAGTCGATACTGATGTAGTTATAGACGGATCAAAGGTGAGCGATCCTAGCGGATTGTGCCAAATTTCGATCTGATTAAAATCTTTCCAGAGCCGGGGGATCACGCCCCGGGAGACTTGAACCCTCGACATTTTAACCTCAATCCCTTATAATCCCAACTTCCAAAGAGAACTTCTGGCCAGCTACCTGAGCACTGCTTACCGCGGAGGTGTACATCTGGAAGTACAAATTCTGTGAATCGGAAGCGCACTTGAAGGGCCGATTCAGGCCTTCTGCCCGACCCCATGCAGCCGATCCAGCACCGCCCGTGATCTTGGTAAAGCTCGCTATATCTAGCTGACAGACGACCTTGCCCTTATCAGCATACATCAGATCGAATGCCGCATTATCTGCCACGAACGCGGCCGGTGCCGCATCATAGATGATTACTGAGATGCCTGTGGTCCACAGGGGGTTATCGGTCTTGATAGCGGCTGAAACCACCGCACCAGATCCGCCCACGACCCTGCCCGCCAGCGGGAGGTTATGGGTTGTGGCATCGGCTGTAGTATGCGCTATGGCATCATTGGCCGAATGTGTAGCGGTCCCTGCTGGCATGGTGATCTCTTTTGTAATCCTGCCATAGCCGCCCTCCAGCACCGTTGCCGATGCGAATTCACTTGCCCCCAAATCATAGACGCGCGCCTCGAATTGCGTGCCGTCTGCCTCTGCTAAAGTTTTTGTAGCCATGAAGAATCACCAATGAAAAATGTGGTATCCCGAGTTCCACGGATAAGAATTATTCAGAAAGTAAAATTTCATCCCTTTGGAATATAGGAATTTAAGCGCCCTGGGTATACTCATTCCCTGAAAAGATTTTATCATTCCCTCACCCCGTAAATCTGAAATTTGCTATTGTGCCCGCTAACCCGTAGCACGACAATGATTGCCCGGACCACAACGGATATGTCCGAGGGCAAGCCTCTGGAATGTAAAGAGTCGAAGTTGCGTCGGCGTCTCCGTCAATTTCCAGCCTAACCGGGCCGCCTTCTGCAAAACAATAGAATGCTGCACATGCGGCAGGAACCGTTACCGGCTTGCTTGTCCCATCGTTGGTTATTCGGTCCGATCCCGTATCTGTGAACCGAAAATTGTCCTCAAAGTCCATGATTACACCAGAAAACGGAAGTTTCCGTAAGTTGCCGCCGCTCCATAACAGAACAATGTCTGGGATGCTGCTATAATCGGATATATGAAGGCGGTATCTTCAGGGACGTACAATGTTGAGGTTGCCGATGCTGCCCCGCCGATTTCCAGCCTAACCGGGCCGCCTTCTGCAATGCACATGAAAGACCTGGCAGTTGCCGGAACCGTGACCGATTGGCTTGTAGCATTGTTTGTAATTCGCACCGGTGAGCCAACATCGTATTGCAAGTTCGATGTTTTATATCGGCCAGTTGGATAATTTTCGTCCATGTAAACCTCAGAATTGCAAAATTTTTATATCTTCCTTGCCCATTAACCGGACCTTTGGAGCAAAAGATACAATAGGGTACTCAATGCCATTAGTCGGACTGAATGGGTTATCTACATCAAACTTGATCATCTCACCTACATCGAAATGCCCTCTGGCCTCAAGTTCGGTCGCCCTGATAGTAGTCCAGCCACCTTGTGGAGATGGAATGCTTTTCGATTTGATCTCAATCGTGCAAGGTAGGTCGGTTTCGGTGGTGGTATAGATCGTAGCGCCCGCCAGATCTATGCACTCTATAAGTACCTGGCAATCGAGGCCCGTATTGGTCACTGTGGGCAAAGATGTTAGAGTGCTGGTAGTGGTCTTCTTGCTGGCGATGGTAAATGTTAAGGTGTCTGCGCCTATCGCCAGGGAGCCCGCCACATCAAGACCGCTTGTGAAATGAGTATGAGCTAGAACCGTAACCACACCCGCGCCTGTATCGCCGGTCTTTAGGGTGGCCGTTATTCCGAGAGCTATCAGGCTTGTATTCAGAGCAGCCAATGCAATTATATCTGATGCTGTAGATGTAATTGCCCCGCCCGATGAGGTAGCAAGATCGACAACGACATCCGAACCCGTAACCGTTATGCTAAGTGGATGGCTTGCTGTGCTGGTATATTCGATTGATGCCAGTGCGGTAGTGCCGAGGGTATCTGCCCATGTGATATCGTTATGCGTGCCTGATAGGTTGGTGGTATAATATGGCAGGGGAGTAACAGTAACCCGGCACCGAAAGGAAACGGTTGGAGCGGTCCCTGTTAGGGTAACTGCCCCCGAAGGAGGGACACCATCGAAAAGCTCCTTAGCGGTTTGGGTGATTCTTTTTGATAAATGTAAAAATCTCGAAGACAAGAAAACACCTCATGAAAAAAATAATAAACATGGTCCAGACCATACCCGACCGGACCCAACCGTATTGCATTTGAACAATAGATATTTTATCGTCTAACGGATAAATAGTTATCGCGTCACGAGTCTACCCCGCGCACCTCGTCTGGCATGTCATCCCGGTTCAAACTCCAATTAGCAGGTTTTTCGTCAGATACATGATATCCGTCTGGCATTGTTCCGCTGTCGGTAAGGACGCCCACGCTCGGCGTTGTCGAAGTAAACCCGGCATTCCGGTTTGCCTCTTTTAGTAATTGGTTGCCGCGTTTCTCAAACATTAGGGCAAACTTGTCATATTCTCCAAGCCTGGTAATGCACTTGAACGCACAATTAGCTGCGGCGATATAAAGGTTGCTTTGTGCTGTTATTTCGGATTGAATCTCCTCATTTGTTAAAATAAAAGCAGCACTATCAACGTCCCCATATTTATCGCGACACCAATCGGTGTTTGAAGTGGTCGGGCTTGTATAAGTGGAAGTCATTATTAAGCTCCTGAGTTTATAATAAAAAGTGAATAGGCCTTTCGACCTACTCATGAGCCGTTATGGTGATAACGTCACCAGCGACTAGATGCACCGCGCCCGCATCCGTTGCTACAATCCTGGCGGGAGTGGCCGCGATGGTGAACAGATCAGTCACCAGGCCGTCCCGGATGGTGCCGGTTGAGCTTCGAACCTGGACCGTAAACATGGTCGGCGTGAACGGCATTGGGATGTTGACCAGTACAGCCGTATCGACATCATTGGCCGTTACGGTATGCGCCCTCATGCACCATTGCTTGGTAGCGGCAGCAAGACCGCCCACTGTGTTTGCTACGGTGGCCGGCTGTGCGCCAGTGTTCCGAGTAATGGTCACGTTCCCGGCGGTTCCGACCGTCTTTGCATATACATGCACAGTGTCGGTATTGGCGGTAGCTGCATATGGAGAGCCGGTCTTGCCATTGATCGCAGCGGCTAAATTGGTAGCAGATTCGCTGGCAGATGCACCATAATCCCATTCGCCGTCTGCGACTGTTGGCGATCCATCGTAAGGATAGGTCACGGCACCGATAGTTATCGAGGTACAATCCCCGGTAGCACCAAACAGGATCGTGCCCACACCCATCTGGCCGGTTGCCTCATGAGAGATGACACCTGACGCGGCGTTGAGCATCGTGCCAGCCATTGCGGCGGCAACATCGGAAACCAGGTCCTTTTGGGGGACGCCGGCAGCCGTCATGAAGACAAGGCTATCAGCAGCCACGTCAAGAGCAGCGTCCGTTGGGCTAACCTTGATTGTGCCCGTGGCATCTACTACGCCGGTTGCGGCTGCTGCTCCTGCCAGAGTGTCCGCAAGCATGGTTACTGTGCCCGCTTTGGCTACATTCGCGGCGGTCGCATCTGCCACTATCAGGGTATCGGCCACTGCAATAGCATCAATCGCAGTAAGAGACGCCGGAACGATAGACAGAGCGCCCGTAGTATTTTCAATGCCAGAGGTGGTTACAGTTCCCGCCAGGGTCTCTGCAAGCTGTGTAATCGTGCACATCTTGTTTACATTGGCATCAGGCGCTACCGTGTCCTCTATGAGGAGCATATCGGCTCCCACGGGGGCAGTCTTGGCCGTCACGGAGCCAATATTTACCCGGCCAACACCATCTACCTCGGAAAGGGCGGATGTCGCATTGGTGGCGGCGAAAACTTCGCCGATTGGTTTTGCAAGATTCTGAAGGGTTACGGCTTTGTTCACGCCGGATACGTCTACTAGAACCTTATTCGTTGTGAGAGGTCCGGTTGCTGCTGTCGTGTTGCCGATATCTACCTTCAGCACGCCAGCCGTGTTCTCTAGGGAGCTTGTGCCTACGGTACCAGCAAGCAACTCGCCCACAACGGTCAACGTGGCTTTTTTGTTGATATTTGAAGCTTCTGAATCATTGAGCAGAACCGAATCCGCACCAACTGCAGTCGTCTTTGCGTCCATATCGTAGACAAGCGAATTTGCTACATCCACCGCCCCGACCGAATCATCAACTATGGCCGTTGAATCTACCGAACCAGTTGCCCGGAAGAAACTTGATGGCCTTGGTATTCCTACCATATAATCATCTCCTAAAATATAAACAGATTACCATTTAAGTAATCTGTATTTCGACAAAGGCATTCGGGTCATGGAAGGCGATACCGACATCCTGGTAGAGATGGCACTCGATGTTTTTAATGGGCTTCCTCGGATAGTTCTCATCAATGGTGACACCACGGGCCTGGATAAGCTCTGCAGCTTCCCGGTTCTTGGTGACTATGTAGACGTATCCAGCAGTAACCTGATCATTGGTGACCATCCAGGAGGTGTCGTCCGGGCTCCGGCCAAACAGCGGCCCTACCGACCTGTAGATGGGCTCGGAGTTGTCGCTGTAGGGGTCCTTCTGCCAGAAGGCATCCATTGAGGCAGCGCTTCCTATCATGAACAGGTTCTTGAGGTTGGTTCTGTACTTGGAATCCAGCTTGCCCCTTGCAACCCTGCAATCCTCGTAGATGTCCCGGTTTGTGTCACTGGTGAGCCATGCGCCAACGTTGCCGGTATTAACGCCAGAAGAGGCGGCAGCTGTGACAGCGCCGTTGGTATTCAGCCCGGCCTGGACATCCACACCAGAGATGTTATTCACGGCGCGACCTGCGAACCAGACCTTATCTTCGCCCCTGTATATCTTGGCCATGCAGCCTTCGACATACCTTCTTTGGAGCATGGGATCTTTGGCCAGGTCGTCCTCGTTCATGACGAAGAAGTCCGGCCAGCGCCAGAGCGGAGTATTTTCGGTCGTGCTGCCAAGAGATACCTCGACGCCTGGGGTCTTCTTGGACTTGGGAACTACGTCATCAGAAGCGAAATCGATCTTGTTGATCTCGTAGGCTTCGGTTGTGGCAGGAACAGGAGTAACCACAGTGCACTTTCTTGCCATCTGGTTATCCAGATTGATGTCGTACCATTCGGAGATGTAATCGTAGAAGGTCGCGGTAAACTGTCCAGGGACTATACCGCTTCCATAAAGCATATCAGTAGCCATTTATTTCACCAGCTTTACTAAGCATTGATAGAGCCTGGTAATCGTGTCAGTGCCGCCGGTGGCACACACATTCGTTGCCGGGATCTCAAAGCCTATCACAGTGGAAGTCAGAGACGCAACCCTATTGACCTGCGCGGCTCCATCATCATCCTCTATCAGGATGTAATCGCCTACACCGATTCCCATTGTGGCAATCTCTCCCGCCACCATTGTGGCCGAAGATGCCCCGACAGCGACACTTGAAGCAGGAACCTTATAGGACTTGCTGCCCATTGTGACGCTCTGAAGAGCCTTTGCAACCGTGGCTATGGTGAATACTGTACCGTCCGTGACACCGGCCTCTTCCAGGATGCCGTGAGCGCCGGGGGAGCCATCACCGAAGATGCCAACTTCCAAGAAGTCGCCAATGTCTATGTTGGTGGCCCCGCTGTTGGGTGCTACCAGAGCATAGCCGATGTCATCAACGATTGGCACCTGCTCATAGGTCTCAAAGAATCCGTCGTACTTGCCTTTGGTCAAGCCTTCGGGCCTGTTGCCAGCTATGCCAAGGATGCTGGTCTGGGTCTCGGCAGCTGCAACGGTCTCAGCTCCAGCCGTTGCAGAACTGAGAGTAACCACGGCACCGCAAGCGATCCGGGAAGCCGCAGGATAAGATACATAATAATTAGAGCCTGTGGCCCCAACCTTTCTAGGAACTGTCATTTGTAATCATCTCCTCTTGAACAGAGCGGCGTCAGCCTTTGCTCTTGCAGCGGATACCAGGTCGCCCGCTGCGTCGGTGACTTTCTTGCCAGTCGCTTCCTTCCTCTCGGCCTCATTGAGCAGCTTGGCTGCATTTGTGGTCTTCCAAGCCTTGAACTCTACCGGGTTCAGGCTCTTGACCTCATCCCACAGAGTTTCGTATTCAGTTGCAGCGGCGGCATTGAGTTCCTTCTTGAACTCGGTCTTGAATGCAATCGTCTTGGCTGCATCCTCAGCGGCCACCTTGCCGGAGAAGGCTTCATTTAAGGTCTTGTGATCGGCTACCAGCCCATCCAGAACCTTCTTCATTTCGGAGATCTGCCCCGCCTGAGCGGTTATGATCTCATTGGCAGCGTTAAGCTGCTTAGTAAGTTCGGCCCTTACGGCCCCGACTTCTTCTACCATTTGATCAGCCTCATTTTTGAGTTTTGGACATCGCTTTCTCACATTCCCATTCTTGTCTAAGACCAGTTTATCGGTCTGCTCGGGCTCATCTTTCTTTTTGCCTTTTGCGTTCTGGAATGGGCCACATTCATCGTCACTTGAGCAAGCCCCGCGAGTTCCGTCAAAGAACATCGCATATTCCCCTAGCACGTAGGGGCCTATTTCTTTGGCTTGATATTGCTTATCGCCAAAGACACCGGTCTCACTCCTCACGGGGGTAAAATAACCAGGCGAACCGTCTAGATTTTGGCGGTTTGCCACTTTCTCGTTTTCTTCAGATGTCAGTAAGTTCTTATATAATCGGGAAATCCCAAAAACATCTCTCTTATCCTCGCGAGCGGTGGCAGAGATTACATGGCCTAACCGCCGGTCATTGGGCCGTATGGTGTCGGTTTCGATGTGTTTTGGTGTAATCGGTGTGCCCACAAACCAAGGAGCGGACGCCTTCAGAGCCTCAAACGTCTTCAGCGTTGGAATGCCATTCGTGCCGGTCCACACGCCCTCCTTAGCGAATACGGTAGGGACATCGTAATATTCATCCGTCTCTAGGATATCGCCCTCTATATGGGCCGCGTTGGTGGCCTTAACCGGGCTTTCATCGAGAGGATGTTCTAGCATATCCTCTAGGTCGATCTCCTCACCACCGCCCTCTAGGGCACGTCTTGCCTTAGCTTGCCCGCCCGCGCTCCCCCGCGCCCTCTTATGAATCTCTTCTTTGACGGCACCGTAGATGTGTGGATGGCTGGAAACGAATTTGTGAAAGGCCCGTAAGTACTCTACCGACATTTCAGCATTTACTAATTTTTCATCAATGGGAAATCACCTTACCAAAAGTTATAATTATAATGAGAGATGTGCTTATGAGCATGGAAGAAATTGATGAAATCCTATTAGAGGATGTCATTCGCCTAATACCAGATTCTAAAGAGAAAAACGTGTTTCATTTGTCTGCCAAATCCGCGAAAGAGTTAGACGATGAACTCCGGGAATATACGAGATTGCATCCCAAAAAGATCGATCCATATAACCCATATGTATGGCAAGAATCGGAGTGCCAATGCCGAGAGTAAACTGGTATCTGTCATCCGAAGCCAAAACAATCTTTGAAGCCTATAAGTCCGAGACAGGATTAGGTCAAGATGAGGCGGCGGTGGCAATGATATTAGAATTTGGAGAATTGCGTAAGCCACTAAGTGGATTAGTTGGAAGAGATGCATCAGGAAATATCATTAAGATGAGGGGATTACCATGAACTTTCAAGAACTCAAAGCAATCGGGCTTGCCAATCCGAAAGGCAAGCTTCTGGCATCGATTTATCCAAATAGACTCGGACCAGATAAAATGATCGGAAACGATGTGACGAATTGCGGCGAATGGGAAGGAAAGCACACAACGCGCGATATCATAGAAGATCTTTGGAGAGCATCAAAACGACTGGCGAGTGTTCCGTTTAACCTAATCGGAAATGGGCCAACAATCGCGCCGCTTTACATGCTTTACTATGAAACAAAGCGGCCTATTCATGAATCACTTGCACCGTTCTTTGCAAAACGACCAGGAGACGACAGTTTCATCATATTCGATGACACCGCCGATCCTGGTATAGTGCTCTTGATAGGGACTGGGGGGGATGTGGTTTATATTGACACCAGGTAAGCTATGCGGCCCATTGGATCACGACTTGACAGGTGTTCAACTTCCCGGCAAACGTGATATATCCGTCTACAGGTGCCGGAAGTGCGGCGATTACTTCGCGGTGTGGCTGATAACCGGCGAACCGCCTACTTCCCTTTAGGCCCCTTTTTTTTTCCCTGCATTACAATCCCACTTGCCCTTATCGCCCTGTCCAGCTTCTTCAGCCGTCTGGCGATGGGCCGGGCGATCTTGAAGCCATGCCCTCGCAGAGCCAATGTGACCAAGAAAGATTCATCCATTAGATCATGCCTCCGCCTAGGGAATTATATTCGTTGGACATTTGAGTTAATGCAGCATCGTCTAATGGGGGCAAATCATGTGCCGCCCGATACTCATTTACCGTAACCAGTTTATTCATGGCACCTTCCAAATATTCTCTGTGAATTTGTGCCTTGTCCACTGGTATAATCGGCCACCATTGGAAGCTTGCAGTCCAGCCTTCGAAGCCATTCAGTTCCAATATTTTGCTATAGAAGTCCTCGAAGGGGCGGGCGCATATTTCACGCCATCCATTTACAATTAACTGGAAGAGTTCTAAGGCAGGAGCACTTGATTTGCTGATCGCACTTCCCAAAGTATCTAATATATTCACAGGAATTAAGTGCGAAGTAATCTCTCGTATCAAATATTGATCGATCTCAATAGGTGGCCTGGCGGAAAGCGAAGGATAATCTAGCTTGGTGCCGGGTGGCATGAGAAAGGCGGTATCTGTGGATTGGGCCTTGATGACTTTGTCCAGGTAATCCCACACTTCTGCGGGGATGCCCATCGTCTTAGTGCCCTGATATCCCGGATCATCTGCCCCATTTCCTGCCATCGCAGTAACATAATTGAAATCGATGATCCCTACCGCATTAGGAGCCGCTACCCGTTGCAGGTATTTCATTACTGCTTGAGACCGGGCAAAAGACCATTGGCGGATTGTGGGTATAATTGCAGCAATATATGAAAGATCTCCTGGAGTTTCATCCTTTATGTGGAGTATTTGCTCAGCATCAATCTCTACTGGCTTGCCGATCTTCGATTGTGACTGGTAAAAATGGGTGGAATCATCATTGTTATCTGTGACGATGCCCTTTAAGAGCGGATCGCAAAAGAACTGATCCGAGTTCCTGGCACTATCAGGGGCAACCTCAAAGGATACTGGTGGAAGATGCTTGAAGACATCGGGTATGGTCCATTGGTCGGCCGTGGCCATGCTGTAATTGAAAACGGCGTGGCGGAAGCCCAAAGTGTCAAAGAACGTCTGCCTGATATGGTTGCGGCTCCTGACCACCTTATCGGCCAATAGAAGGCCCTTGGTAGCCTCTGCGACCTTGGCCTCGTTTGCCTTTTCCTCTTCAGACGGCATGGGCTTGATGTCATAGCCATTGAAAGCTATCTTGGAAATGGGCAGTAAGAGGCCCTGCACAGGTGGAACCGATAGGGCCGAATTGATCGCAGATGCATTGATATTGCGATCAATGCTGGCAAAGCCAGAGCTGGCCAGAGCCACATTCGCCCGGCCCGTTGTCTTGCCTCCGGCAGCATTTGTGTATTTAATAGGGCGATGAATTTTGACCATGTTAACCTCTGTATTGTATGCCGGAGCTGGATATTTGGCCTGGTGATGTGAAACTATACTGCCTTTGTTTTGGCATATTTAGGATATTTGATGCACATAACTCAAGCATATCCGGGCCGTCATCATGCATTTTGCTGCCCGGCTTAAAGCCTTTGAGCTGACTAATCAGCATGGGATATTCTTGGTTATAGTCAGATCTAAAAAGTAATGTTCCGTTACTGTAATGAGGCTCCATAGACCTTATGCGGGCCTCCTTGTTTGCCGTATTCCACACAAAAATAAACGGGACAGTAACGCCAGCCCTTTGCATTTGCGCCCGAAGATCCTTTTCAAACAGAGACATCCCCTCGGCGCTCTTGGCGTGGCCGAGAGAATTTGCCTCTATCCAGAATTTGGCAGGATTATAAAGCGTTTGGAATTCTATGATCTTCTCGATGGTCTTACTCTGATTATCGACTGCCATATCACACGCCCACGGCAACAGTCTGCCATCAGGTAACTTCAGAACTAACCCGATTGCAGCGAAGTCCTGGCCGCCTTCGGATGGATCGCATGCCGCATAAACTTGACAGTTTGTAAGATTGGGATCTTTTCGGAAATCGGGATTAGTTACTTGGTATGTCTTAGGCTCAAAGAATATTCCACCGCTCTCTGATATGTCCCAATCGCCTTTTCTTAGCTGCTCCCGGGTCACATAATCAAGAAGTTTAAGGCTTTCCTCATAGGCGGCCTGATCCACATAGGGGTTATCTTCCAGACGAGCGCCAACGAATACCCGATTAGGATAAACTTGGAAGAATCGAGATTTTACCCAATCATGGCCGATTCCGCCAGGGTTGCTAGCAGCTCGCATCCTGATAGGGACTTGTGCACCACCAAGTTTGCGAAGTCGTGAGAATAGATAAGTATAAGGAATTTCTGGAAATTGTGTTAGCTCATCGAAGCCCACAAATTGAAACTCCGATGACTGATATCTATAGCGGTCTTTGTCAGTTTCAAGATATCCAAATGTGAGAGTTGCACCGCTCGGAAAGTCCCAGGTCTTGTCTTTGTCTCTCCATTTCGCATCTGTGCCCATCAGCCAATCAAACGATCGGTCCATGATGGCGCCGGGCAGGGCCAAATCCGCATAGGTGCGTCTTAGAATCAGAGCCGCATAATCAGGGACATCTACATATTGCAGGCCCGCCATAAGCAACGCGGAGCTTTTACCACCAGCAGCCGCGCCGCCGTATAGTGCTTCTAACTCATTTCGCACAAGAAACGCGGCTTGCTTCTTGGTAGGCTTCTGTTTACAATACTTGTTTTCTAAGATTGTCGCGGTCAGAAGTGCTTTCTCGGCTGGTGTCATTTTCCATATCCGCGAAATATTTTTCGTATGTCTTTATCTTTGTGAACGTGTCGGTGAGATTGATATTCGTAATCTGTTGCACGCTCACCGGTTCCGGCTTCCCTAGAAAAGCGTTTGCAGCGTTCACTTGTGCCAGGCAAGCAGCCAATCCTTTGCGATCTATTTTGTCAGATGGCCGAAGTTCCCATTTTTTAGTAAGCTCATCCTTGTAGTATAAGGCAGTCCTCGCGCCCAACATGGCAAGCTCATAAACCGCCTCATTGCGCTCTAGGGCCGTCTTGACATGCTTTAGTTCAGCAACTTCTGCCTTAATCTGTGTGTCAGGTGCCGGTTTAGGCTCAACGAATACAGCCTTTGCTATCTTCTTATCCCTCGCCTCAGCCTCTCGCTTCTTCTGCAACTCCCATAGCTTGTCCTTTCCAAGCTTCATGCACTTGCTCGTGTGCTTGATGATCGCCAGATCGGGCCTGGTGCGGGTGGTGATGTAGCTTGCATATTTGCGGCCTGCCTCGGCTGGCTTCATGCCACCTGATATGTCTAGTTCCAATGAGCGGCGGGTGTCGATGGGCAGATGGCAGATTGGGCAGGGCTTTGCCGTAAAAATCAAATCCTAAAAGGTTTTAAGGGAGCTATCTGGCCCCCTGGGGTGATGTGTAAGAGAACAGAACCAGGCCCTTTCTATACAATTGATCGAATAGGAAGGAAAGGAATGTCTGCTCTTTGCAGTTAATCTTTTTTGAATCGGGAGTTAGATCCCCAACAGCAAAAGAATACATCAAGCCGCTTGTGTTTATGGCCAGTGCCTGCAAGATCTTATCGTTTTGCTCAGAGTAATAGCCATAAACGAAAATACCACATGTCAGCTTATAAAGTTCAGATGGCATGCCTGAGCATCCGTTATGCTCAGTTATCGTAAGATCTTGATATCGTTTATACTGTGGTCGTCTAAATCGTTCTTGAATGGTGAATGTTAATGGGTGGTGTAAGTCGGTTTTTGTAACGTAGACCATCCTATCTACGGCCATTTCGCCGTCTAAAATTCGGTTTCTTTCGGTGCCATCCATCACCGTATCAACGAATTTCAGGCTTCCAGGAGAAGTATTAAATAGTCTTGGATAGAACTGTTCTCTCGCCGCGAGGTGCGCTTTTCCTGAGAACCCGGCGTTGGTCGCGTCAAATGGTGTTCTCACGTAGCCACCTCGTTCCTATCGCTTCGCAGTATTCGCGGCTTATTTCAGCACCTATACACGTTCTGCCCATTTTTTCACAGGCTATTAAGGTGGTTCCTGATCCAAGGAAAGGATCTATAACCACATCACCGGGCTTACTGAAGCGTTCCAGGAGCCACTTCAAAAGGTCTAAAGGCTTTCGGCCTTTGTGGTTGCTGTCTTCTGTTTCGGAGGTCTTTATAGAGACTTCTAGATAATCCTGGGATGTTCTGAAGAGAGATTCTTTGCTGAAGAGTGAAACGTAAATCCAATTTCCGAAGCCCAACGCGCCGCGAGTCATGCCGTTTTTGATCAGGCAAGCCACCGACCACGCATAAGGCATATTGGTAGACTTGAAGAAGTCTTGAATTGAAACTATACCAGGTGTGACTGCAACGATTGGCGCCAGATCGGCCAGCCAATCTTGTGCCCATGTAAAATCATGATCCCACTCAGCAACGCCCGCGTTATAGGGAGGATCAGAGAAAGCGAACTTTGCGCCTTTGCATTCTGCTTTGAACTCTTCTGAGTTGCAATCACCACAAAAGACCTTATGCTTTCCAAGAATTAACCAACTGCCTTCCCATCTTGGAGCATTCTTGGTAAGTTCTGGCTTCGGTGGTTCGGGCCGTTTGACATCAGCCAGGATCTTCTTAACCTCTTTAGAGGTTACTGTTGGCCGTGCCCCGGTTTGCGCTTTTTCCTCGCTTTTCTTTACAATTTGCTTGATAACTTCCCGGCGCACTTCTGGGTCTTTCTCACGAATAAGCGGCCTGCATGCGTTTTCAGAAATTCGCATTTCCGCGATCGCGGAAGGTTTAACGTCCGGTAAGCAATCTGCTGTTATTTCCTCAATTTCATCCATCTGGTCTAAATATGCTTCAATCTGTGCGGCGGTATTTGGGTGCTTCTCGCAGAAATTACCGCAAGAATCCCATTTCTTATAAAACTCTTCACATCTTACCATAAAATCACCTTATGACAAGCGGCGCTTGCCGATAAGCAGAAACTAACGATATACTGTTAATATTTTCATTCACAATAGGTAAGGGAATGGCATGATTGGCAATTAATAGTCGGCTTATAATTAGGAGACCCTGCCCGGAATTTAACCGGGCGGGCCGCGTAGTACCGTACCTTACCGTCATCGGCTCGCCAAATTGACGGCTTACATGATGGATCGATGTCATCTAGGGATGACTAGGAAAGGATATAATCGGCGTGGCAAGATTCGAACTTGCATTCTTCCGGGTTCCCGGCCCGTCCGACCAGTTAGACACGCCGTAGAAAGCCGCGCCCTATCTTACTTTGTCCCATCTGTCAATAGGCAGCATCATCCGTTTGGGATAGGTCTTTTGCGGCAAATAAAGGTGATAGAATGGCCGATGATCCTGAGTAGCCCTTATCCCTCGGCCAACAGGATAATGCCACACATCGATGTGGTCCAAGGCAGCGGATCAGGCTGCAATGACTGTGATAACCGCCTGCCCGGTAAAAGAAAAGGAAGCGTTCTATACACCCGGATCATGATAACAGGCGGCTTATATTGCGATCATCGGCGGGCGTGGTAGCCCGGCTCATCGCAGATAATTAGAAGAGCCCCGCCCCAGCGAGGTAGCGGAGGCCATTTGTGATTGTCGCTTACCTAAGGCGGCCAATGGCATATGTGAGTAGGTGATGAACGGTTAAATAGTTATTGGTAAATATGAATGCCAGGACTTATGCACGAGGCTTTAGTCAGCCTCTTCCGGCCTGGCATGACCGTAATATTCTTCTTGTGGCAAGTCGCGATCTTGCGGCTCATCCAGTTCGTTTTCTAGGGTAAAGTTTGCGGACAACAAACCACACTCAATACACTGCTTAAAGCCATGCGGATTAAACTTCACTTCGCCCTGGCACTCATCGCATTTGGTATCAATGAAGTAGCGATGCATCTCGCCATGTTCGGTGCGTTCCTCTACCAGATGCTCGACCCGTTGGCCTACTTTGCTTTCGTGACCAACTTTGGGATGGCAGCCAATGACTTGCAGGCGACGGCATAGAAGGAAATGTTTTTTGGCTTCTTGATTGAGAAACGTGATTGAAATCTTTCGATATTTTCCCTTCAATAATAGGCGGCAATTCCCGTTGTTTTTTCGCCTTGTATCAGAACTTTCCTTTTTGTTGCATTCTTTACAAATTCGCCTATAACTATGTCCTTTTTTGCGATTCTTATAAGCATTTTTGCGAGATAATTTATCTCCGCATGACCTACAAAAGTGACTTGCCATCTTGGTATCTCCAGGCAGTGGTAAGCTGCCCAATTATCCTGATAGAATGCAACCTATAAATAGTTATGGATAATAAGAATAGGTGATTACCCTGAAAGGGCCAAATTGGCACCGGGAAGGATAAAAGGTCTATGGCATTTTGTAGGGAATTGCGAGAAATGACATAGAACTAATTAGGCGATATAAAGCGATCACTGAGAAATCCGAGGATAAATACCACATACATCGCAGCGAATCCAAGTATTATCGCATCTTTGAAGATGCAATATACACAGAAACAGCCTACTAGCAGTTGTATAATGAATACAAAATCTTTTAGATATTTCATGATTACCTCCAAAAAAGGTTTAACGATCTGCTTTCTTAGGGACATCCCAATAGGCAGATTTACAGCGCGGGCAAACCCTGGGCATGGCATCCTTCCGGGGATACCACGTATGCAGGCAGCGGAGACAGTGATAAGTTTTCATGCAGTCGCTACCAGAGATCTCAGGAAGTTCGTTGCCTTTGCGTTGCCCTGGCAAGTACCCATCAGATAATTAATTGCATTGATGGTGTCCTTTGTTAGGAGAATGCGCTTCTCCAAGATAAACGGTTTGCGATCATGCTTTGCAATCAAGTATCGTATGATGGTACCAGTCACGCCTTGCGGTCCTAATGACAAGCCGTTCATGGGATTGATACCAGTCTCTTGTGCCCGTTGAACATGTCTCATAATAGCGGCTTGTTTTTCGGGTAATCGGATCTTTCCAATCATCAGAGCCGGGCCGATGGCCAAATTGACGGATGGCGGCCACTCTTCCATTATCTTGATGTAATCCTTTGTATTCTGTACTTTTCGGGCGGCTGATTTCATGCCACGTTGATCGTTTTCCTTCTTTGCGTTTTCGTAGCAAATCTTTTCCCTGACCAATCGGGCTTCAGCAGCGAACTTGCCCGTACACTTATCACCACATTTAAACATAATTTATCGCTCCTGTTTTAATTCTTTCATCTGGAGATAGCCTTCGTCGAATCCGTGTGAAACTCTTCTCAGGGTATCAGATTTCCCACAATGCGGGCAACAAACCGGCGCATGTTCAGACCCAAACATTTCAAATTTGATTCCACAATCGCACCCATAGAAGCCGTCCCATGCGGTTGAACAAGTTGCCAATGCCTTTCTAGCATTGATAGCATCGATCTGTTCAACTGTCCTTAGATTCTCATAGGGTATATTGTGCTCGTTTGCGTATCGGACATGTTCGGGCTTCAGGTGGTGCTTTTTGGCGATCATCTTTTCAGCATGCGTGGGTTCGTCTGGTGAAACGTGGCCTTTTACTACCATTTCGAGGGTAGCTTTGTCTTTAGTTTCCAGTGCTTCTGCGATTTCTTTGACCGTTTCAACAAACTTTTCTGGATTTGAGGCCTTCAGCTTCGGAAGGGCAGCAACTGCCTTCTTGGTTAGTGTCGGCGCAGATGGATCGGGCTTCAGGATCTTATCGGCAAGTTCTGGAGAGACTTCCCGGACGGCATCAACGCCTTTGGCAAACCGCGCATTGTGTCGGACTAATATGGGAGTTATACCTTCATCGAATGCTTGCTTATTTGCGGTCGGTGTATCCTGTCTATTGTAGTCCACCTGAACATTTTGTTCAGTAGGAGCATTAGATATAAATACTCCCTTCTTGTCTCGCAAACGGTTGATATTCTTTTGCGCCTCATATCGCTTGCCAGAGATGTAATCTTTCTGTTCATCCGTGGCCACATTGCGCCGCCCTCTCTGGTTATCCACAATCCAGATAATAGCTTCATCAATGCTATCTATCTCGATGGTGCTTGTATCATAAGGCTTGCCATGCTTCTTACAGATCTTCAGGCGGTTGTGGCCATCCAGCAGGACGATTTTACCTTCTCTGTCCCAAACTTTCAGAGCATCTAAGCAACCATCTCTTAAAATCTGCGATTCCAGCCCGGTATATTCTTCCTCGGATAACGGCAAGCATACCGCTTCTAAGATAGGATCAATTACAATCAATTCATTCATGGATAGCTCCTTTCTTGGTAGCATACCATAATAACTTACTGTTATATATAACTATCGCTGTCACTTAATCGCGATTTCCCTAAAAAAGGATAACAATCTATAATTTATGTGCGGTGGGTTTCTGCCCATCGCATAAAGGCCCCATATCTCGCCCCTGCCTTCCACGTTCTCCGCCATGCCCGGCCCTCATAAACCCGCCCATGTTTGGCTATGATGCCTTCTTGTGACAGCTTCGTTACCACCCCCCTATCCAGGCCCGATAAACGTTTAGGCAATCCGGCAAGAACGTCTAACGGGATACCCTTTGCCATGAGATAGAAACCACATGCAGCGATGGAATTGTTCATATGCACCACATTATGAATTTATTCGCAGCCGCGGGATACTTCTTATTTACCAAGCCATCTTTAGCCAATCTTATCATGCACCGGCGGGCCGTCTCTATGTTTTGCCCGGTAGATAAGGCAATCTCTGGTAGTGTGTGTTGGCCCGGGTGAGACTGCAAATAGGACAAACATTCTTGCTTTGAGATGGTTATACCTCCGTCGAAAAATTTAATACGCAAAACGAACCAAAGTATTCTCGCGCTGCGCGATCATATGCTTTCGCCGCTTCTTCTTCTGAATGAAACGTCCCTAGACCGTTTAATTTTCCATTCACGCGTATCCGTGCCATCCAACCGCTTCTATTTTTTGTCACTCCTTTAAAATGGCTTAGCTTCTTAGAAGAAACACATCTGGCATTGCGGTTGTTCTCAAGTACGCTGGCAAGTCTTAGATTTGATCTCCGATTGTCCAAACTATCGTGATTGATATGATCAGGACGTTCGCCGCGCGCTAGTTTTCTATTTAGCATTCTTTCCATTATGATCCGATGTAATAACACGGTTCTATGATTCTCATAACGACGTGATAATGTTCTAGCGGCATACGGAACACCGTTCCCATAAAGCGCATACCATCTAACGTTCGCAAGATCTCCATCGATGTCGTCCACCGATGTGATTTTGTTTCTGGTTAGATTAAGATACACAGTCACGTTCGCGCCTCGTGATATTTAATATATTGATCCACCGCATCATCTAATGTGGATATTTTATTCTTCTTCTGAAATTCATCGAGAATTTGCCTAGCATCTTCTGAAATCAATACGTTAATCCGTTTCATAATAATAAGTATAAGTATAATACTACTTATACTTTTCGGTATTAGGCAAATCCTAAGGGGGTATCTTCCGTGGTCACAAATCCCCAATCCACCTTTGCGGCCAAATCCACATCTACACCCATTGCCCGCAGCCTTTCCAGATCGGCCTCAATGTTTGCTACATCTTTCAAGTGCCGGGCTCGCTCCTTGCATTGGAAGATGGCAAAGGCAAATTGTGCATCGGGAGAGAGATCTTTGGCTAGGATCATTCCATTGCCTCAGTCAATACGAAAATTGACAAATTCATTAATCCGAGCGCCAAAGCTAAAATCGGGTTTCCGGTACCGGTCATCGATATGGATATGCACAGAATACCCAATATGAAATTTAAGCGATTAATCTTCATGTTTCTGCTCCTTATATTTCGCTTTCACAATCCGGACATCTTCGATCCACCGGCGAGGGTGAATAGGCATCCTGATATGGATTGGTGGCCAGGGACGGGATATGCGGATCATGCCAGCAACTCCATAACCGCAATCGCCCTTTCAGGCCCTATTCCCGGACATTTCAAGAGATCCTCGTATCCGGCCAGGGCAATATTCTTGATTGACCCGAAGTGCCCTAACAGAGCCTCAGAGTTCTTGACGCCAATGCCCCGCGCCTTGGTGAGCGCCGATATCTTCCCTGCCTTTCCTTTGTGTGGGCTGGTCCATTGGAAGGGATTTGCGCCCAGGAGCCGGGCCTTCCCATAACTCAGAGCTTCCTTGAAACTCAGTACCCGGTCCTTAGACAGGTAGATTACAGGAATGCAAGAGCCAAAGGCATCGGCATTCAATGCCCGTAGAGTGGTCTTATTTGACTCCTGGAGAGCTTTCCCTGCCCATTTGGTATGATCCCCCTGCCGAGTAAACTGTGGCACTTCTTGGAGGCATTCTGGGTAAGTTGCCAGCACTATGACAAACGCCTCTGATGACTCATCCAGTAACTTAACAAGCTGATCCCCGAAATGGCCCTGCATCGATCCCCAAATATCATTAGATACCTTTCCGGCCTGTTTGGTATCCTTGACCTCGATGAATATTTGTTTATCTCGCGTTTTCATGCAGATATCAGCCGGTTGTTTCGGATCATCCGATATTCTCACGATCTGTCCCTTGAAAGACTCGATTGCTTTAACGAGGTCTTTGACCCGATCGGGTGTGTTATTCTCGTTGTTTGACAGGGACAATAAAATGGGTGGATTCACGCAACCACCTTCATTGAATCGCAGCATTCGATTACCTTGTTTATGGGGCGTTCGTATTCCGACCAATCCTTAAGACGATTATATGACACTGTTATGCAATCCCGGTTATTGACAACCGCGCCGGGAATAAGCCAGATATGTTCTGGGTTGAGTTTATCGCGATTATCAAATGCTAAGAACATGTAATAATCAGGCATTTTGTTTTTCCAGACAGAAAATGCCCAATATTTGTAAGGACCCCTATAACGCATACATCCGCTCTTTACATCTATTTTATATCCCTTTGAACATATATAGTCATATCCTTTATGACCATATGGCATTCGCTGTATGCCTTTGAAATATCTGGAAAGTATGCTTTCTGCTATATGAACCCCGAGATAACTTGAACATTTTTGATTTTGGTCCATAGATATTTTCCTACCGGTTCTATGGCTCCAATCAAACGCATTCTCTGCATTGCATTTAATGCACCACGATTGCAACCGGTATTTGCCTTTATTGGCCTTATTAAAGAATTTAAATGGTAGCACCTTCCCACAGCGTCCGCATTTTTTTTGCGTTTCCCATCCGTCGTATGCATATGGATCAACCGACTCGGAAGTTTGCTTTTCGTTTGGGTGGCAGATGACAGAAATGCGTTCATTCATAGCAATCCATCTCCTGCGGGCTAAACATCACATCTGCAAAGCTGCCCGTACATGGATAGCCCTTATCGCATTCGTCCCATCCTTTGCCGGAGGGTGTGGCATGTTTGCAGGGGGCATCAGCGGCGATCTTCATCTTTCCGCCTGCCATTCGTCGAATGCTTCTTCCATTTCATCATCACTTACCTTTCCGGCACGCGACAAAATGAAATACATCCATTCATCAGCATTGATCATCTTTCCTATTCTCCTGATCTTCTGCGATATCTACCAGGGCGTCCTCAATGAGCTTAGATCGCTTGCGTTGGGACATGGCCGATTGGGTGGGTGCTGCTTGTAGGCTCATAGAGGCATACCCCATTCATGACCGTCTTCTGCTTTTGTCATCATGTCGTATGATAGCGATATAAGAGCCTGAATGATATTGTCTCCAAATCCGCAAGCATCTTCATTGGGCATATCGCCTATACACGCGCATATTTGATCGCCGTCAGGATATATTTTTATAGTGATCATTCTTCCACTTCCTTCGGCAGTCATTCTATCCTCGCATAATCATCGCCATACTTTCGATATCCTGCTTTGCAGTCAGAACATCTTACAAATTCCCAGGAAACCGGGAAGGTGATAACTACGCCGCAATCACATATTATTGCATGAACGGGCATCGGTTTCATTCTTCCACTCCCACGGGCTCGCTGCCATCGAAGTCTTCCCGGCGATATGCGGGCACAAGTCGCTGGTGGATGTAGGTATCTGAGTGCTTGGGTTTGGGCGGGGATTGCTTCATGCAAGTTCCCCGATCAGATATTGGAAGGCAGTCATTGATCCCGTGCATGCTATTAATCTAAAGTACCATTTGCCCGCTCGGACAAATCCGGCGAAGCCCACATAAAACACTATGAGGGCCATAAACGAAATTAAAGATTGCATGTAACCTCCTCACATTTATTGCACTGTTTATCTGCCTCTGCATATGTCATGATAATCTTCTTCAGATTGCATTTGAACTCCCTGGGATTGGCAGGGGTGGACCGATGGGGGCAAGGAGGTATTATGCAGAGACCCCCATCTTGATCTCCTTGCTTTCGTCCATCTTGATCTGGCCACCCATCTCATCAATGTCGTAGCATCCGCCCATGAGGTTGGGTTCGGCCTCTCTGGCAGCCATCATAAAGACCACCTTGGCTGCCATGAGTCCCGGCATCTTTGTCCAGTTGGACGTTTTACCTGCGATCTCACATAATGGCATCTCCTTGCGAATTACTCGCCCATCTTCGTAGTGAATCTCGCACCACGCGCCGGTTAGCTCTTCTCTCTTTGGATTGTAGTAATTGCCTTGCTTGAAGGATATGACGCCCTCTTTTGATTCTACGATAATACCCCGGATGGCCTTGGAGAATCCAGGCGCATTAGACAGCTTCTTAGCCACCAAGGTTTGACCAATCACCGTATAGGCGGGCGGCTGGCTGCCATCGTCTCGCTGCTTTGGCTTGATAAGGAAGATCTCACCGGGCAGGAACGGATTCGCCCCGATGTTCTTGGCGGTAACAGCAAGCATCATGAGGTCTTCGGCGGTTGCGTCGGGGCAATGCACCAGATTGGCTATCATCTCTATGGAGATCTCCGGCATGAATCCGGGCACTTGCTGCATGAGTCCCATGATCTTGGTCTTCTCATCACCCATTATAGCGGGCACTTGCCCCATACCGGCCCTAATATCGGCTATAAGCAGAGATACCTTCTCTTTGAGATCTTTACTCCTTGGACAATCGATCTTGCCATCCTTGAGCCCTACAGTGGCTTTGGTGCCATCTGGAAGCTCGACCTCGAATAGTTCAGGCCCTGGCTTGATGTATGAGTAGCCTGTCTCTCGGACGGCTCTCTCGATTTCCGAGATGTCTATGGGCTTGGCTGCCATGTTCAAGCCTCCTCTTCCAATTCCATTATCTGGATATCGATTGCTGACTTTCTATCCAAGATCTCCGAGTGATCCTTTCGCCATTGTAACAGGAGATCGCTTATCTCCATTGCCAGCTTCATGGACTGCATTTTGAGTTCTGCTAAGTCTTCCATTTTGGTACGCTCCTTGCGGAAAGTGTCGGGCCGAGATCGAATCGGCGCATGGTAAGTTGTGAAGGTCTTTCGGTCGACCATGCAATCCATTACCGACATGGGGATTATTGCCGGGCAACTGATCTTCGGGGGTGAAGGGAGGCAAACCCGGCAAGTGCGGCTGCCGGAATCGCACCGGCACATTGCCTTAGACCGCTTCTTTGTACTTGCAGAACTGTTCTTGTAAGGTGGTGCAGATGCATATGCCGGTCGTCACGTTCCGATTATTGCAGTAGTTATGCGGCATGTTCTCATTGCCGCTTGTATGCCATCGGCATGTTTTTGTCGCCATTTAACCACCTACACATGAATCGGGCCAACGTATCCCATGAGGAACCGAAGCTCCTGCCTATGCTCCTCGATTTTGGCAGGCCAGAGAGGTTCCTT
>Ga0105092_10000339_pt1 | contig 23916 bp, 13 predicted proteins | sample PPLLak2March2015_FD_87021 | JGI IMG/M metagenome (GOLD analysis project Ga0105092, IMG submission 87021) | Freshwater sediment microbial communities from Prairie Pothole Lake near Jamestown, North Dakota, USA - PPLs Lake P7 Core (1) Depth... | ecosystem: Environmental > Aquatic > Freshwater >... | reverse complement strand
CAGAACGCCAATATCGGGAGGGGCTACAGCAACCGTAAAATCATCAAAAGCAAAACCGATGCTATTCCCGGCCGGATCACTTTCAAAGGCTAACCTGAATTTTGCACCGGCTGCGTTTGTTATGGCTTTGGGTAAAACCTCCCTTGCAGTAATCCACCCTTCAGAGCTACCAGACCACCCCCTCGAATTCAAGGCTTCAACGGTATCTGTATACCAGTTCCATGAGGCAATAAGTGTATCCAGCAATAGCCAGCTTGCCCCGTTATCGGTTGTATATTGAACAGATGCTCCGTCCCTTGTGTCTTCAGTTTCAACCCAATACTTGAGCTGAAGTATTTTCCGGTCAGTGTTGTTGTTCTGATAACATGCACTCTCCACAAAGGAGGAATCGTTATCGGGATAGTTACTCAGAAGCTTCGTCATCCACAATGATGATCCTGACGGAGGTGCAATGCCAAATCCGGGTGTTCCCCATTCCCAGCTGGAAGAAGCAGGATGAAAAATCCAAAGACCACTCCCGGATTCAAAGGTTTCGGTATGATCACCAGCAAAAGAGGGTTGAATAACTAAAGATTTGTTAATTCCGTCATTGGAAATATCATCGTCATCGTTCATCCCCGTTTTTACAACGAAATTATAGATATCCGGGGTTGAAAGGTCCGCTTTTTTTTTAAAGGTAAACAGAACACTTTCTCCGAATGGGATCACCTGGTATAATGTATCCCGCTCAATGGTAATGTTTCCATCGATTGAATACTGAAGGGGGATAACGCCGTATGAGTCAAGGGCGCCATAGTTCCTGACCAGTACGGTAACCGAATCGGATGAAGAATGATGACAGCCTTCCTCGGGGGATATTACCTGTCCGATACCCACATCCTTGGATACATAATCGCCTGTAATACTGAAATCATCAATATTCCAGCCCGACAGCTGCCAGTAATCATTGGTAATCCCGATGCTGAACCTTACCAGTACATTTTTCTTCCTGGCTGCCAGGGAGGTAATGTTTATTTCATGTAATTTCCAGCCGTCATCAAGAATCATGGTTGAATTGGACCATGCCTCATTCCATGTTAAACCGCCGTCGGAACTGATGTCGACTGAGGCCTCATCACTAATGCCTATGTTCAGATACCGCATGTACCTGAGGGAAAGATCATTGTAATATGTAAAATCGAAAGTATCTGAAATTGCATAGTATACATCAGGTTCAAGGTCCTTCTCGTAGTCTCCTTCATAATCGCCGAGGCCGGTCAGATCAGTGCCGATAATATTAATGCCGTTGTATGCCGATTCCGGATCAGGATTACCCTGTAAACCGCCCAAACCCTGGGGGCTGCCGTATTCAAATTCACCAGAAAGAGTCCATTTCAGTTCTGTTTCGAAATCATCCGATTGCAGGGTCCGGAGAACCGTGCGCGATCCGGCAGGAGATTTTTCCACCGGGAAATAGGACTGCCCGTTAATGTTTATGCTCCCGGCCGCAAGTTTGCCGTCCACAATATTGCGATGACCTGCATCTGATTTTACATCATAGGTTACCCATAAATAGGAATATCCCGTCGGCAGATCGTAATTCAGCGCGTTAAAAACTGCCTGTCCCGCAATAAAACTTACACCGGTTCCAACGGGATTATCTGAGTTGAATTCAGGGTCCCTCGTGATAAAAAGCCTGACGCCGGAGGACTCTATGTCCGCATCCGTTGTATTCAGTGATGTTAAATGGAATGAATTAAGCGGACAGGCTCCGGAATTACCGGAGACCTTGAGATTTATCTTTAATACAGGATTATTGACCTTGCCTGAACCAATTGAAACTTCGGAGGCCTGTTCCACGGAAATATCACTTAATACTTTTTGCCTGATACCGGTTTCAATAATCTGAATATCATCAATGCAGGCTCCCCACCCCCATTTTGTCTCACCTTCAAAAGCCAGGTAATAATCGGCCGACAGATCATTTTCGGGCAGGAGAATGATCCGTTCAACCCAGTTTGTCGTTGCGTCGGTATATGTTCTCAATAGGGTCCACGGAGCAGTGAGGCTGCTTTTATAATATACCCGCAGGTAGTCATGGTAAAAATCTGCCCCATGCTTCCAGTCAAATCGGGCTTCATAAAAATGCAATTCAGGTTTTACAGCAAATTCAATGGCGGAGATCTTTCTGGTCACCAGTTTGGTGGCTTCATTTTGTGAGCTCTGGAACTGGAAAAGGGCATTAAAGTTTCCGGTATGTGCAGATACCGGTTTCCTGCTATTCGGAATCAGGGGATTCAGAGTATAACCCCCATTTTCATATCTCCATCTGATTGATCCTTTTGCAAATTCCTCCTTCCAGTTCAAAGGGATCTCCCCTGATTCAAAACCTTCGGAAAAAAGTACGGTCTGGGCATATCCGTTTGAAAAACAAATAATCAGCAAGAGTTGGATAACAAGGCAAGATCTTTTCATGGCAACCGGAATAATATACCTTGTTTACGTATTTGGGTGATATAAGTTGCAACCCCTGTGACCATAAGTATTTATAAATATGTAAATTGAAGTCATGTCCAACCCGGACGATTTTATACCCGTGCTATCTCGCAAAAGCAACATTTGGGACATTTTTCTCGTAAAACAAACATCAAACCCTTAATATGAAATATCGTTTATTGTATATATTGCATATTGCGTTACTTCCGGTTTTGGTGAATGCCCAGACAGATACATTATTCTGGTTTGCCGTTCCTTACAGCACCACAAGTCATGACCCGCCTCTGACAGCTGACCTGACCCTGACTGCAACTGATCTGAACAGCTTGACAACCGTAACGATATCTCAACCTTACAACCCCCAGATAACCCCGATCACAGTTACTATCGACCCGACAGTCTCCCTAACAAAAAATATCAGCTTCTCCCAGACCGAACTTCTCAAATTCAGCAATAACCTGTATAATACAAAAAGTAACAGTGCGTTGCTGATCCGGGCGGATCATGAGATCACTGCCTATTATGAGACTCACCGTGTTCGAAACAACCCGGCGATTTATGCCCTGAAAGGGAAAAATGCCCTCGGCTATGATTTCTGGACAGCATTCCAGAATCAATGGCCAAACCACGATTGGGACGCACCGGGAGGTGATCCGGCGTTCAGTCAGATCATTGTTGTGGCTACAGAGGATAATACGGTGGTAACTGTCCGGTTTAAGACCGCAGCCTTTGGATATGCGGCCAATACCGACTATAATATTACCCTGAACAAGGGTCAGACTTATATGTTTGTGCCAAAGCCTGATCCGGGGGATAACAATGAACCCAGTATCCTGAAAACCGACAGGTTAATCGGCACGCATATTACCTCAAACAAACCGATATCCGTTACCCTGGGTGACGATTCGGTACAGAAGTCGGGTGCTTATGACTATATGGGAGACCAGAGCATCCCGGTAAGAAATGCACAGAATAAATCAGTGATAGGTTATGAGTATATTGTAATGAAAGGTAAGATTACCGATCTCGGCGGTGGGAACAACGAAAAGGTATATGTATTGACAACACAGCCCAATACCTCTATCGCAGTTACGCATAAGAGTACGGGAGTGACAACAAATTATGGACCTTATGCGGCAGGGGTACAGCTTGCAATTGACATGCTGACGAATGCAAATGATTATTATATACATATCCTTGCAACACAACCGGTTTATGTATTGCACATAGCTGGTTTTGGAGATGAACTTGGCGCTGCAATTCTTCCGACAATTGATGGTTGCACGGGTTCCCTGACTGTTAGTTTTACCCGTTCAAAAAACCAGGCATTTTACCTGAACCTGATGACCAAGGCTGATGCAATTGACAGTTTTTATATTTCGATCAACGGGGGACCACCCGTTCATTTTCTGAACGGAACCTTGTTTGAACAGGCAGGATCGTCAGACTGGTATGTATTGAAGGATGCCAATAAACTGATGAGCAATCTGATTATCCCGACCGGAGCTGTTACCCGCATTTTCAATACAAAAAATGTTTTTCACCTGGGTTATTTTAACGGAGTAACCACCGGCGGAGGTTGTGTTTACGGCTATTTTTCAGACTACAACGAATTGGAAGCCTCTGCCACCGTTGAAGACCAGGGAAGTGTATTCCAGGTTTGCGGCATTGATTCCATCGAGCTTAAGGCCAAAGGGGGAATCAGTTACCATTGGAGTCCTTCGGAATACCTGGATGACCCGAATGTTCAAAACCCCATCCTTCGTCCGCCCTATGGAGGTTATAACCAGGTATTCACCGTGGATATTGAACAGCCTTGTCACGGATTCACCACCTTGCAGGTTTGGGTCATTGTACCTGACAGCCCTAATGGCTTTATGACAGTTGATGTGGATAAGGGCTGCGCGCCCATTGTAGTTAATATGAAAGATGCTTCTAAAGGCGCCACGGGATTTGTACTGGACCTGGGTGACGGTTCTCCCCTGCAACTATCTTCTGTTCCGATAAACGTTACCCATACCTACATTAACAACTCAAACCTGCCGGCTGAATTTATTCTGTCATATACCGTAAGCAACGATGATGGCTGTAATGACTTTTACACGGATACAATGAAGATTTTTCCCAGGGTAGTGTCAGATTTCAGCCTGATAGATCAGAATGATACATCAATATGTAACGGCACAACGGTTGGTTTCCGAAGCACTTCGCAGGGAAATACAGATACCTACCTTTGGAATTTCGGCGACGGATCGTCTGACATTGATACCCTGGTGACGCACAATTACACAAATATCAGCCTGAACGATACTGTATATCTTGTAAGCCTGATTGCTACCTCACCCTATGGCTGTATAGACACTTCAGCTATCAGGGATATAAGGGTATTCCCCTATATCCTAACGGAATTTACTGTGGATTCAACCCTTCGGTGCTCACCGGCAGATTACTTTATGAATCCTGCAAACTCTGTGGGGGTGGATACTTTTTACTGGTCCCTTTCCGACAGAAGCAAAGCCATACTGGACAGTTCATTCCTGAAGCTGAACGAAACACCGGTCATACTAAGGCACAGAAATACCGCCCATCCGGTTCCTGATACCATCCTGATGACCATGTACGGAGTAAACCGGTTCGGCTGTGCGGATACAGCCACATCACGGTCAGTGGTCATTTATCCCGAGGTTCATTCGGGTTTCAGCATTGATGACGATGTAATCTGTGATTCGGCAGGGGTTGCCTTTACAAACAGCTCCTCAGGCTTCAACCTATTGTATGATTGGGACTTCGGGAACGGGACCTCAAAAACCGATTCCTCCCTGTTGCCATTTACCCGGTATTTTTTCAACCGCACCGATAACGATACCACATATATCATCCGGCTGGTGGCAACCTCCGACTACATATGCAAGGATACTGCTGAAGTTCCCCTTACGGTTCATCCATTTGTGAATGCCACTTTTGCTGTTGATTACAGCAATAATTGCTCCCCGCTGAATGTACAGATCGTCAATATTTCCAAGGGAGGTGACGAGTTTAACTGGGACCTTGGGGACGGTGATTATCTAACTACGTTTACGCCCGATACCCTTTATCATTTGTATGAAAACAATACCGATAATGACACTACCTTTTATATTTCGCTTCGGGCTTCGAACACTCAGGGTTGCGTTGATTCAGCCCTGAGATCCGTATCTCTCTTTCCCCGGGTCATTGCCGGATTTACATTTAACAGTCCCAACCAGGGTTGCAATCCCCTGAATGTGTCTTTTACCAATACTTCCCAGGGAAAGAACCTGAATTACATCTGGGACTTCGGGGACAAAACATACTCAACGAGCCAGGCTCCGCCCCCGAGGACATACCAGAATTCCACTGACCAGGATACAACCTATAATGTGAACCTTACGGTCATGAACCTGGCAGGCTGTGACAGCAGCATTTCGCGTCCGGTCCAGGTTTATTCAAAAGTCACGGCAGATTTTGCAATAGCCAGGCTCGACAGTTGTTCTCCATTTAAAATTGAGATAAACAACTTCTCTTCCGGAGGGATCACTGACTTTGTTTGGCAATACAGCATTGACGATTCCCTTGTATTACACAGTTTTACCGATCCGGACATACCGGTTTACCGGAATCAGACAATCTGGCCTGTAAAACATCCGATTATCCTGAAAACACGCAACAGTCATGGCTGCCTGGCAGTCAAATCCGACACAGTAACTGTTTTTCCTGAAATGCATGCTGATTTTCATCCCGATATGATCGCCGGATGCCAGCCCTTGCCGGTTAACTTCACCAATAACTCCAATATCACGGGCGGAACCTCATTCTTCTGGAACTTTGATGATGGCAGGTATTCCAACCTTGCTTCTCCCGGTGAACATGAATTCAGCAATCTCAGCAATATAAGCCAGCCTCATCATGTGCTCCTGGAGGCAACATCCCAATTCGGATGCTTTGATGACACCATGGTGACTGTTACCATCTATCCTTATATTTTCGCCAAATTCACCATTGAAAAGCCGGCCATTTGTTCTGCAGAACCCTTTACAATTGATCGCACTGCTTCACTCGGAGCCATAAACCATTACAATTGGCAGTTTCACAATCCCGATTCACCCGACGGGGAAAAATCAGATCCCCGGTTCAGCTATACCTATTTTAACAGAAATGCCATGGTGAATAATCATGAAATCACCCTAACTGTTACCAATGAGCAGGGTTGTGATACATCGTGGACCGAGGATTTGGATGTTTATCCGGAGGTGCGGGCTGCTTTCGAAGCAGATCATTTTGAGGTTTGTTATCCGGTGGTATCAAGGTTCCATAATATGTCGCAACCTGCTGTACCGCTGACTTTTTATTGGGATTTTGGAGATGGTTCAGGATCAGTTGAGAGGGAACCTACCCATGAATTCAAGAATTTCTCCCGGACCGAGGACCGGCAGTTCCCCATAATACTAACTGCTACATCCGAATATGGCTGTGACAGTTCTGTCGTACATATGGTCAGGGTACATCCAAAACCCCAGTCGGATTTTTATTTCCCCACAGCTGTTGATTGTCCTCCGTTTACTGTTCCCTTCACCAACAATTCACAGGGAATCGGCCTCAGCTATGCCTGGGACTTCGATAATGGAATTACCAGTACCTCGACCGATCCTGTACAGACCTTCACAAATAACGGATTAGTCATTGAGGAAAAAACGATCAGCCTGATCGTAAAGACTTTTTATGGATGCTCCGACACGGCAACAAAGCCCCTTGGAATATACCCCGGTGTGGAGGCTGAATTTACAGCATCCGATTTCAGCGGGTGCAATCCGCTTGAAATACAATTTGATGGCACCGCTACCAATGAGAATGAATATTACTGGTATGTGGACGCAAAAGTCTTCAGTAATTATGAAGATCCTTTTTACCGGTTTGTAAACGAGTCAGCTGCAAACAAAACATTTAACGTAAGATTCAGGGCTGTTTCACTGAACGGTTGTGAGGACGATACCACCAGGGAGATTATCCTGTATCCGAACCCATTGGCGGAATTCCTCCCGGAACCCCAGGTGCAGGAGTTCAATACTGTCACAGACATCACCACAGTGAACATGAGAAATGTTACGCAAAATCAGGGCTTGTGGCAATACCACTGGGATTTCGGTGATAATACATCCTCTGCTTCCGGGAATGCCGTCCTGGAAAAGGAATATACGATTTGGGGAAATATTGCCGACGGGAACAGGATACCGGTAACACTTACCGCCACTAACAGTGCCAATCCGGAATGTGCAGACACCATCATGCATTATGTGATCATAAATCCACCCAGGCCGATGATCGATATTGGTCCTGATATATCGGGGTGCATGCCTCTGACGATTGATTTTCCGTCAACCTCAAAATATAATTATCCGGGCAGCTATCAGTGGGATTTTGGATACGAAGGAATGATTTCCGGTGATCCGGTCCCTGCCCCGCTGACCTTTGATACAGCGGGGGTATATCTGATCAGGCTTTCCGTGGAGGGAGACGGTGGTTCCAATTGGGATTATAAAATGGTGACTGTATATCCCAAACCCATAGTAAATTTTTCTTTTACACCGGAATATGCATGGCTGGGATCCCAAACTGAAGAGGGAACACCCATTAAATTCTTCAATACCACGCTGGAAGGAGTATCATATAACTGGGATTTCGGCGATTATAAATACAGCCAGGAATTTCAACCCTCGCATGAATATACGGAAACAGGCACTTATTATATTACCCTTACAGCCGAAAGCGGTGAAGGGTGCCTGGATACCCTCGCCTCTGAAATACCTGTCGTAATTGATGGCAGGGGCCGGCTTAAATTCCCGAATGCCATAACAATTGTTCCAGGTAATCCGGCTGAAGAATATTACAATCCGGGAGTCGCCGATCCTGCAATTTTCAGGCCCGTTGCTGAGGGAATTGACAAGTACCGCCTTGAAATTTATAACCGGTGGGGAGAACTCATTTTTGTTTCTGATGAAGTGGGCAGGGGCTGGAATGGATACATCAAAGACTCCCCGGCCAAACAGGATGTTTATGTATGGCGGGTCACTGCTACATTTACCAACGGACGTCCATATGTTGAAGCAGGAGACGTGACCCTTCTTGTTAAACAACCCTGATAATATTTACAACCATTCAACAATATTAACGTATTATATATACCTAAGTCGACCGTTAATATTATACTGATATATGCGCAGGCTGTTTTATTTCAGCACTTTGGCCTGGATGGTTGTATTGAATACTTTTGGACAGGATCCGCAGTTCTCGCAATTCTATTCCAATCCACTATACCTTGCACCTTCGTTTGCCGGGGCCGCCGGAGGAAACCGTATTTGCGCCAATGTGCGGGATCAATGGTTCAACCTGCCGGCCACCTTTATTACCTATAGCTTTTCCTTTGACAGTTACTTCCCGAAATTCAACAGCGGCTTTGGATTGCTGGCATTTAAGGATGCAGCCGGAACAGGCCAGCTGGGTACACTAAACATAGGATTCCAGTATTCGTATAATTTCAAAATTCTAAAAACAGTTTATGTCAGGCCCGGGCTTCATTTTTCATACCGGGAACACGGGCTGGCATGGGATAAGCTGAATTTTATCGACGAGGTAATGTACAATGGCGGCCAAACAACCGTGGTAGAACCGCTTGCCAAAACACGTGACGTTGATCTCGCTTTTTCCACGCTTGTTTATACCAATCGCATATGGGCCGGGGTAACGGTTGATCATCTCCTGACCCCGAATGTTTCACTCTATGCGGATAAAACTTTTGTGCCGGTAAAAGTATCATTATACGGAGGAATTGAACTGGTAAGGAAAAGCCGGTTGCTGAAGCCGACTGAAGAGACGATGACCCTCGCCTATCTTTTTAAGCAGCAGGGGCCGTTTTACCAGCTTGATCTCGGAGTATACTGGTTTAAAAATCCGCTTGTGCTGGGACTATGGTACAGGGGAATCCCTCCGTTCAATTCCCAGCGGGGTGATGCCCTGATCCTTTTGGTGGGATACAAATCCCGTAACTTCAATATCGGTTACAGTTACGACCTTACCATTTCCAATCTAATCGGACAGGCCATTGGCTCCCATGAAGTTTCCATGAGTGTGAAATTTGCCATTCCCCGCCGTACAAAAAAAGGTGAAGTGCCCTGCCCTGAGTTTTGATTTCAATATTTGGATTGCTATTACACACCTGGTTGTGATCCGGCGCTATCAGCGTTGAGGTGCACGGTATTCTATTTACCGTGGATTTCACTCACGGTTATTGAGATTATGCCACATCGTGGCATTATAAAACCAACCGGAATAAAGATTTTACTTCTAAAATGTCATCCGGTAAGCAATAAAATTTATATTTGCTACCCAAATTAACCAAAATGCTCATACAATGAAAAGACTCCCGCTTATATTGAATATCGTGCTTGCCATAGCTGTTGCAGTACTATATGTTTTGCATTTCACAGGTGGTTCCCTAAAAAGGAATCCGGCAGGGAAGTCACTGCCCGTGGGCCAGGCCGATGGCGGCAGCATATTTTATGTGCAGATCGATTCTGTGCTTCGCCATTTTGATATGGCCACGGATCTTTCCGGAGAATTGCAAAGTAAATACAACGCCTCCGAAGCGGAATTTCAGGCCAAGCAAAAATCATATCAGAATGATGTAAATGATTATCAATATAAGGCTCAACGAGGTCTGATCACACGTTCCGAAGCCCAGACCCTTGAACAGGAGTTATACGGTAAGCAGCAGAACCTGCTGAAACTTCAGCAGGACCTGAGCCAGGATCTTACTGAAAAACAAACCGTTATGAACAGGCAGGTGATCAATGCCATTATGGAATACCTGAAAAATAACAATGCACAGATTAACTACAAATATGTTCTCGGTGCCTCCTTCGGTGGTAACATATTGTATGCAAACGACAGCCTGGATATCACCCAAAACATTATCAGGGGCCTTAACGAGGATTACCAAAACAAAAAGAAGGCAAAATAACAATCATAATGGGGTTTGCTGATTCCTATTTCAGTAAACAAAAGGGATTTATAGCCCTGTTTGATGAATCTCCCTCTCCAAATCTCCGGTTTGTGGTGGTAATTCCGGCGTATCTTGAACCGGATCTCATTACATCCCTTGAATCTCTGGTGAAATGCAGGCCTCCTGAGGGTCATGTGGAAGTGATCGTGGTAAACAACATGCCCGAAAATGCAAGCAGGGAAGTTATTGGGCTTAACGATGAAATTGCAGATAAGACTGCTGCCTGGATCAATAAGCACAGTACAAATGAATTTCACTTTCTTCTGATCAAATCCCTGAAGATGCCTGAAAAGGAAGCCGGGGTCGGTTTCGCGCGTAAAACAGGTATGGACCAGGCATTGTACAGGTTCAACCACAATGATTATCCCGCAGGTATCATTCTTTCATTTGATGCCGACAGCCGGTGTGATCCGGATTATTTCACGGCAATAGAAGATACGATATTTAAATATCCCCTTTTAAATGGATTTAATATCTACTATGAACATCCCGTAACGGGATACGAATTCCCCAAAGTAGTTTACCGGGCCATTGTGGAATATGAAATGCATCTCCGGTATCTGAACCTGTTCATTCGCTTCACAGGCTTCCCCCATGCATATCATACCGTGGGTTCCTGCTTTGGTGTCAGGGCTGCCACCTATGCCCGGGAGGGAGGGATGAATAAGAAAAAAGCGGGTGAAGATTTCTACTTTCTGCATAAAATAATTCCGCTGGGGGAATTCCATGAAATAAACAGTACCCGGGTTATACCATCACCCAGGGAATCCGGAAGGGTACCCTTTGGCACGGGAGCAGCGATCCGTAAATATATTGAGCCGGGAGAACAATGTATTTTCACGTATTCCCCGGCCTGCTTTCATGACCTTAAATCTTTTTTCAGGACGTCCGGGGATTTTTACAGGATGGATCCTGACCAGATTGTCACGACCATATCCTGTTTGCCGGAATCCATTAAGAATTACCTCTCAGACATACATGCCCCGGATTCAATTCTGGAAATAAATGCAAACTCCGGATCACGGGAATCTTTTACAAATCGCTTTTTCAGGTGGTTTGATGCATTCCGGGTCATCAAATACCTCAATTATGCCGGAAGATTGTATTATGAAAAGGTGGAGGTAAGGCAAGCCGTTACAGAGTACCTTAAGGAATCCGGCATATCATTCCCATCCGGAATACCGGATAACCCTGATTTACTGCATATATTGAGAGAGATGGAAAGAACAAGGAGGTGAGATCAGTCCCCGTCAACAATTATAAAAATGTCCTCATCGTCCTTTTTCATAAGATACTGTTCCCTTGCAAACTTCTCCAGGTTATCATTATTTGTTTTCAGTTCTTCGATCCGTTTCCTGTCTTCTTCTATTTTAGCCTGGTAATACTCTTTTTCTTCCATCAGCTGGTTGTATTCCCGTGAATTTTTCCTTCTCTCATTCAGATTATTCTGGTCGAATAATAGCAACCACAAGAGGAATAACAGGGTTGTCAGAATGAATTTGTTCCTTATTACAATTCCATACCGTGAACGGTGAAAAGCCCTTGCTGTTTTCACCCCCGTAACAGACAGATTGCGCAAAATATGCAACAATTTCATGGTATACCTTTAATAAAGTCAAAATTACGAATATCCGGTATCATTCCCGGTCTGGCTGATCCAAACTTATCAACATCACTTTATGAGAAATATCAATATTTAACTGATTCAAAGAATAATTAATATCATTCTTTTGGATTCCCACATTTCATAATTTTGCCGTAAATCAGAAAACTATGCTAGCCACCGGCTTTTTTAATGTTCCCGATCCGCAAAATGAACCTGTATTAAGTTATTCTCCCGGAACACGGGAACGCGATGAATTGAAAAAACAGATCCGGGATTACAGGGAAAACCGGACGGAAATTCCCATGTTCATCGGTGGCCGGGAGGTCACAACGGGTGCCCTTGTGGAGATACATCCCCCCCATGATCACCAGCATTTGCTGGGTCACTATCACCAGGGAAGTGAAAAAGAGGTGACAATGGCCATTGATGCAGCCCTGAATGCCCGTGAAGCCTGGGCATCCCTGCCATGGGAGGAACGGGCTTCTGTATTTCTAAAAGCTGCAGATCTTTTGTCAGGCCCCTACCGGTTAAAAATAAATGCCGCGACCATGCTTGGACAAAGCAAGAATATTTTCCAGGCAGAGATTGATGCAGCCTGTGAACTCACTGATTTCTTGCGGTTTAATGTTAAATACATGACCGACCTGTATAAATTCCAGCCGTATTCCCCTCCCGGGGTCTGGAACCGTTTTGAATGGAGGCCCCTGGAAGGCTTTGTTTTCGCCCTTACGCCCTTTAACTTTACTTCCATCGCAGGAAATCTGCCTACTGTTCCTGCAATCCTGGGAAATGTGGTGATCTGGAAGCCTTCCAAAGCCCAGATCTATTCTGCAAAGGTAATTATGGATGTTTTGAGGGAAGCGGGTTTGCCAGACGGGGTGATCAATATGATCTTTGCCCCGGGACCGGTGGTAAGCAGTGTTATTCTTTCACATCCTTTTTTTGCCGGATTACATTATACCGGTTCCACCGAGGTCTTCCAGAATATATGGAAAACCATCGGGCATAATATATTCAGATATCATGCTTATCCAAGGATTGTCGGGGAAACCGGTGGTAAGGACTTTGTTGTGGTCCACCAGTCCGCTGATGCCCGGCAGGTTGTTACTGCCATCTCAAGGGGAGCCTTTGAATACCAGGGCCAAAAATGTTCGGCTGTATCAAGGGTATATATTCCCGACGTGATGTGGCCTGCCATAAAGGATATGCTGCTGGCTGACCTGGCCTCATTTACAATGGGAGGGCCGGAGGATTTTACCAATTTTATCAATGCCGTAATTGATGAACCTTCCTTTTCCAGGCTCAGGCGCGTGATTGAACGGATCAGGCGCGAAAAAAAGGCAAAAATTATTTCGGGCGGAAAATGTTATAAGGGAACCGGTTATTTTATTGAACCCACCGTGGTGCACACAGTAGATCCTCTTTATTTTGCCATGCAGGAAGAATTTTTCGGCCCCATCCTGACCATTTACGTTTATCCGGCCGGTAAATTTATAGAAACCCTGGATCTGTGTGACCGGACCTCAAATTATGCCCTCACAGGATCAATATTTGCCCGTGAACGCGATATTATAGAACTGGCCGCCAAAAAGCTCGTAAACGCAGCCGGCAACTTTTATATAAATGATAAACCCACCGGTGCCGTGGTAGGGCAACAACCTTTCGGAGGGAGCCGGGGATCCGGAACCAATGACAAGGCCGGATCGTTCCTGAATCTGATCCGGTGGCTGTCCCCGCGTTCCATTAAAGAAACATTTGTCCCACCGGTGAATTACAGGTATCCGTTCATGGTGGAACGGTAGTTCACTACCAGCCCTGAAAGGGCATCATCATTAGCACAGGGCATCGCCCTGTGTTTAAAATTGACATATGAACCCGAGCTCTGCAGGAGCGTAATCAAATACTAAAATTCCAACCATGCCCCTCAGGGTTGCGGCCTGTTTACAAATACGGAATAATTTTTTCCAACTGGTTGGCCCTTGAACCTTTGATCAGGATATAGTGGTCCTTTACAGGGTGTTCGGTAAGATAACGAAACAATTCACCCGGGCTCTCAAAGTAAAGAAAACCCGTACCTTTAATTGCTTTTTCAAAAGGTTTGCCCAGGCAGATCACGAAATCCACTTTGAGATCCCTGAGATACCTTATCAATGCTGAATGTTCCAATTCAGAGCATTCCCCCAGCTCACGCATTTCGCCCAGGATCAGGAGCTTATTACGTTCTCCGGACAACAGAAATTCATCGATGGCTACGCGCATGCTTGAAGGATTTGCATTATAAGCATCCATGAACAGGCGGTTTTTTCCTGTTTCAATAAGCTGGGAACGGTTATTCATCGGGGTATATTCCTGAATTGCCTGCCTGATCAGGGGAATCGCGACATCCATGTGAATTCCAGCACAGCAGGCCGCCAGCAGGTTCTCCGCATTGTATTGCCCGACCAGGTTGGTCTCCAGGTCAAAGGTTACCGGACCGGATGTTACCGTGACTGCTAAAAATGGATTGCTTTTTTTTGCTGCGATCCGGATCCCGTGTTCCCCGTTATAATATACCACGTTCCGGTAACTGTCCGGAACCAGTTGCCTGACATGTTCATTGCCCTCATTAAGGAAAATGGTTTTCCGGTTTTCCATCAGGAATTCAAATAGTTCACCTTTAGCCCTGGCCACACCTGTTATGCTGCCAAAACCCTCCAGATGCGCCTTGCCAACATTTGTAATAAGGCCCATATCAGGTTTTGCAATGGAACACAGGTCTCTGATCTCTCCCGGATGGTTTGCCCCCATTTCAACAATCCCGATTTGCGTTTCCTTATCCATCGCAAGCAACGTAAGGGGGACTCCGATATGGTTGTTCAGATTCCCGGTGGTGGCATATACCCTGTATTTCTTTGAAAGCACACTCCTGCACAATTCCTTTGTTGTTGTTTTTCCGTTTGAGCCTGTTATCGCCAGAATTTTCAATTCAGTCTGCGTCCTGTGATAAGCAGCCAGCCTTTGCAGGGTTGTGAGGCTTTGTTCCACCTTATAAATCCGGGGATGCGATATTCCCGGTTCCTCATCCACAATGGCAGCAGCTGCACCGTTTTCAACAGCCTGGTGCGCAAAAAGATTTCCGTTAAAGTTATCTCCTTTCAGACCAAAGAAAATACAACCGTCGGTGATCTTCCTCGAATCAATTGAAACCACTCCTTTTGCAAGGTAAATTTTATACAGGTCCTGTATATCCATATGCAATTATAGCAAAAAAAAGAGATCCCTCTGTTTGGAGAGACCTCTTCATTTTCCGGGACTATCAGTATTTACGGATTATTTTTTTCGTTTAAGCCCCTGGCTGCCGGCCCTGATCATTGCACACCTGAATCCAAGGTCATCCCTGGATTGTTCTTCGTCAAGGAATCTGCGGGCTCCCGGGCTCAGCCAATAAGCCCTGTCGCGCCATGAACCGCCTTTGTACACCCTTGATTTGTCGCTTATCAGGGAAGTTTCTGTCCCCGGCTTTTGTGAATACATGCGGTCTGAATTGGCGGCCTGTGCCTTGGAATCATTATTCCAGTCAAATCCGTCTATCACACTCGATTCATAATCGCCATCCTTATAATTCTTATAATATGATTTCTTATAATTCCACCGGTTAATGGCTTCCTCTTCGGTCACATCACGGTATTTAAGCCTTCCCAGGCTGTCTTTCTGGGCTACGTTTCCTTCCTCATCTGTTTCGAGTGTCTGGAAAACATTGCCGCGGAAGGGATTGAACTCATCAACGTCGGCAGAGGTAAGGGGCCTGTAAACATCAAGAACCCACTCATTTACATTCCCTGCCATACAGTATAATCCAAAGTCATTGGGCCAGAACGATTCAACCGGTGCAGGTATGGTGGCATTGTCGTTTAAGCTGCCAGCGGTTCCCATTAAGTCTCCACGGCCGCGTACAAAGTTGGCCCTCATTTTACCCCGATCCGATTTGGAATCATTTCTGACGTTGTGGCCATCCCAGGGATAGATCCGGCGTTCGTAAACGCGTTCTTCAAATGTGTTCCCGATTAAGGCAAGTGCGGCATACTCCCATTCTGCTTCGGTTGGCAACCTGTATTTGGGTAAAAGCAATCCGTCTTCCACTTTCACTCTCCTGAATTCCTGGTTAGGATCCATGCTTTTGAGATTCTGGTTGACAAGGCCTTCAAACTGACCTGCCAGGTATGACTCCGTATTGAAATTCTCTTCAGCAAGCTGGTTGGGATCAGGCTTGAGAATGCCCTCACGGATCAGAATGCCTTCGTTTACCCTGTCTGTTCTCCAGGAACAATAATCAGTAGCCTGAAGCCAGCTTACACCGATAACAGGATAATCATTATAGGCCGGATGCCTGAAATAATATTGAACATAAGGTTCGTTATATGCCATCGGCCTTCTCCAAACAAGGGAATCGGGCAGAGCTTTTTTGTATACCAGCGGATAATCGACAAATACACGGCTGATCCAATGAAGGTATTCCCGGTAATCCACATTTTTCACCTCTGTCTGGTCCATGTAAAAGGAACTTACAGTAACCCTGCGGGGATTATTGTTCCAATCATAAGGAACATCCTGCTCCACACGTCCCATGGTAAATGTACCGCCTTCAATAAGCACAAGACCGGGACCCGTCTCCTGTTCGTTACCACTTACTACTTCAAACCCTCCGTTTTCCGGGTCATTGTAGTTCCAACCTGTGGTGGATGAAACATTACTGCCACCCTTGGAGCAACCGGAAAGTAAAAGTGCAACAGCAGGGACTGCCAGAAATGCAGAAAACTTAACTTTCATTTGTCTTGATTTTTATTTCCAAAAATATAAAATAATTTATTCCCCCTTATCCTTAAAATCATACTATAAATACGCGGGACATTCAACTTTTTTGAATTTCATTTCATTATACTCAAAGCGATATAAAAAGGTTACTTCATGAGCTGCCATTTTTGTTGACAGGAAGTTTATTTTTTTAAGATTAACGTCATAACTGTATGAAATATTATAATGTTCCCAGGAAATTCCGGCAGCCACGATCAGGGATTCGAATTTAAACTTCAGATTCTGCCTCATCCATCCCCCGATCATAAAATTACCCCCGAATAATACCTGTGAACCCCAAACCAGTTCATGATTTTGTTGCTGCGTTGAAAAAAACACCGACGGATCAAAGATCAGACTGCCGGTTCCTGAACCTTTACGGGCGATGATCCTGCCGCTGACAAAACTACTGTATTTCAACGGCAGCCTGCTTTCAGCAAGGTTGCTGAGTGATTCTTCCGGCCGGGTAATATGGGCCACTGAAAATCCAAAGGAAAAATTCCGGACATTACTTGCTATGACACCCAATCCGAAATCGGGATAACTCCTGCTATAATTGTCAAAAGTAATCTGACCGAAGCTGTATCCCAGGTCGTTCAGAATATCGGATCTGAATACCAGATCATCCGCGTTAAATTTCTTAAAAACATAGGAGGCGCCTATTCCGGCCCTTATCTGCCATTTTGAAGTCAACTGAAACCGGTACCCATACATAAGACTGGCTGATGTTCGGTTGATCACCCCGCTTCCCTGCATGTCGTTCAGAAAGCTAACACCAATTCCGCTGTTCAGGACATCCAATGGCAGAACTATTGTTGCACCGTATGTTATGAACGTTGCCGGTATGCCCGGCCACTGATTCCGGTAAGTGAATCCGGCCTCCACACTGTTGGGAAGGGCTGCACAGGCCGGATTGACATAAATGAGATTCTGCATATACTGGGAAAAATGAAAATCCTGTGCCCTGACGGCCCATGACAACATTAACCCGGTTATGAATAAAGCAGCTCTTCTATTAGTATCCACTGGATATTGTAAAGAATTGTAAAACTATAATAATCTTCTGTTGTTTTTGTATACTGATAATAATTGTATTTTTGAAACGTTCATTATTATGCTTTATTTCCTGTGAACCTGACTATTTCTATTTCTATACCCGGAATTTACAATAAACTCTTTCGATGATCCTGACCCTGATCTTTACGGTCCTGATATTGGTTGTTCCAGGATTACATGCACAAACCAATAACTCATTAAAAACAAATGGGTTAATCCAACAAAGCTCTTCATCCGTGCTTTCTTCCGGTAAATGGTATAAGATCAGGATTCTTCAGAGCGGTATTTATAAACTCACCTACGACAATATTATCTCAATGGGATTTTCGAATCCCTCCTTAATCCGGATCTTCGGAAACGGAGGAGCCATGCTTCCCCTGATGAATGCCTCGCCCCGGTATGAGGATCTGCAGGAAAATCCTGTTTACTTGCACACGGGAGCGGATGGTCAGTTTGGTCCCGGTGATTATGTACTTTTTTACGGCAAGGGTCCTGAAACCTGGACTTATAATTCAGCATCGGATTTTTTTGAGCATACGCTGAATCCATACAGCGAGGCTGCATATTATTTTGTAACCACGGAAGCGGGAGTGGGAAAAAGAGTAACTCAGGCTCCTGAAGTCACGGGCGCACATAACGCCTCAACTTCCAGTTTCACGGACTATGCCTTTCATGAAAGAAATATGCGTAACCTCCTGAAATCAGGAAGAGATTGGTTCGGCGAGCGAATTGATTATTCCGTGTATGATACGGTATTTACTTTTCCAAATCTGAATACGGGAGATCCTGTAAAATTAAAATCAAATGTTTTAAGCCGTTCGGCCAATTCCAAATCTTTTATTTTCCGAACTGACGACCAGATTGTAGGATCAATAACAATTCCGGGAGTTATCCTGTCAAACAGCACGGGTGTGCATGCAAACCAGAAAACCGGCCTTTTCAGCTTCTCATCGGGAGACGACAATGTGAATGTGAGCCTGGTATATAATAAAACAGTAAATTCGGATGAGGGATTCCTTGATTATATTACACTGAATGTGCGCAGAAAGCTTGCCCTTTACGGAGATTTTCTTTTCTTCCGGGATATTTCGGTCACAGGTACAGGGAAAATAGGGCAGTATACGATTGAAAACTGCAACAGCAATACTGAAGTGTGGGATGTCTCTGATTTCAGGAGAATCAGAAAAATCGTTACCAGGCTTACGGGAAGTGTAATCACCTTTCAGGATAATGCTGATACACTCAAAGAATATGTTGCTGTGAATATATCCGGAAATTTTCCCGCTCCTGAAATTACAAGCGACAAGGATGATCTTGGCCTGGTTGCAAACCAGAACCTTCATTCAACGGAACCGGGACAGATGCTGATCGTAACCCATCCCCTTTTCAGGGAGGCTGCCGACAGTATTGCCGCTTTCCACCGGAATAAGGACAAGCTGAGTGTGATTGTGGCTGACATAGATCAGATCTACAATGAATTCTCATCCGGGGCACGGGATGTCAGTGCAATCCGCGATTTTGCAAAAATGATCTACGACAGGGCCACGGATAACCATGACCGCCTCAGGTACCTTCTGCTTCTCGGTGATGGCTCCTATAACAACCTGTCCCGTGACGACGGAAATTCCAATTATATTCCTACTTACCAATCAGCCAGTTCCCTGAATGCATCCACTTCCTATGTTTCGGATGATTTCTTCGGTTTTATGGGAAATGCTGAAGGAGGCTCAGAAACCATGGAAGCTTACTCACTGGATATCGGGATAGGACGTCTGCCGGCCAAGTCTGCCCAGGAAGCCATGACCCTGTACAGAAAAATTAAAAACTATAACACGAGCGAAAACAGCCTTGACTGGCGGAACAACATTCTTTTTGTGGGAGATGATGAAGACTACAATACCCATATGAGCCAGGCCAACAGCCTTGCAGACTGGGTCAGAAACACCTATCCTCAATATGTGGTGAAAAAAGTACTCCTGGATGCATACAAACAGGTCGCGACTTCCACCGGTGCGCGGTATCCCGAAGTAAACCGCATAATAACCAACAATATACAAAAGGGAATTCTTATTTACAATTATACCGGGCACGGTGGCGAGCGGGGAATGGCAGCGGAACAGATCCTTATGCGCGAAGATCTGACCAAACTCACCAATTCGGGAAATCTGCCTTTGTTTGTGACCGCCACTTGTGAATTCAGCCGTTTTGATGACCTTACCGATGATGACGGGAATCTGATCGAGAGTACATCAGCAGGGGAAACTTCCCTTCTGAACGAAAAAGGAGGAAGTATCGCCCTTTTCTCCACTACACGAATAGTTTATTCCGACCGCAATCACTTTCTCAATACAAAATTTTACCATGTGGTCTTTGAAAGAGACAATAACGGGCAGTATTACAGGCTCGGCGATGTGATCCGGATGACAAAAGACTCAACGGGAATTCAACGCAACAAACTGAATTTTATCCTGCTGGGTGATCCGGCCCTTTCTCTGGCCCTTCCGGAATATACTGTGAAAACCGACTCCCTGAATGGCATTGCGGTCCTTAATCCCCTTGATACCTTAAAAGCCTTTTCCCATGTGCGGATTTCAGGACATCTTGAGGATACCGATCAAAATCCGCTCACCACGTTCAACGGAACAATCTATCCCTCAGTATTTGATAAAAGCCTGACCGTCACATCCCTGGCCAATGATGGTGGAGATCCCATGCAATTTGAAACCCAGGAAAATCTTTTATTTAAGGGAAAGGCTACTGTTAAAAACGGTAATTTTTCATTTGAATTCCTGGTTCCGAAAGACATTACCTACAGTTTTGGAAATGGTAAGATTGTGTATTATTCCCAGGATTCAACACTGGATGCAAACGGATATTTTGAAAATTTTATCATCGGGGGAACAAATCCTGAAGCCACGGGCGATGAGGAAGGTCCGGATATCTCTCTGTATCTGAACGACATCCACTTCAAGGATCAGGGCATTACAAGTCCTAATCCGGTTATTTATGCCCTCATTTCCGATGAAAGCGGTATAAATATGGTTGGGAACGGTATTGGTCATGATATTACGGGGGTGATAGACGGAAGGGTATCAGATCCGGTCATTCTCAATGACTTTTTTGAGACGGATCTGAATGATTTTTCAAGCGGTCGCCTATCTTACCCCATGGAAAATCTCAGTGAAGGAATGCACTCATTGCGCGTAAAGGTCTGGGATGTATTCAATAATTCATCTGAAATGACCATCGAATTCAGGGTAATTTCCGGTGAAGGTCTGACCGTGGCCAATATTTATAACTATCCCAACCCCGCCGCGGAATTTACCTGGTTCAGGTTTGAACACAACCGGCCAGGAGAAGAACTGCAAATTGACATAGATATTTTTAATATGGAAGGCCGTAAAGTGGCAGTCCTCAACCAAGTCTACTTTTCAACCGGGTTCAGCTCCGAACCCCTGGAATGGGACCTGAAAGATTCGGGAGGAAATCCGCTTCGCCAGGGAGTGTATCCCTACCGCATCCGGATTACGGATGCCAATGGCCATTTTACAGATAATTTTAGTAAACTGATAATCGTAAGACAATAATTTTAATCATTATCCAGTTCTTTGGATGCGGATATTTGATCCGGTTTTTTTTTATTTAAATAATTATAACTTTGTGCCATTAAATTTTAAGCTAATGATTTTAAGAAGATTAACGTGTACTTTCTTTTTTGTGATCGGATTATACAATACAGCTTCCCCGCAAGGTCCGGGTCCTGTTACCAACAAATTGCTGGGTACTTTAAATGCAATTCAAACCACGGTCCCGTTTCTTACAATTGCCCCCGATTCAAGGGCAGGTGCCATGGGCGACCTGGGAGCCGCAACATTGCCTGATGTGAACTCCCAACATTGGAACGCGGCCAAGTATGCTTTCATTAATGGTCAGTTTGGGGTTTCCCTTGCCTACACACCTTGGCTCAGGAGCATTGTAAATGATATCAACCTGGGTTATCTTACAGCCTATTACCGTTTTGACGATAAGCAGGTTGTAAGTGCCTCGTTACGTTATTTTTCTCTCGGAGAGGTCATCTTCAGGGACATTGAAGGGGTGCTGGTAGGCAATTTTAATCCAAATGAGTTTTCCATAGACGCAGGATATTCACGCCTATTCTCAGATTATTTTTCAGGAGCCCTGGTGCTGAGGTTCATTCGGTCGGACATTACCGGTGGTGGCAGTATTGGAGGCGTTTCCTATAATGCAGGATATTCGTTTGCCGCCGACCTTGGCTTTTATTATCAACATCCGCTTGAACTTGCGGGACATAATGGCGAGATTGCCTGGGGTACCAATTTTTCCAACCTGGGAACTAAAATATCCTATACCGAAGGCACTGAAAAACAATTCATTCCGGCCAATTTCCGCCTTGGAGTGCGTTACTCGCTCGACCTGGATGAATACAATTCAATATCTGCGGCCGTGGATGTGAATAAACTCCTGGTTCCCACACCACCTATTACCAACGAAACGGGAGACACCATATATTTCGGCAAGAAGGCTCCTTCCTCCCTTCCGTTGAGCTGGATCCAGTCGTTTTACGATGCTCCGGACGGTTTCAGGGAAGAAATGCATGAGTATATGATTTCTGCCGGTCTTGAATATTGGTACAGGAAGCAGTTTGCCATTCGGGCCGGATATTTCAATGAGAGTGAAAACAAAGGCAACCGAAAGTATTTTGCCACCGGCATCGGATTGAAATTAAATGTCTTTTTCATCGATTTCTCCTACCTGATTTCAACATCAGGCAGAACAAACCCATTGGCCAACACCATGAGGTTTACACTCGGGCTTAATTTCAATGAACGCTGAGAACCCGGCAATTAACATCCGGGTAGGTTTGGGGTATGATGTTCACCAGCTGATTCCCGGCCGTAAGCTAATAATTGGAGGCGTAGTTATACCTCATGAGAAGGGTCCTCTTGCCCATTCGGATGGAGATGTCCTGATCCATGCGCTGTGCGATGCACTGCTGGGCGCGGCGAACCTGCGCGACATAGGTTATCACTTTCCTGATTCATCCGGCGAATTTAAGGACATCAGCAGCCTGGTCCTGCTGAAACGCACAATTAAACTCCTCGCACAACACGGGTACCGTTTGGGTAATGCAGATTCCACTCTCTGTCTCGAGCGTCCGAAAATAATGGATTATATTCCCCGGATGATTGAAAATATTGCCGGTGCAATGGAAACCACCCCGTCACAGGTTTCCGTAAAAGCCACTACCCAGGAAAAAATGGGATTTGTCGGAAAGGAGGAAGGCATTGCCGCCTACGCCGTGGTATTGATCTATCCGGTATCATGAGCCTGATAGTTGTGCTGGGTGCCAGTCCGAATCCCGACAGATTTTCATATAAGGCCGTGAGAAGCCTTACCCGGCATAACTTCCAGGTCATCGCAATAGGTAAGCGAAGCGGTTGTATTCAAAACATACCCATTATTACCGAACAGCCCCCACTGTCCGGCGTTCACACGGTTGTAATGTACCTTGCCCCCTACCATCAGGGTGAGATTTTCGACTATGTCCTGTCCCTTCATCCGAAGCGGGTTATTTTTAATCCCGGAACGGAAAGCCCTGAATTTGATGAATTTCTGGAAAGCTATAATATTGAGATCGTTCATGATTGCACCCTGGTTATGCTTTCCACCGGCAGGTTTTAATCCCCGCACGACCTAAAGACCGCAAGACCGCAAGACACCCAATTCCACTATTGCATTTCTCCATTTAGTCACTATTTTTGTCGCCAAATCAATACCTTTAATATGAAAGCATATGTATTCCCGGGTCAGGGAGCCCAGTATGTGGGCATGGGCAAAGATCTCTATGATAATT